>Ga0190269_10000545_pt1 | contig 19136 bp, 16 predicted proteins | sample Popmic249IS_FD_133749 | JGI IMG/M metagenome (GOLD analysis project Ga0190269, IMG submission 133749) | Populus adjacent soil microbial communities from riparian zone of Blue River, Arizona, USA - 249 IS | ecosystem: Environmental > Terrestrial > Soil > Riparian zone | place: USA: Arizona... | reverse complement strand
GAAGGTCCAGATGCCGAACGGCTACGAGGTGACATGGGGCGGCCAGTTCGAGAACTTCGAGCGCGCCAAGGATCGCCTGAGCATGGTCGTGCCGGTCGCGCTAGCGATCATCTTCGCCATGCTGCTGTGGATGTTCGGCGATGCGCGCTTGGCGCTCTCGGTGTTTGCCATCGTTCCGTTCGCGCTCACCGGCGGCATCTTGGGCCTGGTGGCGCGTGGCTTGTCCTTCAGTATTCCTGCCGCCGTCGGCTTCATTGCGCTGGCTGGTGTCGCGGTGCTGAACGGCGTCGTCATCGCGAACGAGGTGCGTCAGAAGGTCGAGTCCGGCTGGCCTGTACGAGAGGCGGTCCGAGATGGCGCGGTATACACATCACGTGCTGTGTTGACGACCGGCGCTGTCGCGGCTCTGGGCTTTTTGCCGATGGCGATCGCGACCGGCGCGGGTGCGGAGGTTCAGCGCCCGCTCGCAACGGTTGTCGTAAGCGGCATCGCGTTCTCCACCGTGCTTACGATGTTCATCCTGCCCGGCATCCTGGAGCTGCTGCTCCGCAGGCCACGTCATGAGGCGAATGGCCACGATACTGATTCGGACCCGCCGAAGCGGCACGGTCATGATCCGCACGAAGCAGCGCCGCTGCATCACTGAGACAAGCGCCCGGTACCTTCACAAGTATCGGGCGCTTTTGCATTACGCGCGCTCGCGGTGGTAGCCCTTCGAGCCGATGAGCGCGGCGAGCTCGCTCTGGAGCGGCAGACCTTGGCGCATGCGTGACAGCACGTGCTCGAAGTCGAAGCGCGGCTGCCAGCCCAGATCGTTGCGGGCGCGCTGGTTCACGTACACACGATCGATGCGGTCGAACATGCGGAAACCGCGCGTGCGGTACAGCTCGTCCAGCTCAGGCATGTAGCGACGCACGACCGCGGGCGCGTCGATGTTGAGCTCGGCGAGATCTGACTGTTGGAAGGGGCTGGTCGCGCTGATGATGTAGCGGCCGAAGCCGAGCGCCTGTGCGCGCCCGAGCGCGAGCAAGTGCGCGTCCACTGCGTCGGCGATGTCGACGCGGCGAAACAGAAGCTCGTTGGCCTTGCTGTTGTCGTCGGCGTATTGGCTGCGGTGCACGGGATCGTCGTCTTCCTCAGGGAAGAAGCGCGAGGTCTTGAGGATCACCACGGGCAGGCCCGTGTTGCGGTGGAAGAGCTCACACAGGCTCTCGGCCGCGACCTTCGTGACGCCGTAGATGTTCTTGGGGACGGGAGTGACGTCTTCCGTGATCCAGGCGGCTGGCTCGCCCGCAGCGGGACTCAGCGCGCGACCGAAGGTGCTCGTGGTGCTGGTGAAGACGAAGCTGCGAACGCCTGCGGCGACGGCTTCTTCGAGCAGCGTGAGTGTGCCTTGGATGTTCGTTTCGACGAAGTCGCTGTTCGAGTGGGTGGCCACGTGCGGCTTGTGCAAGGTGGCCGTATGCAGCACAGCGTCGACGCCGCGCATGTGCTCGCGAACGGCCGCGCGGTCGCTGATGGAGGCGACGTGGTGTGTACACGACGAAGGCAAACGATCGAGGCCATGTGCGTCATGCTCGCTGCTCTCCAGCGTTCGCATCAGCGCTTCACCCAAGTGTCCTGTGCTGCCCGTGACCAAGATCTTCATGGGCGATTCGTAGCATGCGGTCAGCGTGCGCGGGCTTTGGCTGCGCGCACACGAAGCCTGGAGAGTCGGCCCGGCTCGATGAGCTGTTCTTTCAGTGGTCGAGGCAGCTGTTTGATCGCGTGCTCGAGCGAGAGCGCTGCACCCTTGCTGCGGAAGCGCCGCACCGCGCACAACGTCAGCGGTCCGCGACCACGCGTGTAGCGGGCTCCTTTGCCGGCGTCGTGCAGGGCGATCCGCGCTTGCACATCGCGTGCGATCCCGGTGTACAGCGTGCCGTCCGCGCAACGCACGATGTAGAGGAACCAGGTTTCGGAAGGAGTTTTCGCCTTGGCCATGAGCGGCGCCCAAGGATAACACGCTGCGCTGCCCACAACTCTCATGCGCCGCGACCGAGGCTCATCTCGAATGGTCGCGCTCAAAACACAGATATTTCGTGCGGGTTTGTCGGCGCTTTGGTTCAGCGGTGCCGCGCGCGCTTGCGAGCGCTGGACGGCGGGCAAGGGTGCGATCCTCATGCTGCATCGGGTGCAGCCGCGGGACGCGCGTGAGTTTGCGCCGAATGCGCGGCTCAGCATCTCGCCCGAGTACCTGCGCGCGCTGCTAGCTGCATTTCGGGCTGCAGACATCGACGTGATCGGCATGGACGAAGCGCTCGCCCGACTGCGCAATCCCGGGCGAACGCGCCGCTTCGTATGCTTCACCTTCGACGACGGCTATCGCGACAACCTCGAGCACGCGCTGCCCGTGTTCCGGCGCTTTCGCGCGCCGTTCACCGTCTACGCAACGACAAGCTTCGTGGAGCGCACCCTCGCGCCCTGGTGGGTTGCTCTGGAACACGTGATCGCGAACGAGGCCGAGGTGCGGTGGAGCGCTGGGCCCGCTCAGAAGTCGCGTACCGCACGCGGCATGTGGTCCGGTTTCGCACGGCAGACGGAGCCGTGCGGGGCGTTGGAGGCGCGGCCGGGCGCTGCATTGGAGGCGCGGTCGGGCGCTGCGTTGGCGGCGCAGCCGGGCGCTGCGTTGGAGGCGCAGTCGGGTGCTGCGTTGGAGGCGCAGTCGGGCGCTGCGTTGGAGGCGCAGGCGCGTTTGGTGTTGGCGGCGCGTTCGGGTGCTGCGTGCGGAGCTTGGTCGTGTGGCTCGCCGAAGACGGATTCGCGGCTAGCACGTCGAACGTGTTCACTTTGCGTTTCGGATGGGGAGGGTGCTCCGCTGGATGCGGAGGCGTGTGCTGTGCGGCCGCACGGGGCGGGGGAACGTGTTCTGCGGTTTGCGACGAAGACGAGCGCTGCGAAGCAACGGGCGTTTGCTGAGCTGTCGGCGCTGTTCATGCAAATGCCTGGGGCTGAGCTGCGTACGCAGCTCGAGCGATTCATGACCGAGCATGGCTTCAGCATGCGCGCGCTTGCGGAGCGGGAGATGTGCGGCTGGTCGGAGCTTCGGGACCTTCAGGAGGCAGGGGTCGAGATCGGCTGCCACGCGGTCTCTCACGGGTGTCTGAGCCATGAGAGCGCGGAGACCGTCTGGTACGAGCTGAGCGCCGCACGCAGCCTCTTGGAGGCCAAGCTCGGGCAACCCGTGCGGCACCTCGGGTATCCTTACGGCAAACCCGAGCACGTCGGCCCACGCGACATCGCGATCGCGCGCGAGCTCGGCTTCGCGAGCGCAGTGACCACGCGCGCAGGCTGCGTGTTCGCAGCACACGCCGAGCACCGCCACGGACTGCCGCGCATCGAAGTCACGCCTGGCTTCGAAGCATCACCTCACTACCTGCAAACCATCGTCACCGGCCTACCGCTCCTAGCACGCAACCGAGGTCGCGCCGTAGTTCTCGACTGAAATGTATTCGGCCGGCCACGCCCAAGCGGCACGGCATGCCGGGCCGATTTCGCGGTTCGGATCCCCGGCGCAGCAGCACGCAAGGCAGCGCGCACTTGGGCCACTAAGCAGCGGTGCGACACTCTCTGGTTTCGATCCCGGCAGCGGGGCGGCATACCGGTCGGATGTTGCGGTCGCTGGTTCCGCGCTGCGGCGGGAGATCTCCTAGAAGTGGCTGCAGCGCTCGCTGGCTCGGCCGAGTTACGGTTGAGATTACTGCTGACAACTGGTCGGAAGCTTGGCAGCGAGTTGCATGCAGCTGCTGTCGGCCATGCCCCGACGGCAGACCTAACATCGGCAACGCTGCCGCACGGAAATGCGAGGGTACACGAGCTGGAAAACGGCGAGTCTTCCGCGAGCGGGCCACTCGCGCGCAGGACGTACGGACCGTGCCAAAGCCTTTCAGCGCACACCCGCTTTGGCGCGGTCCGTCCAGCCAAGTGTGCGCGCCGCAGGAAACATCGAAAGCGCCGGCACCACCGGCGCGATTGCAGACTTGGCGTGTCCTGCGCGCGAGTGGCCCGCTCGCGGGAGACGTGAAGCAAAGCTCCAGCCTCGAGACCCCGTCGCGCCGCCCCGCCCCGCCCCACACAACCTGAGATGCGATCCATGATAGACGATTACGGTTGCACAGACAGGAGCAACGCCCACTTGGCAGTCAACATCAGATCGGCGGAAGCGGCTGCAGCGCGCGCTTGATCCGAGCCCGCAGTGGCTCGGCTCGCTTTTGGTCGATCTCGGCGATGTAACTACGCGTCTGCTCGCTGAGCTGATACAGCCGCTTGTCTTCGCCGGAGAGCCTGAAGCGCAAGCTCATCCACAGTCCGTGCACGATGCCGCTCATGGCTGCAAGCACCAGCCGATAGCGCACCCCGCGCACCAGGAAGCCGAGCGCCCCACGCGCGAACCCGAGCACGCCCGCGCCGAACTTATGATCGATGTACAGCGTGTTGCGGACTAGGTAGTAGAAGCGCTTGCCAGTCCAAGCCACCTTACTGGTCGCAACACTGCGATGCACCACTGTGAGATCGCGCTCCAAGCGCATCAAGTAACCGAGACCGATCATCCGCCAGGCCAGATCGCGCTCCTCGCCGCAGAAAAACAGCCGCGCATCGTACCCGCCGGCAGACTCGAATGCGCTGCGCCGCAGCACATGCCCGCCGCCGAGAAAGCGCGTGACCGCAAAGCAAGGCAGCCTCGTATCGCGCAGCTTCACCGGATAGTCCCAGTACGCTTCATCGCTGCGCGTCGACGCATCCACGATCCGAAACGCCAACGCTCCCAGCTGCGGCTCACGCTCCATGCGCGCGATCGCCCGGGCGACGCACTCGTCATCCTCGAACACCGCATCGTTGTCCAGACTCACGACATAGGGCGCGCGCCCGAGCTGCGTCGCCAGGTTTCGACCACCCGCCACGCCGACATTGCGATCGAGCCAGTGCACCACCACGTCCGGCTCGCTATCGCAGAACGCTGCGAGCCTGTCCTGGTGCTCAGGTAGGCTGCCCTGATCCACCACCCAAACCCTGCGGGCGACGCCGCGCTGCGCGAGCGCGCTCTTTACTGCGAGAATGGTTTCGTCAGGGCGATTCCAATCCAAGATGATGATGTCCACCGCCACCTCGCAGCAGCGCTCGAGCTCGATCTCGCTCGTACGGAGCGTGAGCATACAAACCTCCCATGATTGCTCGAGAGTGTTCGAGCAGGTGCGCGATCATCGGGCCCGTGTCCACACGGTTGCGTCGATCTGCAACGACAAACGCCCCAGCCGCATGAACGGCCGAGGCGCTGCGCGTGCAACGGTCATCGCGTCAGTTCGTGATGTGCTTCGCCTGCATCGGCGTGCAGAACGGCGCGAGCCCACCACCGACAGCATCACCGACGAGGATGCACATCTCGTCGTCCGCCGCTTCATTCGCGCCGGTGAAGTTCTTGTCGGTCATGTTGATGATCTCACACTCGAAGTCGATCGTGTCGCCGGGTTTTACGTTGAGGATGCCGCTGATCGCACCTGGACGTTTCTTCACCGGATCCGGCAGCTCGTTCTTCGCGATGCTGTTGAACTCGAACACAGACGGATGCTCCGACTCGTAGTCCTCCAGCACCAGTTGACGCGCGCCCGCGCCGCTCTTGTGGAACACACTGAAGCGAACGTTGTTCAGATGGCGGTGCCCGTACAAGCTCAGCAAGCGACCTTCCGAGCTCACTGGGCAGCTCGCACCGACCACCACGTGCGAGTGCGCGACTGCCGCGCTCACGCCCGTCGGCGAGAACACTTCGCGCGCGCTCTCTTTCACTTCTGACTCGTCCTTGTACCAGAAGTTCGCCCAAACCTCGCGGATGATCGGCTTATCCGTGAAGTTGTAGTAGTGCAGGTTCATATTGATGCTCGCATGCGCGTCGAGCGGCAAGCCGATGTTCTTGTTCTCCTCCGGGATCTCTCCGAGGTCCGGGTTGTCCTTCGCGAGGTTCTGCGTACCGCCGAGTCGCCGTCCGTTGCTCGTGATGATCACATGGTGTGAGCCTGGACGCATGCGGTACTGCCGGTAGTAATAGTAGATCGGCTTGTCATTGCCGCTCGTCGCGGACATGTCCACCACGTTCTCTTCGCCAGGCTGTAAGACATACTCGGGCTCAGGGTTGTTGTAGTCCGAGGGTCCGATGTGGATCTGGAAGCCCTTGTCCTGCGGCGGCGGCAGGATGCAGTACTCGTCGCCATCGTACGGCGTGTTGAGGCCACATTCGTCCATGGCCAGCTTCTTCTCGCCGGCACCTGGTGCGGAAGCAGGACCTGCTGGCGCGGCGGGCGTAGTGGTTGCGCCGGCTGGCGGCGTAGCGGCAGGAGGCGCGCTCGGCGCTGCCGCTGAGGGCGGCGTTTGTGCAGCCGGCGCGGCAGCTGGGGTCGTCGCTGCGGCGGCGCTCACTCCGGCAGGCGCAGCGCCGCTAGGAGCGGCAGCGCCAGCTTGTGAGCCCGCAGCTGGTGTCGGGCTCGCGGCCTGAGTGTCGCCAGCTGGGATGGTCCCCGCCGGGGCTTCGGCGCCAGCGGGCGCGGTTGCAGCGTCGCTCGAGCACCCAGCCAGGGCGCACACGACTAGCGCTGTTACTAAACGTTTCATAGTCTCCTCCTACGGCAGTCGTCAGCATTCTCGTGTCGGGCCCACAGGTCAACGCGCGATCTACATCGCGAACAATCAGATGTGCAGCGAGATGCGTGAGTTGCGTCAGCTTGCCCCGACAATTCGAGAAGTCCCCAAAGCTGTTTGTGACAGCTCCAAACACCGAGCGCTCCCGCGCATAGACGCCACGTTTGGTCGTAGTTGCGCGCCACACTCAGGCACTTGCAAACTCATCACACAACAGGTCACCGCAGTGAGTACACTGCTGCCCCATGGATAAGGCAGATCTCCTCCGCTCAGCGCTAAGCGTGTGTTTCTTGCTTACGACACAAGCTTGTAAGGGAGCGGTTTCGGACATGACGAGCTTAGAAGCTGGCAGCAGCGGAAGTGACGCAGGTCGGTCTGGCCAAACCGGCTCGGACAAAGGCGGTCGCGGACCGGGACAACGTCCGACGGCGGGCATGGGTGGGAACGCCTCCGATGCAGGTTCCGCCGTTCAGAGCGGCGGAGGCTCGGGGGGTAGTGCCGGAAGCAGCAGCGCAGGTCAAGGTGCTGCTGGGCCAAAAGCAGGGCAGGGAAACAGCGCTGGGTCAACTTCTATGAACACCACGACAAACCAGTTTGTCTACGTCAGTGGCTACGGTCCGAGCATCCACGTGCTCGAGCTAGACGTTCAGTCGGGCGAGCTCACCGCGCGGAGCACGGCTCCTGGCGGCAACGCGCCCTCGTACATGGCGTTCTCTCCAGACAAACGCTTTGCGTATGCGATCAATGAGGCCGATGGCCCCGACAGTAAGGTCGTGGCGTTCCAAGTGGATCCGAACAGCGGTGCGCTTAGCGCGTTGAACAGTCAGGTGACAGGTGGCTCCGGCTCACCGCATCTCGCAGTCCACCCGAGCGGCAAGTGGATCGCGGTCGCGCACTACACGAGCGGCGAAGTCAGCGTGCTGTCAGTGCAGAACGACGGTGCTCTCGGCAGCGCAAGCGCGCCCGACCGCGGACCGAACAACGACTGCGACAAGGCGCACCAAGCTGTGTTCGATCAGAGCGGCAAACACCTGTTCGTGCCGTGTCTCGGCAGCAACTACGTGTTGCAATACGTATTCGAGAACGGTCAGCTCACATACAACGAGCCTGCGACCGTGGAAGTCATGGGTGGCCCGAGACATCTCGCATTCGACGCCACAGAAAGGCGCGCGTACGTGCTGACCGAGCACGAGAGCACCATCACACAGTTCGACTACGACAGCGCGACTGGCCGGCTCACCAATCCGAGGGGAGCGATCAACAGCTTCGAGCAGACCAAAGGATCGAGTACGCACATCATCGTGCATGCGAGCGGCAAGTGGCTATACGTCTCGAACCGCAAAGAAAACACCCTTGGTGTGTTCGCGATCGCTGCCGACGGCACACCGAGCGCGGTCGCGTTCGAGCGTGACATGATCTCGACGCCACGCGACTTCAGCATCGATCCCACAGGTCGCTGGCTGATCCTCGCAAACCAAGAAGGCGCCGAGACCGTGCTGCTCTACAGCATCGACGCCAACAGCGGCAAGCTCACGCGCAAGCAGGTGGTGGCAGTTGGCGACAAGCCCACGTTCACGCAGGCCCTCATCCTACCCTAGGGCCTTCCGCGCCGGTTTTGATTGCGCTTGATCGCGCTGCGGGCCACGCCGGACACACCCTTTTGCTTCGGCTTCGGTCGAAACAAAATCACCGTGTGTCCGACAAGCCCGCACAGCGCGGCTTGCGCAGCGCTCGCGAGCTCCTCGGCCATGCCCTGTTTGTCCTCCGGCTCGTGCAAACGCACCTTGATCAGCTCGTGATCGTTCAGCGCGCGGCTCACCGCCCGGACGACCGATTCACTGATCCCACCGTGCCCGACGTGCACGATCGGCTCGAGCCCATGGGCATCGCCACGGAGCTCGCGCTTGCGCTTGGCTGTCAGCTCGGGTGCCACGCTCGGCAGCTCGGGCTCCGTGTCGCGTGCTGTGTCGCGAGCCGAGGCGCGAACAGGCTTCGGCGCACGACGAGGCGCAGCAGCAGGCCTCCGGGTCGCCGATGACTTCAAAGGTTTGCGATTCGGCCGGGCCGCTTTCTTACGGATCACGTGCAGTAACTCCTAGCGAGCTCAAGATAAGAAGAACTCGCGGATGCGTTGCAGAAAGTGAGATTTGTGTTGGGCGAGGTTAGCTTGAGTGATGTCGGGCGTCACGCGCTCCAGCGCATCGAGCTCTGCCCGCCGCTGCGCGAGGCGCTCGCTGATCAGCTCGGCCAGGGCTGGCGTTTCCTTCAGCACTTGCACAAACGCGGGCTTGCGGAGCACGAGCAGCTCACACGGAAGGGCCGCGCGCACGCTGGCATTGCGCGCTTGACCGGTCAGCTGCGCGATCTCGCCGAACATGCCGCCTGCCTCGAGCACCGCGACCTCGCGAAGCTCGCCGTTGTCAGGTTGGTGCAAGACCTGCAGCTTGCCGCTCAGGCACAAGTACAGCTCCTCGCCCGTCTCGCCCTGGCGCACTACGTACTCGCCCGGCGCGTACAGCTCGATGTGTGAGTCTGCCGCGAGCGTGTCGATCGCCGCGTCCGGCAAGAGGCCCTGCAAGAAGTCGATCTTGGCGATAGCCTTGACGCGCGCCAAGTGGTCCGCGCTCTCATCGTGCTCGACCGGCGCGCTCTCCGCGCGCGGCGGCGTGGCGAACGACAGACCCCTGCGCTGCAGCACGTACCAGATGCGATCGCGCACGATCGCTTCTGTTGCGCCGCGCCGGCTGAAGTCGGCGATGTTGAAGCGCAGCTCGTACTGGATGCCGTGGTCGGCGAAGCCGAATGTGACCACGCGCGGCGCCGGATCCGAGAGCACGCCATCGACGCCATCGGCGGCACGCAGCAGCGCGTCGTGCGCACGCTGGGTCGGCAGCTCGTACGGCATGAGCACCTTCACCGCGCAGTTCGTGCTGGTCTGCGTGCTGTGATTCAAGATCACAGTACGCGCGAGCACGTTGTTCGGGACGGTAAGCTCCTGGCCGTCGTTGGTGAGCAGCCGCGTCGCGCGCCAGTTGGTCTCGATCACTCTGCCGATCTGTAAGCCATCGCGATCGATTTGCAGCCAATCACCGGCGTCGAAGGGACGCTGCATTTGCAGCGCGAGCCCCGCAAACATGTTGCCCAGCGTGTCCTGGAGCGACAGGACCAGCACCGCGGTCAACACCGCGGATGTCGTGAGCAACGAGCCGGGTGCGACGCCCAGCGCCCCCAACGTGATCAGCATCGCGACGGTCATGAACAGGCCGTCCACGATGTCGCGCACGATGCGCGGCGCGTCAGTTTGCAGCCGGCGCGCGAGCAGCCAGTCGAACACGGATATCGAAAGCAGCCGCCCAAAGCCCAGCAAGAGCAGCGCGATCGGGATCACGCTGAGCCAGCGCTGCAGCTTCGCGCCGCCAGGCAGCCACTCGAACAAGATCATGAACCCGGAGCCCGCAGCCAACAGCAGCACCGGGAGGCGCAACCGTTGGCGATGCGGTCCAGTCACTACGGCGCGCAAGACCCCGGCGATGCACAACCCGAGCGCGAGCAGGACGATCGCAGTAACGCTGCTCTCACCCCTGTACAGGTATTTCAGTAGTCGCTCACCCATTGCGTGGCGCTAGCGTAAACCGCGGATGAACGCAGGAACAGCGTCGACGCCATGCTGATCGACCACGCGGATGGTCTCCGAGCCGACGACTGCGATGTCGACTTGGCCTGTGATGGACGCCACGTCGGCGCGCGACTTCACGCCAAAGCCGAGGGCGAGCGGCAGCTTCGTCGCACGCCGGCAGCGCGCGAGGTAGTCACCCAGCTCAGTGAATTCGGTCTGGCTGCCAGTCACGCCCTTGCGCGCGACGCAATACACGAAGCCGCGCGCGTGCTCCGCGATCTGCTTCATGCGCTGCTCGGAGGTGTTCGGCGAGAAGATGAAGATCGGATCGAGCTCCTGTTGCGTGAACGCGGAGAGCAGCGCATCTCCTTCCTCGAACGGCAGGTCGGGGATGATCGCCCCGCGTATCCCTGCCTCGCGCGTCTGCGCCGCGAAGCGCGCGATCCCGCGCTTCCAAGCCACGTTGTAGTAGCTCATAAACACGAACGGAATTGGCAGCTCCTTCGCGAGCTGCTCTGCGAGCTGGAAGCAGCCATCGACGGTGGCGCCCGCAGCGAGCGCGCGCTGGTTCGCATGCAAGATCACAGGCCCGTCAGCGATCGGCTCCGAGAATGGGATCTGCAGCTCCATCAGGTCGACGCCTGCTTCGACCATCTGATGCACGATCTTGCGAGATGCATCCATGCTCGGATAGCCGAGCACGATGTGCGTCATGAGCAGGATGTCTTTGTTCGCACGCCGCTTGCGGATCTCAGCCTCGAGCACGGTACGCCTCCGCCTTCTTGATGATGAACTCGCGCCACGATGGATCGTCAAAGGCATCGGCGATGGTGAAGATGTCTTTGTCGCCGCGGCCCGATTGATTGATCAGAATCCGCGCGTCGGCGGGCAACGAGCCCGCTTCTTTGTAAGCCTGAGCGAACGCGTGCGACGACTCGAGCGCCGGGATGATGCCCTCTTTGCTCACGGTCAACGACAGTGCTTCTACGACCTCGCGGTCGGTCACCGCTTCGAAGCGCACGCGACCGGTGTGCTTGTGATGCGCGAGGATCGGCGATACTCCGATGTAGTCGAGGCCTGCAGCGACGCTGTGCGTCTCGTTCATCTGCCCGTCGTGGTTCTGCAAGAAGTACGTGCGGTAGCCCTGCGCCACGCCCACGCTGGCATCGTCCGAGCACAAGCGCGCGGCGTGTTGCCCGCTGTCGAGGCCATGACCGCCTGCTTCCACGCCGACGAGCTGCACGCTCGCGTCGTCGAAGAACCCCGAGAATATGCCCATCGCGTTCGACCCGCCGCCGACGCACGCATACACGCGATCGGGCAGCGCGCCGGGGTGCTTCAACATCTGCTCGCGCGCTTCTTTGCCGACGATCGACTGGAAGTACGTGACGAGCGCGGGGAAGGGGTGCGGACCGCACGCCGTCCCGAACACATAGTGGGTCGTGTCCATGTGACTGACCCAGTCGCGGAACGCTTCGTTGATCGCATCTTTCAGCGTGCGGCTTCCGTCGCGCACCGGCACCACCTTGGCACCGAGCCGCTCCATCCAAAACACGTTCGGGCGCTGGCGCTCGACGTCGACCTCGCCCATGTAGATCGTGCACTCGAAGCCGAACTTCGCGGCCATCGTCGCCGTCGCGACGCCGTGCTGGCCGGCGCCCGTCTCTGCGATCACGCGCTTTTTGCCCATGCGCTTGACCAGGAGCCCTTGGCCCATGACGTTGTTGGCCTTGTGCGCGCCGGTGTGGTTGAGATCCTCGCGCTTGATGTAAATCTGCGCGCCGCCGAAGTGCCGCGACAAGTTCTCGGCGTACGTGATCGGCGTGGGCCGACACGAGTAGCTCGACATCAACTCGGTGTACTCGCGCCAAAAGCTCGGATCGCGGCGCGCGCTCTCGAATGCTTGCTCGATCTCATCGAAGGTGCTGACGAGGATCTCGGGGATGAAAGCTCCACCGAACTCGCCGTAGTAGCCGCGGTTATCCATGTTGGTTTCCTTGCAGGCGTTGGGAGAAGGTCAGTCTGTCGGTTCGGCAATACATGCGCGCGAACACAGCAGCTTCAGCGAGCGCAAAATGCAACGTTCGATCCACCTGCAAGAGCGGCGTCTCGGCGGGTAGGCCAAACAACTGTGCGCGCTCGGCATCGAGCAGCATCACACGAAAGCTTTGATCAGCGCTCTGCGGCCGCATGCGGTAGTGCTGCAGCACCACCTCGGAGAGCGAGCGCCCCTCGAGCGGTAGCGAGACAAAACCCGGGAAAAAACGCAGGTCGAAGTCGATCTCTTCGAGCAGCACTTGCACGCTGTCGACCTCGGACAAGCGCGCGACGTACGCGCTCGGTCGACCGTGCATCGGATGCGTAGGATCGGAGACTGTGCGCTGCACCGGTGGGGCGAGCAGTCGACTGCGACTGTCGAGCCCGCCGCGATCGAACGAGACGAGCGTTCCTGCGAGCGAGAATAAATCCACCTGCGCAGGTACTTGGCGCACAAACGTTCCGCTTCCGCGCCGACGCGTCAGAAGACCGCGCTGCACCAGCACATCGGTCGCTTGTCGAACCGTCGGTCGCCCGACGCCGTAGCGCTCTGCGAGCTCGTTCTCCGAAGGCAGCTTCTCGCCAGCGCCGTATCCACCGCCGCGAATTTGCGCGAGCAGATCCTCGGCGAGCTGGTGGTAGAGCGGCAATGGAGAGCCGGCGTCGATCATCGTGGCAGACGATGCTACTGAGTTGTCAGGTTGTCAAGACAACTTACCCAGTAACCATCCCCATGAATGGCTAAATCGCCATTTTCCGCTGATTGCGGCCTAGAGGTAGCAACTGCTCACACTCCAAGGCTGTGCTAGCGTTGCACAACGATCAACGCTTCACGAATGGGTGTCTTGTGAATCAACGCGGAATCGTTACTGGAATTGCCCTGCTCGCGCTCGCGGCGTGCGGCGGCAGCGATGGAGGTCCTGTACGTCGAGGTGGAGCATCACCGGGATCAATACCTGGTGGTGGCGGACCAAATACCAGCGGCTCTCTGATCGTCGGGAGCAACGGTAACGGCAACAGCAACAATCCAACGCTGGTCGGTGCAGCTGGTAGCGGCGGTCCCACAAAGCTCGATCCGAACGTGTGCGCGATGGCGCAAGTCACTGCGACACGCATCGTCCCCGAGGTCTACTTCGTGATCGACGGCTCCGGCAGCATGAACGCCAACTTCGGCAACGGCACGCGCTGGACGGTGCTGCGAGAAGCGTTGGTAGGTCCAAACGGCGTTATCACGAAGCTCGAAGGCTTCGTGAAGTTCGGCATGGCGACCTACGCCAACAACAATCCGATGACCTGCCCGGACATGACCGATGTGCCCGCCGCCATCAGCAACTTCGCGGCGCTGAGCGCTGCGTATCCTGCCGAGGAAATCGGCGGCGGTACGCCGACCGGCGAAGCCTTGCAGAAGGTGATCGACGGCCTGCCCGAGTTCAACGCGCTCGACTCGACCGAGCGCCCGCCCATCATCATCTTGGCGACCGACGGCGAGCCAAACGGCTGCAACTCGCCAGGCGCTTGCAACTGGGCAGCGGACTGGGCGGCTTGTCTCGGCAACCTGGGTGCGCAGCTCGCAGCTGCACCGGCCACCTACGACACCACGCTCGCCGCCGTGCGCGCAGCGCGCGAGAAGAACATCTCCGTCTGGGTGATCAGCTTGGCCGATGGCTTGAACAACATCCCCGACTTGCAGCGCACGGCGAACATCGGCGCTGGCTTGGCTGAGGACGCTTCGCCGGGCGCTACGATCTACTCGCCGCAAAATCCCGATGATCTCACAGCGACGCTCACACAGCTGATCGGGGACGCCGTAAGTTGTGACATCACGCTCAATGGCACACTCGATGTGTCGCGCGCCTGCGAAGGTCTCGTGCAAGTCAACAGCCAGACGTTGGACTGCAACAGTGATCAAGGTTGGAAACCGCTCGACGCCTCGCGCATCGCGCTGCAGGGCACTGCGTGCGAACGCTTCAAGTCCGATCCCACTGTTCAGCTGAACGCCACATTCCCGTGTGACGTCGTCGATCTGAAGTAGCCATCACGGCCGGCAGTTGCGTCCGATACGGCGGAGAAACGCGGCTGGCCGGCCGCTTCTGAAAACGTTGCATTTCAGAACGCGACGCTCTGCATTCCGCGTGGCAAGCTCCTGGGGCAGGTCGTCACCCCAGAGGCAGCTCGGGGCACACCCACGCCATGGAGGATGCACGCATGGATACACTCAGGCTCAGAGAGACCTTACAGGCTGAGCTGGAAAAGCTGGCCCGTACGCGCGACGAGCTTCGAATGCAGGCGGCCCTCGGCAAGGCTGAGACGCGCAGCGAGCTGAACAGGTTGGAGAGCGTGTGGCAGCGTGTTCAGGAGGAGCTGCGCAGGCTCGGAGAACAAGCGCTCGCCCCAGCAGCGGAGATCGGCGGCGCAGCGCGCTCGCTCGTCGAGGAGCTCGCGCAGGGCTACGGACGCGTGAAGCGCGACCTGGAAGACAACGGTCTCAACGCACGCGCGCAGCGCAGCTTGTCGGCGCACAAGGATCGCGAACAAGCCAACCTGCAAGCGCCACTCACAGAGGCCGCGACCGCGGCCGTGGATGTCCCAGCGCTGCGTGCATTCGATCGGCTCGCGTCGCACATCGGCGGCCGCGCGGACGCGCGCGCGATCTTCGCGCCGCCTGTCACAAAGGATGGCGTCACGGTCATTCCGGTCGCCCGCGTATTCGGTGGCTTCGGCTTCGGGGCGGGCGCCGGCGCAGCGCCCGTGCCTGCGCCTGATTCAGAAGGCGAGCAGCAGAGCGCCGGCCAAGGCATGGGTGGCGGCGGTGGCTTCAGCGCGTCGCCAGTCGGCTTCATCGAGATCGATCGCAATGGCGCGCGCTTCCGGCGCATCGACACCACCGCGGATACTTGGATCGACGTCGCGTCTGCTGGCTTCGACCTGCTGCGGCGTGCGGGCGTCCTCGCGCTCGCGATCTACAAAAAGACGCGCAAGAGCTGATCAGTGATGCCCTTCTGAGAGCACGAGCTCGGTCTCCGGACCGAGCTCAGTGGCTTGCACGATCAGCAGCGTAGGTTGCCGGCTCCACCGCACATCGAAGTCGAACGCGAGCTTGGCACCAGGCTTGAACAGCGCAGCAGGTACATCGGCTGCAGCGCCGAACAACATTTGCATGGAGTCCATCTGCGAACGCTTGCCATCGCGATCTTCGAAGCCCTCGATCCGCTCGTGATGGATCGCGACGCTCAGCTCGCTGCGATCTTGGCTGGCTTCTTTCACAACACCGCGCGTGTGATAGCGGCGCACCGGTGGATCGGCGTTGCCGCAAGCAGCCAACAGCGACGCGACGATCAGAGCATACAGAGCTTTCATCGCGCCGCAGTTTAGCAGCCACAGAGGTTAGTCCAGCAAGTTGACGAACACGTGGTAGCGCCCATCGACCTGCTGATCCCACACGACTGCGCCATCACCATTGGCGTTCATGCCTAGCTCCACCGGGGAAGGGCGGCTCGGCACAGTGTCGTCCTCGCTCAAGGGGATGAGCTGCGTCGGCTCGCCCTGCGAACCGATGCGCTGGAGCCAGAGCGCACGCGTGACCGGCGCTACGCTCGTGGTGAAAGACGCTCCCGCGATGAAGCCCGTCTGCTCGGGGCCGACCGCAGTGCTCCACGTCGGCTGCAACATATCGAGCAGCGTGACGGTGGTTTCGGGCGTCCAAGTCGTCGTGTCGATGTCGTTCCAGGTGGTCGTGATGCTGGGAAGGCCGAGCTCGTACGCCGGACCGAAGCCCGCCGCTGTGCGCATCGCGCCGAATGTCTGCAGCGGCGCGCTGGTCTGCTCGGTGCTGGCTGGATCAGCAGTGGACTCGCGCCACACAGCGAACGATGTGCCGTCCACGCCGATCACCACGCGCGGTGCGGAGTATGCGCCGCCGCGCTGCGAGAGTGTGTACGGCCGCTGCGTCGACCAGGCTGTTCCGGCCTCGTAGCTGCGCGACATCACGTGGAACACGCGGCTACTCGAAGCAGTTCCCTGCATCCAGACCGCAACGCCGTTGCCTTGCTCATCCAAGGCCACATCGGGGCTGGTCGAGCGAGACTCGCTCGTGAAGGGAAGGCCATCGCTCAGGCTGGTTTCCACGCGCGAGCTGCGTGCGGCGGCGTTGGTGAAGTCAGGCACTGACCCGGCATCCGGGATCGGCACAAGATTCATGTCGGTCCACGCGACCAGACCACCTGTGAGGTTATTGACCGCGACACTGGTGCCGAACACGAAGCGTTCGCCCGCGTCCAGAACATTTACGAGCTCTTGGAACGTATCCGAGCTCGCGTAATAGCGCGCCACGCGCAGCTTGCTCCGCGGGTACAACATGTCGGTCCAGACGGCGAGCCCATCACCGGTCGCGTCGAGCGCGAGCGCAGGCGTGAGCACATCGCCCTCACTGTTTCTGTCGATCTGCTGGGTTGTCGCAACGAATGCACCGTCGCGATAGCGCTTCGCCCAGAGCTGGCGCTTCGACGCCACCGTCGCGGTCCACATCAACACGCCCGAGCCGCTGCCATCGAGCGCGAGGTGCAAGTCAGCTGCTTCGGTCGTGTAGCGCTGAAAGCGCGTCGCGGGCTCCCATTGCTTTGTGTCGGCGCGATAGCGAGCGGTCCACAGCGAATCGCCAGTCTCTGCGCTGTTCTCGGTCCACACCACGACGCCATTGCCCGCACGGTCAAAGGCGACCTGCGGCCGCGTGCGACTGAGCGATCCACCGCTTGTGCTGAGCTCATGCGGCTCTTGAACCTGAGCGCACTGCTTCTTGTCGGCCTTGAGCCAGCGATTCGGCCCTTCGCACGAGCATTCTGCTTCGCCCGTGGGCAGGGTCGTACAAATGTCCTCGCAGCCGCCTTTGTCAGGCTTCGCGCAGTCGTCGCGCGTCACGCACGTGCTGCCTTCTTCGTTGGGCTCGAAGCCGCTCTTGCACTGGCAATCGTAGCCTGTGGCGCGCGCGTCGTTCAGGATGCAGTCGCCTTGTCCGCACGGGTTGCCGGTGCATGCGGCTGTCGTGGAAGGCGGGCCCGCATCGGGATTGGGCGCGCCAGGCGTGCCGCCATCAGCGGCAGGGGCGTTCGCGGCCGCGGTGCCGGTGGACGTATTGGTGTTCTGCCCGATCGGCGCGCTGCTACCCGCGATGTTGCCATCGCCGTTGTCAGCTGACCCAGTTTCCGGGCTCGTGTCCGATTGCGTCGGGCTGCGAGGCTCGCACTTGAGCTCGAGCTCCTGCGCCTGACCCGGTGACGTGCGCAGGCCTGCGGCCGAGATGGACCAATCACAAACACCGGCATCACAGTTCGCTGGGACGCAGTCCTCGCTCAGCAGTACGTACACATAGCGCGTGGCACCGGGGACGACCTCGGTCTCGATCGCGAGCGTGCTCACCACTACGTTCGACTCAGCGAGCGCAGTGAACACATAGCGAAACTTATGGCTCGATGTCGGGGTCTCCGGCACGAAGGTCCGCTTCACCGGCCAGCGCGCTTCTTCGTTGAGATCGCCGCCGACTGTCTCATTGTTCGGCAAGGTCGAGACCTGCGTCGAGAACGTCTTGATGCGCTGCTGCATCGCGTCGGTCGCGCTGATCTTGATGATGGTCTGCGTCGCTTCCTGCGGGCTGCGACAGGCCAAAAGACTGCAGAGCGTGAGCAGTAGGCTGAGCTTTCTCATGGCAAACCTCTACTCGTCAGCACGAAGGTCTTGGACCCCTCGCTCGTGTCGATCGGTTCGATCGGCGCTGGCTGAGACAATAGCACCGCCGTAGCGACCCCACCCGCGGCAACTGCCACGACGGCCGTCCAAAACCACCAACGTGTCAGCACACTGCCGCCATCGTTAGGATCGCTGTCGCGCTGCTCACTGCCAGTATGACGGGTCCCAGTCGCTGCTTCGGGCGCAGGCAGGCTATGTGCTGCATCGACAGGCGTGACAGCCGGCTTGGCCGCGACCGGCTCACGCTGTCTTGGCGTGAGCTCGATCACTTCGTGTTGCTCGGGGGCGAGGGTGATGGTTCGGTCGATGGCAGCAAAGCCGGGCGCACGGACCACGACGCGATGCGTTCCAGCTGGCAGCCACACAGCCGACTCGCGCAGCACCTTGCCGTCGACAAGCAGCTCGTACTCGGGCGGCTCAGCCGGGGTCCAACGTAGCTTGATGCGAGCCAGGCTTGTTTCCATCCATGACAGAAGTCCCGTCACCTCCTCGCGCTGGCTCGCGGTGAGCGGTTGAACTGGATGTTTGAGTGACGCTGTCAGTGTTCGATACGCTTCGGAAAAGCGTTCGAGCCTCAGCGCAGCGATCCCCATCCCACGCAGCACCCGCGAGTTCGGGCGGAGCTCGAACGCCCGTTCGAACAGACTGCGCGCTCGGGCAAAATCACTCGCATCGAACGCACTGACAGCTTCGTCGAGCAATGCGTCATACGACTGGTGTGTGGCAGAGCTGCTGGCAGGCGCCTGCTTCGACTGCGCTTTTGCCTCCGGAATGAGGACTGCGAAGAGCAGCATCAGGGAGGAGCACAACGTGACATAGCGTCGAAGGGCACGGCACGCGCTTTGCCTCGCGCTGCACGCAATGACACTTGCACTACCGTCCCGGTTTCGGTGATCGGTGATCTCGATGATCTTGGTGCTCAAGGCCTTACCTCCAAGTTGTCCCCGACTCAGAGAGGTCGAAACATTACTCAAACGCTCGTGGCACCACTGGCGCAAGCACAAACGTGTGCGATATTTTGCCCTCGCAGCATAATGGACTGCAGTCAAGTGAATCACGCGCTGACACTTCCGGGCAT
>Ga0190269_10000544_pt1 | contig 19140 bp, 18 predicted proteins | sample Popmic249IS_FD_133749 | JGI IMG/M metagenome (GOLD analysis project Ga0190269, IMG submission 133749) | Populus adjacent soil microbial communities from riparian zone of Blue River, Arizona, USA - 249 IS | ecosystem: Environmental > Terrestrial > Soil > Riparian zone | place: USA: Arizona... | reverse complement strand
TTCCGGTCCGCAGCAGCGTGTGCAGCACCATCCAGGTCGTGATCCAGCCGTCCTGCGCCAGGCCGTAGTCGTGGATCTCCTCGAACACCGCGTCCGCGAAGCCCTGGTCGACGTCGGACCCGCCGTACTCGGGCGGCCACCCGGCGGCCAGCAGCCCGTCGGCGGCGAGGATCCGGTGCAGGTCCGCGTGGTGGTGGAGGCCACCGAGGCGCTCGTCGGCGACCCATTCGGGGCGCAGATGGTCGGCCGCCCACCGCCGGGCGGCGTCCCGGTGCTCGGCGAGCGCGTCGTGCGGGGTGAAGTCCATCAGAACACCTGCCCGGCGAGCGCGCGGTAGAGCTGCCGGGGCGCGCCGAGCGCGAGCGGCCATGCCTTCGCGCGGCGCAGGTAGAGCTGGATGTCGTACTCCAGCGTGTAGCCGTAGCCGCCGTGGAACTGCAGCGCTGCCCCGGCCGTCTCGACCGCCACCGCGGCGGCGTGCAGGAACGCCATCGAGGCGAGCGCCGCGCCACGGGGGCGGGCACCGTCCAGTGCCCAGGCGGCCTCGTGCACGAGCAGCTCGGCGCCGTCACCGGCGGTCGCCGCGTCGGCCAGTCGATGGGCCACCGTCTGGAACCAGGCGATCGGGACGCCGAACGCGTGCCGCTCGGTCACGTACTCGACGCCGATCCGCAGCGCCTCGGCGCGCAGGCCGTCCAGGAGTGCGGCGGTGAGCACGGTCCACTCGGTGACCGCCGCCGCGTGCAGGTCCCGGCCGGTGCGGGTGAGCACGGTGGCCCCCGCGAGCGGTACGTCGGCGAGCGGCTGGCGCCCGAGGTTCGGCGGCGCGGCGGCGTACGGCCGGGCGCCGTCCCGCCGCACCGCCAGCAGGTCGTCACCGGCGAGCACGAGCACCAGGCCGGCGACGGCGCCCGCCGGAACGAGCCGCGCCACCGGGGCACCCGCACCCGCGTCCACCGCAGCCCCCCGGGCCGCCGCCACGGAGACCGCCATCGCGGAGGCCGCTGCTGCGGAGGCCGCCCTCGGGGAGGCCGCGGTCCCGGAGGCCGCCGCGGCCGGTGGCCGTAGCGCGAGCGTGGGCAGTACCGCGCCGTCCCCGATGCCGTCCAGCGCCGCGCCGACCCGGCTCAGCAGCCGCGCCGCGACCCAGGCCTCGACGATCGGTACCGGCGCCAGCCGCCGCCCGGCCTCCCGCGCCACGACGACGAGGTCCGCGAGCGACGCGCCGCCTCCGCCGTGCGCGGCGGGCACGCCCATCAGCGGCACGTCGGCGGCCACCAGCGTCCGCCACAGCTCCTCGTCGAAGCCGAGCGGCTCGGCGGCGCGCACCCGGGCCGGTGTCGCCTCCTTGGCGAACAGGTCGCCGAACGCGTCGCGCAGCGTCTCCTGGTCGGCGGTGAGCGTGAGGTCCATGCTCAGGCCCCGAACGTCGGCGGGCGCTTGTCCAGGAACGCCTTGACCGCCTCGCGGTGATCAGCGGTCTCGAACGTCAGCGCCTCCATCGCCAGCGACGCGTCGAGCACCCGGTTGACCCGATCGACCAGGTCGGCGTTGGCCAGCCGCTTGTTGAACCGGATGGCCACCGCCGGCCCGGCCGCGATCCGCCCGGCCAGAGCCGTCGCCTCCGCGGTCAGCTCCGCCGCCGGGTAGACGTGGTTGACCAACCCGAACGCGTCGGCCTGCGCGGCGGTGAGCAGATCGCCGGTGAACAGGTGCTCCTTGCCCCGGTTGAGCCCCAGCAGGAGCGGCCACAGCACCGTGCCGCCGTCACCGGCGACCAGACCGGCCTTGACGTGCGGGTCACCGATCCTGGCGGTGTCGGCCATCAGCGTGATGTCGCAGAACAGGGCCATCGTCGCGCCGAGTCCCAGCGCGTCGCCGTTGACGGCAGCGATCATCGGCTGCGCCACGGCGAGCTGCGAGCGGACCACCGCGGCCGAGCCCTCCAGCAACGCCGGGTGCCCGTCCTCGTAGGCACCGGCGTCCAGGTTCGACTGCATCCCGTCGAAGTCCGCGCCGACGCAGAACGCCTTCTCCCCGGCGCCGGTGAGCACCACCACCCGTACGTCGCGGTCGGCGGCGATCCGGGCGAACAGCGGCGCGATCTCGTCGTGCATCTGCGGCGTGATCGCGTTGCGCCGCTCCGGCCGGTCGAACGTCACCCAGAGCACTCCGGGCGGCCGCAGCTCGGTCCGGAAGTACCGGAACTCGTAACGATCGGGCATGGGAGCACCCTTCAGACGGAGGCGGTCAGGCCGGGGACGCCGACCTCGGACGCGTAGCGGTCGAGCTCGGCCACGAGCGCGGACGGCACCGGGATCCCGTCGGCGAGCCGCTGCTCCCGGCGCTCGTGCTCGATCTCACCGGGCACGCGGACGCGGTCGACGCCGGCCGCCGGCCGGGAGGCGTGCACGTCGCGGATGAGCGTGTCCACCCGGGAGCGGAACTCGTCGAGCGGCAGGAACCGCGCCGGGTCGATCGCGACGAACAGGAAGCCTTTGGCGACCCGCTCGGCGCCGTGCGCCGGTGACCGGGTGTGCTCGGTGCGGCCGAAGCTGCTGCCGGTCAGCACCCCGGCCAGGATCTCGACCAACAGCGCCAGGCCGTACCCCTTGTGGCCGCCGAACCACTGCAGGTGCCGCACGGATGCCCGGGACGCGTCGGTGGTCGGCACGCCGCGGTCGTCGGTGGCCCAGCCGGCCGGGATCGCGGCGTCCCCGCGCTTCTGCGCCAGCAGCAGCTTGTTGCCCGCGACGGTCGTCGTCGCGACGTCGAACACGATCGTCGGCTCGTCGCCGGTGGGGACGGCGTAGGACAGCGGGTTCGTGGAGAACAACTGGTCGACGCCGCCGAACGGCGGGACGAACGCCGGCCCGTTCTGGAAGCAGAAGCAGATCCGGCCGGCGCGCGCGACCCGCTCGGTGTACGCGGCCAGCGCGCCGAGGTGGGTGCCCTCGCGCACCGCGACCGCGGCCACGCCGTGCTGTCCGGACAGGTCGATCGCGTGGTGCACGGCGGCGAGCCCGGCGATCTGGCCGAACCCGAGTCCCGCGTCGAGGACGAGCGTCGGTCCCTCGTCGGCGACGATCCGCGGCTTGGCGGCCGGGTCGATGTGACCGCTGCGCACGCGCCCGGCGTACAGGGCCATCAGGTGCGCCCCGTGCGAGTCGACGCCCCGCAGGTCGGCCTCGACCAGCAGCGTGGCCACCGTGTCGGCGTACTCCCGGGAAGCGCCGAGACCCGCGAGGATGTCGGCGAGCACGGCGTGCAGGCGGTCCGCGGCGACGATCATCGCAGCTCCAGGGGGAGGTAGACGTTCTTGGTACGGACGAACTCGGCGAGCCCTGCCCGGCCGCCCTCCTTGCCGTAGCCGCTGCGCCCGAAGCCGCCGAACGGGGCACCGGCCGGTAGCGCCGCGAACCCGTTGAGCGAGACGTACCCGGCGTCCAGCGCGGCGGCGACGCGGTGCGCGCGGGACAGGTCGGTCGTGTGCACGTAGCCGGCGAGCCCGTACGCGACGCCGTTGGCCAGCGCGACCGCCTCGTCCTCGTCGTCGAACGTCAGGACCGTGAGGACCGGGCCGAACACCTCCTCCTGCGCCAGCGGCGCGTCGGCCGCGACGCGGTCGACGACGGTGGGCGCGACGAAGAAGCCCGGCTCGTCCAGCCGGTGACCGCCGGTGAGGAGCTCGCCGCCGTGGCCGGCGATCATGCCGAGAACGCGGTCCAGGTGCGAGGCGGACACCAGCGGCCCGAACGCGGTCGCCGGATCGAGTGGATCACCGATCGGCATCGCGGCGATCCCCGCCAGTGCCTTCTCGACGACGACGTCGTGGATCGACGAGTGCACGATCAGCCGGGTCGGCATCACGCAGCCCTGGCCGGAGTTGCGCATGCAGGCCACACCGGCGAACGCACCGGCGGCGTCGAGATCGGCGTCGGGGAAGACGATGTTGCCGGACTTCCCGCCCAGCTCCAGGACGACCGGTGTGATGTGCTGCGCGGCCGCGACGAGGATCTTCCTGGCGGCGTCGACCCCGCCGGTGAAGCTGATCTTGTCGACGCCGGGGTGGGCGACCAGCGCCTGACCCGCGGGCACGCCACCCGGGAGCACGTTGAGCACCCCCGGCGGGAAGCCGGCCAGCAGCGCGAGCTGCCCGAAGAGCACCGCGCTGAACGGCGCCAGCTCCATGGCTTTCGCGACCACCGTGTTCCCGGCCGCCAGCGCGGCCCCGGCCTTGCGGGCCAGCGCGGAGATGCCGCCGTTCCAGGTCGAGACGACCGCGACGACGCCGTACGGCTCGGGCAGCGTGTAGTCGAACGCTCGCTCCGGGAAGATCGGGATCACGCTGCCCTCGATCTTGTCCGCCAGGCCGGCGTAGTACTCGAGATAGTCCGCGGCGCGGGCCGGTAGCGCGGTCGCCCCGCCGATCGGCGAACCGCACTCCAGCGTCAGCACCTGCCCGATCAGCTCGGCCCGCGACCGGATCAGCGCGGCCAGCCGGAGCAGCGCGGACCGCCGCTCGTCGGGGCGCGCGCCGCGCCACGCCGGGAACGCCGCCCTGGCCGACGCGACCGCCGCGTCCACCTCCGCCGGGCCGGCCAGCGGCACGGCCGCCTGCGGCAGGCCGGTGGCGGCGTTCACGTGCGCGTACTGCCCCCCGCCCGCGGCGCGCAGCCACTCGTCGCCGATCAGCAGGCCGGTCTCCGGGAGCACCTGGCCGGCCAGGCGCGTGTGTCGCTCGACGTCGACGACCATGCGGCTCCTCTCAGAACGGGGACGGCAGGCGGTCCATCGGGACCGCGATCACGGTGGACGACGCCGTGGCCAGCGCCTCGGCCAGCGCGCCAGGCAGCTGTGCGACGTCCCGCACCACCAGGCCGTCGGCCCCGAACGCCCGGGCCAGCGCCACCCAGTCGGGGTTGCGCAGGACCGTGCCGTACTCCCGGCCGCCGAAGCGGTCCCGCTGGTCACGGTTGGAGTTGCCGTACGCGCCGTCGTCGAAGACCACGGTCACGGTGTGGATCCCGTGCTGCACGGCCGTCGCCAGCTCGTTCGACGCGAAGAGGAAGCCGCCGTCGCCGGTCACCGTGACCACCGGCCGGTCGGGCGCGGCCACCTTCACGCCGAGCGACGCCGGGTAGCCGAAGCCGAGTGTGCCCATGTAGGAGGTCGAGAGGTACGTCCGGGGGCCGTACACCGGGTACCCCATGTGGCACATGTACGCGACGCTGGTGGTGTCGCAGACCAGGATGCCGTCCTCGGGGACGCCCTCCCGCAGCGCGCGGACCATCTCCCACTGCGGGCCGACCGCGGCCAGGCCGGTCTCCGCTTCCGCCCGCATCGCCCGGGTCTCCGCGGTGCGGTCCGGGTTCTGTTTCAGCCGGTCGAGCAGGGCGTCGAGGGTGAGCGCCGCGTCGCCGGGCAGCCCGATCTCCGCCGGGTGGTGGCGTCCGATCTGGTCGGCGTCGACGTCGAGGTGGATCAGGCGCTGGTCGGGGCGCAGCCCGAGCCCCGCGCCGCGGGTGCCGACCGCGAGCACGACGTCGGCGGCGGCGAGCACCGGCCGCATGCGGGGGTTCACCCAGGCGGTGCCGACCGAGAGCGGGTGCCGGTCGTCGATCGCGCCCTTCCCTTCGCGGGTGGTGACGACCGGGGTCTGCAGGACCTCGGCCACCCGGGTCAGCGCGGCCGACGCGTCGCCGAGCACGGCGCCGCCTCCGGCGACGAGCAACGGCGCCGACGCTCCGCGGAGCACCGCCGCGGCGTCGGTGACCAGGGTGTCGGGGGCGGCGGCGCGCGGCAGGCGGACCGGGACGACGGTGCCTGCCGTGGTCGTCTCCGCGAACGTCTCGGGCGGGATCTCCACCTCGACCGGGCGGGGCCGGCCGGACGTCATCCGGGTGAACGCCTCACCCACCCCGGCCGCGACGTCGCCGGGGTCGGTGATCCGGCGGGCCCACTTCGTGATCGGCCGGACGATCTCCAGCTGGTCGTGGACGTCGTGCAGCAGCCCCAGGTCGCGCCCGATGCCGGCCCGGTTGACCTGGCCGGCGAGCAGCAGGACCGGCGACGAGCACGCGTAGGCGGTCGCGAGCCCGCTCGCCGCGTTGTAGACGCCGACGCCGGGCACGACCATCGCCACCCCTGGCCGCCCCGACGTCCGGGCGTAGCCGTCGGCCATGTACGTGGTGGCCTGCTCGTGCCGGGTGACGACGTAGCGCAGCTCGGGGGTGCCGGAGAACGCGTCGAGCGCCGCCATCAGCTGGTCACCCGGTAGGCCGAAGACGACCTCGGCGCCCTCGGCGACGAGCTGCCGAGCCAGCGCCTGACCGCCGGTTACCTGTTGCATAGAATATACATTACATGTTCTACAACGACGGGGTCAGCGAGTCGCGGGCCCGGACCGCATCGGCGAACGCCGTGATCTCACCGGGGACGTCCGGGCCGGCCGCCGTGAAGACCACCTCGCCGACTCCGGCCGCGCGCATCCGCGCCCGGATCGCCGGCGGGTCACCGGTCCAGCCACCGGTGAGGATCCCCTCGCCCGCCTCCCGGATCGCCGCGCGGTCGCGCTCGGTGAGAACCATGCCGTGCCCCTCGTGCACCGCCAGGTGACGCTCGGCGTCGGGCCGCGCGGCGAGCATCGCGTCCCGCCAGGTCGCGCCGCCGGGAACGCCGTCGAGCGCGTCCGGGAAGAGCTCCCACACGCCGTGGTAGGTGGTCGCGTACCACGGGCCGGCGGCCTCGATCAGCCGCGGACTGGTGTGGTCCTCCCCCGGGCGGACGACGGTGCCGCTCACCAGCAGCGCGGTGGCCGGCCACTCGTCGACCGGCTCCCCGGGCGGCATCATCAGCACCACCCCGTCGACGCCGAGCTCGCGTGCGGTCGCGAAGCCTCTCGGGCCACCCGGCGCCACCCAGAGCGGGGTCCGGATCGGGCGCTCGGGTCCCCAGCCCGGCGGCTGGAGAAGCTGGCACGCCTGCCCGTCGATCTCCGTGACACCACCGGCCAGCAGCGTCCTGACCTGCCGGAAGTACGTGGCCAAGTCGGCCCAGCGCATGGCCTTGCGGCCGAGCGTCCGCCGGGCGGTGAAGCCGGTGCCGAACGCGGTGACCAGCCGGCCGGGCGCCAGCTCCTCCACGGTCGCGATCGACGACGCCGTCACCATCGGGTGCCGCAGGCTCGGCACCGCGACCCCGGCACCGAACCCGATCCGCTCGGTGCCCTCGGCGATCCGCGCCAGCGCGATCCAGAGGTCGCCGTAGAGCGCGGGTGAGTCGAAGACCCAGACCCGGTGGTAGCCCAGCCGCTCCGCGAGGCGGGCGTACTCGACGATGCGCGCGCTCGGGGGCAGCCCCAGCGACATCAACGGTTCGGCCATCGACGCCTCCTTTGCCGTCACCGCGAGCCTAACGGAGAAAGCAGAACCCGAACCTAGTTTCAACTGAGCGAGCGGAGATTCGCCGGAGCCCGATCACCGGCCGCACCCGGACCGCCTGCGCGACTCCGGCCGAGCCCGATCAGGCGCCGCGGAGGGCGGAGCCGAGCGCCGTGCGCCGGTAGAGCACCTCGTGGCCGCGCCGCCGGGCGGTGACCAGCCCCGCGTCGCGCAAGACCCCCAGGTGCGCCGAGACCGTCGACGGCGCGAGGCCGTGGCGCCCGGCGAGCGTCGTCGTGGAGGCCGGCTCGTCCAGCGCCGCGAGGATCCCGGCCCGGCTCGCGCCCAGCAGCCGCGCCAGCGAGTCCGCCGGGGGCCGGAGCGGCGGCTGCCATGCACGGGCGGCTCCCCGCGCGGGGTAGATCACGGTCGGCTGCCACGACGGGGCGAACCCGCTGATCGTGTCCGGCCAGGCGAACACGCTCGGTACCAGCAGCAGACCCCGCCCGGCGAGGTGCTGGTCGAGATCTGCGCTGCCGCCCCGCAGCGCGAGCATCCCGTCGGCCCACCGGACGTCCGGGTGCAGGTCCGCGAAGAGCGCCTGCAGACCCCCCTCGGCCAGCCGCTGCGACCGCACCCCGATGTCGGCCTCCAGGACGTCGCTCAGCCGCGGCCAGTCCGGTGCCACCAGCGCGCGCCAGGCCCGCTCGGTGGCGTCGGCCAGCACCCGGACGGCGGCCGCCGGGTCGGCGAGCAGGGCCCGGCGGGCCGGCACCGCGACGTCGGCGCCGGTGCTGGCGAACGACCGGCGGATCTCCTCGAGTGCCAGCTCCGGATCGGTGCCGCGCAGGCGGGTCAGCTCGTCCGCGAAGTCCGCGGTCCGGCCGAACGGACTCTCCGGCGGCGGCGCCAGGAAGTCCGGCGTGTAGCCCCGCACCGGCATCACCAGGGTCAGCGGCGCCAGGTCGAGAGCGGCCAGCGCCGGACGCGACCGACGCAGCCACGCCTGGTGGTACGCGTGGCGAGCCGGCCGCAGGAGCGTCCGCACCGCCTCGTGCGTCTCGCAGAGCGGTGACACCGCGAACCGGCAGCGGAGAAGGTCGCCTTCGGCGAAACGCATCCGCAGCGGCATCGCACTCCCTCGGCAGATTCGTCCGTCCTCGAAAGACTAGGTGGACGCTCCGCGCGGCGGCACGCTCCGGACCATGTCCGTCACCACCCGCGCTCGCCGCCCGGGCTACCTCGCGGTGCTCGGGGTGCCCGAGTTCCGCGCCGTGTTCGCCGCCCATCTGCTCTCGACGCTCGGCGTCGTCGTCTGTGAGATCGCCCTGTCGGTGCTGGTGTACCAGCGCACGGGATCACCGCTGCTCAGCGCGCTGACGTTCGCGCTCGGGCTGCTTCCGTACGCGTTCGGCGGGCTCGTGCTCTCCGCGGTCGCGGATCGCTTTCCGGCCCGGCGGGTGCTGGTCACCTGCGACCTGCTCTGCGCCTGCCTCGCCGCCGGGCTGCTCCTGCCCGGACTGCCGGTCGCCGCGCTGCTGACGCTGCGCTGCGGGCTGGCCGCGATCGCCCCGGTCTTCGCCGGCACCCGCGGAGCCACGCTCGGCGACGTGGTCGGCACCGGCGAGTTGTTCACGTTCGGCAACTCGGTGCTGCGCGTGACGTCGCAGAGTGCCCAGCTCGGCGGGTTCGCGGCCGGCGGGCTGCTGGTGGCCGCGGTGGAGCCGCGGGCCGTGCTGGGGCTCACGGTCGGCACGTTCCTGCTCTCGGCGCTGCTGCTCGGGGCCGGGACGAGGCCCCGGCCCGCACGGACGGCCGGCGGTCCCCCGCTGCTCACCGCGGGTCTCTCGGCGGCGCGGGAACTCTTCGCCGACCGGCGGATCCGCGCGGTGCTCCTGCTGGCGTGGGTGCCGCCGCTCTTCGTGGTCGTGTCCGAGGCGCTGCTGACGCCCTACGTCGCCGGGCTGGGCCGGGGGCCGGACGCGCTGGGCCTGCTGATGTGCGGGATGCCGATCGGCGCGATCGGCGGCTCGCTGCTCTTCGGGACGCTGCTGCGCCACCGGACGCGGGTCGCGCTGTCGCTGCCGATCGCGCTCCTCGCGACGCTCCCCCCGCTCGGCTACCTGGCTCACCCGGACGTCGGCTGGGCGCTGCTCTGCCAGATCGGCATCGGCTGCGGGATCGTCTACACGTTCGGCGTCGACCAGTGGTTCCTGGACGCCGTACCGGAGCGTCTCCGCGGCGGGGCGATGACGCTGCTGATCGCCGGCACGATGACGACCCAGGGGATCGGGATGACGCTGGCCGGCGTCGCGGCCGAGTTCCTGCCCGTCCACCACGTCATCGCCGGTGGCGGGATCGTCGCGCTGTTCAGCGTCGCCCTGGTCGTCGTCCTGTTCGTCCGGACGGGTCAGTCGCGCGACAGCGCGTAACCGACCAGCACGGCGGCCTCGACGAGGAGGCGGCCGGGCGCGAGATCGGGGCCACCCTCGGGGACGGCGGCGGCCAGCACCGCGTGGCGCACTCCCGGCTGGTCCGGGTCGGCGTCCTCCACGTGCAGCACCGCACCGACGCGGGCGCCAACCGCCCCGGCGTAGAGCTCGGCCTTCGCCCTGGCAGCCGCCACGGCACGGCGCCGGGCCTCGTCCCGCAGCGCACCACCGTCGGCGATGTCGAAGGCGACGCTCTCGATCTCGTTCGCACCGGCCGCGACGACGTCGACCAGCAGTGGTTCGACGTCGTCGAGAGCGCCGGACCGCACCGCGAAGGCCGCCTGGCACCGGTAGCCGACGACGGCGCTCGTCCCGTTGACGTAGTCGGTGACCGTGGCGAGGTCGAGCCGGGACGCCCGGACCGCGGCGTCGTCGATGCCGTGGTCGCGCAGCACCGCCCGCACGGTCCGCACGGCCGTCCTGGCCGCGTCGAACGCCGCAGCCGGGGTCTGCTCGGTCCGGGTGATCCGGAACCGGATCCGCGCGAGATCCGGCTCCGCCTCGACGCTGCCCCGGCCCGTCACCGCGATACCCCACGGGTGTTCCAGCAGTTGCACGGTGTCGATCCCATCGGTCGCGGGGCCCCGGCTGCCGGGCGCGCCGCCCGGATACCGCAGAACGCTAGCCGGGCGTGGGTACAGCGCGTCGTTTCGGGTAATCCGACGCCATGTTCCTGATCTTCGGTCTACGCACCAAGGCCCACGTCCTCGGCCCGGCAGCGGCCCCGTGTCACGTCTGCGGCCAGCCCGGCACCGTACTGCTGATCCACGAGGTCACGAAGTTCAGCCTGTTCTTCATCCCGCTGATCCCGGTCCGCAGCAAGTACGTGGCCGAGTGCCAGAACGGCTACTGCCGTGCGCGCTCCACGGTGAGCAAGAGCGAGGCGCACCGGCTGCTCGGCTCGGGCGTCGGCTCGGCGTACTGAGTTCTTCTCGACCGACCCGCCGGACGCCGGTGCGGCCCGCGGAAACGCGTGAGGGACTCAGGGCTTGCTGGCGGGGCCCGCTGCCTCGTCGAGCTTCGCCCGGGTCTCCGGGTCCATGAAGTCGTTGGTGCCGTGGCTCATCACCAGGTAGCTGCCCGCGGGGAGCGCGTCGAGCAGGTGGGCGACCTTTCCGTACGGGTCGGCGCTCTCCGCGACGAAGTGCAGCACCGCGACGAGCATGAGCGCCACCGGCTGCGACGGGTCCAGTACCCGCGAGAGGCCGGGGCCCGGTGACCGGCTCGTGGTACCGGGTGTCCCATTCGGAGCGTCTCTGAGAGGTCTCCCAGAACCTCTGCCGAGTCCCACAGGTCGCCGGGCCAGCGTGACCCGGCATGGACATCCTTCGGAACCTCGGCCGGGGTGCGGCGGCGGCGCTCGCGGCGTTCGCGGTGATGGGATCGCTGGCGGTGGTCGCGCTGTCCCGGCTGGAGACGCCGGTGACCTGGTCGCTCGTCGCGGCCGTGCTCGCCACCGCGGTCGGCGGGTCGGCGACGCTCACCGGCTCGCTCGACACCGGGCTCGTGCCGATCGCGCTCGAGGGCACGATCGACGTACTCCCGCTCGGGCTGTCCGGACCGGGTGCGCTGGTGTTCTGCGCGATCCTGGCCGGACCGGTGCGCGCGGCGCGGACGGTCACGACGAACGGGCGCGCGGCGCGGACGGTCCCGGCGAGCGGGCGCGCGGCGCGAACGGTCCCGGCGAGCGGGCGCGCGGCGCGGACGGTCGCGACGAACGGGCGCGCGGAGCGCCCCGGCCCGTCCGCGGGGACTGCCTCGGCGGTCCGCACGGCCGGAGCCGCCGTCGCGGCCGGGGCGGTCCTCGCGGCGGTGGTGAACGCCGGATCCGCGCGGGTGGATCTCGCGCTGCCGCTCGGCGCCGCACCCGCCACCGGGCTGGTCGTCCGCCCGGACACCTCGTCCACGCTGACCGGCGGCCTGCTCGCGGTGGTGCTGCTGGGGGCCGGGTGCGGGCTCGTCTCCCGGCTGCGCTGCCGGCGCGCGGTGGCCGCGGTCCCGCTCGCCGCCGTCGGCGCGCTGGTCGTCGTCGGACTGGTCGTGGCGGTTCTGCTCGTGCCGCGGAACGCGGCGCTCGCCGGGGTCGCGCTGCTCTTCGGCGCGAACGCCGTGCTGATGGCCCTGCTCGGCGGGTTCGGCGCGCCTTCGACCTCGCTGCCGTCCCCGCTGCAGACGGCCGCGGGTGACCACGGCTGGCTGCTCGGGTCCGCCGGACCGATCGCGGTGCGGCTCGTCGCGCTGGGGGTGCTGATCGTGGCGTGCGCGGCGCCGCTGGCGTTCGCGGCGCCCGTCGGCGGTGACCGCTGGCACCGCGCGGGCCTCCGGGCGGTCGTCTCCGGCTCGGTGCTGGCGGTGGTGCTCGCCGCCCTGACCGTCGTCAGCGCGGGCTCGCTGGCACTCGGCGTCTCGGTCGTCGTCTTCCGCACCCAGGTGCTCGCGCTGCACGTCGGGCCGGCGGTGGGGTGGGCGTTGCTGGCCGGTGCCGTGGCTGGAGGAGCAGCGGGCTTCGTCGGTAGCCTGCTGGCCGACGTACGGTGGCGTGCCCGGCTACAGCGAGCGAGGTGAGGCCGTGAACTCCGCGCGCCTGCTGGTCGTCGACGACGACGACACCGTACGGGGCCTGCTCGCCGACGCGCTGCGCTACGTCGGCTTCGAGGTCACGGCGGTCGCCACCGGCGCGGAGGCCGTGGACGCCGCTCGGCGCGACCCACCCGACCTCGTCGTCCTCGACGTGATGCTGCCCGGCATGGACGGGTTCGACGTCGTCCGCACGCTGCGGAGCACGGTCCCGGTGCTCTTCCTGAGCGCGCGCGACGGTTACCAGGACAAGGTCGACGGCCTGACCCTCGGCGGCGACGACTACGTCACCAAGCCGTTCCACCTCCCCGAGCTCGTCGCCCGCATCGAGGCCGTGCTCCGCCGCGCCCGCGGTGGGCCGGGCGACGGCACGCTCAGCGTCGCCGACCTCCGGCTGGACCCGGTCACGCGCGAGGTGACCAGGGCCGGTGGGCCGGTCCGCCTCTCCCCCACCGAGTTCAAGCTCCTGCACTACCTGATGGAGCGCGCCGGTGAGGTCGTACCCAAACCGCAGATCCTGGAGGACGTCTGGCGCTACGACTTCGCCGGCGACACCAGCATCGTCGACACCTACGTGAGCTACTTACGCCGCAAGGTCGACAACGTCGAGCCGAAGCTGATCCACACGCTGCACGGCGTCGGCTACGTCCTGCGCGGGCCCCGCGCGTGAGCCTCCGGCACCGGCTGCTGCTGATCGCCGTCGTGCTGCTGACGGTGGGGCTCGGGGTCAGCGACGCCGTGGTGACCGCGGCGCTGCGCCGGCATCTGGTGGACCGGGTCGACCACCAGCTGCGCCCGATCACGCTGGTGCTCTCCCGCGTCGACCCGAGCATCCTGGACACCGCCGACGCCGTCCGGCCGGAGCGTCTCACCGCGTCGCTGGACCTGATCAGCGCGCTCTCCGTCGCCTACCTGGATGCGCGGGGAACGGTCGTCGACACGGTACACAGCGGCGCCGGTGCGCCGCCGTCGTTCCCCGCGTCGCTGGCCTCGGCTCCGGCCGGCACACCCCTGGAGCTGCGCGCGCCAGACGGCGGGGAGTGGCGCGCGGTCGTCGCGCCACGGGCCGGCGGGGACGGTGTCGTCGTCGTGGCGGCGCCCCTGAGCACGATCGACGCGACGGTCACCCGGCTGCGCATGGTCTGTCTGATCACGGGGCTGGTCGTGATCGCGCTGCTGACCGCCGCCGGGTGGGTCGCGATCCGGGCCGGACTGCGGCCGCTCCGCACGATCGAGGAGACCGCCACGGCGATCGCCTCCGGCGATCTCGGACGCCGGATTCCTTCCGGCCCGCCCGGAACCGAGGTCGCGCGCCTGGCCACGGCCCTCAACGCCATGCTGACGCAGATCGAGCGGGCGTTCGCGGCCAGGGCGGACTCCGAGGCGCGGATGCGCCGCTTCGTCGCCGACGTCAGCCACGAGCTGCGCACCCCGCTGTTCGGGATCAAAGGCTCGGCCGAGCTGTACTTCATGCGCGACGCCGCCGAGCCCCCGGACGTCGACGCCGCGATGCGCCGGATCGACACCGAGGCCGGCCGGCTCGCGGCGCTCGTCGACGACCTGCTGCTCCTGGCTCGGCTCGACGAGCCCACCGCCGGGCCGGTTCTCGACCGGACACCGATGGACCTGCGCACGCTGGCCGTCGACGCCCGCCACGACCTGCGGTCGCTCGACCGGGACCGGCCGATCCGGCTCACCGGACCAGGGGGTGCCGACACCCCCGCGGAGGCGCTGGTGCTCGGCGACGAGGCCCGGCTGCGGCAGGTGGTGAGCAACCTGGTCGGGAACGTGCACACGCACACCCCGCCGACGGCACCGGTGCGGATCGGGGTCGGCCGGGTCGGCGCCGACGCGGTCCTGGAGGTCGCCGACAGCGGCCCCGGCCTCACCGACGAGGAGGCGGCGCGGGTGTTCGAGCGGTTCTCGCGCGCCGACGGTTCGCGGTCGCGCGGCTCGGGCCGGGGGGCCGGTCTCGGCCTGGCGATCGTCCGCTCGCTGGTCACCGCACACGGCGGCCGTGTCGACGTGCTGCCGACGCCGGGCGGCGGGGCGACGTTCCGGGTGGCCTTGCCCTGGCTCGACGAGACGCCTGAGGCCGGGCCGCGTGGCCGATAGCCCGTCGGTTCCTTGCGGTGACCGGGTCTCTGCTGGAGAGTGGGCCGGTGGGAACCCGACGAGAGATCAGCGCGCTGCCGCCGGAAGCCGACCTGGCCAGGGCCGACTCGCTCGCCCGCGAGATCTTCTCCGACATCGCCAACAAGTGGGCGTTCCTGATCATCGAGTTCCTCGGTCAGGGGACGATGCGCTTCAGCGAGCTCCGCGACGAAGTCGGTGGCATCAGCCACAAGATGCTCACCCAGAACCTGCGCATGCTGGAGCACAACGGTCTGCTGGAGCGGACCGTGCACCCGACGGTCCCGCCCCGGGTCGACTACCACCTCACCGAGGCGGGACACGCGCTGCGTGCCGTGGTGGACGGCATGTGCGGGTGGACCCAGCAGTACCTCGGCCACATCGAGGCCTCCCGCAACCGCTCTCGCTAGGCCGCCGCCCTACTCGAGGACGGCCGTGGCCTCCACCTCGACCAGGTGCTCGGGCACGTCGAGGGCCACGATGCCGAACAGCGAGGCCGGCGCCGCCACCGTGACGCCCAGCTTCGCCGACGCGCGGCCGATCCCGTCGAGCACCTGCGCCATCCGCTCCGGACGCCAGTCGACCACGTGCATGGTCAGCTTCACCACGTCGTCGAAGGTCGCGCCGGCGCCGGCCAGAGCCGCTCCGACGTTGAGGTAGCACTGCTCGACCTGCGCGGCCAGGTCACCCACTCCGACGTCGTTGCCCTCGGCGTCCCAGGCCACCTGGCCGGCGACGTGGATCAGCTTCGAGCCGGTCGCCACCGACACCTGCCGGTAGACCGGGATCTCCGGTAGCCCGCGCGGGTTCATCAGGGTGACGGCCATACGTACTCCTCGGTCGGTCTCTTCTGGTTACTGGGAAACCGTAAGAGACCGATGCTGAGCGGGGAAGAAGGCACTTTTTGGATACTCGGTCACCGAACGGTGCCCTGGCCGGTAAGGCAGTGTTCGGCGTCCGGGGTCGCGCGGACGGCGGCCCATCGCCGCACGCGAGGGATCGGGCCGGCGATACCCCGGGCTGGTCGCTCTCCGGCTGGTCGCTCTCCGGGCTGGTCGCGTGCCGCTGGTGGTGCTCCGAGCCGGTGGTGCGCCGGGATGGTCACGTCCGAGCCGGTTGGGCGCCGGGCGGTCAGGCCCAGTGTCGTCGCGCTCTGGGCTGGTCGCTCTCTGCGGGTCACGGTCCGGCTGATCACGCTCCGGCCCGGCGACGCTCTGGGCCGGTCACGCTCTGGGCCGGTCACACTCTGGGCCGGTCACACTCTGGACCGGTCACACTCTGGACCGGTCACACTCTGGACCGGTGGCGCTCTGGGCTGGTGGCGCACCGCGCAACGGGGCGCGCTCCGCGACGCGGTGCGGCGAGGGGCAGGCCGCGCCGTAGCGTGGTGGCATGCGTCTTCTGGTCGTCGGCGGCACCGGGTTCCTCGGTCGTGAGGTCGTGCGCCGCGCGCTCGAAGCAGGCCACCGGGTAGCCGCGACGTTCCACTCCGCGGCGACCCGCGCGACCGACGTGGACTGGCTCGCGCTGGACATCCGCGACCGGGACGCCGTCACGGCGGCGGTCGCCCGGAGCGGAGCCGACGTGATCGTCAACGCCGCCTACCGGCAGGCGGACTGGGTGACCACCGCCGACGGCGCCACGAACGTCGCGCTCGCGGCGGCGTCGGCGAAGGCAAGGCTGGTGCACGTCTCCAGCGACGTGGTGTTCTCCGGCACGCAGCGCTCGTCGTACGACGAGCGCTGCGTGCCGGACCCGATCACGCCCTACGGCGCGGCCAAGGCCGCCGCCGAGACGGCCGTCAAGGGCATCACCCCGGACGCGGTGATCGCGCGGACGTCGCTGATCCTCGGCGGCGGGCAGTCACCGCAGGAGCGGTTCGTGCACGGGCTGGCCGCGGGAACCGCCAGCGGAGTGCTGTTCACCGACGACGTGCGGTGTCCGGTACACGTCGGTGATCTCGCCGCGGCCCTGCTGGAGCTGGCCGGGTCGCCGCACGCCGGAGTGCACCACGTCGCCGGCCCCGACGCGGTCAGCCGCCACCAGCTCGGCGTGCTGATCGCCCGCCGCGACGGCCTCGACGCGGCCGCCCTGCCGACAGGTTCGCGCGCCGTGACCGGCCCGCCCGCGCCGCTGGACGTGCGTCTGGACTGCGCGCTCACCCAGCAACGGCTCACCACCAGGCTCCGCGGCGCACGGGAATTCCTCGCCGACACCGCCCGCCCATCCACTCGCTCGGCCCACTGCTGATCGAAACCCGTCGGCCTCCGCCCGCCCGGGCGCACCCCGGGGCCACCGCTCCCGGAATCGACAGGGCCTCCGCTGGCCCAGCCACTTCCCGCCGCCGACCGCTCCCGGAATCGCTACGGCCTCCGCTGGCCCAGCCACTTCCCGCCGCCGACCGCTTCCGGAGTCGCTATGGCCTCCGCCCAGGCGCTTCCTCGGCCGACCGCTCCGCAATCCCTACGACCGCCGCCCGCCCAGCCGCTACTCCCGGCGCACGCCAACAGAGTCCCCGCGGCCGCCGCCCACCCAGCGCTTCCCCCGGCCCACCACTAACAGAATCCCTGCGGCCTCCACCCGCCCACGTCCCCCGGCCCAACGCTCCCCCCCAACCCGAGGACCCCCCACCACGCGGCCGCCCGCCCGACCCACCGATCACCGAATCCAGTCGAGCCCCGGCCGTCCGTCCACTCGCCAGCCGACCGCTTACCGAACCGTCATCCTCCGGCTACCCTGGCTGCTTCTCGGGCCCACCGCCGACCGACTCCCATCGACTACCGGCCGCGCCCGTCCACTCCCGGCCCAACGCTCACCGAAACCTGTCGACCCCCAGTCGCCCGGCCCTTAACCTGTGGCGATGGTGTGTTTCGCCGCCACCCGCACGCGTCGCTGAGCGACCGGCTCGTCGCCGCGTTCGTCCAGCGCGAGCCGGTTGATACCCCTTTTATCCGGTTATCAACTCGGCGCGAGAGGCACTCCCATGCTAGTTCGTCCATTCACCCCACCCGATCTGGCCCAGCTCGTCGACCTGACGATCGACACGTTCGGACCGTTCCACGAACAGTCCTTCCGGCCGCTCGTCGGCGAAGTAGTCTTCGCCAACCAGGACGCCGACTGGCGTGCGGACTACCGCGGCCAGGTCCCGGGCTTGCACGACCCCGGTGAGCACAAGTACGTGGCGGTCGCGGAGGTCGACGGCGCCATCGCCGGGTACGTCGCGTGGACCGTTGACACGGAGCGCCGCAACGGCGAGATCACGCACGTCGCGGTCGCCGCCGAGTATCGCCGCCACCACGCGGGCACAGCGCTCTGCGAGCACGCTTTCGACCGGATGCGCGCACTCGGGGCGGAGGTCGCGGTGATCAGTACCGGAGGCGACGACTTCCACGCCCCGGCTCGGGCGCTCTACGAGAGCCTGCGGTGCACGATGCTGCCGACGGCGGTCTACTACCGACAGCTCTGAGCGACGAAGAGGCGCGCCCTGCCGGTCAGCGGGGCGCGCTCGTCGTCCGGCAGCGCTCCGTGGCCACCTCGGCCACCTTCGCCTCGGTCACACCGACGCTCCAGCCGACGCGGATCGCCGACCCGCAGCCGACCCCACCCGCTAGCCCGCCGAACAGGCGCCGAGCCGACTCATCGGCGAGTCAGCTGGTCAGCGATCCGGCCGTCCGAAGCAGGCGGTTCGCGACCTGTGGGATCCCGGCGACCCCGCCATCCGACCGGCACCTCAACGCAGATGGTCGACCACCCAACGGGCGCCACGCCCCTTCGACTGCGAGGTGCTCTTGATAGCGACCGGGGACCTCCACATCCTGGCCTATACCGCCGAAGCCGATTCCGAGGACGCCGAGCGGCGATCGTCTCGGGCACCTGAACCCCGCCAGTAAGCCGAACGGCATATGGCGCGCTATGCAGTTCGGTCGATACCGAACACAAGTTCGAGGATTTAGTGTCGGTGGCATGGATGGGGCGTTGGAGCGGCTGGCCGCGGCGGTGGACGAGGTGCTGGCAGAAGACCTCGCCGGTGCTTCCGACCGGGTGCTGCTCGACCGTCAACGCGAGCTGGAGCGTCTGCGGCGCAAGCTGGATGCGGCGACGGTGGCGAACGTCGGTGCGGTGCACCGTCAGGGCGCGTGCGGCTATGACGGTGCCGGTACCACGAACTCCTGGCTGCATACCCGGTTGCGGTTGACCCGTAGTGGCGCGTCGGGGTTGATCGAGGCGTCCCGGTTCCTGCCGGAGTCGCGGGGGTTCGCGGAGGCTTTTGGTGCCGGGCGGGTGTCGCTGGGTCATGTGCTGGTCGCCGCGCAGCTGGCCAAAGACGTCGGTGAGGAACACACCCCGGCGGCCCTGCACGCACTTCTGGCACAGGCACCCACCGTCGACTCCGCCCAGCTCAAACACGTCGCCCACCGCATCCGCGCATACCTGCGCCCCGAGGGCGAGGACAAGCCCTCACCGGAGGACCGGCATCAGCGCAGCCTGTACGTGTCCGAGACGTTCCAAGGCGCCGGTGTCCTCAAAGGCGACCTCACCCCCGAGCATCTGGCGAT
>Ga0190269_10000543_pt1 | contig 19194 bp, 14 predicted proteins | sample Popmic249IS_FD_133749 | JGI IMG/M metagenome (GOLD analysis project Ga0190269, IMG submission 133749) | Populus adjacent soil microbial communities from riparian zone of Blue River, Arizona, USA - 249 IS | ecosystem: Environmental > Terrestrial > Soil > Riparian zone | place: USA: Arizona... | reverse complement strand
GTACGCGCCGATGCCGGTCTCGACGCCTTGTACGTGCCGCATCAAGACGTAGCTGGCGCGCGTTTCACCGATCGCCGCGAAGCGCTGCTCCTGGCCGTGCAGGAGCGCGATCACATCGGCGCCATCGTCCGCCTGCCCGACGTAATTGCGCCAGGAAGCGAGCGCGCCCCCGTCGAGCTTGAACACGTAGCGCGCCGGGTGCTCGCGGATGAAGGCGATGCCCGCGGCGAAGCTCTCGAAGCGATGCACCGGCAGGGTCGCCATGCCGAGCTCCCTCAGCACGGCCTGGCCGAAGGCCCGGTCGTTCTCGAGCCGGTCGCCGTACGCGCTGCCACCGATGACCTGGAAGCCTTCGCGCCGCAGCGCGTCTTGCTCCGCGCCGTGCTCGGCTGTCTCGAACAGGATCACGCCCTCGCGGCCCGCTTCGCGCACCCAAGACAGCTGCGCGCGGTAGCTCGGAACCCGCTCCAGCATGCCGTCCATGACGCCGAGCTCTTCGAAGTCGCGGATGAACACGCGCACGTCGTGACCGGCCGCTGCGAGCCGAAGGTACATATCGCCTAGATCGCAGCTCGTGCCCACGCCCAGGATGCGCATGGCCCGCCCCACAGCATGTGGCGTGCCAGCACGCACGTGCGATATTCGGCCGGACGGATGAGCCTGTGAGCCTCAGCCGAGGCGTATTTCAGCGGTGGCTCACAGGCCCCTGCAGTTGGCGTAGTAGTGACCGTCGCCGGCCAGTCCGAGAAGATGCCCCGAATGCCCACCTTCGTCGCGAGCACGTCGAGCACCTGGTACATGTCGCCGTCGTTGTCGATCGCTGGCGCGACCGATTGATAGTAATAGCCGCCGCCGGTCTCGAGCAGACCCGAGCGCTCGATCGTCCAGGTGATGATGTCGAGGCCCGCGGCGTTCGCGGCGCTCGCGTACTCCGAAGGCACGATGCGGCCGCTGCGTCGAGCTTGACGAGCGCGAACATCGGCGGCGCGACGATGCGTACGCCTTGCGCGCGCAGCGCCGTCATGCCAGCGACCGCCGTCGTGTAGCCGTCGGCGGTGTCGACGCGCGCATCGAGGAACACGGCCTGCCGGCCGAACGCGGGCTCCTTGGCGATCCAGTACAGCACGTCATTCAAGTTGAACGACTGGACGAACACGTGCTTGGCGGGGCGCCGGCGTGCCGGTCGCCGGGTCCGCGGGCGTAAACGGCACGGAGCACTTCTCCGCCAGCTCGGGGATCTCGAGCACGTTGGTGGTCGTGTGGAGGTCGCACTGGGCGTGGCGGCAGACCAGCTCGCGGTCGGCGGTAAAGGTCACGTCGCACTCGATGATGCCGGCTCCCATGCGCGCGGCCGCGGCGTTTCGACTCGCGGGTGTGCTCCGGGAACTGCAGCGGCGCGCCGTGATGACCGATCGAAAAGTCGCTCGCTTCGAACGGTCCGTCCTCGCACCGCTGCAGCCCGCGCTTGAGCTCGCCCTCGTCCATGTCGTCGACGAGGTAGTAGGGGCGCGGTCCGAGCTGGACCGTCAGCGCCTTCTTCTTGCTCGGCCCACGCGCGTTCCGGCCGTCCGCGCTCGCGACCGCCACGACGGCGAGCACGGCGAACAAAGCGGCGACCATGACGGACTTGCGACGATTCGACATCGGGCTGCTCCTCGATTCGGGAAGGAGCAGCACGCTAGGCGGGCCGCGTCGCGCGCCGGTGTCCGCTACGCGACGTTTTGCGAACGCCGCGCGACCGACTCATAGAGCTCGATCATCCGGTCGACCTTGCGCTCCCAGTCGAAGCTCTCACGGACCTTGTCATAGCCCCGGGCGCCGAGGCGCTCGCGCAGCTCGGGCGAGCCGGCCAGCTTGCGCATGGCGTCCGCGAGGTCCGCGACCAGCTGCTGCGGCGAGTCGGGCTTGATCAAGATCCCGCAGCCTTCATCCACATAGTCGGGAGGACCGCCCCAGTCCGTCGCGATCACGGGCAAGCCGAGCGACATGGCCTCGAGCACGACCGCGCCCCCGCATTCGCGCAGGCTCGGCAGGATGAGGCCATCCGTCTCCAGCAGCTTGGCCGGTAGATCCGCCTGCGCCACGAAGCCGTGGAAGCGAACGCGCTCGGAGAGCCCGAGCTTCTCGGTCAAAGCCTCGAGCTTCGGGCGCTCCGTGCCGTCGCCGAACACGTCGAGGCTCACGTCGTGCTCGCCCGCGATGCGCCCGAGCGCCTCGATCAAGAGGTCGACCGCCTTGAGATCGATCAACCGCCCGACGAATGCGAAACGCACCGGGCCCGGGTCGGGGCTGACCACCTTGCGTGCGCTGAAGCGCGCGAGGTCGACGCCATTCTCTACCATCTCCAGCGCGCGCACGTGCCTGACCGGCAGCGGCAGCGCCTTGCGCGTGCGCTCGTTCGCGTACAGGAGCAGCGCGGCCTTGCGCTTGCCCGGCACAGCGACGTTGAGCGCGCCTGCGACCGCGCGCGCGGCCCGAAAGCCGGCGCGCTGCACGTGCCCTTCCATCTTGGCGAAGCCGTCTGGGTAGTCGAGCCCACCGTTCATCGGGCCGATGATCACTGGCGCGCCGACGTCGAACGTCGACGACGGCTGCACGGGAGACACCGGCGTCGGCTCGTGCACGACGTCAATCTTCTTGTCGCGCACGATCTGGCGCGCGACCTTGCGCTGCGCAGCCTGCGTGACCATGTGCGTGACGGCCTCGGCCGCGTTGAGCACGAGCCGCGGCTTGTCGCCGGCCCAGTGCCACAGCGCTTGCTGCGAGGGGCTGTCCGGAACGAACAGCAACCGATCGTGGTCGTGCGGGAACGCGGCCCGCAGCTCCTCCGCGACGCGCTCGTGGCAGAGCATCCAGGTCTCGATGCCCCGCGCGCGCAGCACGCGGAAGTAGTGCACGGGCAAGAGCGCCTCACCGCCGAAGCGGAGCGAGGCGTGCTCGGCGACGATAAGGATGCGTAGGCTCGTCATCACGCCTGCCTCTTACCACAGCCAGTACGCGCCGCGCGCGAGGCCTACGACGCCGAGCACCAGGTTGGCGACCGCGTGGGCCGCGATCGCGTCGATCAGCTTGCCACGGTGGATCGCCGCGACCGCGAGCAAGAGCCCAGCGAGCGCGCCGGCGGTGAAGCTGCCATGGAGCGCGCCGAACATGAGCGACGACAGCGCGACGCCCGGCACACCCCAGCGCTCGAGCGGGAGCGCTTCGAAGTCGCGCGCCTGCACTCGCCGCATGACGTAGCCGCGGAACGCCAGCTCCTCGACGATCGGAGCGATCACGATGAAGCCGAACAGCCGCCCGGTGAGCCACAAGACCCGCGAGGCCGGCGTGAGCGTCTCGAGCGCGGTCGCGAGCGGCGACACGCCGTCCGCGGGGGGCTTCACCACGTACATCCACATGCCAGCGATCACGACGCCGATCACGAGCGAGAGCAGCGAAGGCCGAGCCAGCAAGCCCGCGTAGTGCGAGCGGAACGCGTACAGCACCGCGAGCGCAGCGATGCTGCGCGCGAAGTAGAGCAGATCGATATCGGTCGCAAACAACCCGGTGATGAGCGAGGTCGCGATCAGCGCGAGCAAGGGCCCGAGGTACGCCGTCGTCGCTGTATCGAGCGAGCGCGCCTCCGCGGTGCGCTCGGTCGAGAACCGCCGGTCGGTCCAGTACACGAGCGCGAGCGCGACCGCGCAGAACAAGATCCATCCCGCGTACGCGTGGAAGCCCGCGACCGCGATCGTGGGCGACACGAAGTGCCCGAAGGCGAGCAGCGCCATGATCCGGACCAGGTTCACGGCGTAGACCAGCACCACGCCCATCGGAACCACGACGAGCGCGTTGGGCATGCGCAGCTGCGCGCGGGACATGAACAGGAACCCCGACAAGAACACCACGATGAGGCCGATGCCTTCGTAGCCAGAGCAGGCCGGAGCGATCTCGATCGCGAAGCGCGACGTGCCGAGGATGCGCGTGTCGGTCTCCACGAAGCCGTCCTCGAACATCGTCTGGGTGGCGGCGCCCAGCACGCGCAGCATCGGCCCGCTCGTCGCGTTCCAAAACATCGACGAAAGCGCGCCTGCCTGGAACGCGAGCACGGTCAGCACCACCGCCAGCGCGACGAGCTTCGCGTGCTGCGCCAGCAGCCGGCCGATCGCCGTGATGTCGATGAACGCCGAGACCAAGAGCCCGAGCGTGATCGCGCCGAGCGCGGCCCAGCCGCCGAACCATGCGAGCGGCTGCGCATCGGTCGTGAACGGCGGGACGAAGATATGAAAAGATAGCGCGTACAGCGCGCCGAACGCAGCGACGTGCGCCGCCAGCAACGCGCGCTGGACACGCGGGCTCGGCTGCGCCTCGGCGAGCGGCGCGAGCGTCTTCAAGAACCGCGAGCCGCCGAGCGCGAACACGCCCGCGATGGCCGCGAGCACGCCGGGCCCGACCAGCTTGATCGATCCGAGCGGCCCCTCGAGCCCGACATGCCGCAGCCACAGCTGGGCGTCGAAGGACACGCTCAGGATCAGGTACTCAGCGGCGATCGCCAGGAGGAGGATGAGCCCTCTTCGAACACCCGACGATTCTGGCCGCTGCACGGCCGCGAGGATGCACCAAAACCGCGATTTCCCTCAAGTCTTACGGGGCGCCTCAATCGCCCCAGCAGGTGTTGGTCGCGCCGATCAGGCTGAAGTTGCCCGGCTTGTCGAGCGCGCCGGCCGGATACGAGAAGGCGAACTGGTAGCACATCTCCTGATCCGTCGATTGACCGAACGCCACGTTGCCGGGGGTGTCGTTGAAGTAGGTGCACTCCGCGCGGATCTTGTCGCCGGGCTGCAGCACGATGAACGGATCGACCGCGTAGTACGCCTGGTAGTCGTTGCGGAACGGCTCGTCGAACACCGTCTCCACCGCGCCGCCCGCGCGGAACACCTCCGTGAACATGTTCTTGCCGATGCGGTGCATGTGCGGCAGGAAGCTCACGATCGTGATCGGCTCTGCGGTTTCGTTCAGGCACGTGCCGCTGAACTTGCTCTCGACGCCCGGCGGCATGCCGCCGCCGAGGAAGCCGTTGCCACCGAGGTCCTCGGTGCCGAGCCACGTCACCGAGCCGATGTTCTTACGCATCGCGGTCGGCACCGTGCAGATCTGGATCTTCGTGCTGTCCGGCTGCGGCGAGCCCGTGAAGTTGTAGTGGTGCCATTGGAACATCACGTTCTTGCCCGGGTCGTCGAGCAGAAGGCCCATGTCCGGCGGGAACTCGACGTTGCAGCCGCCGCTCGCCCAGCCACCGAACAGCGTCGCGCTCTCGCCCAGCTGCGTGCCCGTGACGAGGCGATCGATCTGACCCGGCGCGCCATCGGTCGTGGTGAAGCCGAGCCAGTGGTGGAGCACCTGCTTGTTGTCGAGGATCTGCCCGAAGCGCGTCGCGACCTCGTCGGCGCCCCACGGGATCTCGAAGAAGAACTCGTTGTAGCTCTCGTCCTCGGGCACCATGAACGGCGTCGTGCCGTCGCCGTCGTGCATCAGGAACTCGTAGCAGGTCTCACCGTCGCGGGGCTCGAGCGGCTTGAATGCGTCCTCGAGCTTGCATTGATCGCCGGGCAACGGGATGCCGCCGCCCGAGCCCGCCTGGTCGACTCCGCCTGAGCCGCCGAGGGGCGCGCCACCGCTGCCGCCCGCGTTGATCGCGCCCGTGCCGCCCGAGGGCAGGACGTCGCCGACGCCCGCGCTACCGACCATGCCTGCGACGTTCATCGTGGTGCCTCCGGCGCCGCCCGACGCGGGCGCGCCCGTGCCGCCGGTCACACCACCGACGCCGGCGCTGGTTTGATCGCCGTTCTCGGTTGGCTCCGCCGTGCAGGCGGCCGCCGTGATGAGCGCCGCTGCAAAAAATAGTCTCTGGATCCGCAATCCCATAACGCCTCCGTTGCTCTTGGCTCCGCACCCGTGAGCTTTGAGAACGAGCGTTGTACGAACGCGCACAAACCGCCTTGTCGCGTCGCGCCCGACGCTTGGCATATGCCGCCAATCTACGCGTAACTACGCGAAATCATTCTTATTTTTATATCACTATAAGACACATATCATATAGTGAGATACAGAACGACTATAAGCTTCACTCGGCGTGCCCCGGCTGCGCGACGACATCGGGACCCGGCTCGGCCGCTGCGACCTTGCGCTTGCCCTTCGTGAGTCGCTCGACGAACACGAACAGCGCCGGGATGAAGAAGATGCCGAGCAGCGTGGCCGCGAGCATGCCGGAGATCACCGCGGTGCCGAGCATGCGGCGCGCCGCAGCGCCTGCGCCGGTCGCGGTCCACAGCGGCAAGCAACCGAAGATGAACGCGAACGACGTCATCAAGATCGGCCGCAAGCGCAGGCGCGCGCCTTCGAGCGCCGCGTCGACGACCGAGGCGCCCGCATCGAAGCGCTCCTTGGCGAACTCCACGATCAAGATCGCGTTCTTGGCCGTGAGGCCGACGAGCATCACCAGCCCGATCTGCGCGTAGATGTTGTTGTCGTAGTCGCGAGCCATCAGGCCCGCGAACGCACCGAGCACGGCGACCGGCGTGCTGAGCAGCACGCTGAAGGGCAGCGACCAGCTCTCGTACAGCGCGGCCAAGATCAGGAACACGAACAAGAGCGCGAGCCCGAGGATCTGGATCGAGCTGCCCTGCGACGCCTTCTGCTGATACGACAGCGCGTTCCACGAGTAGCCCATGGTCGGCGGCAGCGTCTGCTTGGCCACTTCCTCGAGCGCGTCGAGCGCTTGGCCGGAGCTGTAGCCGGGCGCTTGGCTGCCTGCGATCTCGACCGCGCGAAACAGGTTGAAGCGCACGATGTACTCGGGACCGGCGACGGTGCGCACGGTCACGAAGGAGGACAGCGGCACCATCTTGCCCTCGCTCGAGCGCACGTAGAATTTCTCGATGTCGTCGGGGCTCGTGCGGTAGCCCTGGTCGGCCTGCATGAACACGCGCCACTGCCGGCCGAAGCGTGTGAAGTCGTTGATGTACGAGCCGCCGAGGTACGCCTGGAGCGTCGAGTAGATCTCGCTGATCGGCACCTTGTGCTTGAGCGCCTTCTCCTTGTCGACCTCGGCGAAGAGCTGCGGCACGCCAGGTGCGAAGTTCGCGCGCAGCGCCTCGAGCTCCGGCCGCTTGCGCGCCTCGGCCAAGAACTTCTGCACGTTGGCGGCGAGCTCCGAGTACGGCGCGCCCGACTTTTCCTGCAAGAACATGCTGAAGCCGCCGCTCGAGCTGATGCCGGGGATCGCCGGCGGCAGCACCATGAGCGCACGCGCCTCGGGGATCTGCGCCAGCTTGCCGTTGACGCGCTTGATGATCTCCTTGGCCGACAGCGATGGGTCCTCGCGCTCCGACCACGGCTTGAAGCCGAGGAAGATCGTGCCCGAGTAACTGGCCGCGGTGCGCGTCGTGAAGCTGAAGCCGGCGATGCTGTTGAAGTTCGCGACGCCGGGCTCCTCGGCGAGGATCTTGTTGACCTTCTCGTACACCGCCAGCGTGCGCTGCAGCGACGCGCCGTCCGGCAGCGCGAGGCCTGCGAGCGCGTAGCCCTGGTCTTCGTCGGGCAGGAACCCCGAGGGCAGCTCGCGCGCCATCGCGCCCGAGATCGCCGCCGTGCCGATCAGCAAGATCAGCGGGATGGCGAGCTTGCGCGTGAGCATGCGATTGATCGACACGTAGCCGTCGGTGGCGCGCCCGAACCAGCGGTTGAACGCCGCGCCGAGCCGCCCGAACGGCCCCTTGGGTGGCGACTTCGGCTTGAGCAGCATCGCGGCGAGCGCTGGGCTGAGCGACAGCGCGTTGAAGGCCGAGATGACGACGGAGACGGCGATGGTCAGCGCGAACTGTTGATAGAGCCGGCCGGTGATGCCGCTCATGAACGCGACCGGCACGAACACCGCCACCAGGATCAGCGCGATCGCGATCACCGGGCCCTGCACCTCGGACATGGCCTTGAAGGCCGCGTCGCGCGGGCTCATGCCCTTCTCGATGTGGTGCTCGATGGCCTCGACGACCACGATCGCATCGTCGACGACCAAGCCGATCGCGAGCACGAGGCCAAACAACGACAGCGTGTTGATCGAGAAGCCGAGCAGCGGGAACACCGCGAACGCACCGATCAGCGACACCGGCACCGTGAGCAACGGGATCAGCGTGGCCCGCCAGCTCTGCAAGAACACGAACACCACGAGCACGACCAGAGCGACGGCCTCGGCCAGCGTCTGCGTGATCTCCTTGATGCCCGAGCGCACGGGCGCCGTGGTGTCGAGCGTGATCTTGTAGTCCATGCCCGGCGGGAAGCTCTTCTTGAGCTCCTCGAGCGTGGCCTTGAGCCCGTCCGCGACCTGCAAGGCGTTGCTGCCGGGCATCTGGAAGGTCGCGATGACCGACGCCGGCTTGCCGTTGGTCATGCCGTACAGCTGGTAGTTCATCGACCCGAGCTCGACGCGGGCCACGTCGCCGACGCGCACGTGCGAGCCGTCCGGGTTCTCGCGCACCACGATCGCGGCGAGCTCTTCCGGATCGGCGAGGCGGCCCTGGGCACGGACCGTGTACGTGACCTGCTGGCCGATGGGACCCGGCTCGTTGCCGATCTGGCCGGCGGGGTTCACCACGTTCTGCGCGCGGATCGCGCTCTGCACCTCGGTGACGCTGATGCCGAGCCGAGCCAGCACGTCGGGCTTGAGCCAGATGCGCATGGCGTACTCGCCCGCGCCCAGGTTGCGGATGTCGCCCACGCCCTTCACGCGCAAGAGCGCGTCGTTGATGTTGATCAGCGCGTAGTTGGACAGGAACGTCGGGTCGTACCGGCCGTCGGTCGAGAACAACGAGATGACCATCAGCGGAAACGCCAGCGACTTCTTGATCGTGACGCCCGAGGTCTTCACGTCCTGCGGGAGCGCGGTCTGCGCTTGCGCGTAGCGGTTATTGACCAGGACGGTATTCGTGTCGTTGTTCGTGCCGACGTCGAACGTGACCACCTGGTTGAGCGAGCCATCGTTGCCATTGGTCGACTGGATGTACAGCGAGTTATCGACGCCGTTCATCTGCTGCTCGATCGGCGTCGCGACCGACTGCTCCACCGTCTGAGCGTCGGCGCCCGGATAATTGGTCGTGATGTTGACCTGCGGGGGCAGGATCTGCGGCAGCTGCGCGATCGGTAGACCCGCCGCGGCGATCAAGCCGAGCAGGACCGTGATGATCGCGATCACGATCGCGACGATCGGCCGCCGGATGAAGAACGCCGACATGGCGGGCTAGCCCTTGCCCTTCCCGGCCGGCGCACCGGCTTCGTCGGGCGGTGGCGCCGGCGGAGCGAGCTCGGGCTTGACCTGCGCGCCCTCGCTGATCTTCTGCACGCCTTCGACCACCACGCGCTCGCCCTCGGAGAGGCCCTTCTTGACCTCGCGCACGCCCAGCGCACGGGCGCCGAGCTCGACGCTGCGCAGAGACACCTTGCCGGAGTCGTCGACCACGCCCACCGAGTACTTGCCCTGCATGAAGACCAGCGCCTTCTCGGGCACGACCAGCGCGCCCTTGCCCTCTTCGGTGCGCGGGATTCGCACGCGGCCGTACTGACCCGGCCGGAGCAAGCCCTCGGGGTTCGGGATCAAGGCCTGCAGGGTGATGGTGCCCGTCGATGGATCGATCTGGCGGTCGACGGCCACGACGACGCCCCGGTGCGGGTACGAGCTGCCATCGGACAACAGCAGCTCGACGCCGGCGTCGCCGTTGTCCGTCGCGCCGGTCGCGGCGAGCTTGGCGAACTGCTGCTGCGCCCAGGCCAGGTCGCGCGCGTCGAAGCCCTTGTAGCGGTTCGGGTAGCGCACGTAGTCGAGCTCGCTCAGCGCGAAGCTGACCCGCATCGGATCGAGCTGCGAGACCGTGGTGAGCAACGTCGGGCCGTCTTGGCCTACGAGGTTGCCCACGCGCACGCTGGCCACGCCCGCGACGCCGCTGATGGGCGAGCGGATCTGCGTGTACGACAGATCGAGCTGCGCCTGAGCCAGCTCCGCCTCGGCCGCCTCGACGCGACCGGTGCTGTCGGCGACGCCGGTGCGCGCGTCGTCGAGGTCCTGCTGCGAGAGCATGCCGGTCTGCGACAGGCCCTCGCTGCGCTCGAGCAGCGTGCGGTCGCGCGCATCGGCCGCCTTGGCGCGGGCGACGTTGGCCTTCGCGACCTTCACGTTCGCGGCGTACTGATCCGACTCGATCGCAAACAGCGGCGTGCCAGCCTTTACGAACGCGCCGTCCTTGTAGAACTGCGCCTTCAAGAAGCCGCGCACGCGCGCGCGGATGTCCGCGTTCACGTAGCCGTCGAGCGAAGCGACGGCCTCCGTGCTCAGCGCGAGGTCGCGGCGCTCGACGGGCGCTACGTACACGGTCGGGATGGGCGGCGGCGCCGCAGCACCGGTCTTCGACGCGGGCTCGCAACCGGAACCGGCGACGAGCGCACCGGCGAGCACACTGAACAGGCAGCTGAGCCAAGTTTTCTGCGACAGGGTCATCAGTACATGCACTCCGCGCTCGCGAGCACTGCGCCCGCACGCGCCTTCGCGACCTCGAGCTCGAGCAGCACGAGGCGATTTTCTGCTTGGCGCAGCGACTGCGCGGACAACACGAGATCGAGGCTCGTGCCGAGCCCGCCCGCGTAGCCCTGCCGGATGCGCTGGTCGATGCTGCGGGCGAGGTCGCGCTGCTCGCGCGCCACGTCCCGCGCCGAGCTGAGCACGGTGACCGACCGCGCCGCGCGCGTGGTGTCGACCACCGCCAAGAGGCGCGCCTCGGTCAGCGCTTGGCGCGCCTGCTCGGCCTGCGCGACCTGCTGGCGCTTCTGGCCGTAGCGCGCGCCGCCGTCGTAGAGCGGCACGCTCAGCACGCCCTGCACGTTCCACGTGGTGCGCGGGCCGCTGATCACCTCGGTCGCGTGATCGAGCTCCGATACCAAATCCAGCGTCGGCCAGTACGACAGCTCGACGTCGTCGACCAGGCGCTCGGCGACCTCGAGCCGCGCGCGCGCCGCGGCGATGTCGGGGCGCTGCTCGATGTCCGGCGTGAGCTTGCAGGTGGCGGCCACGGCGCGCTCGAACGCTTCGAGATCGAGCGCGCTCGACACGGCGATCGCGGTCTGTGAGCCGAGCACCACGCCGAGCGCCTCGCGCGAGGTCGCGAGCGCCTCGTCCCCCTGGATCAAGTCGGCGCGGGACGCCGCGACGTCCTGCTGCGCGCGATCGACGTCGAGCAGAGTGCCGCGGCCGAACTGCTGGCGAGCCGTCGCGAGCGCCAGCCGCTCGAGCGCCGCGCGCAGACCCTCTCGGTTCAGCTCTGCGACGCGCGCCGTGGCGAGCGTCGACAGCATGGTCTCGACCACGCTCTGGGCGATCTGCCTTCGCTCGTCCGCGAACGACAGCTCCGCGGCGCGCTCGATGCGCTCGCCGGTGCCCACGCCCTTGATCGCGCGAAGGTTCAGGATCGGTACGCGCAGCCGGGCGCCTGCGCTGAAGACGTCGTCGATCGGCGACTGCACGGTGCCGAAGGGCGTCGCCTGCACCTCGGTGAAGAACTCGTGCGTGTAGCGGCCCTCGGCCGTGAGCACCGGCAGCACGCCCGCGAGCGCGATCCGTGAGCGCGCCTCGGCCTCGCGCACGCGCTGCATGCCCGTCAGGTAACGCGGCGCGTGGCTTCGAACCAGCTCGAGCGCGTGCTGCCAGCTGGCAATCTCGCGCGGCGCCGGCGGGGGTGGCGCGAGCATCGGGTCGTCCACCTTGGGTGCAGTCTCGACGCGTCCCGAGGTGGGGCCCGGCGAGGATAGTTCGGCCGTAGCGGTCGCTGGGCCGGGCACCGTTGGAGGCTGAGGCGATTGTGCGGCGGGCGTCTGGCCTCGCGCCACCGGACCCGCCACCGCCGCTGATAGGCCCACCAGCACGGCTCCCAGCCTGAACATCGCGCGCATTCTTGGAGCCACTCCGTAGGAGAAGTCGCGGCGCCCTCGCCGGCCGCCGGACAGGAAAAATTGCTCGGCTTTCTGGAGCTGATCGCTCGTCCTGGCAAGCGAGCTCCACGGGCAGAGCGCCGAGAGAGCTTGGTGTCGTACTGAAAGCCGAGTCGTAACGCAAAACTCGCTATTTTCCTGCCCCGCCGGCCGCGGATTTCAGGCCGCGGAGCACCCCGGATCTCACGCCGTTGAGCGCCGGGGACAACCCTGCACGGGCTGCCTGCTGAGCCCAGCGTCTGCTAGGCGCGCGCTACGACGCCTGCTTGAAGCGCCAGACCTGCGTCGCCACCCAGCGCGCGAGCGCGCGGCGCCAGCCGAAGCGCCGGGGCAAGATCTCGGTCTCGACGACCGCCACGTCTCCGGCGGCCGCGCTCGTCACGACGACGTCGGCCGACATCGCGGGCTGCGGCACGACCACGGTCTCGACGACGACCGTCGGCTCCGCGGGCATGGGCGAATCCGCGATTAGAGGCCGCTCGGCAGCCTTCGGGGTGGCCGGCTTGCGCAAGCGCGCCTTGAGCTCGCGAACGCGCTCGAGCGTGCGTGCGATCAGCGGCTTGGGCGCCGGGCGCAGCCGCATGCACTCCACCACGGGCTCGTCGAGGAAGCCGCGCAACGCGTCGACCACCTGCTGCGGCTTCTCGTGGTGCGGCCAGTGGCCCGCACCCTCGATGCGATGGAAGGCGACACACTCCGCCGCCTGTGAGAACGAGATGCCGTGGTGGATCGGGATCACGTCGTCGCGGTCACCCCACACCACGAGCACTGGTGGCAGCGCTGCGATCTCGTGCGCGCGCTGGAAGAACATCCGTCGCTGGCCGCGCCAGTCGATCACGTCGCGCACCGTCCGCGCGAAGGCCCGGGCCGTGCCGGCGCGAGCGTTCATCGCGCTCATGCGCTCGATATCTTCGATGCGCAGGCTGGGGCTCAGCGCGCGCAGGAAGTAGCGCGTGCCCGGGCGCATGAACGGTTGCCCGAAGCGCTCCACCACGGGCAGGGTCGCAAGTCGCAGCCACACGCCGACGTCGCGCCCGAGGCCGCCCGACGCGAGCAGCGCGAGCCGGCGCACCTTGAGGTTAGGCTCGAGCAGGAGCATCTGGCCCACGCCGCCGCCGAACGAATGGCCGACCACGTCGACCTCGGTGACGCCGATCGCTTCGAGCCACTGCGCGATCGAGTGGGCGTGCCAGCTCAGCTCGTAGCTAGCGTCCGGTCGATCGGACAGGCCGCAACCGAACAGATCGGGCATGAGCACGCGCCGGTCGCCGCCGAACGTCGAAGCGATGTGCTTCCAGGTGAGGTGAGAGTCGTGCAAGCCGTGCAGGAGCAGCAGCGGCACGGATCGCGTCTCGCTCGGACCGGGGATCTCGCACCAATGAAGGCGCGCTCCATCGATCCGCAGCGAGCGGTACGAAGGCTGGTCATTTGGCCTAAGTAGATCCATGGCTTGGCTCCCTTCACTGGCAGAGCTCTGCGTACGGACCGTGACTTGTGCAACGGATGTGCCACGCGACAAAGCCAGCAGAAGACGCGCGATCAGGGCGCGAACCCGCAACCATGCCGTCAGGAAACCCCCGAGGAAATCCACGGGGCATTACTAGCCGATAGGCTCGTTTCCGCGCAAACGCCTCACGCGTCGCATGAGCAACGCACAGGGCTCTAGGGCGCGCCGGGATCCGTCCTCCGCGACCATCGTGCTCGGCCTGTTGAGGCGTGGGTCGATTCCCCAACGAATCGGCGCGCTCCGAACCACTGTTGGTGGAAATTGGAGCATATCGGTGATCGTGGAGAGCGACCGGGCACGAGATGACAGCCGCCGGCTCAGGGTCGTGGACAGCACGCCCTCGCCCGGCACTGCTTCGAGCGCCGAGAGCTCGCCCGCGCCCGTGCACGAGGTGCTGACCTTCCGCGAGGTCTACGATCGGTACTTCGCCTTCGTGTGGCGCAGCTGCGCGAACCGCGGCGTGCGGCAGGCAGCCCTCGATGACGTCGTGCAAGAGGTGTTCATCGTCGTGCACCGTAAGCTGCCCGAGTTCCAGGGCCGCTCGACGATGCGCACGTGGGTCGCCGCGATCGTGCGCTGGGTGGTCGCCGACTACGTGCGCAAGCGCGGCAACCAGCCGGCGGGCGAGCAGCTGCCCGAGCACGCCGTGAGCGCGAGCGCGATGCCCTCGGACGAGCTGGAGCGCAAGGATGCGGCCCTGCTGCTCGAGGCGCTGCTCTCGAAGATGAGCGAAGAGCAGCGCGAGGTGTTCGTGCTGCACGAGCTCGAGCACATGAGCGGGATCGAGATCGCCGAGATCACGGGCGTCAACGAGAACACGGTGTGGAGCCGCGTGCGCGCGGCGCGCAAGATCTTTCAAGAGGGCGTCGCGCGCCACAAGGCGCGTGGCTCTCGGGAGCAAGCGTGATGGACTTGGATCGGGACGCACGGCGCATCCTCGACCTCGCGACCGATGCGCGCGCGCCTTCGGCCGAGGACAAGGCGCGCGTCGATAAGAAGCTCGCAGCGGTGCTGGGCGCGAGCGCGCTCGCGACGGTCACCGCGACGACCGCGGCCACGACCCACGCGGCCACCGCCGGCTCGAGCAGCGCGAGCGTCGCGAGCGGCGCTGCGCTCAAGTGGTGGATCGGCACGACCGTCGTCGCTGCGTCGCTCGCGGGCTACGTCGCGCTCTCGGCGCCGGAGGCCGCGCCCGTGAAGACACCTGCGGCGCCGAGCATCGCCGCTCCGGCCCAGCCCACCGAGACCGCGCCGACCTTGCCCGCCGCGCTGCCCGTCGCGCCCGAGCCAACCGCACAGCCTGCGGCGGCTGCGGTTCCTGCGCACCGGCCCGCAGCCAAGAAGCACGGCGCTGCCACGCTGCACGAAGAGCTCGAGCTGCTGCACCGCGCTCAGTCGGCGTGGCGCGCGCACGAGCCCTCGAGCGCGCTCGGCCTGCTCGACGAGCACCGCTCGCGCTTCCCCCGCTCGCAGCTGCGCCTCGAGCGGGACGGCCTGCGCGTTCTGACGCTGTGCGAGCTGGGCAAGAAGGCCGAGGCCACGGCGCTGGCCAAGAAGCTGATCGAGCGGGCGCCGCGCTCGCCCCTGCGCGCAACGATCGAAGAAAGCTGCGCATTGAAGTAGCTTCCGGCGGTGCGCCGGGTCTTGGCAGTCGTCAGCATCGCCGTGCTCGGGTCGCTCGCGCGGCTCGCTGTCGCGCAGCCGGCGGCGCTGCCGCTCGAGCTGACGTGGCGCGCACCCAGCGAGTGCCCCGGGGAGAGCGAGGTGCGCGGCGAGCTGTCGCGCATCGCCCGAGCGCGCGCCGGCCGCACGCTGCGGCCGCTCACGGCGGTGGTGCATGTCCACCAAGCGGGCGGTGAGTTTCAGGCGAAGCTGCGCACGGAGCTCGATGGCCAAGCGGGCGAGCGCGAGCTGCGCGCAGGAGACTGCGCCACGCTCGCGCGCAGCGTAACGCTGGTGCTCGCGCTCGCGTTCGGGCCCGACGTCGAGGTCGAGCCAGCGGCGCCACCCGCGGCGAGCGAGGCTACGACCAAAGCGGCCGAGCCGCCGGCTCAAGGCGCGCTCGAGCCAACCGCCAGGCCGGCACCGCAGAGCGTGTCCGACGCGGATGCCCGCGCCCAGTCCGATCCAGTCGCGGACGCGCCGTCTTCGCTGCGCGCCGGCGTGCTGCTGAGCGGCGGCGCCGAGCTCACGCTGCTGCCCGTGCCCTCGCCGCTGCTCACGGCGGGCATCCTGCTCGAGCTGTCGCCCGCGTTCGTGTTGCAGTTGCGTGCCAGCGCGTTGCCTGCCGTGGTCGAGCCCATCACCGCTTCGGCAGACGCCCGCTTCGACGGGCTCGCCACGGCTGCGCTCGGCTGCGGCAAGCTCGCAGGCGTGCTCGAGCTGTGCGGCGGCCCGCGCGTCGCAGCGCTCCGTGCGCGCGCGTCGGGGCTGTATCGCGACGACTCCGCGATCGCGCCCTGGTACGGCCTGTTCGCCGCCGCCGGCGTAGCGTGGCCCGCGACGGGGCGCCTGCGGATCGGGCTCGAGGCTGGGCTTTCCGTGTCGCTGTATCGCACGCGCTTTGCGGCCCACGGCCTCGCCACCGTGCATCGCGCACCGTTGCTCGCGCCCGAGCTCAGCGTTGTCCTGCAGCTGTGGCCGTAGCCGCTCCGGCGCAGGCGACCGGCGCTCGGTCGAGCACGAGATCGTCGAGGTAGATCTCGAACGCGGCCTGCTGTGCCGACGACCAATCGACGCCCGCGCGCAGCAAGCGGATGCCCTCGTCGGGCAGCGTATCGATCGCCACGACGTCGAGCGCGAGCGCGCCGTCGACATACAGCTGCACCGCGCCTTCATCGCCTACCGCGATCTCCGCGCGCAAGCAGAACCATTGGTCGCGCGGGATGATCAGCGCGCCGGTTTGACGCGCTGGGTTGGCTTGCGGCGAGAACACCTGCAGCGCGCCGCCCTCCAGGTTGATGTCCATGCCGAGGAAGGGATCGGGCTCCGGATAGGCGCCGACGAACAGGATGTTGATCGTCTCGGTAGGCAAGCCCGCGGGCACGAACAAGTGCACGCGCAAGTACAGGGTGCCCGAGCCCACGGCCGGCTCGAGCTCTGCGCTGACCACCGCCACGCTCTGGCCGCCGTTGCTGGCCGCGCGCAGCGCACCTTGGCCGCTGTGGGCGCGCTCGGCCGTGCGCGACAGCTCGCCCGCTTCGAGCACCGTCATGTCGGGCCACTCGCTCGCCAGCTCCTCGGCCTCGAAGCCCGAGCAAACGAGCGCCGCGTCCAGCGAGGTCTCGCACTCGGAGGGCGCACCGGAGTCCGCGCCCGCATCGGCGATCGACCGATCGGGCCGGTGCTCGCCGATGAAGTACGGCCCGCCCGAGCACGCGCTGGTCCCCAGCACCCAAAGGCCCAGCAACAGCCGTCGCATGGGCGGCACGCTGCCACGCCTGCGATCGCCGCGTAAAGGCAGCCGGCCGGCACGATTGCGCAACGAAAGGCGCACGGCTCCTCCACTTACGGCGACATGCAGGTGGGCTGCGAGATCAAGCGCACAGGCCGCGGGCTGCGAGCCGTCTTTCTGGCGATGGCGCTCGCCGGATGCTCCGGTGGGATCGAGGGTCAAAACGTTGGGGACCCGGCGGGCGCCAGCGCCGGAGGCGGGAACGGCGGCGGCATGGCGCAGGCGGGCGGTCCGCCCATCGCGGGCAGCGCGAGCTCGGCCGGCGGGGCAGGCGCGTCGGGCTCGGCGAGCGCAGGCGCGAGCGGCGCGTCGCCTGCGGGCGCCGGGGGAGGCGCGGGCACGAGCGACGCGTGCGCCCCTCCGGCGGTGACACCGCTGTTCACCGCGAGCGAGGTCCCGGCGATCCACTACGAGCGCGACGACGGCGTGATCGTGACGCGCGGCGCAGGTCGCGTGCGCGGCCGGCACGAGCTCGAGGGCACGTTCAGCGAGTACGGCCCGCTGTACTTCGAGAACCGCACTTACGCGTTCACGATCGAAGACAGCGTCGCGAACAGCGGCGGCACGATCAAGATCATCTACGAGCCGGAAGCACCGGTCAGCCAGAACGGCGCGCAGACCAACCTCCGGTTCTGGAAGATCTACGGCGACGGCAACGTGTTCCACACCAACGTCACCATGGAGAAGATCACGCCCACGCGGCTCGAGTGGACCGTCGATCACAACCAGCGTGAAGGCCGCGAGCTCGAGGTCGGCGACATCCTTGAATTCGAATTCGGCATCTTCATCGCCGGCAACGGCGGCGGCGACCCGGACGCGATCGAAGGCCGCACGGCGTATTACACGGACACGTTCCGCTACCGCGTGGGCGAAGGCGGCCTGACCGCGGAGAGCCACGACAGCTCCGGCCAGCTCGGCCCGAGCGCCGATGCACAGCTCGCGGGCGCGACGACCATCCCGTGGATCTACGCGGAGCCCGAGCTGTACTTCTCGCAGATGGCGCTCAACATGCAGCCCGAGCACGTGCAGGCGTTCGTGCGCGGGCGGCGCTTGTTCCACACCGACTTCGGGACGGGCGAGCACAGCGAGCCGGGCAACCCGGTGTTCGGCGCGCACGCCGGCAAGCTCGGGCCGATGTTCAGCGCGACGCGTTGCTCGACGTGCCACGAACGCGATGGCCGCGGCGGCATGCCGGAGCTCGGCCAGCCGCTCACCTCGATGGTCGTGAAGCTTGCGGACGGCGGCGCGCTGGGCAACCAGCTGCAAGAGCAAGAGGGCGTCGCGCGGCTCACGGAGTACGAGACGGTCGAGGTGCCGCTCGCCGACGGCACGATCGTCGCCTTGCAGAAGCCGCTGTTCGCCATCGAGGGCGCGTCTTTGCCGCCTGCGGGCGAGTTGCGCGCGTCGGTCCGCGTTGCGCGACAGATACCGGGCATGGGCCTCATCGAAGCCATCTCCGAGGCCGACATCCTCGCGCGCGCCGACGAGGCCGACTGCGACAACGATGGCGTCTCGGGACGCGCGCAGGTGATCGCGGACCCTCGCGAGCCATCGATACAGCGCCTCGGCCGCATCGGGTGGAAGGCGGAGAAGATCAGCATCGCGCACCAAGTCGCGGACGCGCTCGAGGCCGACATGGGCGTGACGAGCCCCGTGATCCCGAGCGCGGACGGCAGCGCCGAGCTCGGCGGCCAAGACTTCGAGGATCTCGTGACCTACTCACAGCTCCTGGCCTTGCCGGCGCGCCGCAACGCGAGCGACGCCCAAGTCATGCACGGCGCGGAGCTGTTCGAAGAGATCGGCTGCGTGCGGTGCCATGCGCCGAACGCCACCACGGGCGATACCCACCCGCTGGCCGAGCTGCGCGGGCAGACCATCTCCCCGTACTCGGACCTGCTGCTACACGATATGGGCGAGTCCCTGGACGACGGCAGCGGCACGGCCGACGCGCGCGAGTGGCGCACCGCACCGCTGTGGGGTCTCGGGCTCGTCGCGACCGTCAGCGGCGACGCACACCTGCTGCACGACGGCCGCGCGCGCGATCCGATCGAAGCCGTGTTGTGGCACGGCGGCGAAGCGCTGTTCGCGAGCGAAGCCGTGCGCGCGCTCTCGACCGAAGAGCGAGCGGCGCTGCTGGCCTTCCTGCAATCGCTGTGAGGACGAGCACGATGCGTATCCAAGGCAAGCACACACCGTTGCTGTTAATGCTCGTCAGCGCGTGCACCGG
>Ga0190269_10000542_pt1 | contig 19222 bp, 19 predicted proteins | sample Popmic249IS_FD_133749 | JGI IMG/M metagenome (GOLD analysis project Ga0190269, IMG submission 133749) | Populus adjacent soil microbial communities from riparian zone of Blue River, Arizona, USA - 249 IS | ecosystem: Environmental > Terrestrial > Soil > Riparian zone | place: USA: Arizona... | reverse complement strand
TCCTTCTCGAGATCGGCGAGCACGGCGCGAACGGCGTCCTCGGTTTCCCGATCGGCCCGGCTCACCAGATCCGACGGACCCGCTTTCTCCTCGACCGGCAACTCGTCCAGCCGGCGGTACCAGCCGAGCGCGACGCGCGCGCCGGCCTCCGCGGCGGCCCTGGCCACGTCGAGGAGCTCGGCGAGCTCCGGTTCGGTCGCGACGTCGGTCATGACCGGCCTCCTTCACTGAGCAACTCCCAGGTGGGCCGCCCGAGCAGCAGCCGGCCGAGCGGTTCGAGCACCCGCGGGGCCACGCGTCGCAGCGTCGACGTGCGGTCGGCGGGCTCGAGCGCGCGACCGACGAAACGCACGTAGGCGCCGACGAGGAGCAGCCACGGCAGCGCCCCGGTCACCGCGTGCCGGGCGTCGACGAGGGCCAGCGCGCAGCTCACGACCACCCCACCGAGCAGTAGTGCGGCGAAGCGTCGATGCGCTCCGACGGCGACCGCCGCCGCCGCGACCGCACCCGCGATCGCGGCACCGACCGCGACGGCCGGGGACGGACGACCGATGATCAGCGCACCGGTCAGACCGGCGGACGCTCCTCCGACGACCAGCGCGACGTGCCACGGTGCGGTCAGTGGTGTCCGCTCCCGCAGCGGCCTCCAGGCGGTCAGCGACGCCCCCGTCTCCTCGGTCGAGGCGACCGGCACCCGGGAAGGGAGCCAGCGCGCCAGAGCCAGCAGATGCTCGCGGGCGTGGCCGGCCTTCGCCGTCCACTGCACTTCTCCGTTCCGGACCCGGCCGAACGCGGTCGCCTCCACGGCCCATCGCGTGGTCGCGAACACGACGCCACCGCACCAGAGCGTCAGCCCGGCCGCTAAGGCGAATCCCGGCCGTTCGGAGAGATCGACGGCGATCGCCACGCCGACCAGTCCGCGGACGGCGTAGCCCGCGCCGATCGTCACCCAGATCAGCACCAGGAGCGGCCGGACGGGCGGCGGCGTCCGATCAGTGCGGCCGGTGCCCACCGAGCGGAGCGTCTCGTAGGCGATCGCCACTCCGAAGACGCCGAGCGCCGCCCACCCCAGCAGTGGCCACAGGTGCAACGTCGGCAGCGCGAGCACGAGCAGCCCGACCGACACCAGCCGCGCCGCGGCCACCGCGGAGCTGATCAGGACGTGGCGACGCCCCTGCTCGAGGGGGCCGGGCAGCCGCCCGCGATCGGCCTCGGCGGGGTGACGCTGGTCGGCGACGAAGCCGCGTACGTCGTTCCACTGGTAGCGAGCCGCGTAGAGGAGCAACTCCACCGCGATCAGGACGACCAGGGCCCTGACCAGGGACCGGACGCTGACGTCAGCGGCGGCGAGCGAGCCGATACCGAAGGCGACCGGCAGCAGGACCGCCTTGCTCAGATCCTTGGGGCGCGGGACCAGCAGGTAGCCGGCGAGCGAGCGGCGCCGTACCGGGGCCGCTCGGCTCGGCGCGCTCATCGGCGGCCGGATGACCGGTCGTCGGACCTGGCCGGGCTCCGGGCGTCCGTCCAGCCGACCGAGTGGCGCGGTGGTCACGTCGGGTCGCTGCCCAGCAGGTGTTCGGCCAGCTCTTCCCACGACTCGACGATGCGGGTGGCTCCCGCGGCGAGGAGCTCCGTACGCCGGGTCGGGCGCCCCGCGGGCGGGACGAACGTCAGGTTGCCGATCGTCGGGATGCCTGCCGCGACCGCGGACTGTACGCCGGGCACCGAATCCTCGATCGCGACGGCCTGATCCGGTCGGACGTCGAGGTGCTCGATCGCGCACCGGTAGACGGCCGGGTCCGGCTTGCTGGCCGGAGCCGGGAGCGAGTCCTCGGCGCTGAACCGGAGCGGAACCGGGAAGAGGTCGGCCATGCCGGTGGCCCGGAAGCAGCTGTCGAGGCGGCTCAGTGCGCTGGAGCTGACCACCGCGAAGCGATAGTGCGTCGCGAGCCTGCGCAACGGCCCGAGCACGGCGGGATCGGCCTGGAGCACCTGGCCCAGGTACGCCCCGACGACCTCCTTCTCCTCGGCGACCCAGTCGTCGAGGACGTGCTGGCTGACCAGCACGTCGCCGGGGGCGTCGTCGGGTGCCAGCGCGCCGGCCCCGGGAACCGGCTCCATCGGGACGCCGTTCGCCGCCGCCAGATCCCGTGCGGTGCTCCGGAAGTTCTTACCGGTGGTCTCGGAGAGCAGCTGCTCCGCGGTGTACCGGGTCTCCACACCGAGCGACGCGAGGAAGCGGTTGGTCACGTCGACGGAGGCTTCGAACGCCGGTTCCTCGGAGGGGAACAGGTTGCCGTCGGCGTCCAGCAGCAGGACGGGCCGGTCATCGGTGTCGGTCATCGGTGCACCCCTCGGATCGACAGCCAGGTCTCGAGCGTCTCGCGTGGTCCGGCCCGGAGGGCCTCGGACGCCACATGGAGGTCGCGGACGAAGGCCGGGGCGTCGGCGAGTGATCCGAAGACGTCCTCGACCTCGAGCAGCGGAGTGGGATCGGCCCCGTCCTGCCTGGCCCGGCCGACCATCTCCTCGCTCAGCGGCCCCTCGACCTCGATCGGCCGACCGGCGTAGTCCTCGCCGGTGAGGTAGCGGAACCAGCCGGCGACGGCGAGCGTCATCAGCGGGTGCGGCCGCCCCGCCGCGATCGACTCCTCGATCGAGGGCAGCAGGTACGACGGCATCTTGGTGGAGCCGCGCCGGCAGAGCCGGGTCAGCTGGTCGGAGATCGCCGGGTTCGCGAGCCGCTCCAGGAGCGTCGCCTTGTACGGCGCCAGCGGCAGCCCGTCGACCCGGGGCAGGAGCGGGGTGACCTCGTCGATCAGGCCGCTGATGAACGCCGCGTAGACCGGGTCGGCCATCACTTCCGCGGTGGTGCGGTAGCCGGCCAGGTAGCCGAGGTAGCCCAACGCACAGTGCGACGCGTTGAGCAGCCGCTTCTTGGTCAGCTCGTAGGGCGCGACGTCGGACACGAACTGGACGCCGACCTCCTCGAGCCGAGGGCGCCCGTTGCTGAACTCGTCCTCGATCACCCACTGCGTGAAGCGCTCGGTGACGACCGGCCAACGGTCCAGAACCCCGAACGGGCGGCTGATGTCGGCGCGTTCCTCGACCGGCGTCTCGGGGGTGATCCGGTCGACCATGCTGTTCGGGAACGCGACGTTGTTCTCGATCCAGCGCGCCAGCGCGGGGTCGCGGAGCTCCGCGAACGAGACCAGCATCGTGCGGGCGGCCTTCCCGTTGCTCGGGATGTTGTCGCAGGACAGCACGGTGAACGGAGGAGTGCCCGACCGGCGACGCCGGTCGAGGGCCTCCACCAGGTAGCCGAACGCGGTGTCGGGTCGGCCGGGGTTTCGCAGCTCGGCGGCGACCACCGGGTCGTCGGCGCGGAACTCGCCGGCCGAGGTGAGGTGGTAGCCGTTCCCGGTGATCGTCAGCGTCACGATCCGGGTCTCCGGTGCGCTGAGCGCGTCGAGTACGGCGTCCGGCCCCTCGGCGCCGTAGAGATAGTGCCGGAGCGCCCCGACGACGTGGGCCTCGGGTTCCTCGCCACCGTGTTCGACGAGCAGGTAGAGGCCGTCCTGCGCGCGAAGCGCCTGGCCGATCTCCGCCGAGTGCAGACCGACGCCGGTGATGCCCCAGGCGTCGGCCAGCCCCAGCCTGGCCAGGCGATCGAGGTAACGAGCCTGGTGGGCTCGGTGGAAGCCGCCGACCCCGATGTGCACGACGCCGGGCCGCAGCTCCCGGCGGTCGTAGGTGGGCGGGTCGACCGCCTTCGGCAGGCGCGGAAGGTTCGCCTGGGACAACGCCAGGGCGTCGGCCGGAGAGGCCGGAGTCGCAGATCGCGGGGCCATCTCAGTGGTAGTCACGTGGTTCTCCATTCAGCCCGTAGGCAGCCCGGCCAGGGGCGCCCATGGAGAGGTGCGCCCGAGCAAGCGGTGGAAGGTCGCTGGCCGACCACGAGGAGTCGGTGGCGCCGGACCGGGCTGCTGGCCGAACCCGGAGCAAGTAAGAAGCGAGTGCGTACTGCCCGGTAGCGCTCCGGTTATGCACGAAATTCAGGCGACTTTTCGCACTGCGGCCCTGGTGGGAGCGGTGAGCCCGCCCGAGCACGTCACTCCGTCGAGCCGCCGGTGCCTACCGTGTCTCCGCCCCGGCCAGCGCCTGAAAGGCCGGACGGAGCAGGTCGATCAGCTGCTCCGGCGGCGCATCGGAGAGCTGACCGAGCCGCAGGAGATACCGCTCGATGATCACGCCGTGCACGATCGCGCCCAGCAGACTCGCACGGAGCTCGGCGTCGCCGGCCGGGATCGCCGCAGCGATCTGGTGGACTTGAGGCACACCGGCTGCCCGGTAGCGGTCGGCGGCGTCCGCGTTGGTGAGCATCGATCGCAACACGGCCAACGACGCCACCGGCTCGTGGTCCAGACGCCTCGCCAGTGACGCGAGCAACGCCTCGACCATCTCGTGGGCGCTGTCGCCGGGCAACTTCTCGGCATCGACCGCGGTCGCTCGGGCGAACAATTCGTCCTTCGACCCGAAGTAATGCATGACCAGGGCCGCGTCGACTCCGGCGGCCCTGGCGACCGCCCGGATCGTCGTCCGGTCGTAGCCGAGCTCGGCGAACAGCTGACGGGCCGCGGCGAGGATTCCCGCCTCGGTCTGGCGGCGTTGTTCCGCCCGGGTCGGCTTGGGCACGGTTTCATTCTACGGACGTTGACCGAGGCCGACGTCCGCTCTACGGTCATTCAATCAACAGGTGTTGAACGAAGCGGAGTTGCCGCATGCCCCCCACGTCACGCCAGGTCGTCGAGAACATGCTCGAGGTCGGACGGACCATGGACGTTGATGCGTTCGTCGAGCTGATGTCGCCCGACGGGTACATCGAGTGGCCCTACCGGCCACCGGGTGTGCCCGCCAGAATCCAGGGACGCGAGGAGGTGCGCCGGCATCTCGCTCAGGTGGCCGGAGGCTTCATCAGGTTCGACGAGTACCGGAACGTCGTACTGCACGAGACCGCCGATCCGGAGGTGATCATCGTCGAGTACGACGCACACGGCTCGGTCGTAGCGACCGGCGCACCGTTCCACCAGACGGTCATCGCGGTCTTCCGGGTCGTCGACGGTCTTGTCGTCTCCTACCGCGACTACATCAATCCCCTCCCGCTGATCGAGGCGCGCTCGGCGATCAGCCGACCCTCGGCGTAGTTGGAACAACGTTCCTGCGCTGTCCGCAGCCGCCCGGTGGCTACCAGGTCCAGGCGGCCTGACGGCACGTCCATCCGCGTCGGGGAGACCGCGGCCGACGTCGCGCGCCGGGGCGTCGGCGGACGGCGCTGCGGGATCGGCAACCCGTTCGGCACGGTGCCGGGAGGCGAGCATCACCAGTCGCCATTGGTATGAACTGTGCGCTTCCTGCGCATCTCCGCGCTACGGTGTCCGGGCTCAAATCCGCTGATGTACGGGGAGTTCAGTGAGACACCGCTTGGTAGTGGCCGTTCCGCTCGCCCTCGCCCTCGCGTTAGCCGGCTGTTCGTCCCCCGACGACAAGGGCGACCCCACGCCCTCGCCCACCGGTAGCAGCGCGGCCCCGTCGGCGGTGCCGTCACCCACCACCGCGATGGAGAAGGTGCCGGCCGGGGTGAAGGTCCCGCTCGTGCGTACCGGTCAGCTCACCGTCTGCCAGTGGGGCGGCGGACTCCCGTACCTGGGAGAGGAGCAGGGCGGCTCGAAGGCGAAGGGCTTCGACGTCGAGCTGCTGACGCTGGTCGGCGAGCGGCTCGGGGTGGTGCCGCTGATCGTCGAGACCGATCGGACCGACATCGCCGCCGCGGAGGCGCTCGGCCGGAAAAACTGCGATCTGAGCGCCGGCAAGTTCTTCGCGCTGCCCGAGGACGATCCGGAGCAGCTGCCGATCGACTACACCGTGCCGTACTTCCGCCGGACGACCGCGATCCTGACGTCGGACCAGAGTTTGACGTCGCTCGAGTCGCTGCGTGGGAAGCGCGTCGCGACCGACTCCACCAGCCTGCTGCCGGACGAGGTCGCCGCCGCCGGCGTACAGGTCACCGAGTTCGACGCCCAGGCCATCCCGGCCGCGCTCAACGCCGGACAGTTCGACGCGGCGATCGTCGACAGCGGGCTCGCACGGTATGCACAGCACGAGGACCAGACCGGATCGCTGCTCGTCACCGACGAGTTCGGCGAGCCCGGCGACGTCGTGTTCGCGGTCGCGAAGGGCAACACCGTCCTCCGCGAGCAGGTCAACGCTGCCCTCGCCGACGCCGGCCGCAACGGGCACTTCCGCTACGCCTACGACCAGTGGTTCGCCGGGGAACCGGCGCTGGTCCCCCGCTCCTGAGCCCCCGCGCCACCCGTCGGGTTCGTTCCGGAAGGCCTCGGGCCTACTTCGCGCCCCGGACCGGTGAGGTGGTCCACGTCGACGGGTCGGCGAGCGTGCCCACGAGCTGCACGCTCGCCGCGACCCGCAGGCACTCCTCTCGCACCTCGTCGATCGAGTGCCCCTTCCGGACCTGACAGTTCGTGCCGAGGTATTCGCCGCCGGACTCCTGGATGACGAGCACGCGCAGACCATCGGCATCGACGCTCGTCGGATTGCCGTTCACCGCCGTATCGGGCGCGAACGCGCGCCCCACGGTGAAGTCGGGGTCCGAGGGGCCGTCGGTGAACCTGCGGACGGAGACGGCGTGGGCGGGGCCTCCCTCACCGTTGAACGACAGCGTCCCGGTTTCCAGCTGGCTACTGACCACCGTCAGCCCGGTCGGCGTCGACACCGTGAACGGCAGCGCCACCGGATGCTCGACGGCGAGTTCGAGCGTGGACGCGACCCGGGTGGCCACCTCCAGCGCTTTCTCGATCAGCAGGACGCGGACGACGGCCGGCGCGCCCGGCGCCCAGTTCCAGTGGAGCAGCCCTCCGTCCTCACCCGGCTCCCAGGTCGACGACGTTCCGTTGATGTCCGGCCCCGGCACAGGCTTGCCGTTACCGCCGCCCAGCTGAGGCGGGGTCGCGTCGCGCGCCGAGATGGTGACGCTCACCTCGCTGCCGGTCTTCTCGCTCCACGCGACGTAGGTCTCCCCCGCCGTACCGACAGCGTGCCTTCCCCGCACGAAGCCGTCCGGGAGCCAGCGGGGCACGATCCGCGTCCGTAGCGGATCGAAGCCGGTAGGCGCCACGGTGACGGGCGACGGCACCGCCGGCACGCTCACCACGGGTTCCGGCGTCTCGCCGGCGGGCCGCACCAGCGCGACCACTACCACCATCACCGCGGCCACAGCCGCAGCCGCCGCCAGCGCCCAGCCGGCCCGGCGCCGAGGCCGGCGGCCTTCGGCCATGAGCCGGTCGACGTCGAAGCTGGTGGGCGGCTCGGGATCGGCGGAGATCGCGGCCAGCAGGGCCCGAGTACGCGATTCGTCCATGGTCAGCTCCTCGACCCGGTCGCACTGTGGTCGGCGGGCAGGGCGCGGCGTAACGACGCCAGCGCCTTCGACGTCTGGCTCTTCACCGTCCCGGCCGAGCAGTTGAGCGTCTCGGCGGTCTGCTCGACCGACAGGTCCGACCAGAACCGCAGCACGAGCACGGCCCGCTGCCGCGGCGGCAGCCCCGCGAGCGCGGAGCGCAACGTCAGCGAACCCGCGGTGTCCGGGTCGACCGTGAAGGCGTCGTCCGGTGGCTGGTCGACCAGCACCACCCGGCGGGCCCAGAACGTCCGCCGCTCGTTGAGGAAGACGCGTACCAGGACGGTGCGCGCGTAGGCACCCAGATCGCGGGCTTCGCGCGCCCTGTCCCAGTGCCGGTAGAGCTGGAGCAGCGCACCCTGCACCAGGTCGTCGGCGCGATGCCAGTCCTGGGACAGCACGTAAGCCAGCCTGCGCAGCCTGGGTTGGTGCTCCTGGGCGAACTCCCGGTACTGCTCATCCCATGGGTCGAGCACGCCATTCCCTTCGCTGCGCCGGTCCCCCTAGGGAAGAAACACCCCGGGCCGGTTCGGTTGCCCTGGTGCGTGCAGACCACGACGATCGTCGCCCGGCTGAGCACACCCGGACGACGAAACCCGATCGGCCCTGGTGGATCTGCCGGGGCGAGCTGCGGCAACCGCCGCGCTCGTCGTGACCGTGACCGCAGCCGCAAGCACGGTCGGTCCCGGCCTGGGGTGTGGCGCTGCGCGGCCGTGCGTGACTCGTTCGTCAGGCGTCGGGCGCTTCCAGGATGTGCAGCAGAGCGATGAAGTCGTCGCTGCCGTGACCGGCCGCGACCGTCTCGTCGAGGAGGCGGTGCATCGTCTCGGTCATGGGTACGCTCGCGCCGGCGGCCCGCGCCGCGTCCGACATCAGCCTGATGTTCTTCAACACATCGGCGGCGCCGGCCTGCAGGCTGAAGTCACGATTGACCAGCTTCGCCGACTTCACCCGGGAGATGTTGCTGGCCATCTGGCCGGTGTCCGCGATCGCGCGCAGCGTCCGGAGATCGAGGCCGTTGCGTGCCGCGAAATGAAAGGCTTCCACCAGTCCGACGACGGTGCTGAGCATGAAGATGTTGGTCGCGAGCTTCATCGTCAGGGCGTCCGGGACCGGCCCGCAGAGGTACGTGTCGCGGCACATCGGAGCCAGCAAGGGGCGGACGTTCTCGATAGCGGCCGTTTCACCGGCCAGCATCGCGATCAGCTCGCCCTTCTCGGCCGGTACGCGGGAGCCGGACACCGCGCCTCGACGTAGGCGCCCCCGCCGGCGCGAACCGTCGCATCGAGCCGCAGCGAGTCGTTCGGTGAGATGGTGCCCATGTGCACCACCGTGCGGCCGTCGAGGTCGGCGTCGTCGAGCACCTCAACGGCCGCGGCCGCGTCGGCGAGCATGAGGATGACGACCTCTGCCTGCGCGAAGACCTCCGGGGAGGTGGCGGCGACCCGCGCGCCCGCCTGGCGCAGCGGCTCGCAGCGAGACGGTGTCCGGTTCCAGACGACGAGGTCGGGGAGTTCCCGCGCAAGGTTCAGCGCCATCGGCTGTCCGATCGTGCCGAGTCCGATGAAACCTACAGCCGCCACAGCATCTCCTGGATCAGGTGCGAGCACTCCTCTCTCACTACCAGCCGGGCGACGCGATTCGCAGCGCTCGCCGCTGCGGAGGAGCCGTCGGCGTCGCGGTGTCGGGCTCCAGCGCCGTACCGAGGGCCAGCAGGCCGGGCCGTGTCGATGCGTACTGGTGTCCGGTCAGGGAAGGCCGACACGGTCGAATTCCTGCCGTAGTGCCCACTTGGTTCGGTGACTGTCTCGCACAGCGATGACATGTTCGTGAAAGTCGCCCTCGCGGCCGCAGCGAGTGAACAACTCCCCCGCCTCGCGCAGTAACAGCGCCGCGGATCGATAGGCCTCGCGCTGACGAACCGCGATCGCTCGCTCTGCTGCGCGCAGCAGTACCGGGATCGCGTCCGCCGGGTGTTCTCCGGCCCTGGCCCGTGCCAGCCGGAGCAGGAGCTGATCGTCGCAGTTGCCTGCGATCGCGGTTGCCCAGGCCGCTTCCACGTCGTCCTCGTCGAGGTAGATCTCGACAAGGACGGACCGCGCCCGGAGATCGCCCGCCGATCGGAGTGCTGAGAGCGCGCGCTCCCGCCACGGCGCGAAGCCGTCGGCGACGCTCTCGCGCAACGCGTGGTAGTCGAGCAGGGTCGGCCTCTCCACGAAGTTGCTCAACAGCAGTTCGGCGGCCTGCTCCCGGCGTCTGGCCCGAAGGTGGATCGCGGCTGCGGCGGCACGGACCCGGGCGTCCGGCTCGAACTCGGTCAGGCCGCGGTCGAGCCAGGCGAGCGCCTCGTCGTCCCGGCCTTCGGCGCTGAGCCGCTCGGCGATCCGTAGCGTGTCGTACCCGCTGGAGACGGTCCTGGCCAGGATCGCTACGACCTCGTCGGTGCCACCCTGTTCTGCCGCCCGCTCGCGGAGGTGGGTGATGACGAAGCGTCGGGAGCTGTAGTCGTGCGGCCGGCGGGGTGGGAGGGCTCTCCAGGCCTGGTCGACCAGCTCGCGATAGCGTGCCACCCCGGCGTGGCCGAGCACCGCTTCGTAGTCCGGCAGGGCTTCGAGGAAGATCTCGAGCTCACTCTCCAGCGCCATCGCCACCAGACGCTCGGCCAGCGCGACCGGGTCCGGCTCGCCGACCATGCACGCCGTCAAGTGCACGTCTTGCGCACGCGACAGTGCGGCGCGCAGGCCGCCATCGGAGTCGTCCACGAGTTCGGCCGCCTCTTCGAGCAGCTCGATCGCGTGCTCGCTCAGTGCGATCGCCGCGTCGGGAAAACCGCCGTCGACCAAGCCGGCGACTGCGTCGAGCGCCTCCGCCACCTGCGCGAAGTAGCCGTACGCGCCGTGGTGGTCAACGAAGTCCACGATCTCGATCGCGCGGCGCAGGCGCTCACGCCAGGGTCGGTCGTCGAACACGGAGCCCGGGTCGTGTCCGGCCGCTACCGCCAGCCTGGCGTGCAGTAATGGATCGGTCTCCGCCGCACGCACCAGCTGGTCGGCCAGCCATGTCCGGTCCTGTCCGAGGAGAAACCCGCGGAGATCGACGGAGCTGCTCACCGGCCGCGCGGGCTCGATCTCGCCACCCTGGTCGAGCCAGGCCAGCGCGAGGGCCACGCAGTGTTTGCAGAAGCCGACCTCCGCGCTGTACGGACACGAGCAGCGACCGTCCATCCCGTCCGGGGTCACCTCCAGCCGGACGCGATATCCGCGGGTCCCGTCGACGACGCCGGTGATCACCGGCCCCTCGACGGTGACCCGACGCACGCGGCCGGAGGCGTGATAGGCACTCCCCCTCTGGAACGAGCGGTCATCCGTGAACGTGCTGATCACATGCTCATCGAACTGGACCGAAATCACGGCCAGTGATCATGCCAAGCCATCCGGCGTTCCGCGAGCCCGGGCTCGCCCGACCTACTCCCCAGGGGCCGGGCCAGGTTCCCCGCATTGAGCGCCGAGATGGCCTCGTCCACCGGCCACAGGCTGTTCACTCCCCACCGCCATACCGACGCAGATGACCGTCGCCGCGACGCGCAGGCCGAACCGCCCCGCGTCGCAGTGGGTGTTACGCGCCGCCGTTCGGCAGGGACCGGCCTGGCTTCTCAGGAGGTACGGAGCACCGTCTCCAGGTCGATCTCGATCGTGACCTCCTTGGAAACCAGGAGGCCACCGGCCTCCAGTGCGACGTTCCAGGTGATCCCGAAGTCCTCGCGGTCAACGGTCGTCCGGGCAGCGAAGACGGCCCGGTCGCCACCCCACGGGTCGCGGACGTAGCCGGAGAACGTGACGTCCAGCGGCACCCGGCGGGTGACACCGTGGATCGAGAGATCGCCGTCGACGCGGCCGGACGTACCGTGCCAGTCGACGCGGACGCTGCGGTAGGTCGCCTCCGGGTAGCGCGCGACGTCGAAGAGCTCGGCGGACTTCAGGTGCTCGTCGCGGGCCGAATTGCCCGATTCGACCGTGGCGAGGTCGATGACGACGTCGACCCGGGACTCGGCGGGGTCCTCCGCGACCACGACCGCGCCGGTGACGCCGGGGAAGCGGCCCCGGACCTTGGTGACCATGAAATGGCGGCCGACGAACGCGACCTCGGCGTGGCCGGGGTCGATCTCCCAGACGCCCGGCGCAGGCAGTACGACGCCGTCGAGGGTGCGGGTGGGGGCGGTGGTGGCAGTCATGGTGATTCCTTCCGCGAAGCGCGCGTCATTTGCGTGCGCACGCACATTTATAGCCCGCAGGAGACCCTCCTCGCAAGTGTGTGCGCGCGCACATTCTTGAGGGGTCAGGCCTCCTCGGCGCGCACGATTCGGGTGAGGGCGGTGGCGAGTGTCGCGACCTCGGCCGCCGAGAGGTGGCCGAGGAAGTGTTCCTCGACCGCGGCCAGGTAGACAGGCGCCGCCGCCCGCAGCCGACGCCGCCCCTCAGCGGTGATCGCGGCGAACGAGGAGCGCTTGTCCTCGGGGTTCGCCAGGCGCTCGATCAGCCCTTCACGCTCCAGCTCGGTCACCACCCGGCTCACGCGTTCCCGGCTGACCACCGCCTGTCTGCCCAGCTCGCTCATCCGCAGCCGCCGCCCCTCGGCGGCATTGGTCACCAGCAAGACGTCGTACCAGGTCAACGGCAGCCCGACGCTGCCGAGCGCCCGCTCGAGCTTCGGGACCACCGCGGCGTGCGTGCGCAGCAGCCCCGCCCAGGCGGCGATCCGGTCGTCGTCATCGGCCATGACCGCACCTTAACGAGAAACGTGCGCACGCACGCGACGTCAGAGTGGCGTCAGCAGCTCGTGTTCGCGGATCGGCGCGCAGGCACGCGACGGCCGGCGCCCTCACGAGATGCGCCGGCTCGCGTCGAGCGAATTGCGGTCAGGAGGCCGTGAGGCCACCGTCGATGACGTGCTCCATGCCGCTGATGTAGGACGAGTCGTCCGACGCCAGGAACAGCACCAGGTTGGAAACTTCCTCCGGCTCGGCCATGCGACGGATCGGGACACTGGAGGCGATGCCGCCACCGTCCGCGTCGGTCGCGGCCTCCATCATCGGGGTCTTGATGTAGCCCGGGTGAACGGAGTTCACGCGGATCTGTTCGGGGCCGAACTGGACGGCGACCTGCTTGGTCATGCCGCGGGAGGCGAACTTGCTGCCGACGTAGGCCACGTTGGGCGCACCGACGATCGAGACCATGCCTGCCGTCGAGCTGATGTTGACGATGGTCCCGCTACCGGCCTTGCGCATGGAGGGGATGACGGTCTTCATCCCCCAGACCTGCGAGTGCTGGTTCACGGCGATGACCTTGAAGTATTCGTCGGGGTCGAGTTCCACGACGTCCGCGATCGGTCCGAGGATGCCGGCGTTGTTGACCAGGATGTTCACCGGACCCCAGGTGTCCTCGACCGTGCGGACCAGCGACTGCCACTCGTCGAGCGACGTGACGTCCTGCTTGACGAAGATGGCGTTCTCACCGAGTTCGTCCGCGAGCGCCTTACCTCCGGCTTCGTTCACGTCGGTGAAGGCGACCTTCGCCCCTTCGGCGACGAAGCGGCGTACGTGTGCGGCTCCCATGCCCTGCGCCGCGCCGGTGATGATGGCGACTTTGCCGTCCAGCTTGCCCATGGTGCTGTCCGTTCTGTTCGAAGACCGGCACCCCGCGTGCGGGAAGGTGTCGGGAGCGCCTTAGTGGTACCCAGTACCAAAAATACGCCGCAGGTCATCGCTGCGCCACGGTCACGTATCTCACCCGGTCAGTCGCGGTCGAGCCACTCCTGCAGCACGGCGCAGAGCGGCTGTAGCGCTTCGTCGAGGGAGAGCAGCAGCTCGCCCGCCGGCTCGTCCGGGACGAGCCGGCGCCGGAGCACGGCGAGGAACGCGGCCTGCACCGCTGCGCCGATGCTCTGCGGAACGACGTCACCGACCTCGAAGCCGTGCCGCTCGGCGACGAACCCCGCGACGACCTGCGCCCACGCGGCCCACCGTGCAGCCTCCTCGGCCCGCAGTTCCGGGGCCGACTCCAGCACTCTGAAGCGTTCCAGCCACAGCGCGGAGGCGAGCATCGACTGGCGCATGTTCTCGACGACCTGCAGCCGGACCGCGTGCATGGTGGGCAGCTCGGCGTCCGAGGCGGCCAGCAGGCCACCGAGCCGTGTCGTGTGCTCGTCGAACTCCGACCACACGATCTCGGATTTCGAGCCCCAGTAGCGAAAGACGCTAGTCCGGCTCACCTGGCTCTCCGCAGCGATCAGCGGAATCGTCGTCGCCGCGTAACCGCGCTCCAGGAACAGCCGCATCGCGACCCGTTCGATCGCCTCACGCGAGGAAGCCGCAGGTCGTCCACGCCCTCGCTGAGCCACCGCACCACTGTTCCACAGCCGGTCAGCGTGCGCTGGGGGGCAGACCCGACCCCGAGAGGCTGGTTGTCGAACGCCGGACCCAGCCCGCCGTTACGCGCGGCGTCGATTCCCTCCAAAGGCCCTTCCAATGTCGGCTCCTGCCATCGCGCCACGAGGTCCTCATCGCGCGCCGCGAGCAGGGCGGCGAGCAACGCCTGCCGGCTGGGAAAGAGTCGTACCGAGCGCCCGGGCCGACACCGGCCAGTCTCACGACGGCTTCCAGCGGACCCGTGATGCCGAGCGCGGCGAAGTAATCGTCGGTCGCATCGAGGTTTGCGTCCAATTCGGCCACTCCACGTACGACTCAATAAGGACCGCGCTCGCAACTTCGGAGGCGAGCGCCTCGTCGTCGGCTGAACCGGGGAGCCTTGCAGGCATCGAATCCAATCCTGTTGCACCGTTGCGCGGCGAGCGACGGACGAGAGCACTCCCGCGCCGCGGCGGGATCAGGCGTTTCGCCTGGTAGTAGGGCGGGTGGGGCTCGAACCCGCGACCAAGGGATTATGAGGACTTGAGGGTGTAGCGCTGCGCGGACCAGCGAAGACGCTGGTCGACGCGCACCATAGAGAGTTGAATACTCTGCCGTTCGAACCGGTCCGATTCCGATCTGGACGAAGCGCTAGCGCATCGGTTCGACACCCTACGCAGGAACTCCCACCAACTCGGCCGGCTCCGCGGCCGGCACGAGCCAGCGGGAGTGGCGTCAGATGACAATCCGTCCGGGCGCTGGCACATGCAAGAGCCCGGGCTTGCCCTACTGCCGAGCTGAAGCATCGCCCCGGCACCAGTCAACGGTGCTACCACGTAGCACACTGTGGCGCAGTGAGCGTACGATCGACCTATGGCCGCTCAACCGGAGATCACCCAGCGCGATCTACGCAACCGATCAAAGGAAATCATGGACGCCGTCCAGGCGGGCCAGGCCTTCACGGTCACCCGCGACGGACAAGAGATCGGTGAGCTGGTCCCCTTGCGGCGCCGGCGACGTTTTGTCCCGCGCGCCGAGTTCGCCGCCATGTCCAGAAGCGCTCCCGACTTGTCGATCCAGGCCTTCCGAGCCGACCAGGACGCCACAGCCGAGCACGGTCTGGACGACCCGTATGACCGCTGACCTTATGCAAGGGCTGATCGACACGAACATCATGATCCTTCGCCGATGGATCGACCCGGACGAGCTTCCAGCCGAAATGGCGATCAGCGCGATCACGTTGGCAGAGCTATCCGCTGGGCCCCATGAAGTTCGCCGCAATGACGAGCAGGACGACTACGACGAATTCACCGAACGCGCCCGGCGAATGGATGTCCTCCAACGGGCCGAGCATGAATTCGATCCGATCCCTTTTGACGCCGAGGCGGCCCGCATTTATGGACGCCTCTGCGCAGCCGTCGTCAGCATCGGACGCAAGCCCCGTCGGCGAGTGGCTGATTTGATGATCGCGTCGACGGCCGTGGCGGAAGGGCTGCCGCTCTTCACCACCAATCCTGACGACTACCGAGGTCTCGACGAAGTTCTCACTGTCGTAGCCGTCACGCGGCCTTCGACGCCGGACGTCACCTGAAAGCCGCGGCCCCAAGTACCGGCGTCGAATCCCATCCTGTTCGGGCGTTACGCGGCGAGGCGGGCCACTCGTCACGGACCAGCCAAGCTGGACGCACGCGTTTCGCCTGGTAGTAGGGCGGGTGGGGCTCGAACCCACGACCAAGGGATTATGAGGACTAACGGGTGTAGCGCTGCACGGACCAGCGAAGACGCAGGTCGTCCCGCACCGTAGAGCGTCGAATACTCTCCTGTCACGAGGCGCAGCCAATCCATACTGGACCGAGTCGCTCGAGTCGATTCGGCGCCTGAAACCGCCAAACACATCCTCAAGCGCGCCCTAGCTAGTCACTTACAAACCGGTTGGGGAGCGCACCGAGGTCTACCGACCTTCAACGATGAGCTTCCTCTGGCTGTTCCAGAGCACCCCGGCAACGGCCGCGGAAGGGTTTACGCCGACCGCGGCTACGACCACCACTCTTACCGCGCGCAGGTCCGTGCTCTGGGCATCACCCCGGTGATCGCCCGCCGAGGCACCGACCACGGCTCAGGCCTGGGCATGCTCCGCTGGGTCGTGGAACGGACCTTCGCGCTGCTCACTGGTTCCGCCGGCCACGCATCCGCTGGGAGATCCGCGACGACGTCCACGAAGCGTTCCTCAAACTCGCCGACGCTCTGCTCTGCTGGCGCAGCCTCCACACCACCAAAAGTAAGGAGCTCTTAGGCGGCCGAAGGCGAGTGGCCTCTGAGACGTGCTTGAGATCGATACTGCGTCAACCGTAGGGATCTATCGCCGTCCGGAACCTTCTAATCTGTCGGGCCACCCAGAAGGTGAGTAAGACGAATACGACGCTGCCAACACTGGCACCAATATGCAGATACCAGGAAGCTGAGAAGTACGGACCTTTGAGAAGCGATAAGTTCGCAATAAGCCATCCACTGAACGCGCTCAACGGGAAAGAGACTTCGGTCGCAAATACCATCCTGTGCACACGTTTCGAGACGCGCAGATGCTCATTCTGCCAGCTTTCCCACGCTAGACCCTGATCCAAGCTTGGCTCTAGCACGGTTCGAATATAAATGCCAATATTTCGCACTTCGGCTAGAGAGCCGAGATACCTACTTGCCAGAAAGTAGCTGACCAACGAAACAGCGAATGCAGCGTCAAGGGTGCGCTGACCGGATAGAGCAAAACTCACTATTCCGCCTGCGGACACAACATTAAACACAAACAGGTTGTGCATATTTGTTTGCGTAGCTAAGATTTCTTGACGTAGTGCGTTGTATTCGTTCAACCGTGCACTTTCGTGCAGCGGCATATACATTTGTGCCGGTGAATATTTTTCGACGACTTCCACCCGTCGAATCAGATAACCTAAGGAAAATCTGCCAGACCTACTCACGATCGTCGAAGCTCGCCACGTTGGACACCAGATAGAAATAGAGCCCACTGGCGTCGATCGAACTTCAAAATTCTAACCTTCGCGTCACTGCTATTGCGCAGATATACGCCCGACTCGGTGACGGCGACCTCAACGCAGCCGCCTTGCGCGCACCGTGAACTTCGGCGCCAGGGCAGATCAGCGGATTGCGGCAGCATAAGGGGCCCCCTACGAGTTTACGGGTCAAAACTCATTCTAATAGTCCTGTCCAGGTCCGAGCACGTGAGGTTGGGCGGGATACCTCGTGCAAGGTAACAAGCGCCACTGCCTGCACTTCACTCACAAGTGTTCGGTGATTGGGAGCTTCTGGGTGCGCGTGCGGTCCAAAGTTCGTTGCTCAGCAGAGATCGCGCCATCCTTCGAAGACTCGAACCTGAGCCGAATATCTGGTCACCGCTCGTCATCACGCAGAGGCGTTCGCTGCGAACCAATCTCATCGCCGGCGAGTCGCCCATCGACTGGAGGATGGAAAGCCGCACGCCTAGCCTCGTCTACGATGCCCCTCGCTCAGACGCACGGCGACTGCGTTCCGACTGCAGATCTTTAATCTTGACGCCACGCGCCTTAGCCACCCCGTGCATCAGGACCGAGCGAGCCAAGGAAACAACATCGAATGCGGCTACCACAAAGAGGACACTAATCGCCACAAAAACCAAATTTTCCGCGACGGCCGGAAGCAACTTCGCTGCCGCGCGATAGAAGACCGCGCCCACGACGGCACCAACTTGCAGCCCAGTCGATATTAAGAACGGCCGCAAAAAGCCTTCGACTCCGGAATTTGAGGTTTCCAGCCATCGAAGGTACTCATCAGACATAAGGGTAATCACTAGTGCAAATCCAGCGAATACGACTCCAACCAGAGCTGCGGCCAACTGCAGGTAGTCTCCGGCGACAGCGAATCGCTTATCCAAGTCGCCAAAATGGATCAGAGCCCAAGATCCAGCAACTCCAAACACAAGACCCAGCAGTATCTCTGGCGCCAACAGGTCACGGAACTGCATGCGCCCCACCGAGTTCCAAAACCCGAAGTTCCTTCGCAGCTCACCCACTTCGCTGCCTCCTATCCAGCCAGCGCGCAACGGCCCTCGCTACCTCCGCCGTTGCACCCTCCCACGAGGGGCTGACATTTTGGATTTCCTCCCTAGCGGCACGCTCACGTTGATCGTACTTCACTTTGCCGCCATCTAGCGTGCCCCTACCAACTAAATAGCCGAACGCAACCATGGCAGCCGCAATAAAACCGCGACTACTCGGATCTCGCTGCAAATTTTCTCGATTCAATCCGCGCTCAGCGTCACGAGCAGCGATAACCTCCTTAATTTGACTGGCCTCAAGGGCGTCTAGACGCTGGAAGAGATCTTCGAACTCCCGCTCGGCGTCAGGGTTGGGCCGCCTAAAGATGAACTCAACAGACTGTACGGAATCGACCGAATTCATCCAATCGATGAATTCCTGTTCGTCTCCAACGGGCTCTACCGCCCAATCGGTTGCGAAACTGGGACGCGAGCGCTCACCACGCTGGAGGAACTCTTGGAATACATGAGCCAAGGTCTTCTCTTCAAAACTCGAATGCTTGAGTATACCCAGGTATCGACCATCGGCACGGAATGCAAAAGGCGCTACAGCCGTGATGTCGCTTGATGTGAATCGGTCAACCCATTCATCAGTCACCTCATTGAAAACATTGCCGACGGAGATCTCAGATCGCGCCCACCCGATCATGCCGGTAAACAGTCCTAACCGATGATCGAACCTCTTGTTACCGATACGCCATGTCCTCTTATAACGTCGGCCGGAGTCGACCGGTCGCGGATCCCGGAGAACCTCTTCAAGGTGATCCAACACGGAGGTCGGAGGAACAAAGAGGTCATCAAATAGAGTCTCAGGGCCAGCGTAAGGTCGACGATTGATTCTGAATAGCAGGACCTGCACGTCGCGCCCAGCAAACCAGTGCTGTCCGGACTCGGCGGACGACCCCCCAGGCTCTGTCATCGCTTCCTCGCTGATCGATTCTTCGAAGATCGCGCAAATCTAACAGCACCTTGCCCACATAGGAGGGATTTCGAAGGTAGGAATGATCCGACCCTTGGAGGAGTCTTCACAGCTGTTTACTGTCGCCACACAGATAACGATTCGCCCATTCTGCCTGAATAGATCGCAGTCACTCATTTCAGAAATACTTATCGCCGGATTACTATGGTCGCTCTACGTCTCAGTTTCGAATAGTCGCTCATCGGCGGGCGGCGGGGCGGCGGCTTGCCTGGCTGGGAGCGCGCTTCCGCGCGGCGCGGAGGGCTAGTGCAGAGAAGTAGGCGCTTCGCGCGGCGGCGGCGC
>Ga0190269_10000541_pt1 | contig 19249 bp, 16 predicted proteins | sample Popmic249IS_FD_133749 | JGI IMG/M metagenome (GOLD analysis project Ga0190269, IMG submission 133749) | Populus adjacent soil microbial communities from riparian zone of Blue River, Arizona, USA - 249 IS | ecosystem: Environmental > Terrestrial > Soil > Riparian zone | place: USA: Arizona... | reverse complement strand
CGCGGGCGTGGCTGAGCCTGCGGATCCAGCCGCGGGTGAGCCTCCCGTTGTGCTGGACGGCGCTGGAGCTGCTGCGCCGGCGACGGATGTGCTGGGCGTGCTCGAAACAGCGGGAGCGCTCGGCGCAGCCGGAGCGCCGCTACCAGCTGCAGGCGCAGCCGGCGCTGCGAACGACCCCGCGGCCACGCCTTGCTCGTCGCGTGGTGCTGCGCTCTCGCAGGCAAATGCAAGGAGTGCTGAGAAAAACAGTGGCAGAGCAGACAGGGTCTTCGACACAAAGGCTCCTAAGTCGAAGCTCTGTGCTAGCAGCCAAGCGCGGGAACAGCGACCCCGAAACGGCGTAATGCCGTCCCCCTTCTCCTTACTTAACCCTTACCCTAACCTTAAACCCTACGGCGAGTTTCTGAGTCGCGGGTGACGGTGAGGGTGAAGGTGAAGGTCAGGATGAAGAACAGCAGGGCAGCCGGATCTAACAGTTAGATCACGCGTCGAGCGGCTGTTCGTAGCGGTAGTGCTCGCCTGTGGGGCCGAGGATGAACACGCGATCTTGAATGCCGTCTTGGCCGCCGGATTGTTCGGAGGGTTGGTGGACCTCGAGCGCTCGCAGAAACGCGCGCGCAGCGGCACGGCACTCCTGCTCCGATGCGTGTCGTGAAACCGGATACGCCTCACTCTCGAACGTATCCCACCCCACCAACTGCCAAGGCTTCTCGATGTCTTTCATCCGTCCTCCGAGCAGTCGCGCTTATGCGCCCCACTGACGCGCTTGTCCAGCAACGGTTTGCTGGCGACCGCGCTGGCCGTTCCTCGCCGCCAGCGAACACCGGTGCGCTTCTTGCTCAGACAGAGGAAAGCGCAATTCACAGGCGTTCAAGGGCTCACGGAGCAGCCCTTCTCAGAGGCAAAATGGCTGCCGAATGCAAGCTCGACACGCACGGTACAACGCTCCCGAGCGTGCGTGCCCCACGTGAGTTGCCGATGCCCCTCGGCAGTGTGCTTGCCGGCCAGTACCGCCTGGACGAGCTGTTGGGCGCAGGTGGCATGGGCACGGTGTACCGCGCATGTCAGCTGTCCGTCGAACGCCAGGTCGCAGTGAAGCTGATCTCTGGCGAGCGTGACAGTCCAGAGCATGTCGAGCGGTTCCGTCGTGAAGCCGCGGCGCTCGCCAAGCTGCGACACCCGAACACAGTGCACTTGCTCGACTTCGGTGTCGCTGAGAGCGGCAAGCCGTTCATCGTCATGGAGCTCCTGTCAGGCATCGACTTGGAGCAACACATCGCGAGCGGGCCGGTGAGCTTGCGCGGCGCGCTGCTGATCACGCGGCAAATCGCGCGCGCGGTCTCGGAAGCACACGCGGTGGGCGTGATCCATCGCGATCTCAAGCCCAGCAACATCTACATCTCGCAGGTCGAGGGCGGCGACTCGTTTGTCAAGGTAATGGACTTCGGCGTCGCAGGCTTTCGCGATCGCGCGGAGCACAGCACGTTGACGGTGCGCGGCGCGGTGGTCGGCACTGCCGCGTACATGTCGCCCGAGCAAGCGCAGGGCATGGAGGTGGACGCGCGCGCCGATGTGTACTCGCTCGGTGTGATCTTGTTCGAGCTGCTCGCTGGCCGAACGCCGTTCCAAGCTCCTTCTGCGCTGTCGATGTTGGTTGCGCATATCAACGAGCCGCCGCCGCGGCTCAGCGACTGTAAGCCCGAGCATGCGGACCACGCGTCGCTGCAAGCCCTCCTCGACAAGCTGCTCGCCAAATCGCCGGGCGATCGACCCGAGACTGCCTCCGAAGTGGTCGTGTTGCTCGATGAGATGATCGAGCAGGTGGGCCTCTCGCACACGGATCCCGAGCGCCTGAGGGTGCCGAAGCTCGCGCCGCGCGAGCGTGCGCGCTGGCGCTTTTCGCCCTGGATGCTGGTCGCCGCGGTCGCCCTTCTCGCAGGCTTGCAAGCGCCTGCCTCGCAGCCAGCGGCGGCGGCATCGTTTGCGCCGCTCTGGACGGCAGTGCAGGGGCTGATGCGCGACGCGCGCGATACGCTGAGCCTGTCCGATGACGTCCGAGTCGTGACGATCGCCAGTGTCCCGAGCGCAGCGAAGGTCTATTTGGCAGGCGCCGAGCTGGGTGTCACGCCTTATCCCTTGCAGCTGAAGCGCGAAACAGCGCTACGAGTCGAAGCGCCCGGCTATGAAGCCACCAGCGTCACAGTGGATCCGCAGGGCGAGCCGAACGTGGTCGTGCGCCTGCAGCCGCTACCTCCGCTGCGCGACCACGCACCCGAAGAGTGACACCTCCCGACCACTCGACGTAGGCTTGCGCCACCTCGCATGCCTCGCCCCAGCAGCCCTCGGCGTGAGCCGCCGCGTGTCGCGATCCTCGCACTGCCCGACGCTACCGCATCGGTCGTGTATGGCATGTACGACTTGTTCCGGTCCGCAGGCCGCGACTGGGGTTTGGTCGTGCGCGGTCAGCCTGGCGACGCCGTGCTCGACCCGAGCATCGTATCCACCGACGACGGGCCTTTGGAGCTCGCGAACGGCGTAATCATCCGGCCGAATGCCAGCCTCGAGCAGCGCGCGAGCTACTCGGTCGTGTGCGTCCCGGAGCTCGCGATCTCGCCAGAGCATCCGATCTCCGGCCGCTACACCGCGGAGGTCAGCTGGTTGCAGAAGCAGTACGAGCGCGGCGCGATCATCGCGACCGCATGCTCGGGCGCGGTGCTCGCGGCCGAAGCTGGTCTCCTCGACGATCAGGATGCGACTACGCACTGGGCGTACTGCGAGCCGATGCGCAAACAATACCCCAAGGTGCGCGTGCACGAAGATCGCGCGCTCGTGGTGTCGGGCGAGGGGCAGCGCTTGATCATGGCGGGTGGTGGAACGACGTGGCTCGATCTCGCGTTGTATCTGATCGCGCGCCTTGTGGATCTCGACACTGCGATGCAGACGGCACGTGTCAACTTGATCGACTGGCATTCCTCGGGGCAGCAGCCGTTCGCGCGGCTCGCGCGCACGCGGCAGGGAAGCGATGCGGTGATCGGCAAGTGTCAGGAGTGGATCGCCAAACACTTCGAGGTCACAGCGCCCGTAGCTTCGATGGTGCGGATCAGCGGCTTGCCCGAGCGTACGTTCAAGCGACGCTTCCAAGCAGCGACTGGCTCCGCGCCCCTCGCGTATGTGCACATGCTTCGTCTCGAAGCCGCGAAGGAGCGGCTCGAGACGGGCGATGATTCGATCGAGCGCATCGCGCGCGACGTGGGCTACGAAGACCCCGCGTTCTTCGCGCGCTTGTTTCGCCGCGCAGTGCGGCTGACGCCAGCGCAGTACCGGCGCAGGTTTGCCGCGCTACGGGGTCACCTCGCCGCTCCGGCGCAGGTCAAGCGGCGCGCTCGAGGGTGAGGTGACATCGCGGCACAGCAGCATCTCGGGCACGCGCCGCGACGCGCCGTGGTAGTAGCCCTGCTCCGATGCAAACTCGCGTGGATTTACGAATGTGCCAAACAGCATGTCGATCACAGGTAGATCGGCGTAGTTGTCGCGGTGGATGCGCCGCGCGTGGTGATGCGAGTGACTCTCTGGCCGCTGCACGATGTACCCGAGCCAGCGCGGCGTCCGCACGTTGGTGTGCTGAAAGATCGCGAGCAAGGTATTCGCCAGCGCAAATGCTGTGATGGCGCCAGGCGTAAAGCCCACGAGTGACAGCGCGAGCGTGCTCATGCAAGTGAAGCCGATCATGTCGAGCGGGCTGAACCAAAAGGCGCCAGAGACATCCAAGCGTTCGGCGCTGTGGTGCATCTGGTGAAAGGCTCGAAACAGCACGTCCGAGCTGTGCAGCGCGCGATGATAGCCGTACGCGAGCAGCTCGTAGAGCAGAAGCGCGAGCAAGCCACCTGCGACGGCGCCGAGCGCGCTCGCATCCCAGAGCGCGAGCGGCGCGAGATACGGGCTGAGCCACAGCGGCAGGTATGCGGACACGAAGAAAAACGCAAGGAACGCAGCGACCCCTTGCAGCCACCAGCCGCGAACGCGCGGCAGCGGACGCGCGGGTGCGATTGTCTCGCAAACGAGCAACATGGCGTACAGCGTGAAGCTGACTAAGGAGATCGGATCGGTGAGTAGCTCCAAGGGTGTAGGCATAACGTGGTCCTCCTGTGTCCGTGGCATTCGGGCGGCGTCCGTGTCGACCAACTGGCGATCTCGCGGTGCGGCGCTAGAGTAGTAATCTCGACTGCCGACGGGCGCTTTGGTGGTTTCGGCCACCGCCCTGACGAATCGGCCAAGGCCCCTTCGCCCATGTGGCATGTGCAGCGACGAGCGGCAGCACTGCGCCAGCCGCGCTCAACGTCACACCTCCCGCGCCGTGGTGAACAGCGATAAACTGAGCACATGCGCTACCTGGTCCGCGAGTACGAGGTCGGACAGATCCGCTTCAAGTACACGCGCGTGACCGAAGACCAGACTGACGTCGAGCTGCACGCGCGGCTCGAAGACTACAAGGCGCGGCTCATCGAGTCCCAGCGCAAGCAGATGCGGGACATAACCATCCTCGAGTTCACGGCAAGCAATCAGTATTCGCCGCAGCAGCGCCGCATTCAAAGCGAGTGGAACAGTGAGTGTGAGGAGCTGCTGCGTGAGGTCGAGCTGTCAGTCGTCTTCGTCACACCCTCGCAGCAGATGCGTGGTGTGATCACCGCCGTCTTTTGGGTAGCGCCTCCACCCTTTCCCTATGAGATCTGTGAAGACATTCACGAAGCGCTGGCGCGTGCGTTCGAGATCGCGGAGCGCGCAGGGCAGCGGGTGGATCACATCGCGCGCGAGCACATTCGCGTTTGTCTGTTCAGCTGAACAGCGCGCATGTGCCGACGCCGCGTACAAAACGTGCGCTGATCGAACTATCTTCATGCTGCGAGCAACTCCTCGCGCGCGCGGTCGATATCATATGACTGGTGCGGGGGGAATATGCGCGGGACGACGCTTCGCGTATGGCTGCTGTGTCTATGGCTCTCGCCGCTTACGGCGGCAGCATCGGAACGTCAGTACGCTATCTACACAACGGATGGTCGCGCGCTACACGCGAGCGGGCCGCTGCTCTGGCTCGGTCAGCGCGGCGCGCCGCCAGCCAACGCGACCATGGGCTTTCGCCTGCAGCCACTCGCTGCACCCGAGGCCGACGCGAGCGACGGCAACGAGGTTTGGATCCGCTCGCAAGACGGCCGGTATCTCACGCACTGGGGGCGGTGGGCGCTGTTCACGTGGCAGCCGCAGCGAGCGCTGCGCTGGCGCGTCGTGCGCGCTGCCGGTGCGGGGGTGCTCGGCCTCGGCGAAGCGTTCGCGTTGCACACGAGCGATGGCCGCTTCGAGCTCGACACGCGACGCGGCGCCCTGGTGCTGCGGCGGTCGCGGTCCGGCTCCGCGCCGTGGTCCCTCGGCTGCCACTTCGATGTTGGGCCATTCCAGCAAGCGTGGTCCAGCGCTGCAGCGTTCGACGTAGCTACGGGCGAGCGCGCTGATGAAGTGTCGCGCGCGGTCGACTGGCTGCGCGCAACCACCTCGACGGTTCGCATGCCAGGTGGAGATCTACCACTCGTGGTGTGGGATGATCCGACCTTACAGCCGCATCCAACAGTTGGATACCTGATGACTGACACTTTGTGGGCTGCAAAGGCGCTCGAGCCTTACGATCCCGAGCTGTCAGAGAGCATGCAACGCGCGCTCGTGCTCGCGGGCCGGTACGGTAATGGCCTTCACGACACGCTGTTCCACGGCGTAAACGGTCTCGCGCATCAGCCAGCTTCGAGCGACGTTGTGCACGGCACGCTGCTCGCCCAGTGCGCCCTTGCGGACGATGCTTCGCGCGCGACTGTCCAGCTGTACGCCCCCGAAGTCAGCGTCGATCCAGCATGGACTGACGGCAACTCGGCACAGTTCATCGACAGCGCGGTCTACACCGCGCTGAACGATCATTGGCACGGCGAAACCGAGCGCGCACAAGCGCGGGTCCGCAGCCTGATCATCGATCAGCGCGGCTCTGGCGGCGACACGATGTTCTGGGACAACGAACGCTGGGTCCTCGTGGACCAGGCTTCGCGCTGCGACTACGACGCGACGGTCGGCGCGTGCAGCGCCGCCTGCCCCAGCTGCAACGTATGCGGGGGAGATAGCTGCTTTCTCTACAACGCGTCTTACAAACTAGGACTCGTGCTCTACGCGGCACAGATCTTGAGCCTGCACGAAGACCCGACGCTGACAGCGGCGTTGACCCAGATGGAATACCGCTTGTGGGAAGGCCAACACGATGACGGCGGCCTAGCGCATCTCACATATTACTGGCCAAACGCGGCGCTCGCTGCGAAGTCCGGCTCCACCGGCGAAGCCACAGCCGTCGCGGTGCTCGCTCACAGCGTGCAGGCGTTTTGATCCACAGAGCACGCGTGAACTTCAGTGCTGAATGCGCACCGCAGCCTCACACAACGCTGGCGTGGGACTGGGCTTGAGCCACTGGGCGAGCACGTGGTCCGGCCCGATCACAAACTCGAGGAAGCCTGGCGTCGCGAGCTCCACACATGTGCCAAGCGCAGGCAGCTCGAAGCGGTAGTAGCCACCGGCGTTCAGCGCATAAAAGGCGTAGTTTGCGGACGGATCCCACATGAACGCGACGTTCAGCGGCCTTTTATCGCCGGTCACTTCCAGGATCTCGGCCTGCATTCCGGTGACTGCCATGCGCTCACCGACCTTAAAGGGTCGCGTGCGCGGGCTACGCAGCATGCGCTCGGTGTGCTGCTGCAGAAAGCCGCCGTCCTGGTACACCTCGACGCGCGTGGGTCCCGCGCGCGTGATCGCGACGTGACTGAAGCCCGCCGCCCAGCGCCGCAGCGCTTTGGGTCGCGGCACGCCCGCAGCTGCCCGCTGCGGCAGCACGAAGCTCACGAGCGGCTCCTCCGGTGCGTTGACAAACACGGCGAGCTGCTCGGTCACGCGGGGGTCCTTGGGGATCACCGCATCGGCACGTCGGAGCAAGTCGCCCAGATGCGGCAGGTTCTGCGCTTGCGCGATCAATAGGAGCGGCGCAAACAGCACGCGCGCGCCGAGCACGGCCGCAGCCGCCAGCTGCAGCGCACGCGGCTGCACGCCGCCATGCCGCAGCGCCACCATCGCGCATTCAGCGAGCACGCCGAGCGCAGCCACCGAGATCCAGGTGAGCAAGCGGTCGGCAGGGAAAGCGACACAAGCAGGCGGCAGCGCCAGGCACAGCGCGAGCCCGAAGAAGCGCGCGCTCTGGCTCTGAAAGAAGAGCGGCGCGAGCGCATAGCCGACCAGGCCCAGCAGCGCGAGGCTGAACAGCTTCATGAACGTCGCTAGGCCCGGCCACAACAGGTCGTAGATCCCGATCGCATCCGCGGCGGGTCCGCCGATGCCCGCGCTCATCAGGGCGAGCGCACGCGCAGGGAAGGCCGCAAGGTACGTCGAGAAATCTCGCCGTGGATCGAGGTAGCCGTCGGAGCCTTCCATGCCGTAGCCGAGCGCGCTGCCCAGCGCGACCATGCCGCCAGCAGCTGCGAAGTGTGGCCAGAGGGCGAGCAGCGCACGGCCCCTGCCGCGCGGATCGAGCACGAGCGCAGCCGCGATCAAGAACGCCAAGCCCGAGACGCCGCCTTCACCTGCGAGCACAGCCAGCGCCAAGAGCGCAGGGCTCAGCACGCGGCGCCCCCAACGCGGCGAGGCCATCGCATCGATGTGGGAGCACACCGCAGCGAGCGACAGAGACAGCGACACCAGCGTATTGCGATTCGCGATCCAGCCGACGGCCACTGCGCGCGTGGGCTCGAGCGCGTAAAAGAGCAGCGCGAGCCGCGCTAGCGCGCGCGCCGAGGGCTGCGAGCCTGGAGCTGCGAGCGCGAACACGCGGAGATACAACGCATAGGCAGCGAGCAGCGCGAGCGCAGACCACGCGAAGCTATGCAGGTGCATCAGCCATGGCGTGTCGGGCCAGAGTTGCATGTCGAGCAAGTGCGTGAGCGCCGAGACGGGCCGAAAAAATGCGAAGCGCAGCTCTGGATCCGACCACCACGGCAGAACGCCTTCGTCCAAGAGGGCAGCGCGATTTTGATCGGTCGCAAACGCAAACAGCGCCGACCAGTGCTGCTGATACGCTGGCAGCGACGCGGCACCACGCAAGATCAGCTGGTGAATGTAGTCGTCCGCGATCAGCCCGGCAGACAGCATCGGCGCGCACAAGAGCAGCGACAACAGCACCGCAGCGGGCGGCATAAAGCGCTGCTCGAGCAGCGACAGCAGCGCACGCGAGACAGACGAAGGGCCGGGAGGGTTTGGAGCCATCACTTCCAGTGCCCGCGTTAGCTCCAGCGCTCGAGCACGGCCAAGACGCGGCGCGGGTCATGCCCGAGCACGCGTCCGTGCCACAGCTCCAACGATTCAGTCTCTTGCACGTGCCTGACTGTACCTGCGCGGTCCAAGAACACCAACACCGGCACTCCATTGTGCGACGGCTTTCCCCATGCGTCGTCCAGCGCCTTGGCGGTCGCGCTGTCCAGCTTGAGCACGACAAAGTGCTCTTCCAAATACTCGCGCAGCTTCTCGTCCTCGCGCATCAGATCATCGAGCGCGAGACACCATTGACACCAGTTGCCGCCGAGCATCACGAGCAGCTGCTTCTTCTCGCGCTGCGCGCGCTGCAGGCTTTGCTCGAGCGCCGCGCGCGCATCGATGCTGGGATCGTACACCTTGCGACCTTGCAGCTGGCTCAAGCGATACTTGTTGTAAGTGCGCGGGCCGAGCTTGTACGCCGCGATCAGAAACAGCGCGCCGCAGATGGCCAGCGCAAACACCAGCGCCTGCCGTCGCGTCATAGCCGTCTCGGCGCCTCCAGCTCGGCCAAGCGTCGCCGCAGAAGCCCCGCGAGCAGCTGGTCGTTTTCAGTCCGGAACATATGCAAATGCTCCCCGGGCACGACCTCCGTATCGATCTTGCCGCGCACGAAGTCGCGCCAGCCGTACAGCGGATCGAAGATGCTGCCCGACCAGTCGAACGGGATCGATGCTTTGAGCAGCAACACATCGCAGCTCGCTTTGGTGTTCGGCCGATACTTCTCGCGCGCGGCGAACAGCGCATCGGCGACGCGCGTCAAGCGAGCCTCCATCTCGGGATCGAGCACATCGGGTGTCGGGAATGTACCTTCTTTTTCTTTCTGACTCGGACGAATGCGCGACAGCACGCGGTCCATACGCGTTTTCACGTACTCGACGCGCCCGATGTGACTGCGCCGCGCGAGCTCCTTCACGTGGACCATCAGCCGCTCGGTCATCGGCATGAGCCGCGGGTGACCTGGCGCGAAGCCATCGAACGAGACGATCAGCGGCACCGCGCGGCCCATCCGCTCGAAGCGCAGCGCCAGCTCTAGCGCGACCAGCACGCCGAAGCTGTAGCCGCCGAGCACGATCGGTCCCTCGGGACAAGCGGCGATGATCTGCGGCTCGTACACATTCGCGACGCCTTCGATCGTGTGCTCGAGCGCTTCGTCGTTGTCGTCTGCGCCGACCGCGTTGAGCACGTGCAGCGGATGATCATTGCCGAGGTGACTGCCGAGCCCGTGGAAGATGAAGCCGAAGCCTCCAATGCCCGAGATCAGCACGAGCGGCGTCGCGCTGCCGCCGCTCGACACGGTGATCAAGTGACCTTTGCGCTTGGCTACCGGTGCGCCGATCTCCTTGGCGAGCGCTTCGATCGTGGGGTGCTCGAGCACGCGCGACAGCGGCAGCCGCACGCCGAGGTCGCGCTCGATCTTCGAAACGAGCAGCACCGCGAGCAGTGACTGTCCGCCGAGTGCGAAGAAGCTGTCGGTCACACCGATGCGCTCGCGCTTCAGCAGCTCCTGCCAGATCGCCACGAGCTTTTGCTCGAGCTCGTTGCGTGGCGCGACGTACTCTGTGACGAGCGCGCGCTCTGTCGGGCTCGGCAGAGCTTTGCGATCGACCTTGCCATTCGCTGTGACAGGCAGCGCGGGCAGCAAGATGATCTGCGACGGCACCATGAACGAAGGCAGCTTCGCACAGAGCGCCTTGACGATGCTGCCCTCCTCGAGGGTCGCAGCCGCCTGCGGCACCACGTACGCGACGAGCGCCTTTTGCCCTGACGCGTCGCTGTACGCGGTGCACAGCACCTCGCGCACTCCAGGCAGCAGCGCGATGGCCGCTTCGACCTCGCCCAGCTCCACGCGATAGCCGCGGATCTTCACCTGGAAGTCAGCACGGCCGAGGAACTCCATCACGCCGTCGTCGAAGTAGCGCGCCAGATCTCCAGTCATGTACAGCCGACCCTGTGGCCGAAACGGGTCGCGAATGAAGCGCTCGGCGCTGAGCTCGGGCCGATTCAAATAGCCTTGCGCGAGACAGGTCCCACCGATGTAGAGATCGCCGGCCACGCCGATCGGTACAGGCTGCAAGCGCTTGTCGAGCACGTGATAGTGCGAGTTCTGGATCGGCCTGCCGTACGGGATGCTCGTCCAACGCGGATCGAGCGCGCCGATTGGAAACCAGTTGGACCAGATCGCAGCTTCGGTCGCGCCGCCGAGGCTCATCACGCGCGCGGCGGGGAACGACCTCCGAACCTCGTCGGGTAGAGTCAGTGGGATCCAGTCGCCGCTCAGCATCACGAGCCGCAGATCTTGACCGCCGTGCGTCGGGAAGAACGGCGCGAGTCGCTGCAGCGCAGCGGGTGCCGAATCCCAGACGGTGATCTTCTGGCTGACGATCGAATCCACGAACGCGCGCGGCTCGCGCATGCACTGCGTGCTCGCGACCACCACGGTGGCCCCCGCGCCCAGCGTGCCGAACATGTCGTAGACCGACAGATCGAAGCACGGCGAAGTCACAAACAACAAGCGATCGCCGGGCTTCACCTCGAACGTGCGCGACACCCACTCCAGCGTGTTCACCACGGCGCGATGCGTGAGCACCACGCCCTTGGGCTTGCCGGTGCTGCCCGAGGTGTAGATCGCGTAACAGGGATCGGTGACTGCAGCCGTCGGCTGCAGGCGCGCGCTGGACGCACCGGCGATCTCGGGTCCGTCGGCGAGCAACACCGCTTGCTCGAAGCGGTCGACGAACGCAGGCTCGGTGATCACGAGCTGCGCCCCTGCGTCCTCGAGCATGAACGCGATGCGATCGCGCGGGTAATCTGCGTCGATCGGAACGTAGGCAGCGCCCGACTTCGCGACGCCCAGTAAGCACACGACGAGCTCCAAGCTGCGCGAAAGGCACACGGCCACGTATTGGCCTGGCCTCGCGCCGCGCTCGCGCAGCGCGTTGGCGACGCGATTGGCGCGCGCTTCGAGCTCGCTGTACGAGAGCGTCTCGCCCTCGAGCTCGACTGCGATCGCGTCCGGTCGCGCTGCCACCTGCGCCTCGAACAGCTCGTGGATACGCGTGTCGCTGGAGAACTCGCGCGCCGTGTCGTTCCACTCGAACAGGATGCGCTGACGCTCCGACGCCGGCAGCACCTCGACGTCGCGGACGTGCGTCGCTTGCAAGAGTGAGCCGAGCGCAGTGCTCAGATAGCCAGCGATGCGCTCGGCGACGCCATCGCGATAGCGCCTGCGATCGGTTACGACCCGCAGCTCCAAGTGCTCGTCGTTCACCACGATCACAGTGAGCGGCAGGGAAGGCTGCTCGTGCAAGCTGCATACGCGCCTGTTCCAGCGCGCATCTTGCGCCTGCAGGCTGCGGTTGAGCTCGCGGTTTTCGTACATCAAGAGCGTCTCGAACAGCGCTGTGCCCGGCGGCAGCTCACTTTGGCCCTGGATGTCGACGAGCGCGACTTGATCGTGCGCGCGCAACGCGACCGACTGCGAGCGCGCGCGCTGGATCAGCTCGGCGATCGGCTGATCTTCGGCTAGCGCGAGGCGCATCGGCAGTGAGTTGATGAACAGGCCGACCATGTGCTCTGCGGCACCTTCGAGCGCAGAGCGCCGCACCGAGCGCACCGCGCCGAACACAGGGTCGCTGTCGCCCGTCAAACGATACAGCACGAGCGCCCACGCGGTTTGCACGAGCCCGGCCACGGTCGTGTGATGGCGCTGCGCGAAGCTCGCGAGCTCGCGCGCCGTCGCGTCCGAGACAAACTTCGAGACTGTGTGCGCCCCTGAACGCGGCAGCGGACGCGCTGCAGGCTCGGCGAGGGGCAAGGGCGTGGGTGCACCCTTGCCGCGCAGCAGGTCCTTGTAGAACGCCAAGCTGTCCGTGGAGCGCTGCGCCTGAAGCCAGCTCACGTACTCGCTGTACGGACGCGGCGGGGGCGTCAGCGCGGGCGTCGCGTCGTGCGTCAGCGCCTCGTAGGCATCGAACACTTCCAGGAGCACGTGTGCGAACGATCTCCCGTCGAGCAGGATGTGGTGGAACGTCCAAAACAGCTCCGCTTCCTTCGGCCCCCGCATGCACAGCGTGGCGCGCATCAGCGGCGCGCGCCGCAGATCGAAGCCGCGCATGCGATCCTTGCTCAAGAAATCTGAGCGCAGCCCCGGCAGCTCGGAGGTGTCCGCTGCACTCCAATCGAGCAGCTCCACCGGCACAGTCACATCCGGCTGCGGAAGTTGTTGCGCTGCTTCGACGCCCTCCCAACGAAACGCCACGCTCAAGATCGGATGACGGCGCGCGACCAAGCTGAACGCACGGCCGAGCGCGCGCGCATCGAGCGCTTCTTCCAAGCGAATGTGCAGCTGCTCGATGTCGTAGCCGCCGCGATCGCTTACACCTTCGCTCAGCACGTATTGGAACAACATGCCGGCTTGCATCGGCGACAGCGCGTGCGGCAGCGCGTGCGGCTGCGCGCCTGGCTGCGAATCCGACGCCGCCGCCAATGGCTCCGCTCGGGGCTTCTGGCTCGCGGCCTTGGTTCGTTTCGGTCTGTTACTGCTGCTCGATTTGCGTTTGGTCCGAGAGCTCATGGGGACTTCACCAGCCCTGGGACGACGGATGGCCGCGCTGCACAACGCTCGGCCCGCTCCAGCCCGCTGCGAATGCGTGCAGCCATCACCGGCAAGTTTTGTGGTGCGAATACAGTCACGTGCGCGCCCGGGATCGCGCACTGTGAGATGCGCCCGCGCAACACGTTGCCCCAGCCCATGAGTGGATCGTCGAATGAAGCAGTCGGCCACTCGGGTGGTGTGTCAGCTGTTAGAAACAGCACATCCAATCCGAGCGGCAGCGGACGGTAGTGTCTGTACGCTTCGTACAGCGCAGCCTCGAGCCGCCGCACGTTTTCGGGGAGCGCCTCTAGATCTTGATCCGGTATGGCACCAGCGAGCTTTTGGATGCGGGTGCGCACGTTCATGAAGCGCTGCCGCAGGTAGTCCATGCGCTTTTGTTCGTTCAGCCCGAGCAGATTGCGGAGGTGGATCTTCAGGCGTTTGGGCAGCGGTGCGGGCGGGGGATAACCAGGCGCCGGACAGTCCGCCATGATCACGAGGCCCACGCGTTCACCTTGTGCAACGAGCTCGCGCGCCAGCTCGAACACCACCGCCCCACCGAACGAATAGCCAAACAAATAATACGGCCCGTGCGCCTGCACCCCGCGCAGCTCTGCCGCGTACAGCTGCGCCATCCGGCTTACTTGACGAACAGGCTCGCACTCGCCGAGCGCGCCGATGTGATGGAAGCCATAAATCGGGCGCTCGTCCCCGAGCTGCGCCGCCAAGTCACGGAACGTGTCCGGCCCGCCGCCAACACCCGCGAACATGAAGAGCGGATGGGCTGCACCACCTGTCTTGAGGGCCACGATCCGAGAGCTGCCCGGCTCTCCGCCTTGCGTCATGCAGATACCTTAACAGGAGCGCGCGTTGGCCGGATCCCCTGTTCCTCAAATAGGTAAGCGGTTCAGCGCACGCAGAGACCCCGTTTTCGCGCTGCATGCAGTGGTATGAAGTTGCCACCCTAAGCGCGAGCAAGTCAAGGATCGGCCCACCTTGTAGGCTGTGTGGCAGATCACTCCGCAGCCATCAGCAGCAACGAAAAGCCCCAATCGCATAGCGCTGCGCCATGCGATTGGGGCTTTTCGGGATAGCGATGGTTGTGACTGCTTACTGGATCACACCGCAGCCGATGCGTCCGCCCGCGTTGCCGGTAGGTTGCGTCGTGAGATCGTCTGGCATGGCGTGGACGATCACCGCTTTGCCTTTTACGTCGTTCGGGTTTCCAGTGCCGATCTCCCAAAGCGCGTTGGTCGCCGTGTGGGTGGCCGTTCCATCGGCTGCGACTGTGATGTTTCCGATGTCGCCGAGGTGTGCGGTCGCACCCGGTGCGCCATGCATCTGCATGCCCGGATTCCAATGGCCGCCAGCGTTCATCGCCATGGCGTCGCTGCAGTCGCCGGTCTCGTGAATGTGCAGGCCGTGCTCACCGGGAGGCGCGCCGGTGAGCTCAACCTTGACCGACACCTTGCCCGTCTCGCCGGAGAACGTCGCCGTGCCGGCGAGCGTCGTGTTGTCACTCTTCGGGGCGAACGTCGCTTTCACGCTCGTGCCGTGTGAGTGCTCTTCGTCTCCCTCGTGCGAGTGTTCGTCTTCCTTTTCGTCGCCACACGCAAGACACATTGCGCAGAAGGCGGCTGCGATCAGAGTAATAGTCCGCGACATGTTCTCTCTCCTAAGACCAGGGGCGCGTGCACACGCGTGCGCGTACCGTCTGCGCGAGACTGTAGCCTCCGCTGCCGCCTCCGGTCAGTCTTTGTGAGCGGAACGCGCTGTTTTGTGCGCCAAACTCCGCTCATTCGAGCACGGGGGCGTGCGTGTTTCTGTTAAGCGGGCTGCAGCCACAAGCGTAGGCATGCGTACGCGCGAAACGGGCGAAATAGCTGTGTTCGCAGCTCCATCTGGCGTGAGGGCACGCGTGCCGAGCTTCCGAACAGGGCACGCACGAGGCCGAGATCGCCGAGCGGCAAGGCGTCGGGCTCGCGCAGCGCGCGCATCGCGATGTACTGCGCCGTCCACGGCCCGATGCCTGGCAAGGCGCAAAGCTTCGCCACGCTGTCCTCGAGTGACGCCGCTGGCTGCAGGCACTGATCATCGGTACACACGGCACGCGCTAGCGATTGCAGGGTGGCCATGCGCGCGCCAGTGAGCCCGATCCCAGCGAGGTCAGCGTGCACCAAGGTCTTTGGCTCGGGAAAGAGCACATCCGTCGCGGCCCCCTCGGCTGCATGGGGTTTTCGTGCAGAGTGAGGCATACGCGCGCTCTCCGGCAGCGGCGTGCCGTACTGCGCGACGATACGCGCCGCAAAAGTGGTCGCCGCGCTAACACTGACTTGTTGCCCGAGCACCGCCCGTACGGCGAGCTCGAAGTGATCCCACGCGCCTGGCACGCGTATGCCGGGCCGCTCGCGCACGCGCGCGGCGAGCAGCGGATCGCCGCTGAGCTGCGCGTCGATCGTGCGGCTATCCGCGTCGAGATCGAACAAGCGACGAAGGCGCGCGACCACTTGTCCGAGCGGCTCGATCTCGGTGCAGCGGATGCGCGCGAGCAGCTGCGATTGCTCGGGACAGTCGCGCACAGAGAAGGTCCCAAACGCATCGCCCAGGCGAAATGCGCGCTGGTATTCGCCGTCGTGCACGCGCTCGACGCCTGGGATCGCGCGCGGACCGAGGAACTCGAGCATGGCTCGAAAGTCGTACGGCGGCGCGTATGACAAACGTATCTCTACGACTGGGTCGGTCTCGCGGCTCGTGCGGCGCCGCGAGGTGCTGGTACGCACATCACTCGGGGCGCGCTCGTAGGTGCGGCGAAACGCGGCGTTGAAGCGACGCACGCTCCCGAAGCCCGCGGCCAGCGCCACTTGGCTGATCGGCAGCGCGGTCTCGCTGAGCAGCTGCTTCGCGAGCAGCATGCGCTGTGTCTGCGCGACCTGCACCGGCGAGGCGCCAACATGACGATCGAACAAGCGACGCAGCTGGCGCGTGCCGATGCCCAAGCGTCCAGAGAAGGCCTCCAGCTCGCCCGAGGCGAGCTGCCCGTCCGCTATCAGCTGCAGCGCGCGGTTGACCGTGTTGAGCGTGCCACGCGCGACCGCGTGTCCTGGCGCAGCCTCGGGACGACAGCGCAAGCACGGCCGAAAGCCGAGCCGTTGCGCCGCAGCTGCGCTCGGCAGGAACATGCAGTTTTCGAGCTTCGGCGTGCGCGCGGGGCAGATCGGCCGACAGTAGATCCCCGTGCTCGTCACACCCGTATAAAAACGCCCATCGAAGCGCGCATCGCGCGTCCGCAGCGCCCGGTAACAAAGCTCCCGATCGAGCGCGCTCTCTTCTTCGCGCGCGCTCTCCTCAGCGGCGTGCGCCTGCGCGATCATACCCGCACACCTGGGCTGCTTAGCCGCGCGTCTCCGCCGCTGTCGGCGGCCGCGCTGCTCTGCGCCAGCGCGTCCCCGCTGCTCCATGCTGCAGTCGGTGCAGCGCTGCTGCGGGCACGGCGCACCCGCGCGCGCTTGCCTGCCGCTGCCAGCTGCACACCTTCGTGCTCCAACAGCCAGCGCTTGCGCGCGATGCCACCGGCATACCCTGTGAGCGCACCGCTCGAGCCGATCACCCGATGACAGGGCACGATCACGCTGATCGGATTTGCGCCATTCGCGAGCCCCACCGCGCGCACGGCCTTTGGCTTGCCGATGCCCTCAGCGAGCTGGCTGTAGCTCCAGGTCGCGCCTACCGGGATTCGCCGCAACGCGGCCCAAACTTCACGCTGAAATGGGCTGCCGCTGGTGGCGACTGGCAACGCATCGAGCGCGCGCACATCGCCCTCGAAATACGCGCCGAGCGCGGCCCGCACGCCTGCCGGCGCCGCGCCGACTGACAATGAAAATCCGCTCCGGTAGTGCACACCGAGCAGCCGCAACATGCGCTCCTCGAAGTCGTGCCAGTCGAGCGCGCGCACCACACCGGCTGCGTCGGTGACGACGAACAGCGTCCCGACCGGCGTGGTCAGCTGATCGCGGGTCAATACGAGTGTTGCATTCATGCCGGCCAGTCTGGTGCAGGGCAGGGCGCTTGTCTGGCCGTTTTCGGACCTCGCCAGAGCGACCTCGATATCGTCACTCTTCGACGCGTTGGAAGGCGAAGTCCCGCCGCGCGGCGACCGTGGTGATGATGAAGCCGGCCATGAAGTCGAGCAACGTCATCGCCGTGTAGATGAAGAACGTCGAGTTGCCGTAGCCGCGCTTCGTGATGAACAAGAGCAGCGCGCTCACGAACACCACGACGGAAAACGCGTGGTTCACAACCGATGCCCCGCCGGTGCGCGTCGCGCGCAAGATCTCGACGAACAGCATCATCATTGAAAATAGGATGAACAGATGCCCATACGTGATCAGCCACTGATCCGTGGACATCAGGTCGATCGTCAGCGCTTCGCTGTCGTACCAGGGCGTCGGGTTTCCGCCTGTCGCGAAGCTACAAATCGTAAACAGCGCGAGGCTAACAGCCAAAAGGGGGAAGATCTGCAGCATGGTCGACCCTCGTCTCGCAGGGGCCCACCACGGAGTGTAGGTGGGCTGTAACACCGGGGTAGTCTACACCCGTCTTCGTACTTTGCCGGTGCTGAAAACAGATTCAGCGCCTCGGCCCGCGCGCTAAGGTGGCGCCAACAGGCGTGTTGGGCGACATTTCACGAGCGGCACAAGCTCAAGGATGATCAGCGATGGCGTGGAGTGAACAGCAGCTCGAGTTCATGCGAGTGGCTCTCGATGAGAGCAAACGCGCCCTGCCGGGCTGCATTCCCAATCCTCCGGTCGGTTGCGCGCTGGTGCGAGACGGCGTCGTTGTGGCGACGGGCTTCACGCAGCCGCCGTACCAACCGCATGCAGAGCCGATGGCGCTCGCGCAGCTGGAAGGCGATCTGCAAGACGTCACCGCGTACGTGACCTTGGAGCCTTGTTCCTTTCATCAGCGCACGCCGTCCTGCGCGAAAGGCTTGATCGCGCGGCGCATCGGCGCGGTCTACGTCGCGATGATCGACCCGCACCCACGCAATCAGGGCCGCGGCATCGAGCTCCTGCGCGAAGCGGGGATTCCCGTGGAGGCAGGCCTGTTAGAGGATGAGGTGCAGGCGTTTCTCCGCCCGTACTTGCATAGCGGAGGCTCCGAGCCGCCCGTCGGCTGGTAGCTCAGTTGAGCGGAGCCGCTTTCGGCTGCAGGGGAGCGCGCACGTGCGCGAGCGCGAGGCGCCAGCAGCTGTAGCCGCGCAGATCGCTCGGCGCTTCTCCCAACGCGCGCCGCACGTACTCAGACAGGCCAACGTCCGCATCCAGCACCAGCCCAGCACCCGCGAGCAGCGCGGGAAGGGCGCGCTTCTCCACGCCGACGCGACCGAGCTGCGCGGGCTCGCCAAGCCGAGGCACAGCGCAGCGCGGCTTCTGGCTGCCGCTCGAGCTGACGTGGCTGCTGACCGAGCCGCTGTCCAAGTACACGAACGCGAGCCGCGAGCCGAAGCAGCTGTCGCCGATCGTGCGCAAAATAGCCTGAATTTGCGCCGAAGGTGACCGATCGAGCAGCCCGTCGCACACGAACAGCGTGCGCGCGGAGCGTACGAGGCTGCGATCGAGCAGCGTCCGGGCGCCGCGTCCGCTGCCGAGCGCATCGGGCTCCAAACGGAACACTTCGACCTCGACCCCCTGCTCCACGCGCTCCGCGCGCTCGGGGGGTGCGGGCTGTGCTGCTTGCGTCTGGCGCGGCCCGAGCCACACCAGCTGCTCGATGCCGCTCTCCACGGCATCGCTGATCTGCGCGTCGATGAAGTGCGCGCGCGCTGCCGCTGCGGTCATGCTCGCTTCGACGATCGGATGCTCGTGAGTCAATCCGCCGAGCCCCCGCGTCACCTGCAGCAGGCCGCGAGCGCGCGGGGAAACGCGCTGCCGCAGCGAATTCGGCGCAAACGCCGATGATGGTTTAGACGCGCCCTCACTTGGCCAACCCTGCGCTTGGCCGCGTTGCGAGCCACGAGCGCCACGATATAGCCAGGCGTAGTGCGCGGTGCGACTTGCCTGCATGCTCAGTCCCCTTTGATCCGTCAGTCAGTGCAAATGGAAACGAAACGACGTCCGCACTGTAGATGGTTCTTTGTGTTTGTGAAACTAGTTCCCCTGCAGAGATCTCGCGATGTAACGCATTTCGCCCTGAGTTGTGTCTGCCTCTGGCATGCTGAGTGACAGTTATGCCCCTCGCCATGTTGGGCACGTTGTTTGCCCTAACGCTAGTGTTGTT
>Ga0190269_10000540_pt1 | contig 19278 bp, 15 predicted proteins | sample Popmic249IS_FD_133749 | JGI IMG/M metagenome (GOLD analysis project Ga0190269, IMG submission 133749) | Populus adjacent soil microbial communities from riparian zone of Blue River, Arizona, USA - 249 IS | ecosystem: Environmental > Terrestrial > Soil > Riparian zone | place: USA: Arizona... | reverse complement strand
TGCCTGGCGGTCGCCGTACCGCCCACCGTCCCGACCGCGCTCAAGCTGGTCGCCGGTGCGGGCTCCCTGACGGCGACCTGGGTCAAGCCGGCCGGGGACTTCGGCTCCGAGGTCAGCGGCTACCGGCTCGAGCTCAAGCGGTCCGGCACCACCACGACGACCGTGCTGGGCACGACGGCCACGACCTACACCTTCACCGGTCTCGCCAACGGCGCGACCTACACGGTGGCGGTCCAGGCGGTCAACGCCGCGGGCCTCAGCCCGAAGGCCACGGCCACCGGCATCCCCGGCCTGGCCGCCACGCTGGTCGCGAAGCAGTCGGCGAAGACCGTGACCTACGGCTCGCGGGTGGTCTACACCGGCAAGCTGACCCGCACCGGCAGCACGGTCGGGCTCCCCGGCCGGGCGATCCGCCTGACCTTCGTGCCGCTCGGCGGCAAGGCGTTCAGCCAGACGGTCACGACCTCGTCGACCGGCACCTGGGCCTTCACCTACACGCCGCGGATCCCCTCCACGTCGCTGAGCAAGGTCTCGCAGTACAGCGTGAAGGTCTACCCCGCCTTCCTCGGTGACAGCACCTACCGCAAGGCGACGGCCACCACGATGACGACGTTCGTCGCGCCGCGCGTGAAGATCAGCTCCCCGGTGAGCGGGTCGCGCACCAGCGCGTCGACGGCGATCAAGGTCACCGGCTCGATCCTGCCGAGCAAGGCTGGCCGCACGGTGTACCTGTACCGGTTCACGAGCAGCGGCCGCACGCTGATCGCCCGCACGACGGTCAGCTCGTCGAGCACGTTCGCCTTCTCGATCCGGCCGAGCCGGGGCACGTACACGCTGCGCGCGTACATCCCGGCCACGCCCGGCAACGTGGCGGCGTACAGCCCCTCGGTCGTGATCTACCGCGTCTGACGCGACCTGAGCAGCGCCCCGGGGGAACACCCCCGGGGCGCTGCGCTTTGATGAGGATGTGCAGAGAACCCCGGGTGCGGTGGCGGCCGACCCGCCCGACGAGGCGGTCGCCGGCCACTACGGCGATCCCTACCGGGAGCAACGGCTGCTCCTGTCGGGCCGGGGGGCGGTCGACCTGTCGCACCGTCCGGTGCTGCGCATCAGCGGGCCCGACCGGCTGCCTTGGCTGCACAGCCTGCTGAGCCAGCACGTCGCCGACCTGCGCCCGGGCGAGTCCCGCGAGGCGCTCGTCCTCTCGCCGCACGGGCACGTGGAGCACCACCTGCACCTGGTCGAGACGGGCGAGGACGTGCTGGCCCACGTCGAGCCCGGTACGGCGGAGGCGCTGGTCGCCTTCCTCGACTCCATGCGCTTCCTGCTCCGGGTCGAGGTCGCCGTCGACCCCTCCCTCGCCGTCGTCTGGACCCCTCCCCTTGCGTCATCACCGCCGAGCGCGGCCGAGGGAGCGACCGTGAGGACGTCCGAGGCGGTGACCAGCACCGGGTTCGGCAGCTACCACCTGGTGCCGGCGGAGGCGGTCGACCGCATGCTCGTCGAGCCGGCCGGCCTGCTCGCCCACGAGGCGCTGCGCGTGGCGGCCCTGCGGCCCCGGCTGGGGCTCGACACCGACCACCGCACGCTTCCCCACGAGGTGGGCTGGCTCGCCAGCGCCGTCCACCTCGACAAGGGCTGCTACCGCGGCCAGGAGACCGTCGCGCGGGTGCACAACCTCGGCCGCCCGCCGCGCCGGCTGGTGCTGCTGCACCTCGACGGCAGCGACAGCGAGCTGCCGGCCGTCGGGAGCCCGGTGCTGCTCGGGGAGCGCGAGGCCGGCCGTCTCGGCACCGTCGCGCGGCACGCCGAGCTGGGACCGATCGCGCTGGCCCTGGTCAAGCGGACGGTGCCGGACGACGCCGCGCTGGTGGTCGGCGGCGTTGCCGCGTCGGTCGACTCCGCCGCCGTCGTGGTCGAGCCGGACTCGCAGGCCCGAGAGGCCGCCGCCGCGCGGGCGAACCTCATGCGCTTCCGCTGAGGGCGCCTCAGCGCCCGAACAGGCCCTTCTTCTTCTTCTGCGGCGGTACGGCGGTGCGCGGGACCGGCCGCGGCGTGGGCGCGGGGGCCGACGGCGCCGGCTCGTCCTCCATGCCCAGCGAGCTGAGCTCGCGGAAGAGCGAGGCCATGTCGGTGTCCTGCCGCGGCGCCGGAGGCTCGTTCGGGTCGGCCGCGTCGGGCTCCTCGTAGGACGCGGCGGCCGCGTCCTCCAGGGCGGTGGGGGCGTGCTCCGGCTCGACCTGCGGCACGGCGGCGTGCGCCATGCCGCTCAGCTCGGCGAAGGCCGAGCTGGCGTTGGTGCGCTGCTCGGTCAGGGCGATCTGCGCGGCGAGCTCGTCCTCCTGGCGGAGCGTCTCCTCCTCGAGCAGCCGCGCGCGCTCAGCCTCCTCGGCGTCGACCCTTGCCGCCTCCGCGGCGGCCGCCTGCTCCTCGGCAGCGCGACGCATCTCCTCCTCGGCCGCTGCCCGCTGCTCGGCCGCTGCACGCTCCTCGGCCTGCCGACGGGCCTGCTCCTGCGCGGCCGCCTCGACCTGCGCCTGCTCCTCGGCGAGCCTGGCCTCCTCCGCGAGCCGGGCTTCCTCGGCGAGTCGGGCCTCCTCGGCGAGTCGGGCTTCCTCCGCGAGCCGGGCTTCCTCGGCGGCGGCGGCCTCCGCCTCGGCCTTGAGCCGCGCCGCCTCGGCGACCTCCTCCTCGAGCCGCGCCTTCTCCTCGGCGAGCGCTCGGGCCTCCTCCTCGAGCCGGGCCCTCTCGGCCTCGGCCGCGAGCCTGGCCTCCTCCGCGATCCTGGCCTCCTCCGCCAGGCGGGCCTCCTCGGCGAGGTGCGCCTCCTCGGCCAGCCGGGCCTCCTCGACGAGGCGCGCGGCCTCTGCCTCCGCCTCGCGCCGGGCCTCCTCGGCGGCCTGCTGCGCCTTGCGCGCCTCGGCCGCGAGCTCGGTCTCCTTCTTGATCCGCTCCCGTTCGGCGACCAGCGCGGCCTTCTCCTCCTCGAGCCGGCGGCCCTCCTCCTTCAGCCGCTCCTTCTCCTCGCGCTGGCGGGCGATCTCGGTGAGCCGCTCCTGCTCGAGCGCCTCGAGCCGGGCCTGCTCGGCCAGCCGGGCCTGCTCGACGGCGGCCTCCTCGGCCCTGCGTGCCTCCTCGGCGGCCTTCTCCTCTGCGGCCTTGCGGGCGGCCTCGGCGAGCTGGGCCTCCTCCGCCAGGCGGAGCCGCTCCTCCTCCGCGGCGCGGGCCTGCTCCTCGAGCTCCGCCCGCTCGGCGGCCAGCGCTGCCCGCTCGTCCTCGAGCGACTGCGCCTCGGCGACCAGCCGCTCCTCCTCGGCGGCCCGGGCGCCTTCCTCCTCGCGGCGGGCGGCCTCACGGCGCACCTCGGCGAGGGAGACGATCTCCGCCTCGTGCTCGACCTCGCCGGCGTAGAGGGGCTCGTCCTCGGTGGGAGCGGTCTGGCCCCGGCGGGCGGCCTCGAGCTCGGCCTGGGCCTGCATCAGCTCGGCCGCGTCGGCCGCCCGGCGGCGGGCCTCGCGCTCCTGGCGCGCCTTGTCCTCCGGGGTGAGCTCGCGTTGGGGCTCCCTCGCCTTGCGCGGCCGCGGGGCGAACAGGTCGTCGTCCGTGGCGGGGGCGAGCATCGCGGACAGGGCCGCTGAGAGGCGGTCGACGGCGTCGTCGCGATCATGCTCTGCCTGCTGCGGGATGACGACCGACGGCTCGGGGGCGCTGGGCGTGAACGCGGCAGCGAGCCGGGAGGCGACGCTCGCGGTGACCGGCGCCTCCTCCTCGACGAAGGCCGGCTCCTCGACCTCGAGCAGCCCGGCGCGGACCAGCGTGGCCACGACGTGCCCGGTCTCGTAGAGCGTGAAGCCGCTCTCGAGCGCCAGCTCGGCCAGGGTGCGCTCGCCGTCGACCTTGCAGAGCAGCGACCACGCCTCCGGGTCGATGGCGAGCTGGGAGTCGGTAGCTCCCGCGGCGGAGAGCACGGGCACCGCTTCGGGGCTGTGGACCAGCCGCAGGAGCCCGGCCCACTCGTCGGCCCGGCTGGCGCAGGTCGCCAGCAGCTCCTCGACGGTCGTCAGCTTGGCGACGTCCTCGCGGGTGCGCTCGTTGACGCGGAACTTCCACGTGCCGGTGGGCCAGCGCAGCAGGTCGCCCAGCTGGTCCAGCACCTGCTCGCTGAGGAAGGCCTCGACCACCTCCGCCTCGACGTACCCGAGGTGGACGACCAGCTCGCCGAGCTTCCAGCCCTGCAGCTCGGTGCGCTGCGCCTCGAGGGCCTCGGCGAGCATCTCGGGCCCGAGCGCGCCGGAGGAGACCAGGAACTGCCCGAGCAGCGGCCGCTGCCCCGGCACCTGGACGGCGTAGACCTTGCCGCCGCGCAGGTAGACCCGCCCGTCCTCGTCCCGCGCGTCGCGCACGTGGAGGCAGCCGGTCGAGTTACCGTCGGCGAGCTGTCGGAGGACGACCGGGAGTGGGGTGGTGACCAGGTCGCCCTTGAGCACGCTCGTCCTCCTCCCGGATCAATGGCGGTACCTCTTTCCCTCGGCAGGTTCCGGGACGTTGTTGAGCCGTTCGGGGCAACGTGTTGGCGGATCTGCCACGATGGGACGCAGACCCCCGGACCACCCGGGACGCACGCAGAGAGGGGCCTGCCGTGACGGGCGAGACCGCGCCGGACAAGGGCATGCGCCGCATCGACCGCGTGCTCGCGGAGGACTACCTCGCCGGGCTCGCGGAGGCCCCGCTGGCCGACGTGCGGGCGCTGCGCGCCGAGGCCGAGCAGGAGGAGGCGGACCTGTCCTACATCCGCCGCCTGGTGCAGGGCCGCATCGACATCGTCAAGGCCGAGCTCGCCCGCCGCGACGGCGGCGAGGGGGGCTCGCTGGTCGACTCGCTGGCGCAGGTGCTGGCCGACCAGACCCGGTCCTCGGCACCGCACGGCCTGGGCCGGCACGTCACGGTCGAGCCGACCCGGCTCGACGCCCACCAGCGGTACGTCGAGGCGCTGGTCGCCGACGTCGACCTCTCCGACACGACCGTGCGCACGGACGAGGAGCTCCAGCGGGCCCTCGACGCGCTGGTCGCCGAGGAGCGGGCGGTCTCCGACAAGCGGCGGCAGGTCCAGACCGTCATGGACGCCCTGTCGGCCGAGGTGACCCGCCGCTACCGCGACGGCGAGGCCAGCGTCGCGGAGCTGCTCCCCGAAGCGTGACCGCGACCGCCCCGGCGGTCGTCGAGGTGGTCCGGTCCGGGTACGTCGAGAGCCGGCACGAGGCGTCCCTGCTCGTCGTGGGACCGGACGGTGAGCGGGTGCTCTCCCTGGGCGAGGTGGACCGGCCCTGGTTCCCCCGCTCGGCGAACAAGCCGCTCCAGGCGGCGGCCCTGCTGGCGCTCGGATGGGACCCGGCGGCTCCGGAGCAGCTGGCGCTGGCGTGCGCCTCGCACTCCGGCGAGCCGGGGCACGTCGAGGTGGTCCGCGAGGTCCTGGGGGAGCTCGGCACCGAGGCGCTCGGCTGCCCGCCCGACCTGCCGCTGGACGAGGCGGCCGCGCGCGCGGTGCTGGCGGCCGGCGGGGGCCCGGAGCGGCTGACCATGAACTGCTCCGGCAAGCACGCGGCGATGCTGCGGACCTGCGTCGTCAACGGCTGGCCGCTCGAGGGCTACCTCGACCCGGCGCACCCGCTCCAGCAGCGGCTGCAGCCGCTCCTCGAGGAGCTGGCCGGCGAGCGGGTGCGGCACGTCGCGGTCGACGGCTGCGGCGCCCCGCAGCACGCCCTCACCCTCGGCGGGCTGGCGCGCGCCTTCGCGCTGCTGGCGCGCGACGGCGGCCCGGTCGCGGTGGCGATGCGGGAGCACCCGTGGCACGTCGGCGGGACGGGCCGCGACGTCACCCGGCTCATGGAGGGCCTCCCGGGGCTGGTCGCCAAGGACGGCGCCGAGGGCGTGGTCGCTGCCGCGCTGCCGGACGGGGCCGCGGTCGTCGTGAAGGTGCACGACGGCGCCGCCCGCGCGCGGATGCCCCTGCTGGTCGCTGGCCTCCGGGCGCTGGGCCGGAGCGAGCCGGTGCTGGACGAGCTCGCCACCACACCGGTGCTCGGCGGCGGGCGACGCGTCGGGGAAGCCCGCGTCGCCCGGCCCGGCTAGACCGCCCGGCTCCTCGCGCGGGTGGTGGCGTCGGCGCGGCTCTGGAAGACGTACTCGCCGGCGTGGACGTCGCGCATGTCCTGCAGGTACCGCCAGGTGAAGGTCGGCCACAGCGTGGTGTTGCGCCCCTGCGCGTCGAGGTACCAGGACGAGCAGCCGCCGGTGTTCCAGACCGTCTTCGCGAGCTGCCGCTGGAGCCGGCGGTTGAAGGCGTCCTGCACGTCCTGCCGCGGCTCGAACACCGCGCACCCGTGCCGGTCGACCTCGTCGAGCAGCCGGACCAGGTGGCCCACCTGCGCCTCGATCATCAGCACGATCGAGTTGTGCCCCAGGCCGGTGTTGGGCCCGACCAGCAGGAACAGGTTCGGGAACCCGGCGATGGTCAGGCCGCGGTGCGCCTGCATCCCCTCGCGCGCCCAGAGGTCGGCGAGCGTCTCGGTGCCGTTGTGCACGTGCTGCGCCACCGGGGGGTCGGTGACGTGGAACCCGGTGCCGAAGATCAGCGTGTCCGCCTCGTGCGTGGTGCGGGTGCCGTCCGCCGCCTCGGTGACGACGCCGTGGGGGACGACCTCGACCAGCCGGTCGGTGACGAGGTCCGTGGTCGGCGCCGACAGCGCCGGGTACCACGTGTTCGACAGCAGCACCCGCTTGCAGCCCAGGTCGAAGGTCGGCGTGACCTTGTCTCGCAGCTCGGGGTCGGGCACCTGCCGGGCGAGGTGCCTCTCCGCGATGCGCTGCCCGAGCCGGAGCAGGCCGCGGTGGAACCGGAAGCCGATCAGGTGGCTCTCGCGGCCCCAGTAGATCATCGTGCGCGACAGCCGCTGCAGCGCCGGCCACCGCCGGTACGCCGACCGCTCGGCCGCACTGATCGCCCGGTCCGTGCGGGGCAGGACCCACGGGGCGGTCCGCTGCAGCACCGTCAGGTGCTCCACCTGGGGCTGGATCGCCGGCACGAACTGGATGGCGCTGGCGCCGGTGCCCACGACCGCGACCCTCTTCCCCCGCGGGTCCCAGGAGTGGTCCCACCGGGCGGAGTGGAACGTCGTGCCCTCGAAGGTCGACAGCCCCTTCAGGTCCGGGTACGTCGGCTCGCTCAGCCCGCCGGTGCCGGCCACGAGGACGTCGCAGGTCAGCGTGCCGCCGTCGGTGGAGACCTCCCAGACCTGCCGGTCGGGCAGCCACCGCGCGCCCGTCATGGTCACGCCGAACCGGCAGTGCGGGTAGACGCCGTACCGCTGGGCGACGCCCCGCAGGTAGTCGAGGATCTCGGCCTGGAGGCCGAAGCTGCGGCTCCAGTCGGGGTTGGGCGCGAAGGAGAACGAGTAGACGTGCGAGGGCACGTCGCAGGCGGCGCCGGGGTAGTCGTTGAACAGCCAGGTCCCGCCGACGTCCTCGCCCCGCTCCAGGACCACGAAGTCGTGCCGGCCGGACTCCTTGAGCTTGATCGCGGTGCACAGCCCGGCGAAGCCGGCACCGACGACGACGACCTGGGTGTGGGCGGGCAGCGTCGTACCGGTCATGCGAGTGCCGCCTCGGGGGCGCGGCGCAGGTCGAGGGGACGGCCCCGGCCGGCGGCCGCGCGTTCCAGCCGCTGCAGGCCCAGCGCGAGGGTGGCGACCCAGAGCAGCGCCAGGAAGCCGAGCACGGCGTAGGCGACCTGCTTCATGGTGTCGGAGCCGCCGACCTGCTCCCGCTGCAGGATCGTCACGTCGGGCACGAACTCCCGCTCGAAGCGGGCGAGCGCCGGTACGCCGTCGGCGGGGATCGCCGGGTCCTCGGGGAGGTAGACCGGCACCGCCTCGGAGGTGGTCGTGGTCGCGAGGCGGATGAGGGTCTTCCACTCGCCCACCACGGGCACGGGGCGGCTGGTCCGGTAGACGCCCTCGGAGACCCGCTCGAGCGGGGTGATGGCGAAGCCGTTCGTCGCGGGCACGCTCTCCTGCCCGCCCTGCCACGAGGTCACGTTGAACCAGGCGGCCTGTTCGGCAAGCCCGGCCGGGCTGACCCGGACGGTCAGGTGGGCCGTCCCCTCGCCGGCGGCTGCCACGTCGACGGTGGCGCGGTAGCCGTCGTGCGTGCCGAGCGGCAGCACCACGGCGACCACGCCGACGGCCGCGGCCAGCGCCAGCCCGGCGGCCAGCCGCGGCGCCGGCACGCGCGGCACGTCCGGCGACTGCAGGGCGCGGCCGGTCAGCGCGCCGAGCACGCCGCCGGCGAGGCCCGCGAGCGCGGCGAGCACCACTGCCTCGGGCAGGAGCGCCTCCTGCCAGGGCAGCGGGAACGCGACGTGGCTCCAGCCCCACTCGGCGGCGAGGCCGACGGTGCCGACGAGGCCACCGGCGAGCAGGCCGAAGCGCACCGGACGGGAGGTGCCGACGGCGAGCGCGGCGGCCTCGACCAGCAGCGCCTCGGCCAGGTAGACCGGCTCGTGGGGCAGCGAGAGCCCGAAGGCGCCATGGATGACGAGCGCCCAGGTCCCGCGGACGACGACGAAGAACAGGGCGGCCAGCAGCGCGCCCCCGCGGCCGAGCTTCACCCGCGCGGCGACCAGCCCGATCCCGGCTGCGAGCGCGAGCAGGATCGGGTGGTACGCCGGGCTGAACTGCGGCACGCCGTAGTCGAACTCCGCCTGCAGCGTGGACAGGCCGATGAGGAACGCACCCGCGATCGAGATCGGCTGCAGCCGGGTCCAGACCCGCAGCGCGCCGGACGCGGGCGCCGTCAGGTGCCTCCCGCCGCTGCGCCGGCGGCCCTCCTCGATCAGCACCCACGTGGCCAGGGTCGTCAGCGAGGCGCCGCCGACCATCTGGATGTGGGTGGGGGACCAGAGCGTCACGTCCTGGCCGAAGGCGTTGTGCCACAGGTCGTCGAGGGGGAAGCCGAGCAGGCTGATCGATCCGCACAGCAGGACGAGGCCGGCGCCGAGGGAGAAGCTCAGCCCGCCAGGCAGCCGGATCGCCGCCCCGCCGTCGGTGTCGCGGTCGAGGGTGATCGCGAGGATGCCGGCGAGCACGAGCCCGCACAGGCCGAGGACGATGGGCCAGTGCGCCGGCGTACCGAACGGGCTGCTGTCGCGGCCGTTGTCGATGTGCACCGCGACGTCCCAGTAGAAGCCGAAGCCGGCCGTCATCAGGCTCAGCCCGCTCACCGCCGCCGGCACGCTCGACCAGGCCGGTACGCCGGTGCGCGCCTCGAGGCCCGCCAGGACCCGCTCGACCGCCGGCAACCGGCCGCGGCGGTACATCACGCACGCGACGATCGCGGCGGCGCCCAGGGCGGCCAGCACGGCGGTGACCGGGAGGACCTCGGCCAGGTCGACCCCCCGGGCGGGCTTGACCGGCTCGGTGCCGAGAACGGCCATAGCGGCACTCTCCAGTGAAGCGGTAACGAATGTGACAATCACCGTTGGCACGATAGGCGCGGTATCTTCAGCCGGTCAAGACCCCGCCCCACCGGTTGCATCCGCTCGATGGATCCGTGCGGAGCCGGGGCAGAGCGGACGCAAGGGGGCGCGGTGGCGGAGTACCGCATCGACGACCTGGCCCGGGAGGCCGGGACGACGGTCCGCAACGTGCGCGTCTACCAGGACCGCGGGCTGCTGCCCCCGCCCCGGCGCGAGGGCCGGGCCGGCGTCTACTCCGAGGCCCACCTGGGCCGGCTGAAGCTGATCGGCCAGCTGCTCGACCGCGGCTACACCTTCGCCCACATCGGCGAGTTCTTCGAGGCTTGGCAGTCCGGCCGCAACCTCACCGACCTGCTCGGGCTCGAGGAGGTCCTCACCGCCCCCTGGTCGGACGAGCTGGCCGACTACGTCAGCGCCGAGCAGCTGATCGCCCTGTTCGGCGACGAGCAGATCACCCCGGACAACCTCGCGACCGCCGTCGAGCAGCACCTGGTGGAGCCGGACGGCGACCGCTACCGCGTGCCGTCGCCGCGGCTGCTGCACGCGGGCGCGGAGCTGGTCCGGGCCGGCATCCCGCTGGGCGCTGTGCTCGAGCTCTCCGCGTCGCTCGCCCGCGACATGGAGGCCTCCGCGGCCCGGCTCATCGGGGCGGTGCGCGAGCACGTCGTGCTCAAGCACCCGGCGCTGGCAGGCGACTCGGCGGAGGCGATGAGCGACCTCGCCGCCCTCATCGAGCGGCTCCGGCCGCTCGCCCGGCTGGCGATGGACGCCCACCTGGCCCGGGCCATGGAGCACCAGGTGCGGGAGGCGATCCAGGAGCACGTCGAGCGGACCGGCCTCGCGGACGGGTCCTCCGCCGCCTCCTGACCGGCTCGCCCGGCGCGTTCGCCGTTGCGCGAACTCTGCGGGGCCTTGACGCTCAGGCCGGGCAGATCTCCCGCAGAGAACGAGCTGCCGGTACGGCGTACCGCCGCGCCTCTCGGGAACTCTGCGGGGCCCCGGCGCTCAGGCCGGGCAGATCTCCCGCAGAGAACGAGGCCGCGCCGGGGCGGCCACGCGCACGCGCGACGGCCGCCGGCTCCCGACCGAGGGGGGCGGTCGAGTGGGAGCCGGCGGCCGGAGTGTCCTGCCGCACGGACGGGGGGCGTGGTGCGGCGGGACGGTCCTGCGCGTGGTGGAGGCGCTGGGGGGCGTCCACCTGGTGGCTGGTCCTGCGGGTCAGGCGAGCGAGAGGAAGAGCTTCTCCATCTCGGCGACGTCGAGGCCTTCTTCGCCCGATTCGAGGCACTTCTTCATTCCCGCGGCCACGATGCTGAAACCAGCCTTGTCCAGGGCCCGGCTGACGGCGGCGAGCTGGGTGACGATGTCCCGGCACTCGCGACCGTCCTCGAGCATCCTGATGATCCCGGAGAGCTGGCCCTCGGCCCGCTTGAGCCGGTTCACGGCGGTGCGGACGTCTGGTTCGTCGAGCTGCATGGCTGCCTCCTCGTGAGACATCTCAGCGTACCCCCGGGGGTGTCCTGGCGCTGCTGCTCAGCGCCGCGGGAGGTGCTCGATCACCAGCGAGGCGGGGCAGGCCCCCGCGGCGACGTAGACGAGCTGGTTCAGGCCGACGAAGGCGGTGAGCAGTAGGAACCAGGGCGACACCGCCGCTGCCAGCGCGGCGCTCAGCAGCGTCATGGTCCCGGCGAGCAGGAACAGGATGCGGGTCGTCGGCCAGGTGGCCGTGCCGGTGACGCACGCGGCGCCGGCGGCGGTGGACGTGGTGGTGGTCATGTCGGGCTCCTGGATCAGGGGGGTCAGTGGCTGGGTCAGTGGCTGAAGCGGACGGGCGGCAGGATCTTGGCGAGCCAGCGCGGCGTGTACCACGCGGCGGTGCCGGTGAGCCGGAGCAGCACGGGGACGAGCAGGAGCCGGACGAGCGCCGCGTCGAGCAGCACGGCGACCCCGAGGATCACGCCCATCTCCTTCGGCGGCAGCGGGCCGGACAGCGAGAAGGTGAAGAACACCGCCACCATGACCCCGGCCGCCGCGAAGATCACCCGGCCGGAGTGGGCGACGCCGCCCACCATGGCCTCCTTGGCGTCGTGCGACTTCTCCCAGTGCTCCTTGGCGGAGGCGAGGAGGAAGACGGTGTAGTCCATGCCGATCGCGAAGATCATGGCGAAGAAGAACACCGGTGCCCAGGCGTCGAGGAAGCCCTGCGACTCGAAGTTGAAGAAGCCGGAGCCGTGGCCCTCCTGGAACACCAGCCGGGCGACGCCGAAAGCGGCCGCGGTGGCCAGCAGGTTGGTGACCACGCCGATCGCCGAGATGAGCGGCGCCTGCAGCGCCACGAGCAGCAGCAGGAAGCCCAGGGCCAGCACGACCCCCATCACCAGGGGCGTCTTGTCGGACAGCAGGCTCTCCAGGTCGTGGTTCTCGGCCGGGGCCCCGCCGACCACGGCGCCCTGGGGGAGGGCGTCACGCAGCCGGTCGATGGTGGTGCCGAGCTCCTTGTCCGACGGGTCGACCGCGGGGACGGCCTGGATGAGGACGTTGTCGCCCGAGCCGGGCATCGCGGGGAAGACCCGGCTGATGCCCTCGTCGGCGGCCAGCACGGCGCTGGCGGCCTCGGCCTCCGTCTCGGGAGCCACGACCTGCAGCGTGCCGGGCGCGCCGGGGCCGAACGCCTCGGTGACCAGGCTGTAGCCCACGCGGGCGGAGTCGTCCTCGGGGACGACCTTGATGCTGGGCATCCCGGTCTTCAGCCCCAGGACCGGCAGGGCGAGGGCGACGAGGATCGCGAGGGCGACGGCGCCGTAGGCCACCGGCCGGCGCCAGAGCCGCTCGGCCCAGCGGGCGAACCGCGCGGAGCGGTGCTCGCCGGCATGCACCCAGGGCAGCGACAGGCCGTCGACGCGGTCCCCGAGCTTCGCCAGCACGGCGGGAAGCAGGGTGAGGGTCGCGGCGAGCACGAAGACGACGGAGAGCATGATCCCGAGCGCCATGGAGCGGAAGGCCGGCGACGGCACGAGCATCACGGCCGAGAGGCTGATGAGCACGGTGAGGCCGGAGAAGAGCACCGCCTTGCCCGCGGTGTCCATGGTTTCCGCGACGGCTTCGGTCGTCGACTCGGCGCGGCCGAAGTGGGCGCCCCGGAAGCGGACGACGAGGAACAGCGCGTAGTCGATGCCGAGCGCCAGGGCGAACATCAGCGCGAAGTTCATGGCCCAGATGGAGATGTCGCCGACGTGGGTGCCGAGGTAGAGCGTGCCGGCTGCGGCCACCAGGCCGATGATCGTCAGCATGAGCGGCAGGCCCGCGGCGACGAGCGAGCCGAACGCGAGCACCAGGATGCCGAGCGTGACGGGCCAGCTGTAGAGCTCGCTCTTCATCATGGCGGCGCGGTTGGCCTCGTTGAAGTCGCTCCAGAGGCCGGACGAGCCGGTGAGCGCGACCGTGACGCCGTCACCGCCGAGCTCGCGCAGGGGGGCCTTGAGGTCGTCTGCGGCGCGGACCATCTCGTTGGTGTTCGCGGTCGCGGCGCCGACCTGGATCACGCCGGTGCGCCCGTCCTGGGAGACCGACATGCCGGGTGTGGGCGGCACCACCTGCGACACGCGCTCGTCCTCCGAGAGGATCGCCACGGCGCGGTCGACGACGGCCTTCGCCTTGCCGGCGGTCACCGTGCCGCCCTCCTCCGCCTGGACGACGACCTGGAGGGCAGCGCTCGACAACCCGCCGAACTCCTCCTGGACGAGGGCCCGGGCGTCGACGGACTCGGACCCGGTGGCCTCCCAGCCGGCGCCGGCGAGCGCGTGCTCGACCTTGGGGGCGAACACGCCGAGGCCGACGGCGATGACGACCCAGGCCATGATCACGACCCGGACGTGCGAGGCGGTCCACGTGCCGAGCCGGCCGAGCGGCCCGGGGCGATGGGGCTGGTGGTCGAGCGCGACGGGCTCGGAGGTGGTGCTGATCACGAAGTTCTCCCAGAGCGAGGGATGGGCAAGGGGCATCGAGATACCCGCACGGGTACTGTTGCATACCCCGGGGGGTATCTGTCAAACAGCCGTGGGGGCATGTTTCTTCCATCGAGAGGAGCAGTCATGGGACTGGGCATCACGAGGACCGTCGAAGCGCCGTTCGACGAGGCGGTGGCGCAGACCCGCGCCGCGCTCGCCGACCAGGGCTTCGGCATCCTCACCGAGATCGACGTGCAGGCCACGTTGAAGGCCAAGCTCGGCGAGGACGTGCCGCCGTACCTGATCCTCGGCGCCTGCCGGCCCCAGCTGGCCCACCAGGCGCTGGGCATGGACCCGCAGATCGGGCTGCTCATGCCCTGCAACGTGGTGGTGCGGCAGCAGGACGAGCAGGTCGTCGTCGAGGCCTTCGACCCCAAGGCCATGGTCACCATCACCGGGGTGGACGAGCTCTGCGCGGTCACGGACGAGGCGCACGAGCGGCTCACGAAGGCGCTCGACGCGGTGGCGGCCGCCCTCTGACGCAAGTCGCTCAGCCCGGCTCGGGCTCCATCACGATCGCCCCGGCCGGGCACTCCTCGGCGCACAGGCCGCAGCCCTTGCAGTAGTCGAGGTCGATCTCGTAGCCGTGGGCGCCGGCGATCTTCAGCACCGCGCTGTCGGGGCACACCCCGTAGCAGTTGTCGCAGTCGAAGCAGCTGCCGCACGACATGCACCGCCGCGCCTCGTAGAGCGCGGTGCCCTCGTCGAGCCCCAGCACGGTCTCGCCGAAGTCGCCCGTCAGCCGCCCCTTCTCCAGGCGCGGGCGGACGGCGTGCGGGGCATCGCTGAAGTACCACGGGTTCAGCTGCTCGAACGACACCGGTACGGCGGCGGCCGGCTCGGTCGCGGGCTCCCGGCGCTGGGACGGCTCGAGCCAGGCGTGGATGTGCCCGGCCGCCTCCCGGCCGTGCCCGATGCTCACCGTCACCGAGCGGGCCGACGGCACGGCGTCGCCGCCGGCGAACACACCGGGGGCGCCGGTCATCATGCTGGCGTCGACCTGCACCACCCCGTCGACGACCTGCAGGCCCGGCACGGTGTCGAGCAGCGTCCGGTCCACGTCCTGGCCGAGCGCCAGCACGACGCAGTCGCCCGTCAGCTCCTCGAAGACGCCGGTGCCGCGCGGCACGCCCTGCTCGTCGAGCTCCATCCGCTCGACCGTGAGGCGCCCCTCGTCGACCTGGGTGATGGTGCTGAGCCACCGGACCTGCACGCCCTCGGCGAGCGCCTCCTGCAGCTCGATCTCGTTCGCCGGCATCCGCTCCCGGGTGCGCCGGTAGACCACGACGGCCTCCTCGGCGCCCAGCCGCCGGGCGGTGCGGGCGGCGTCCATCGCGGTGTTGCCGCCGCCGTAGACGACGACGGTGCGACCGAGCTGCGGGCGCTCGCCCCCGGCGACGGAGAAGAGCACCGAGAGCGCGTCGAGGACCCGGGCGGCCTGGCCGGCGGGGATGCCGGCGCGCTTGCCGATCTGCGCCCCCACGGCCAGGAAGGCCGCGTCGAACCGGCCCGCGGCCATCGTCCCGGCCAGGTCGGTGACCGGCCGGTCGCACTCGATGCGCACGCCGGCCGCGACCAGCCGGTCGACCTCCGCGTCGAGCACCTCGCGGGAGAGGCGGAACTCCGGGATGCCCCAGCGCATCATGCCGCCGGGCCTGGCCGACGCCTCGTGCACGACGACCTCATGACCGCGCCGCCAGAGGTGGTAGGCGACCGACAGCCCGGCGGGCCCCGAGCCGACGACCAGCACGCGCTTGCCCGTGGGCGGCTCGGGGTCAGGGAGTCGCCAGCCGCGCGCGATCGCCTCGTCGCCCAGGAAGCGCTCGACCGAGTTGATGCCGACGGCCGTGTCGAGCTGGCCGCGGTTGCAGGCCGTCTCGCACGGGTGGTAGCAGACCCGGCCCATCACGGCCGGGAACGGGTTGACCTCGACCAGCCGGCGCCAGGCGGTCTCGTAGCTGCCGTCCTCGGCGGCGTAGAGCCACTGCTGCACCTGCTCGCCTGCCGGGCAGGCGTTGCTGCAGGGCGGCAGCCCGTCGACGTACACGGGGCGCTCGCTGCGCCAGCTGCCGGTGTGGTTCGCCAGGCTGGAGGCGATGTCCAGCGTGATCGCGAACGGCTTGCGGTCCATCAGCCCTCCCGGAGCAGGTCGTAGCGGGCGATGTTGCGGTCCGCCACCGCCTGCAGCCGCGCCACCACGTCCGGCCGGCCGGGCTCGCCGAACAGGTGCGCGTACCGCTTCTGCGGCCGCAGGTACTCCTCCACCGGCACCCGCCCCCGGATCGGGGTGCTCGACACCACCTCGCCGTGCTCGGCCTCGAAGAGCGGGAAGAAGCCGCTGCGCTGGGCGAGCCGGGCCAGCTTCACCGTCTCTCCCGGTGCCGTGCCCCAGCCGAGCGGGCACGGCACCAGGACGTGGAGGTAGCGCGGCCCCCTGATCTCCATCGCCCGCGCCACCTTGGCCTCGAGGTCGCGGAGCTCGGCCACCGTGGCCGTCGCGACGTAGGGGATGTCGTGCGCGACCGCGATCCGGGCCGCGTCCTTGCCCTGCCCGAACAGCGCGCCGGGCTCCGGGCCCACGGCCTCGCTGGTCGCGGTCCGCGCCGCCGGCGGGGTCGAGCCCGACCGCTGCACGCCGGTGTTCATGTAGCCGCCGTTGTCGTAGCAGACGTAGAGCACGTCGTCGCCGCGCTCGAACATGCCGGACAGGCAGGCGAAGCCGATGTCCACCGTGCCGCCGTCACCGCCCTGGGCGAGCACCCGCACGTCGTCCCGGCCCTGCGCGGCCAGCGCCGCGGCGACGCCGGAAGCGACCGAGGCGGCGTTGGCGAACAGCGAGTGCAGCCACGGCACCTGCCAGGAGCTCTCCGGGTACGGCGTGCTGAACACCTCGAGGCAGCCCGTGGCGTTGACCGTGACCAGCCGGCCGCCGGTCGCCCGGTTGGCGGCGTCGAGGACGTAGCGCGCCGCGAGCGCCTCGCCGCAGCCCTGGCAGGCGCGGTGGCCGGAGTTCAGGCCGTTGCGGCGACCCGGGTTCGCCTGCTCGGTGCGCAGCGCCGGGTCGAGCAGCCGGTTGCCGACCGCCCGGGTCCCCACCTGGTAGAACGGCACGTCCACGGGCCTCGACGGCATGGCGCTCACCCCCGCCTCGGGCCGGGCAGGCCCAGGTCGTGCGTGCTCACCGCGCGGGCGTGCGCCCCGGCAGCGCGCAGGAACTCCTGGTCGACCAGCCCGAGGTCGACGCCGAGGAAGCCGAAGTCGTCGAGGCGGCCTGCCTCGGCGTCGTCGAGGGCCGACCGGAGCGCCGCCTTGGTCACTGCGCGTCCACCGAGGCCCGCCACCACGGAGCTGACCCGCGTCGGCGTACCGACGAGGGCTGTCAACACGTCGGAGGCGACCACGCCACCGAGCCCTGGGGCGAAGGCCCGCTCCACGACGACCACGTGCTCGGCTCCGGCGAGCGCAGCCCGCACCTGCTCGAGCGGGAACGGCCGGTAGAGGGTCAGCGAGACGACGCCGACCTGGCGCCCCTCCTCGGCGAGCTCGTCGGCGAGGTCGCGCGCCGTACCGGTGACGGACCCCAGCGTGAGCAGCACCGTGGAAGCGCCGTCGGTCCGGTACGACGACACGGCCTCGACCCGGTGCCCGGTGGCCCCGGCGTACTCCGCCGCCAGCTCCGCGAGCTCGGGCACCGCGCGGACCTGCGCCAGGTGCGACAGCATCCGCACCTCGGTGAAGGCCTCCGGTCCCACCATCGCCCCGATGGTGACCGGCTCGTCCGGGTCGAGCTGCTGCCGCGGCTGGTACGGCGGCAGGAAACCGTCGACAGCCGCCTGGTCCGGCACCTCGATCGGCTCGACGGCGTGGGTCAGGACGAAACCGTCGACGCACACCATGACGGGCACCGAGAGCTGCTCGGCGAGCCGGAACGCGAGCACGTGCAGGCCGACCGCCGCCTGGTTGTCCTCGGCGTAGAGCTGCACCCAGCCGCAGTCGCGCTGGCTCATGGCGTCGCTCTGGTCGTTCCAGATGTTGATGGGCGCGCCGATGGCGCGGTTCGCGACGGTCATGACGACCGGCAGGCCGAGCCCGGAGACGTTGTAGAGCACCTCGGCCATGTAGAGCAGCCCCTGGCTCGCGGTGGCGGTGTAGGCCCGCGCGCCCGTGGCCGAGGCGCCCAGCGCGGCCGAGAGCGCGGCGAACTCCGACTCGACCGTGAGGAACCGGCAGCTACCGAGGGCCCCTTCCTTGGCCATCGTCCCGAGCGCCTCGACGATGTGGGTCTGCGGCGTGATCGGGTACGCCGGCACGACCTGCGGCCGGCAGGCGGCCACCGTCTCGGCGATCGCCCGCGAGCCCTCGATCTGCCTACGCACGCTGCACCGCCCGGTCCCCTGCACGCCGTACCGCGGCGAAGCCGGCCCGGGCAGCGGCGGAGTTGGCCGTGGCGACGCGCTGGTCGAACCGGGCCGCGGTGGCGGCCTCGAGGCTCGCGATCGAGACGCAGCCGGTGAGGCCGGCAACGGCTCCCAGCAGGCAGACGTTGGGCATCGGCCGCCCGACGTGCAGCCGCGCGAGGTCCGTGGCGGCGACCGTGGCGAGGTGGGACGGGTCGTGGCGGTGCTCGAGGTCGGACAGGCGGAGCTCGCGCAGCGAGTGCGGGGAGTTGACCAGCACGAAGCCCTCCGGCTTCAACCCGGCGAAGACGTCGACGTGGTGCAGCAGCGTGGCGTCACCGACCACGACCAGGTCCGGCTCGCTCACCGGCTCCCGCAGCCGGATCGGGGAGTCGGCGACGCGGCAGAAGGCGACGACCGGGGCGCCCATGCGCTCGGAGCCGAAGCTCGGGATCGCCTGCGCCTCGTGCCCGTCGAGGAAGGCGGCGACGGACAGCAGCTCCGCCGCCGTGACCACGCCCTGGCCGCCCCGGCCGTGGAACCGGACCTCGAACACCGTGAGCCTCCTCCTGCACGCCGCTGCGTGCGCTCGGGCTCCACGCTCGTCGGCAGCGGTGCCGGTGTCAGGGGCAGAAGGTCCCGGAGCGCGGGGTCCGAGGGCACGAGGCATTCACCCGCGGGCACCGTCGGGAAGGGACGGAGTCCTCTGTTCCTGATCGCTCCGGTCCCGGACGCTGGCCGTAGCCAGTCACCGGGAACGAGGGCGTCATGTTCGGTCCGCACGACCTTGCCCGGCGCCCCGCGCGCCCCACGGCACGGGAGCTTGCCCGCGAGCTCACGGCCGTCGTCGCAGACCTGCCGCGGTTCGCGACCGCGCCGCTGCGCCGGCGCCGGCACCTGCTTTGGGGTGCCACCGTCGCTGAGCTTGCGACGGTCATGCCGGGAGACGAGCTCCTGGGACAGGTGGCCTACGAGTGCACCCGCGCGATCACGATCGACGCGCCGCCGGAAGACGTCTGGCCGTGGCTGGTGCAGGTCGGCTGTCTGAAGGCCGGCTTCTACGCCGACGACCTGCTCGACAACCTCGGGCACCCGAGCGCACGCAGCATCCTGCCGGAGCACCAGCACCTCGAGCCCGGCCAGTGGGTGCCGATGTCGCCCACGCCGACGGACGCGACCGCGTTCCGGGTTGCCGGGTTCGACCCTGGCGCCTGGCTGCTCTGGCAGCAGCCGCTGAGCACCTGGTCGTGGACGCTCACCGAGCTCCCCGGTCGTCGTACCCGGCTCGTCACGAGGCTGCGGGCCCGCCGGGACTGGCGCCACCCCGGCCCCGCGCTGCTCT
>Ga0190269_10000539_pt1 | contig 19366 bp, 13 predicted proteins | sample Popmic249IS_FD_133749 | JGI IMG/M metagenome (GOLD analysis project Ga0190269, IMG submission 133749) | Populus adjacent soil microbial communities from riparian zone of Blue River, Arizona, USA - 249 IS | ecosystem: Environmental > Terrestrial > Soil > Riparian zone | place: USA: Arizona... | reverse complement strand
GGTTACGGGAGCAGAGGGGGCCGAGCGGAACCCGCCCGGGCGCGACCTTGGTCGTTCGGGCTACCGGCAACCCTCGGCTGGCCCTGGAAGTGAACAGAATGTCGCGGGTGTGTCGGCGTGGTCGACTCGGCGCAACCCAGGGGCTACGCTGGCGGCTCCTGGGCCAAGCGGGCTATACGCCGTTCGGCACCGTATCCCTGTTTGGGGAGGCCACCGGCTGAGCAGTCCTTGCGCTGCCTCCGAGGCTGACCACAGGGTGGAGCGCAAGCATGTCTGGTCTCGATCTCCCTCTCTTCGGCTCGCTGATCCTGTGCGCGATATTGGTGGTCGCCACCTACACCGCGACCATCGGCGTCATCGCCGGGCGTGGACGCCTGGAGTTGACACCCGCCGTGCGCAGCGGCGTGTACGCGTGCCTCGGCCTGGTCGCCGTGGCGGTGTTCACCCTCGGCTACGCCTTCCAGGCCCACGATTTCCGCATCCGCTACGTGTTCCGCTACAGCGACCGTTCGATGCCCTGGTACTACCTGATCGCTTCGCTCTGGGGCGGCCAGGACGGATCACTCTTGTGGTGGAGCTTCCTGCTCTCGATCTACAGCGCCGTGTGCGCGTTCTCGCTCCGCAAGCGTCTGCCGGAGCTGGCGCCGTACATCATGGCGACGTTGATGAGCGTGCTCATCTTCTTCTGCGTGCTCATGCTGTTCGCGGCCAATCCGTTCGCGACCGTCGCGTCTGGGTCCGCGCCCGACGGCGAGGGGCTGAACCCGCTGCTGCAGAACTACTGGATGATGATCCACCCGCCGATGCTCTACATCGGCATGGTCGGCTGGGCGGTGCCGTTTGCGTTCGTGGTGGCTGCGCTGATCACGGGCCGGCTCGACAACGACTGGGTGACCGCGTCGCGCCGCTTCACGCTGTTCGCGTGGCTCGCGCTCACGGTGGGCAACATCCTCGGCATGCTCTGGTCGTACGAAGAGCTGGGCTGGGGCGGCTACTGGGCGTGGGATCCGGTGGAGAACGCCGCGTTCATGCCGCTGCTCGCCGGCACGCCGTACCTGCACTCCGTGATGCTTCAAGAGCGACGCGGCATGTTCAAGGTGTGGAACGTGTTCCTGCTGTGCCTGACGTTCATGATGACGATCTTCGGCACGTTCCTCACGCGCTCGGGCATGATCGCGAGCGTCCATTCCTTCGCCAAATCCAGCATCGGCATCTACTTCGTCTGGTACATGGTGATCATGGTCGCGGCCTGCGCGGCGCTGATCGTGTGGCGCCTGCCGAACCTGCGCGCGAAGGCTCGCATCGATTCGCTGCTCAGCCGCGATTTCGTGTTCCTGCTGAACAACTGGATCCTGCTCGGCATGTTGTTCTTCGTGCTGATCGCCACCACGTTCCCGCTGATCAGCGAGGCGCTGCGCGGTGAGACGGTCACCGTGGGTCCCGGCTTCTACAACAAGTGGATGGTGCCGCTGGGCCTCTTGCTCATCTCGCTCACCGGCGTCGGCCCGCTGCTCGCGTGGCGCAAGTCCACCCGCGCGCAGCTGTGGCGCGTGCTCGCCGTGCCGTGCGGCGCCGCGCTCCTGATGCTGCTCGTGCACGTGTTCGTCGGCCCGGCCGCGGGCTACCCCGCGTACGTGCCGAGCGATCAGATCTACGACACGTTCACCGGTCGCGTGCTGGCTGTCGTGTACGGCTGCTCGCCCGTGCTCGCGACCGTCGCTTGCAGCTTCGTGCTCGTCGGCCACCTGCAGGAGTTCTGGCGCGGCACGCGCCTACGCATGCGCAACGCGAACGAGAGCTTCATCGTCGCGCTATTCGAGCTCATCACGCGCGCCAAGCGTCGCTACGGCGGCTATCTCGTGCACCTCGGCCTCGTGGCCATGTACTTCGGCTTCACCGGCTCGGCGTACGACACGGAGCGTGAGGCCGCGCTGCGTCCCGGTCAGTCGCTCGAGGTGCGCGGCTTCACGCTGCGCTACGACGGCAGCCGCATGGACGTGAACCCGAATCGCCGCGAGCTGTGGACCGACCTCACGGTGCTGCGAGACGGCAAGCAGGTGGCGATCGTCTCGCCCGCGAAGTTCATCTACTCGAAGCCACAGGACACCGCGACCACCGAGGTCGCGATCCGCACGACGCTCGGCGAGGACATCTACGCGATCATGAACACCGTGAACCCCGAGACGAAGCTCGGCACGTTCCGCGTGATCGTGCGGCCGTTCGTCGCGTGGATCTGGCTCGGGGGTCTGTTCATGATCTTCGGCACCGCCGTGTGCATGGCACCTTCGGTGCGCGAGGTGCTCGGCGACGTGCGCCTGCCGGCGCCGCGGCGTAGCGCCACCGCGCTGGCCACGGGCCTGCTCTTGCTGTTCTCCACCGGCGCTGCGTGGCAGCTCGCGGCAGGTACGGCGCACGGCCAGGGCGACAGCAGCTCGCTCATGGCCGGCACCGTGGAGATGCACAACGCCGACGAGAAGCAGCTCTTCGCGCGCCTGCTGTGCATGTGCGGCGGCTGCCAGCGCCTGCCGCTGTCGAGCTGTGTTTGCGACTGGGCGGAGAAGATGCGCGCCAAGCTCCGCGAGCAGATGGCCGACGGCGTCTCGCTCACCAAGATCCAGGATGACTACCGCGCCGAGCTCGGCGCGCGCGCCATCGCGATCCCCTCGGACAAGGGCCTGGATCGCGCGCTCTGGGCCGTGCCGCTGACCGTGATCGCGCTGATGGCCGGCGTGCTCGTGTGGCGCGGCCGGAAGTGGATGCAAAGTGGCCCGGGCCCGGTCGCTACCGCGGGGGTTGCACCGGGCGCCGCAGACGGCTACGACGCCGCGCTCGACGCCGAGTTGCGCAAGCTCGACGAGTGACATGCCCAATCTGCTCCCGATCGTCTTCATCGTGCTGGCATCGCTGGCGCTCGTGCTGACCCTGCTCTGGCTTTGGCAGAGCCTGCGGCACGCGTTCGTGCACACCCTGGGCGCGCCGCCGGCCTCGGACGTGATCTCGCCGGAGCGCGCCGCGCTGCTGCAGGAGAAGCAGAGCTTGTTGCTCGCGCTCAAGGACCTCGAGAGTGAACGCGAGGCGGGCAAGCTGTCCGGCGAGGATTATCGCGACCTCAACGAGCAATACCGCAAGCGTGCGCGCGAGGTGCTGCTGCAGCTCGACGGCATGCTCTCGCCGCATCGCGAGCGCGCACGAGCGCTGCTCGGCGGGGCGGCGCCTGCCGCCGTCAGCAGCCAGGAGCCGGCGCCCGTGCTAGCTCAGCCTGCCGCCAACAGCTGCACGAGCTGCGGCGCCGGCAACGATGGCGATGCGGTGTTCTGTAAGAAGTGCGGCGCACGCCTGCGCAGCGAGGCGGTGGTATGAAGCTCCAAGCGGCGCTGATCGCGCTCGCGTTGTGCGCGGGCAACACGCTCGCGCGGGCGCAGGAGTCGGGTCTGCCCAAGGGGCCGGCCGACGTGATGAACCAGGCAGCGCGGGCACGCGAGAAGCAAAAGCCGAAGCCGCTGCAGCAGGGCGCGACGCCTGCGACGCAGACCGGCGGTCCGGGCGTGTCGCCGGGTCACCCGCAGCCCGCGCCCGCGGCGGTGAAGCAAGGCGAGCTGCCGACGAGCGGCCACGAAGATTCGGTGACCGGTCAGCCCGCAGGTCAGCAGCCCGCAGCGGCGGTGCCTCCCGGCCATCCGGAGGCTAGTGATGCTGCGCCCGTGGGCAACGATCCCCACGCCAACATGGAAGGCGCGCCGCCGCTGGCTCGCCGGCCGCTGACGTCGGGTGAGCCGAGCGCGCAGCTGCCCGCCGGCACGATCCGCTTGCGCGTGCTGGACGCGTCGGAGCATCCGGTTGCGAACGCCGACGTGCAGCTCGGCAGCATGTCGCAAGCGGGGCGCAACCAGCAGCCCGGGCGCACGAACGAGCAGGGCGTCGCGCTGTTCGAGAAGCTCGCGACCGGCGACAAGCAGGCGTACCGCGTGAACGTGCTGTACCAGGGCGCGAAGTACAGCTCGATGCCGTTTCGGTTGCCTCCGGATCAAGGCTTCGAGGTCGTGATTCGCCGGCTCGAGACCACCACGGACCCGCGCGATGTGGTGTTGTACGTGGGCGCCACGTCACTCGAGCTGCGGGACGAGCGGCTCAAGGTCGTGCAGCAGGCGCGGCTCGTGAACATCGGCAGCAAGACCTACGTATTCCCGGAGCAGGGCACCTTGGTGAAGCTGCCCGCGGACCTCATGGCCTTCCAGGCGGAAGAGATCATGACCGATCAGCGCGTGCGCGAAGAGAAGGGCCAGGGCGTGCGCATCAACGGCTCCGTGCCGCCCGGTGAGGTCACCCTGACCTGGGGCTTCGACGTGCCGCAGACCGACACCGAAGCCAGCTTTGCGTTCGAGCTGCCCTGGCTCACGTTCGCGTATCGCGTGCTCGCGGATGCCGCGCCGGGCATGCAGCTGGAGGTGGAAGGCATGCCGCCCGCCGAGCTGCACGAGGACGCGGGCCGACGCTTCTATGTGACCGAGATCGTGAAGCGCGTGGGCGAACAGCCGCTCAAGGCCGTGCGCATCAAGCTCAAGGGCATCCCCGGACCGGGGCCGCAGCGCTTCGTGGCGGTGGGGCTGGCGCTGCTCGTGATCGGGCTCGGCGTGTTGATCGCGCGCAAGTCGCTCGCTGCGAGCGGGGGTAAGACCCTGGCTCTGGCGGAGCTGGAGCTCGAGCAAGAGCGGCTCGTCGCGCGGGCCCGCGAGCTGGAGGCCGAGCACGCGCGCGGCGACATCGGCCCGGAGTTCCACAAGAATGCGCTGCACGAGCTGGAAGAGCAGCTGAGCGGCGTGCTGTACGAGCGCGAGCGCCTGGCCCGCCTGGTCAGCAAGGCGAGCTGAAGCCTCCCGACGCGATCTAGGACGGAGCTGGTGGGCGCGAGTGCGCTGCGGCGCAACCGGGCGCTCGGCTGGGCCGAAACAGGGAGGCATTCGGGGCGCCTCGCGGGTCGCGCTTTTCAGGCCACTGAGGCAGGCGTATGTTCCACGGCTAACAGGACAGGGCAAAATGGCTGAAGGTCTGAATCGCGTCATCTTGATCGGTAATCTCGGGCAGGACCCCGAGCTGCGCTTCACGCAGAGCAACATGGGAGTGCTCAGCCTGCGCATGGCGACGACCGAGAGTTATTTCGACACCAACACCAAAGAGCGCAAAGAGCGGACCGAGTGGCACACGGTCGTGGTGTGGGGCAAGCGCGGTGAAGCGCTCAACAAGATCCTGTCCAAGGGCAGCCGGATCTGCATCGAAGGCCGCCTGCAGACCCGCAGCTGGGAAGACAAGACCGGCAACAAGCGCTACACGACCGAGATCAACGCGCAAAACGTGATCTTGCTCGGCGGTCGCGGTGAAGGCGGCGGTGGCGGCGGCGGTGGTGGTGGTGGCGGCGGCGGACGCGGTGGCTACGGCGGTCGCAGCGAAGGCGGCGGCGGCTTCGACCAGGGCCCGAGCGGCGATGATTACGGGCACGATGGCGACGCACCGGCAGACGATGACATTCCGTTCTGATCGCTTGCAGCCACAGACAACATGAGCGGCAAGCGCGCGGAGCGGCAGCGAGTCGACGTGCTCTTGGTGGAGCGCGAGCTCGCGCCGAGCCGGGAGCGCGCGCGCGCGCTGATCCTCGCGGGCAAGGTGTGGAGCGGCGAGCGGCGCATCGACAAGGCGGGCGATCAGCTGCCCCTCGATGCAGCGCTGCAGGTAAAAGGCCAGGAGCACCCGTACGTCTCGCGCGGTGGTGTGAAGCTCGCTGGCGCGCTCGACGCGTTCGGGTTGTCGCCGGAGGGTGCGATCGCGGCCGACTTCGGTGCGTCCACGGGAGGCTTCACGGATTGCCTGCTCTCGCGCGGCGCGCAGCGCGTCTACGCCATCGACGTGGGCTACGGCCAGCTGCACGAGCGGCTGCGACGCGACGAGCGCGTGGTCGTCATGGAGCGGACCAATGCGCGGCACCTGGAAGCGGGCGCGCTGCCGGAGCCGCTCGATTGGGTGGTGATCGACGCCTCGTTCATCGGGCTCGGCAAGCTCTTGCCAGCCGCGTTCGCGCTGCTGCGCGCGGGCGGTGACGTCGTCGCGTTGATCAAGCCACAGTTCGAGGTCGGTCGAGAGGCGGTGGGCAAGCGCGGCGTCGTGCGGGACGCTGGGGCGCGGAGCGCGGCCATCCTGCGCGCCGTGGAAGAGGCTGCCGCCGTTGGCTTCGAGCCGCGTGCGCAGGCCGATTGTGTCATCACCGGGCCGCAGGGCAATCTCGAGCACTTCGTGTGGCTCCACAGGCCTTAGGGCCCGCGGCCGGTCGGCTTGTCGAGGGCGGTGGGGCTCTGTTAGAGCTGGGGGCATGAGCCCCGATGTCCTGTCGCAGTTTGCTGGGTCGCCTTGCATGAACCTGCGGAGCTTCCGCAAGGACGGGACGCCCGTGGACACGCCCGTGTGGACGACGCCGTTCGAGGGCAAGCTCGTCTGCTACACGGACGACCGCACGTTCAAAGCCAAGCGCCTGCGTAACAATCCGAACGTGGAGCTCGCGGCGTGTGACGTGGTCGGCCGCTGCTCGAGCCCGTGGTACAGCGCGCGCTGCCGCATCGTGGAGGCGCCAGCGGAGCGTGAGCGCATCTTCGCGGCCATCCGCGCGAAGTACGGCATCCACTGGCACATGTCGCTGTGGGGCTCGCTCTTGACCAACCGCGTCAAGCACCGCCTGGTGCTCGAGTTCGAGCTGTTGTCGTTCGTGAGCGAAGGCATCTTCCCACTCGAGCCTGGCGTGCTGGCGCAGGCGAAGAACGCGGGTTGAGCGTTGATCGAGCGCATCGTCTCGGTCCTGTTCCCGCTGTTTGCCATCGCTTCGCTCGGCTTCGTCGTTGGACGGAGAAGAAGGCCGGATCTCTCGGAGCTCAATCAGCTGAACATGGACGTGTTCACGCCGGCGCTGGTGTTCAGCGCGCTCGCCGGCAAGAGCGTACAGCTGCAGGCGTATGCGCCGCTGGCGCTCGGCGCAACCTTGCTGATCGCGGGCAGCGGTGTGGTCGCTTGGGCCGTCGCGCGCGCGGCGCGCATCGATCCGCGGACCTTGGTGCCGCCCATGATGTTCAACAACTGCGGCAATCTCGGACTGCCGCTCGCTGTGCTGGCGTTTGGCGACGCGGCGCTCGCACCGGCGGTGGTGATGTTTGCGGTGTCCAACACGCTGCACTTCTCATTCGGGACCTGGTACATGGACCACGAAACGAACCTGTCGAACGTGTGGCGTGTGCCGTCCGTGCTGGCTGCGCTGGCAGGTCTGAGTGTCAGCGGTCTGAGCATCGAGCTGTGGCCACCGCTGCTCACGGCCATCACGCTTCTTGGCAACATCACCGTGCCGTTCATGTTGTTCGCGCTCGGCGTGCGGCTCTCGCAGGCGCAGATCCGCGACGTGCGCTTCGGCGCGTTTGGCGCGATGTTGCGGCCGATCACCGGCATGCTGCTCGCGACGATCATCGCGCACCATCTGGCCTTGCCTGGTGAGCAGGCTGGCCTACTGCTCGTGTTCGGCGCGTTGCCCCCGGCCGTGCTCAACTACATGTTCGCGGAGCGCTATCGGCAAGAACCAGACAAGGTCGCCTCCATGGTGCTGCTCGGCAACCTGGCGGCGGTGTTGTTCCTGCCGATCGCGCTCGCCTGGGTCTTGTGATTAGAGCACGGGGCGAGGCGGCCAGAAGCCTTCGAGCTTCTCTTCCTTGAGCACCTGATCCAAGAAGCTCGTGTCGATCCACGTGTTCAGGTCCACCTGGTTGCGGATCAGGTTGTAGCGCTGTGCGTCCTTGGCGCCCGTCGAGTAGCGCGCGCGCAGGTAGCCGTCGACGAGCGGGCTCGCGCGCACCTTGAACGAGTCTCCGGTCCACTCTTCCTTGTGATTCGAGAACGGGACGCCGGACTTGCTGAACAGCTGGTAGATCTCGGTGGGATTGCCCTCGCGCTCGGTGAACCACTTCGACATCTTCACGTGCGCGCGCACGATGCGCTTCACGATGCTCGGGTACTTCGTCGCGAACTCGTCGGACACGATGATCGTGCCATTGCACGTGTAGCGCGGGTCGCCCTTCGTGCTGTGGATGATGCGTACGACGCCGCGATCGCGTAGCGACAGCAGCTCGGGGCCGCCGATGGCTGCATCGGTGTCCTTTGTGGTCAGCGCCGCGAGCATGGTGGGGTTATCCATGTTGATCGTGCGCACGTCTTTTTCGCTGAGGCCGTGGCTCTCGAGGATGCGGTTCGCCGCGAGGTGGTTGCACGTGCCCTTGCTGAGCGCGAAGCGCTTGCCGGCAAGATCCTTGACGCTCTGCACGCGCGACTCGTACGGCACGGCGATGTAGCGATTGCTGAGGCTCGAGGTCGCGAGCAAACGCGTCTTGAGGCCGCTCGACTTGCCGATCAGCGACGGCAGGTCTCCGAGCGAGGCGATGTCCGTCAGCCCATTCGCGAAGAGCTCGTTTACGGCTGGACCTGCGCCGCGCAGGAACGTCCAGACCACTTCGATGCCGTCTGCCTTGAACTCTTGCTCGAGCACGCCCTGGATGTGCAGCAGCGACCACGGACCCGATGCGACGACGGGGCGCCCGCCGATGCCCACGCCAGGATTCGAGATGCGGATGACCTTGGGCTTGTCCTCGGCGCGCGCGCTCGGCAGCGACGCCAGCAATATGAGGCTTGCGATGCAAGCAGCGTGGAACGTCCGGTGAAGTCGGTGCATGCAATGGGCTCCTCGTGGGCTTGGCCGCGCGGCGCATGCCGCCCGCGGCGTGAAGCGATCCCCGATATAGGTTTCGGCGTGGCCGCGTGTCTAGTTTAAAAGACAGATGCGGCGCGCGAGAAGTCACGTGATCACCAGCGCGAGCCGTGCGAGCCTCCAGCTCGGGCGCCCGATGTCACAAACATTTGTTAACTGGTCGGGCAGTGTGCACGTCACGCCGAGCGAGCTGCTGCGGCCACGCAGCGAAGCCGAGCTGCGGCAGGCGGTGGCACACGCCCGGCAGCTGCGTGTCAGGGGCGCGGGGCACTCGTTCACGCCGCTGTGCGCCACGTCCGGGACGTTGCTGGATCTCTCCGCGATGCCCGAGGAGCTGAGCGTGGACGCTGCGGCGCTGCGCGTGTGGGCGCCTGCGGGGCTGAGCCTTGCGAAGCTGACGGCGGCGCTGTGGGCGCGCGGATTGTCGCTGCCGAACCAGGGCGACGTGAACCCGCAGGCGCTCGCGGGTGCGCTCGCCACCGGCACGCACGGCACCGGCGCGCAGCTCGGCAGTCTGTCGACGTTCGCGCGCGCGTTTCGCCTCGTTCTCGCAGATGGCACGCTCATCGAGTGCTCGCCCGAGCTGCACCCCGAGCTGTTCGAGGCCGCGCGCCTGTCGCTCGGCCTGATCGGCGTGGTGCTCGCAGTGCAGCTCGAGGTCATCCCCGCTTACCATCTGGAGGAGCGCGTGGTGCCGATGCGCTGGGGCGAGCTGAAGGAGCGCTTCGCCGAGCTGGCCACGCAGCACCGACACGCCGAGTTCTGGTTGTTCCCGTACTCCGATCGCGCGCTCGTCAAGACCTTGCATCCAACGACCGACGAGCGCGCGTTTCGCCCGCCCTCGCGCATCGACGAGCCGCTCTTCAAGCTGGTCTGCGATCTGAGCGCGCGTTTTCCGCACGCCATGCCGCGCCTGCAGCGCCTGCTCACGGGCCTCGTGACGGCGTCGCGTCGCTTCGGGCCCGCCTACAGGATCTTTCCTAGCGAGCGCAACGTGCGCTTCGAGGAGATGGAGTACGAGCTACCGCGCGCTGCGGGGCTTGTGGCTCTGGAGGAAGCCGTGCGCTGGGTGCGCGCGCGCGAGCTGCCGCTGATCTTTCCGTTCGAGCTGCGCTGGGTCGCGGGCGACGACATCTGGCTGAGCCCGTTTCATGCTGGGGCCAGCGCTTCGGTCTCCGTGCACCAATACACGAAGCTGCCCTGGCAGGAGCCGTTCCGGAGCGTGGAGCCCATTTTCCGCGCGCACGCCGGCCGACCGCACTGGGCGAAGCGTCATTCCCTGACCGCGCGCGATGTTTTCGAGCTGTATCCGAACGCGCAGCGCTTCTGTCAGGTGCGCGCCCAGTTCGATCCGACGTGCAAGCTCGCGAACGGTCACCTGCGTCAGTTGTTCGATCTACAACCCCTCTCGGAGCACGCCGCCCATGCTGGATGAGGAACGACTGCACCGCGCGCTCATCGGCGCGCCCCGCTCTCGCGCGCAGCTGAATACGCCCGTGCTGGTGTTGGATCGGGATGCGCTCGGGCGCAACCTGACCAAGATGGCAGAGCTCGCCCGCCAACGCGGCGTCGCGTTGCGGCCACACGCCAAGACGCACAAGAGCGTGGACATCGCGCGCCGGCAGCTCGCGCACGGCGCCGTGGGCATCTGCTGCGCGAAGCTGGGAGAGGCGGAGGTGTTCGCGGCGGCGAACGTGCAGTCGATCCTGATCACGTCGCCGGTGGTCACGCCGCAAGCCATCGCCCGGCTCGCGCGGCTGAACGCGCAGCTCGAGCAGCTCATCGTGGTGGTGGACCATCCGGACAACGCCGCGGCGCTGGCGCAGGCGGTCCGGTCGCGCAGGTTGCAGGTGTTGATCGACGTGGACCCCGGCATCCGGCGCACGGGCGTCGTGACGCCGGAGGCGGCGCTCGCACTGTGGCGCGAGATCCAGGGCTTGCCGGCGTTGCAGTACCGAGGCGTGCAGTATTATTGCGGCTTGCAGCAGCACGTGGCCGCGTACGAAGAGCGGCGTGCGGCCATCGCCGAGCGCACGGCGTACCTGCAGGGCGTGATCGCGCTGCTCACGGAGCACGCCGGCAAGCCGGAGATCATCTCGGGCTCGGGCACCGGCACGCACCAGATCGACGCCGAGCTCGGCGTGTTCACCGAGTGGCAGGTGGGGTCCTATGCGTTCATGGATCGGCAATATGCGGACTGTCAGCTCGAGAGCACACCCGGCCAGGCGTTCGAATTTTCGCTGTTCGTCGAGACGAGCGTGGTGAGCGCGAACACATCCGGCATCGCAACCTGTGACGCAGGGTTCAAGGCGCTCGCGACGGACGGGGGCGCGCCTGTGATCGTGGCCGGTGCACCCGAGGGCGCGACCTACCACTTCATGGGCGACGAGCACGGCCTCGTCGTCGACGCGCCTCTCAAGCACGTGTGGCAGCTGGGCGATGGCTTGCGGCTCGCGGTGCCGCACTGCGATCCGACAGTCAACCTGTACGATGCCTATCACGTGGTGAGCGGCGACGTGCTGGTGGACATCTGGCCGGTGTCTGCGCGCGGTCGCTCGCGCTGATGGCACGGCGCATCGCAACCCGGGGTGTGCGCAGAGCGGCGCTCTATCTCGCGCTGGCGATCCTGAACTGTGCGTTGTTCGTGCCGGCGTACGTGTGCTCCGTGCCGGAGGCGCAGCGTTGGCCCGCGTGGTCGGAGCCGGGGCTGGGGGCGGGGCTGCTCGCGCTGCTTGTGCGGCGCGACAACCAGGACGTGTTCCGCATCGCGATCGACTTCGCGCTGCTGCTGCTGGCGTTGATCTGGTCGGCGGACACGCGAGCGCGCGCGTGGGTGCGCCGCTGCGCTGTGGCCGTGTACGGCTTTCTGTGGCTTTTTCTCGCGTACCATCACGCCGTGGGGCACTGGTTCCAGCGTACGCCGGCGCTGCTGGAAGACGTGCGCCTCGGGCTGAACCTGCTGCACTTCCTCGGCAGCTTCTCGCGCGCGAGCTGGTTTCTGGACTGGGCGATCCTCGGTGGGTTCGTCGTGGCGCTGTGGCTCACGGCGCGCTGCTTCGGGGCTTTGCAGCGCCCGGCGGCGGGCTGGAGCGTAGCGCGTCGAGGCTGGATCAGTGTGGCTTTGGTCGCGCCCGCCGCTTTGAGCTGCAGCGTCCATGGCGTCGCGAGCGACCGGCCGGTGTTCCAGGTCACGAGCAAGCGCGTCTACGACAATCTGCGAGCCTCCGCCGCGGAAGCTGCGCTCATGGCCGCTGTGCACGCGGCGGCGCCGGACACGCGCTACGACGAATACCTCGGCGTTCGCTGGACGCGCAAGCCGGACGTCTATCTCGTCATGATGGAAGCCTACGGCGAGATCCTCGCGACGTGGGACATGGCACCCGCCTACCGCGAGCTGCTCGCGCGCGTGGAGGGACGCCTGTCGCGCGCCGGCTACCACGCGGCGACGGCGTACAGCACGGCGCCGGTGCACGGCGGCACCTCGTGGTTCAGCATCGCCACCGTGCTCACGGGCGTGTTCGTGCACCGGCCCAAGGCGCACGCGCTGGTTGAACAGTCAGGCCTGCGCATCCCAACCCTGCCGCGGTTCTTTCGCGAGCAAGGCTATTTGAGTCACGCGCTGCAGCCGGGCTCCACGCAGCGCACCGGCCTCAAGCGAAACGATTACTACGGCCACGAGCGCGCCGTCGACGCGATCAGCATCGACTACCGCGGCAAGCCGTACGGCTGGGGCCGCATTCCGGATCAATACGCGCTCGGCGTGTTCCGCGAGCGCTACTTTCAGCCGAGCGCAGGGCCCCGCTACGCGTTTTTCATGAACGTCTCCACGCACTATCCGTGGAGTGGTTTGCCACCGTACGTGCGGGACTGGAAAACCCTGGCGAGCGCGGGCGCTGTTCCGACGGCCGACCTCGAGGGTTGGCCGGCGTTGCGCAACACCTCACGGATCGGCACGGCGCTGCGCCGCAACTACTTCGAAAGCATCGCGTACGAGTGGCGAGTCCTCAGCGAGTGGTTCGAGTCCGAAGCCGACAAGGACAACGTGATCGTCGTACTGGGCGATCACCAACCCCGCCTCGAGTGGAACCTGCCGGGCGCCGTCACCCTCAACACGCCGATGCACATCCTGAGCAAAGACCGCGCGCTGATCGAACGCTTCATTCAGCAAGGCTTCGAGCCCGGCCTGTACGCCACTCCCGAGCGCAGGCCACCCTTACAGCATGCGGGCCTGTTCTCCCTACTCATCTCCCAACTGACCGCCCACCTGAGCCCCACGACCCCCGGGCTGCCGCTCCACCCGAAAGGGGCCCCATTGCCCGCGCTCAAGCGCTGACCCCGCCGGCGTCTTGTTCACGTCGCGATCTACATCGCGCTGCCGGTCTCTACCCAAATGTGGCCCCCTCCGAGCTCCGACGTTCGCGCTTGCGAGCGCTGAGGCGCGCTGCCGCGCCGATCGCGATGAGTAGCCATGCGAGCGACGGGGTCGAGGTTGCGGCGTGTGGGGTGGTGATGCTGCAGCCGTTGGCGGCGGGCGCTGGAGGAGCCGGGGGTGCGGCCGCGGTGGCTGCGGCCGGGGCGCCGGCGGTCGTTGTGCTCAGGGTGCCAGCGGTCGTTGTGCTCAGGGCGTTGCTGGTCGTGGCCGTCGGGGTGGGGGCTGGGTTGCTCGTGGCGCCTGCGCTGGATGGGTCGGGGAGAGTGGAGGGCTGGCTGCTGGCGCCCGCTGCGCCCGCGGCCGGGATGCCGCTCGTGTGGTTCGTGGAGGCGGTGGTGCCGAGGCCGGGTGCCGTCGGGTTGGGGATCGCTCCCGCTGCGCCTGCTGCGCCCGCTGTGCCCGCTGTGCCGCTACCAGCTGCGTCGGTCGGCGGGGGGCTGCCGCTACCAGCTGCGCCGCTGCAGCTCGGGTCACTGGCGTCCGCCTTATCGTCGCAGTTTTCGTCGACGCCCCCGCTGCAGACCTCGGCTGCGCCGGGGTGTATCTTGGGATCGTCGTCTTTGCAGTCTGTGCCTCCGCAAGCCTTGCTGCGCGCGCCGTCGCCGTCCGCGTCCGCGCACTGACAGAAGGGCGCGGTGGCCTTCGCGATGTCGATGCGGCCGTAGCCGTAGCTGCTGTCCGGTGGGCCGTTCGTCACGGCCGAGGCCTTGAGCACGTCCAACACTTCGCTCGGTGTGATGGTGGGCTTCGCTTGCACGAGGAGCGCGACCATCGCCGCTGCCAGCGGCGTCGCGAAGCTGGTGCCGTCCCCGTTCACGTAGCCTCCGCTCGCGCGCGCGACGGTCACGCCCTGTCCGGGCGCCACGAGCTCGGGCTTGATGCGCCCGTCTGCGGTGGGCCCGCGCGAGGAGAAGTTGGCGATGCGGCCCATCAGGTTCACCGCGCCGATGCCGATCACGCCAAAGGCGTCAGACGGTACGCCCAACGTCTTTGGCTGCGGCCCCGAGTTGCCGACCGCGGTCAGACAGATCAATCCGCGCTTCACCGCAGCGTCCACGGCGATCGAGCTCGGCGCCGTCTTCCCATCGAAGTTCTCTGGCTTCCACCAGTCCGTGTAGCCGAGTGACGAGGTCGCCAGGTCAGCGCCCTTGGACTCGACCCACTCGAGGCCCGCGACGTAGTTGTCTTCCTCCGTCATGGCCTCGCGCGCGGTGTCTTCCGTCTTTGCGAGCAACACCGAGACTTCGTACGCGCCCCCCACGAAGTTGCCTGGATCGAGCCCTGCGATGAGCGACAGGCACGAGGTGCCGTGGCCGTGCTGACCGGCAGGGTCGCCCATCTCGTTGGCCACGACGTCGTCGTTCTTCACGAAATCGTGCGTGCCCAGCACCTTCACGTTCTTGAGCGCGGGGTGCGTCGTCAGAAAGCCCGAGTCGAGGATGCCGACGACCACGCCTTTGCCAGTCAGGCCGCAGGCGTGCGCGGCCGGAGCGCCGAGCAAGGTGAGCTGGGACTTCGCGCGGCCATAGTCGGGCACGTTCGCAGCCCCGACTCGCAGCTCCGCGACTGGATCGGGGCCGGGCTCGCTCGTCGAGCCTTCCGGCAGCTCGTCGCCCACGGGCTTGCGGTAGTAGCGCGAAACAGGAAGCACTCGGCTCACCCCGGGCAGCCCGCGCAGCTGCTCGAGCTGTGTGGCGTCGGCATCCACGCTCACCGCGTTGAGCCAGCGAGAGAGCTTGCGAATGCGTGCACCCGTGCTCGCCACGCGCTGCAAGTAGTCCGGGCTCGGCGCGAGGTCGTGCTCGTCGACAGCGCGTCCCAGGACACGCATGCGGCGCGCGACCGCGTGTGGATCGAGCTCGCTCGCGCGTGCAGCCAGCGCGGCCTGCGACTGATGCGGGTGATCTGCGAAGAACACCCAATACGCGGTCGTCGTGTCGGCGCGGGCGGCGCTGCTCACGACGAACAGCAGCGCGAGGATGCTTGCAATCGAGCGGGCATGCTGAGTTGACATTGCGCGCGCATGTTAGCCCTGCCGTTTGCATCGCCAGTGTTAACACCGTGAGACGACGCTGATGCGCGAACCAGCCGTCGCTGCGCAGACCGACGGCATTGTGTGGCTGCCGCAGATCACGCAGTTGTGTCCCTTGTTGATAGTTATCGGACACCACTCTGCGACATGGCACGCTAACGTCTCTGCGCAGCGCCGATGCATGACGGCCTCAAGCCTGGTCACGCTCCAGCCGATGGGACGCGTGGGAGGCTAATGGTGTCCGACGGGCCGCAGGCGCGAGCGCGCCGACTCGACTCACGCTACGCACTCGCACTGGCCGTGCGGGTGCAGGCGCCGGGGCTCCCACCCGTGATCTGTCAGGCTCACAATGTGAGTCTCGGCGGCATGTACTTGTCGACCGACGTGGCGTTCGAGCCCTCGAGCGCACTGCAGATCCAGCTGAGCTTGCCGACGGGCGAGGGTGCGACGCTCGGCGCACGCGTCGTGCACGTGCTCGCCGAACCGAGAGCGCGCAGTGTGGGGCTGACGAGCGGCGTGGGTGTGCACTTCGAGGGGCTCGACCCTGACGCGGTGGCGGTCGTCCGGGCCCTCGTGGACTTGGCGGCGGCGGCAGAGCCGAGGCCGCGCATACCACACACCAGGTCCGGGGCGGACGCGTCGGCCGTGCGGCACGAGCCGATGTTGGGGTTCTTGCTCGGCTACATCGATGGAAAGCGCGACTCCGAGGCGCTTGCGCAGGAGCTGGCGCTCGAGATGGACACCATCGAGCGCATGTTGGGAGAGCTGATCAAGCACGGCATCGTCGAGCTCGCGGCGCCGGCAGCTGTCAGCGGCGCTCAGCCGCCGACGGCGGAGTCGCCGCGCAGCGAACAGGCCCTCGGCCGGATGCGCGAAGCCGCTCGGACGGCGAACCGTGCAGCCGCGAGCGACGAACGAGATCGATCCGTGCGGCGAGCGCACTCGCTTCCGGATGGCGCTGCCGCGCGTCCGCGAATGAGCATCTTGCCGCCTGCGGATCCGGACGCTGCGCCAGAGGCGTTTTCGCTGCGTGCCGACTCGCTGCCGCTCGGCGCTGCGGTCACGATCGGGCGCACTGGCACGAGCGCACAGGAGCCGTCCGCGCGGGATCGGGTCAGCGTACGCGAGCGTCCCACCATCGCGTCGGGGCCGGGCCAGGCTGCTCCAGCGCAGCGCAGCACGACCCAGTCCACTCCTACGGAGGGCACCTCACCCACGACCCGAGCAGAGACGCAACCCGGCCGAAGCTGGTCGCGCCGCCCGACGACGACGCGCCCAAGCATCGCCCGCCGCCCCCACGTCTCAGCCGCCGACATCGCAGCCGCGGCCGAAGCCGCCCGAGTAGCCGCAGCCAGCAGCGCGCGCCCACCCCAAGCATCGAGCACAGGTGCAGCAGCTGCAGCAGCAGCAGCTGCGCGAGTGGCGGCGGCGAGCAGCGCGCGCACGTCACGCCCGCCGGGCGTGGATGTGGCATCGGCACCCGAAGTGGCGCGGTCTTTCTCGAGCGCCGCCGTGAGCGCCGCGCGCATGCCCGCGGCGAGCAGTGCGCGGCAGTCGCGTCCGCCGACCGCGGATATGGCGGCTGCGGCGGAGGCAGCGCGGGTGGCTGCGGCGAGCAGTGCGCGTCCGTCCCGTCCGCCGAGTGCGGATGCTGCGGCTGCGCCAGAGGCGGCGCGGGTAGCTGCAGCGAGCAGTGCACGGCAGTCGCGTCCGCCGAGTGCGGATATGGCGGCTGCTTCGGAGGCGGCGCGGGTGGCTGCCACGAGCAGTGCGCGGCCATCGCGTCCGTCGAGCGCCGAGGCTGCGGCTGCGGCTGCGGCGGAGGCGGCGTGGGTGGCTGCGGCGAGCAGTGCACGTCCGTCGCGTCCGCCGAGTGCGGATGTGGCGGCTGCGGCGGAGGCGGCGCGGGTGGCTGCGGCCAGTAGCGCGCGGCCTTCGCGGGCGCTGGCGCCGGCGGCGATCGCTGCCGCTACCGCTGCGGGGGAGGCGGCGCGGGTGGCTGCGGCGAGCAGCGCGCGTTCGTCGCAGGCGCCGAGTGCCGGGCCGTCCGGTAGAGCCGGTGCGTCGCAGCCCCCGGCGCAGGGCAGTGCGCGTCCTCCACAAGCGCCAGGCGCCGCGCCATCCGGTAGAGCCGGTGCGTCGCAGCCTCTGGCGGCGCAGGGCAGCAGCGCGCGCCCATCGCAAACGCCGAGCGCCAGCGCGTCCGGCCGAGCGCTCGCCGCGCAGCTGATGGCGGCTGCGAACGCCGCCAGCGCGCGCACCTCCAGGGCTCCGGGCGCGACGTCACGGCATCCGGGCGCGGCCAGCGATTTGCCGCTCGGAGCGGCAGCCCAAGTCCTGGCCGAGGCGGAAGCCGCCTACCACGCCGGCCAAGCGGCGAAAGCGATCCGTCACCTGAAGCTCCTGTCGGCGATGAGCTTCGAAGATCCACTCGTTCAAAAGCGAGCGCACGAGCTCCGGCAGCAGGTGCTGCGCGCGGCCGCCTTCAGATACGAGAAGGAAGCCGCCCAAGCGGAGAAACTGCGCGAGTGGGACAAGGCCGCGAAAGCCTGGCTGAACGTCGCCGAGGGCCGCCCCACCGAGAGCTTTCCGTTGCAGCGCGCAGCGCTCGCTCAGCTCCAGGCGGGCGGCGACCTGCGCACGGCCGTCGAGACAGCCAAACGCGCCGTGCAGGTAGCGCCCAGCGACGCGGAAGCGCATCGCACGCTGGCCAAGGTTTATCTGGCCGCCGACATGCATGCGAGCGCCCGCAGCGAGCTCGAAGCCGCCCAGCGCTGCAGCCCAGAAGCTGCGGTAGGCGAAGAAGCATCACCCACAGGCCTCCTGAAACGACTCCTGGGCACGAACGACCGAGACTGACCTCCATGCACATCAGGCCCAACGCTTATCTTCTCGCGGCCGCGCTGCCTTTCCTTGCTGCTTGTGGTGGCGATGACGAGCGGCCGAGCACGGTGGTGACGACGCAGCAGTGCGCCACCTTGGCGGAGTGCCCCATCTCGGAGCTCGCGTGCCAGCGGGCCATCCTGGAGATCACCGCTTGCGTTCGCGGCGACGACGCGCCGGCGCTGCCGAAGATTCGCAGCATCAGTCGCGAGCAGCTGCGTGTGGAGCTCGAAGCGCCCAAAGCGCCCAACGCGATGGTGGACGAGCCAGATGAGGGCGCGCAGCGCACGGCTGCGAGCTTCGAGCAGGCCTTCGGTGCGCTGCAGCTCGTGACGCGGGAGAGCACGCTCGGCGAGGCTGCCACGACCGAGCAGCTGGCCTACATCGCGGCCTTCTATCGTGAGGACGAGAGAGACATCACGGTCATCTCCGACACCACCATGAACCGCGCCACGGCCATGAACGCGCTGGCTCACGAGTTTACACACTACTTGCAAGACGAGGCCGGGCAGCTCGAGCTCGCGCTCGAGCGCGGCGTGTCCGTCGACGAGCGCATGGCGCGGCGCGCGTTGATCGAGGGCGAAGCGGTTGTCACGTCGTACCGCGCGTCCGCGCAGATGATGGGTTTCACCGCGCGCAACGTCCGCTGGGACACGCTCTTCTTCATGATCGAATCGGACATCGCGAGCGCGACCAACGCGTCGAAAAGCCCTCTGCTGGCTGCGCTCAACCAGCTGCCGTACGTGCTCGCCTCGCGCGCGCTCCAGGCTGCCTGGGAGGTGGAGGGTCGCAGGGGCGTCGATGGCTTCTTCGACCAGCCTCCGCTCACGGAGCTGGACTGGCTCAGCGGCCGCACGGGCGCCGACCCATCCCAGGCCGAGCCGCTCGACTGCTATCCACCGCTCGCCCCGTCCGGCTTCGGGGTCGCCGGCATGGACTCGCTCGGAGTGCTCGGCGTCTACGCGTTGCTCGGGACGCAGCGCGCAGCTGCACTGAGCGCGGCCAGCGTGTGGCGCGGCGATGCGCTGGTAGTCTACCGCGCCCAAACGGGCGACGCGGTCCTGGCAGTGTGGCGACTGCGCTTTCGCGACGAGGGCAGCGCGTCGCGCTTTGCGACCAGCCTCGCACCCTTGCAGCTGTCCGTCACTCGCTTCGGCCGCGAGCTCGCGATCAGCGTCAGCTCCGACTCCGCGCAGCCGCCGATCGGCGCGGAGGCGCTCGCCACGTGTCCCTCGGT
>Ga0190269_10000538_pt1 | contig 19386 bp, 16 predicted proteins | sample Popmic249IS_FD_133749 | JGI IMG/M metagenome (GOLD analysis project Ga0190269, IMG submission 133749) | Populus adjacent soil microbial communities from riparian zone of Blue River, Arizona, USA - 249 IS | ecosystem: Environmental > Terrestrial > Soil > Riparian zone | place: USA: Arizona... | reverse complement strand
GTAGGTGTCGTACGGCGCGACGCCGAGCCCGACGACGGCCCGCGCGACGCGGCCCGCGGGGTCACCGGAGGCGCGGAACGAGAACCGGTAGTTCTCCCCCGCCACCAGGTCGATGTCGTTCTGGCCGACGGAGACGTCCCACTTGTTGACGGTGCCGCCGGGGACGGTCACGCAGGCGCGCCCGTCGGTGAGGGTGATGGGCATGCCGGGACTGGACCACCACGGGTCCGTCCCGGTGGTGAACCCCCCGTTGACCACCTGCTCCACCTCGTCGGCGAGAGCGGGCGCGGAGGGCGCCACGGTGAAGGCCGCTGCGAGGACCGCGGCGGCACCAAGAGCACGTATCACGGACAAGTCTCCTTGGGAGCGCTTCCATGGACCGGTGGACATATGTTGATGCGCCTGTCACACATAGTCAACACCTGGGAAACGACCCGTGAAGGGATCAGCGGCCGAACACCACCAGGTCCAGCCGCTCGACGATCCGTTCCGGCATGCTCCCGTCGTCCGCGTCGCGCCGCATGGCCCGCAGCCCCCGCTCGAACGAGGCGTCGTCGAGACCGGCCAAATTGCTCAGCGTCCGACTCCGGGCCCGCGCGACGAACTCCTCGCGGCTCTCGGCCAGAACCTGCTCGACCTGCGTGGCCGCCACCCGGGCGAGACCGGCGGCAGCCAACACCGCCGCGACCTCGGCGAGCGGCAACGACACCGCCGCGTCCTCGGCCCACGCGTCCGGGAAATATCGGTGGAGCGGCAGCGAGGACGGCGGCCCGAACCCACCGCGGAGCAGCAGGTGGCCACCCGGCCGCAGCACCCGCCGCACCTCGGCGGCGAACCCGGGAAGGTCGCCGACGTGGTGGATCATCTGGGACGCCCAGACGGCGCCGATCGCGCCGTCGCGGAACGGCAGCGCCCGCGCCTCGCCGCCCACGACGGGAATGTCCGGGCAGGACCTCCGGCAGACGTCCCGCATGGCGCCGGAGGGCTCGCACGCGATCACCGTCGCGCCGGTCGCCGCGGCCAGCGCGCCGGCGAACCGGCCGGTGCCCGCGCCGAGGTCGAGGACCACGCCGCCGGGCTCCGGCAGGTAGCGGCGGGACGCGGCCATCCACGCCTCGACGTCCGCTGCCCGCAGCCGCCGGCCGCGGTCGTAGTCGCCGGCCATCCGTACGTCATAGACCATGACCGTGATTCTTCATCGCTCCGCCGGCGCGGGCGCCCTCCACAGCTCACCCCGGCGCACTCCCCGCACGGTCCGCGCCGCCACCACGACCCAGGCGCACACCAGGACCGCGTACAGCCCGGTGGCCAGGGCGGTGAGCACGAGCGAGCCCGACCGCACGGCCATCCCCGCGGCGCCGGTGACGACCGTGCCCACCGGGAACGTGAAGCTCCACCAGGTCAGCGCGAACGGCAGCCCGGCCCGGGCGGTCCGCACGGTGATCGCGGCGGCCAGCGCCGCCCAGAACAGGGCGAAACCGAGCGCGGGTACGCCGTACAGCAGCGCCAGCATCTGCGCCCCGGACGCGTACGGCTCGGGCAGCACACCCTGCGCCGCCTGCCCCAGCAGGTGGAACGCCGTGACCGACTGCCCGATCGGTCCCAGCACGATCCACAGTGTCGGCACCGCGCGCGCCGGGCCCAGCCGGTGGCCCACCAGCCGGGCCCAGATCTGGGTGATCACCACGACGGCGGCGATCAGGCTGACGCCGGCCATGGCGTAGCAGGCCAGCAGCAGGTCCGCCCGGAACGGCACGTGCGGCACGAGCAGCGCGCCGGTCGCCGCCGACACCATGGGCGGCACCACCGGCATGAGCCAGCCGCCGAACGCGGCATCGGGCGCCTCGCCGGGCCCGGTCATCATCCGGTACGGCACCGCGACGGCGACCACCAGCCCGGCCACCGTCCCGGCGCCCCACAGCACGACGTCGACCGCGACCGCCGCCGGGTGCCCGATCCAGTCCCGGCCGAGCAGCAGGGCGCCCGCCCCGACGGTCATCAGCGCCATCGGCGGGGCGCCCCAGAACTGCACCATCACCGCATCCCCGGCATGGCTGCGCCCCTGCCCGGCGACGGCCACGGCGATCACCACGAGCAGCACGGCGGCCAGCGCCCACACGGCCGTGGCCGGCGTCCGCAACCCGGGCACGGCCACCGGCAGCCCGGCGGCGGCCGTGGCCACGATGCCGGTCCCCATCACGCAGGCGAACCAGTTGGGGCCGACGACGACGGACGAGCTCTTCTCCAGCACGGCGGCGGTCATGATCCGACTGTGCCGCCCGCCGGGGCCGCCCGGTAGCGGTCCATCCCCTCTGAGGCCATAGGCTGCGCTTATGCCTCTTCCGCCGGTGGTCGCCGACCTCACCGCGTTCGACCTGCTGCTCAGCGTCGCGCGGCTCGGGAGTGTCGGCCGCGCCGCCGCCGAGCACCGGGTGTCGCAGCCCGCCGCCAGCGCACGGCTGCGGGAGCTGGAGCGCCGCCTCGGGCTGACCCTGTTGCACCGGTCCCCGCGGGGGTCGACGCTGACGCCGACCGGGGCGCTGGTGGCCGACTGGGCGCGGGCGGCGGTGGAAGCCGCGGACGCGCTGGCCACCGGGGCGGCCGCGCTGCGGGTCACCCAGGAGAGCCGGCTGGCGGTGGCCGCGAGTCAGACGGTCGCCGAGTATCTGCTGCCGCCGTGGCTGGTGGCGCTGCGGGCCGGGCATCCCGGGCTGAGCGTGACGCTGCGGGCGGCGAACTCGGCCGAAGTGGCCGCGGCAGTGCTGGGCGGGGACGTCGACCTCGGCTTCGTCGAAGGTCCGGACGTGCCCGCCGGGCTGCGCTCGGAGGTCGTCGCCACCGACCGGCTGGCCGTCGTCGTCGGGCCGGGGCATCCGTGGGCCAGGCGGCGGCGCGGGGTGACCGCGGCCGAGCTGGCGGCGACGCCGCTGGTGTCCCGGGAGGCCGGGTCGGGCACCCGGCGGGCGTTCGAGGAGGCGCTGGGCGAGCTCGCCGGGGCCGCCCCGGTGCTGGAGCTGTCGTCGACCACCGCGATCAAGCACGCGGTCGCCGCCGGGTCCGGAGCCGCGGTGCTCAGCTCGCTGGCCGTGACGGCGGAGCTGGCGGCGGGCACGCTCGTGGCCGTACCCGTGTCGATGCCGTTGCAGCGGCAGCTGCGGGCGGTCTGGCCGGCCGGGGCCCAGCTGACCGGCCCGGCCCGGGATTTGTACGCGATCGCCCGCCGCCACCGCTGATTACCGCTTTCGGCGGCTGACCCGTTCCCGCTGATCGCCCCGGAAATGACGAAACGGCCACCGCGCTGACCTGGGCGAACGGTCCCGGCCACTTTCCGACAGCCGCGGCCGGCCGCCGCCCGTGCTCGCATGACCCGATGGGGAACCGTCGTGTGTGGATCGCAACCGTGGCCCTGGCCGCGCCCTTCGTCGCCGTACCGCCCGCCGCGGCCGCCGCGGCCTTGGCGTTGAAAGTCAACTTCTCCGACGCGGCCACCGCGCCGCCCGCCGGTTACGTCCGCGACGCCGGCGAGTCCTATTCCGAGGCGCGCGGCCGGGGCTGGGTACGGGCCGGCACGTCGACGCCGCTGAGCCTGGTGGGCAACGGCCGCAACCGGAACCCGGCGGCCGGGCAGTCCGACGTCCGGCTCGCCACGCTGATCCACATGCAACTGCCGGCAGGCTCACCCGGCGTGCAGACCCCCGGCTCGTGGGAGGCGGCCGTGCCGGCGGGGGCGTACACGGTCACGGTGGCGGTCGGCGACGCGGGCACGGCGGTGAACAGCAGCCACTGGCTGAGCATCGAGGACCAGAACGCGGTGGCCGCCTTCGTGCCGACCGCCACGGTCAAGCACGCCACGGTGACGCGCACGGTCACGGTCACCGACGGGCGGCTCACCCTCAGCGCCGCCGGCGGCAGCAACACCAAGCTGAACTACGTCGACATCGCGAGCGCGCCAGATGCAGGCACGACCCCGGCCGTACGGACGAGCACACCCGCGAACGGGGCCACGGGCGTCTCGCCGACGACCAGCGTGGTCGAGGACCTCGTGCTGCCGAACGGGGGCGTCGACCAGGCCACGCTGACGAGCTCCACGGTCCGGCTGACCCGGGTCGCCGACGGGGTGGCCGTGCCGGCGCGGGTCCTCACGAGCGGCGGCGGGGACGTGGTCAACCTGTCCCCCAGCTCGCCGCTCGCGGCGAACACGGCGTACCGCTTCACCCTGACCTCGGGGGTGCGGGACGTGACCGGGCGGGCGTTCCAGCCGTACTCGATCGTCTTCACGACCGGCAGCGGCGGCGGGCCCGGCGGCCCGGCCGCCTTCGACAAGGTGGTCGGCGTCGCGACCGGCGCCTCGTTCACCTCGGTGGTCAAGGGACCCGACGGCCGCCTGTACGCGGGCACGCTCGACGGCCGCATCCACCGCTTCCCGATCAACGCCGACGGGACGCTCGGCGCCGCGACCGTGATCACCGCCGTCCGCGACAACGCGGCCGCCCTGGGGCTGCCCGGCGCCCCGGCCCGCACGGTGATCGGCATGGCCTTCGACCCGTCCGGCGCGCTGTGGGTCACCGACAACTACGAGTACGTGGGCCCGCTCAACGTGCCCGACTGGTCGGGGCGGATCGGGCGGCTGACCGGCGCGAACCTGGGCACGTACACGCCGGTGGTCACCGGCCTGCCGCGATCGGTGAAGGACCACGAGACCAATTCGCTCGCCTTCGGCCCGGACGGCGCCCTGTACGTCTCCCAGGGCGCGAACAACGCGATGGGCGCGCCGGACTCCACCTGGGGCAACCGTCCCGAGCGGCTGCTCAGCGCGGCGGTGCTGCGGCTCGACACCACGCGGCTGGGCGCGGCGCCGCTCGACGCGCGGACCACGGACGGGGGCGGGACGTACGACCCGTACGCGCCCGGGGCGCCGCTGACCATCCACGCCACCGGGGTACGCAACGCGTACGACCTGGTCTGGCACCGCAACGGCCACCTGTACGCGCCGACGAACGGCTCCGCCGCGGGCGGCAACACCCCGGCCACCCCGGCGACGCTGCCGTCCTCGTGCGCCCGGCGCGGCTACACCGGACCGGCGGTACCGGCGCTGACCGGCGTGCCGACGGCCGAGACGGACTACGTGTTCGACGTGCGGCCGGGCCGCTACTACGGCCACCCCAACCCGGTGCGCTGCGAGTGGGTCCTGGCCGGCGGCAACCCGACGACCGGCACGGACCCGTTCGAGGTCCCGGCCTACCCGGCGGGCACCCGCCCCGACCCGGCCTTCGACCTGGCCGGCACGTACGACGCGGGCCTGCACGCCTCCGCGAACGGCGCCGTCGAATACCGCGGCGGCGCGCTGGACGGCAAACTGCTGGTCGTCCGCTACTCGGCGGGCCAGGACATCGAGACGTTCGACGTCGCGGCCGACGGGCGGCTGAGCAACCGGACCACCGGCATCACCGGGTTCACGGGCTTCAGCCAGCCGCTCGACGTCACCCAGGACACCGCCACCGGCAACCTGTACGTGACCGAGCTCGGCGCCTCCCGCATCACCCTGCTGAGGCCGCGTACCTGACGTCGTCCGCCGACCCCCGCCGACCCCCGCCGCCTCCCGGCGGCCGGCCGCCGCGCCTTGCCCGCGTTTCCGGCGATCCGTGTGATCTCCGGAACCGCTGGGTAAGGCCGGTGAGGTAGCGGAACGACAAGGGATTGTGAGGTGGATCGGCGTGGCTGCCACCAAGAGCGCCAAGAACCCGACCAGCGGTAACGACACCCCGAACACCCCCGAGGTGAACGAGAGCGCCATCGCCCGCATGAAGGTGAGCGAACTGCGCAGCAAGCTGCAGAGCCGCGGGGTCAGAGGCACCGCCGATTTGAAGAAGCCCGACCTGGTCAAGAAGCTGATCAAGCTGGAGACCACCGGGTCCAAGTCGGGCAAGTCGAAGTCGAAGTCGAAGAACCCGACCAGCGGCAACGACACTCCCAACACCCCCGAGGTCAGCGAGAGCGCCATCGCCCGCATGAAGGTGAGCGAACTGCGCAGCAAGCTGCAAGGCCGCGGAGTGAAGGGCACCGCCGACCTCAAGAAGCCGGAACTCGTCAAGAAGCTGATCAAGCTGGAGACCACCGGGTCGAAGCCCGCGAAGTCGAGCAAGTCGAGCAAGTCGAAGACGAAGAACCCGACCAGCGGCAACGACACCCCCAACACCCCCGAGGTCAGCGAGAGCGCCATCGCCCGCATGAAGGTGGCCGACCTGCGCCGTGAACTTCAGAACCGCGGAGTGAAGGGCACCGCCGACCTGAAGAAGCCCGAGCTCGTCAAGAAGCTGATCAAGCTCGAGACCGCCGAGTCGAAGCCGGCCAAGTCGAAGACGAAGAAGTCGACGTCGCCGGCCTCCGTCGCCACCACGAAGAAGTTGCGGGCCGCCGCCATGGGCCGCTCCACGGCGAAGAAGGTGGCCTCCGCCGCGGGAAAGCTGCCCACGACGAAGAAGCTGCTGTTCGCGCAGACGGACCTGCCCAGCAGCGACGAGGTCCCGGCCACTCTCGAGGTCAGCGAAGGCCGGAACGGCAAGTCGCGGGGTAAGGCCAACAGCCGCACGCGCACCGGCAAGGCAACCGCCGTTATCCGGTGAGGCACGCGTCGACGTGGTGATCCGGCGCCGCCATAGCGCGGCGCCGGCTATCCCTCAGGGAGACCGCGTCACGGCGGCGTCCGGCAGTTCCAGCATGGAGGCTGCAATCTCGCCGCTCACAGCGTCCGGAATCGCGGTGGCCATATCGTCGAGAACAAGGAGCCGTGCGCCGGGAATCTCAGCGGCGAGCGCCTCGCCGTTCCCGACCGGGAAGAACCGATTCGCACGGCCATGTACGACGAGCGCCGGTACGGCGAGACCGCCGAGCCGCTCCCGCCACCGCGGCGCACAGTCCAACCGGGCGAACACCATTCCGAGCTGATTCGCCTGGTGCACCGACGGCTCATCGGACGGTGTGCGATCCCAGATCCGCCCCGCGGTGGCTCGCGCCTGTTCCGGATCGTCGCCGAGCACGGCGGCGCCATCGGCGGCATAACCGGCGACGGCGGCCCGGTCACTCCAGTCCGGCATCGGACGCGAGAACAGGGCGCCCATCGCCGCCGCGTCATGATCGGGCAGATCATCATCGACCGGGCCGGGCGCGACCGGCCGGGTCGAGATCAGGGTCAACGCCGAAAACACATCCGGCCGGTCAAGCACGGCAACCTGAGCCACCATTCCGCCGACCCCGACGCCGGCTAGATGCGCCGTGTCCACACCGAGCGCGTGGACCAGCGCCGCCGCGTCGGCGGCGAGATCGCGAAGCGTGTAGGTGGGCCGCTCCGGGTCAACGGTCGTCGAGGATCCACAGTCGCGAAGGTCGTACCGAACCACCCGGCGTCCGCCGGCCGCAAGACGCTCGCAGAGCGCGTCCGGCCAGGAGAGCATCGTGGGACCGCCGACCAGCAGCACAAGCGGATCGCCATCGCGACCGAAAACTTCCCCGCCGATGGTGACGCCATTGGCCTCGACCGAAAGCATGCGTCACCGTACCAGCGGGCGATCCCATTCCCTCCGAACCGGAACGGCCTCACCCGTCTCCGCGGAGGCGGCATCGTGAGGGTTGGATACTGTACGGCCATGTATCGCTGGAACGAGCGCGGTCTGATACCGACGCCCGATGCCTGGCGGGAAGCGTTCATCGACTTGCACGGGGCGAGCCGGGTCACCCTGACGGATGCCGGCCCGTGGGCGGGGCGGCTGGAGTGGCAGCGGTCACGGTCGTACGGCATCGCGCTCTGCGGTAACGTCCGCGAGGAGTTCGTCCGGGAGCGGCGGCACATCCGGACGGACCCGCGCGGCGCGTTCGAGCTGTTGGTGCCGACCGCCGGGACCGCCCAGGTGGTGCAGGCCGCGGGCGCGGGCGAGATCCGGCCGGGCACTCTCGCGCTGTGCGACGTGGATCGCCCGTTCACCTTCACCCACAGCGAGATATTCCAGTCGGTCGCGCTGATCGTCCCCGGTGAGGCGATCTACCGCCGCAATCCCGCCGCGGCCCGGAATTCGCAAGTCTTCGACGGCACCGCGGGGCTCGGCCGGCTGATCCGGCAGGCGGTGCTCACCCTCCAACAGGAGCGGGAACACTTTTCCGAGGCGACATTCGACATCGCCTGCGAGCAGTTGCTCGACCTGCTCTGCCTGGTCGCCGAAGGTGCCGGCGACCAGGCGCCGGCCGCCCAGCGACGAGAGGTCGAGGCGCAGGTGAGGCGGTACGTCCGCCGTCACGCTGCCGACCCCGGCCTCTCCATCACCGGCATCGCCCGGGTGGCCGGACGACAGGTTCACGATCCGGCCGCCCTCGCCCATGTGCCGCACGGCCCGGTAGGTCGTGTCGGCGACACCAGTCAGGTTGATCGCGAGCTGCTCATCGCGTGCGGCGTCGGTGAGCTCCCCGGGCCGGAAGACACCGGCGCTGTTGACCAGGACGCCGATCCGGCCGAACTGCTGGGCGACCGCGTCCACCATGGCCGTCACCTGGGCGCGGTCGGCCTGGTCGGCCTGGATGCCCTCGGAGCGCACGCCCTGCGACCGCAGCTCTTCGACTACCGCCTTCGCCTTCTCCGCCTGTGCGGCATAGGTGATGACCACGTCCGCGCCCAGCGTGGCCAGCCGCCGGGCCGTCGCCGCGCCGATCCCCGGCTGCCCCCGGTCACCAGCGCCACCTTGCCCGACAGAATCTTCTCGCTCACGAGCCACTCACTCCTTGTGAAATCCGCGCATATCTGTGCGCGGTCAACACTCGCGGCCGGGGCACGCGCGGTCTTTCGCTACGGCGCACAGCGCTTGCGCCGGAGCGCACAGAAATCGGCGGCCAGCTCATGCGGAACGCACGAGACACGACGACGATGGCGCCGCCGCTCGACCCGGTCCTCGCCTGAAGCCGCAGAACTCGCCGTCCTGGCCGACGGGGATGAATTGCGCGGTCGAGCGACACCGGATCCTGGGTCCCTTCGACGGGCACGGCCCCGCCCGGTCAGCTGTGGGCGCGATCAGCAGACGGCGGCGGGCAGTCGTCATAGCCGACTCCAGACCATCGCCGGGCATCCGTGCAATTGGCCGCCACCGCAGCTGCCGCGCCCCGGCGCTGTTTCGCGCAGCTCACAGCACAATAGGAACTTCCTCGACCCGGGGATTCGAGAACGCGGGTCCGAGGAGGTCAGCTGCTTCGGACGCATCTGCTTCAGACACGAAAACCCCTACCGTACGTCGTCCTTGCTCCGGCGACTTCGCCGATAGGACGTATGCGTAGCGATACCTGTCCCGCCGAGTGCCCTTGCCCGGCTCGGCCAGGAACGCCTGTACCGTCTCGGCCGGCGAGGCGATATTCACGCCACCGTCCACGCCGAAAACCGGCCCGGTCGGCCAAACCGGTTCGTACGTCGACACCGGGTTGAACAGGCTCGGCTGCATGCGCGGCAGAACGTCTTCGCGCCACCCGACCGCCGGACAGACGACGTACCCGGCGGCGCCGCGAGTCTCGAGCACCAGTACGCGCGCATCGGGGGCGCGGTAGCCGTAGTCGGACACGCCGGAGTTGATCCGCTGCGCCTCGATCTCCGTCGCGCACCTGATCACCAGACCGGGGTAGCAAGCCTGAAGGTGGACCGCTTCCACGGGCTTGAACAGGATCTCGACGGTGGTTTCACATGGCTCGTTGTCGCTTCCGCGGGTGGAAGAGAGCAGCAGCTGACTGTGGGTGGCTGCGTACCCCAGAAGGTGAAAGGTGCGGTCGCTGCGATAGAGCTCAGCGCCGGGCCGGAAGTCGGCATCCCCGTTCAACCACACGTCTGCGATCACTCCGGTGAGAATCTCGGAGCCGTCACCTCTCGTCAAGCCGGATCGTCGACACACACGGCCAGGTGAGTGGCGCTTACCCGGCGACCACGATGTTGTCCGGCGGGAGTACGCCGTCGGGGCACGGGCCGGGAACGGCGGGGCTCTCAGGTGAACGACCGCACATTCCGTCGCTCTCCGAAGGCTTCACCTCGATGGCCGGCTCCGAGGGAACGGGGCCGGGCGAGCGCAACGGTTCCGTGCTCGCTCCTCCTGCCGGCATCGCCCCGCTGGAACCGCAGCCGGCAAGGAGGGCGACCGCTGTCACTGCGGCGCACAGCCGCCTCTGCTGGCGCAACAACACGGAGTCCTATCGGACTGCATGGCAGGAACTTGAGTGTTGTGACGGAGGGCCGATGCACGCGCTGTCATCGGGTGGCGCCGGCTTTGAGCATGCGCACCAATATCCGGTTCAGTAGGCGTCCGGTGGCCCAGGAAGGATCTCATTCTGCGAGTCGTCAGACGCCATGACGTGGCTGAGTCCACCGATTGAAGTGCGTCGATCGCTGGGACCAGGATCGAGAGTCGAGACAGAAGAAATCGGGTCAGGCCTTCCGCGCCTCAATCGGCTACGCAGCAGCGCGTCCGGATCGGCAACCTCGGCACCGCCGGGGACGCGCAACACGATGGTGTTGCCGCCCGGAAGGGCCTCGTCAAAGGTCAACCAGCCACGACCGGCGGCGTGGGCAATTGCCTCCTGAACCGGACCAGGTGCGGCCAGCAACCGCTGCGCCAGGTCATCGACTGTGCAGGCGATCTCGTGCGCCGGAGACCACGCTGCCACGGCGAAGGCGTCCGCTGCGAGTTGTGACGGTTCGAGGCTGCGCTCGGCGATGTCTGCACGGAGCAGCCAGCGCGGCGGCTGTTCAGGATGCTGCGGCCACCACCGCAGCCGCCATTCGCCTCCGCCTGCTTGGAGCCAACGGTGGCTCACCTGCACCCGGTAGTTCTTCCCGCCGGGCAAGGGCACCGCCTGCCGCGCCCAGCCGTCGGTCATATCTGTCAATCCCACCGATCCTGACTCCGACCGGTACGGGGTCTCGAACGCCTCCGCCCACCCTTCGCCGACTGGCGGTGGCCGCACATCGTGCACCTCCATCACCACGCGCTGCGGTCCTTCGTTGCACCGGAGCTGCAGCCAGCCGACCCCGGCACGGCCCATCGTGCCGAACCCGACGCGCGGACCGCCCTCGTCCAACGCTTTCGGCGGGCACACGTACTCGTCGTCATCACCGGGCACCACGCCATCACGGACGACCACTGTGCTGAACTCCGCCCAGTACTCCTCGTCCCGGACATATCCGACTACAGCCACAACCGGAAGTTAACACCAGGCGCTCTATCGGACGTAGTGCCGCAACCGCACGACCTCCCCGCGCGGACCGCTCCAGTCGGCGGTGGTCATGTGCGTGTACCGCCATCCCGTTGCTTCATAGAACGCCACGGCGGGGGAATCCGGCTTGTCGGTGACGGTGAGGATCAGCCGGCCGCCGGCCCACACGCTCACGTGGTCCAGCAGAGTGGTGGCGACCCTCCGGCGTCGGGCCGCGGGCGCCACGAACAAGCGGGTGATCTCCCGGCCGTTCTGTACGGCGACGTGCCCGTCGATGACACCGGGTGAGCTCTCAGCGATCCACGCCTGGTCGAGTCGCGGGTGGTTCAGCCAGGCTCGAGGATACGACGGCCATTTCATCGGATAGCCGTTGGTTAGGCGCACCTCACGCAGCACTTCCACACACTGGTCGAGATCCTCGGACTGCCGCGCTCGGATGGTCAGGGGCCGGATGGTCAGGTGGCTCACCCGGGAATCATGACGCAACGCCGGCCCGAACCACGAACGATCGGTGCGGCGAACGCCGCCCAGCACCCGCGAGCGCCGAAGCTCTGCACCTCGGCGAAGGCCCCGCCAAAGGACCGCTCGCCGGCTCTCGAGGCGCATTCGGTCAAGAACTGTCGCGAGTCCTGACCTCGAGGTGGGCGGTCGCGGGCCCGGCCGGTGTGGATGAAGGGTTCCAAGCGCGGTGGATGTCCGGGCCGGCAGCCTAAGGTCGTCGCGATGCGTGATGCCGGATTCGGCCGGGAGTTTCACCGAAGAAGCGCTTGAAAGCACGGATGAAGTGGGTGCTGTCGGCGACTGATAGCGCGCGGCCTCCTCCGTCACGGTCATCCATCCCGGACCGGTCGGCAGCTCCCGGCGCGCCGGTTCGAGCCGCCGGCGCCGGATGTAGTCGGTCAGGGGTTCGCCGCTCCCGGCGAAGGCGCGTTGCAAGGTACGCAGGGAGACGTGCAGGCGCCGGGCCACGCTCGCGGTGCTGAGGTCGGCATCGGTGAGATGCACGTCGGCGAGCCGGCGCCCGGCCTCCACCAGGGCCGGGAAGAGGGCCCCGCCGCAGCAACGACGCTATTCCTTCGGTGGGAAACATGATTACCTGTGCGGATGTATGCGGTCGCGTACGAAAATGGACTTGGCTTCTTTGGTGATAGAGGAGAAGCCCATCGGCGCCGATCCGGTGCTGCCCGCGACCGAGCGGATCATCGAGCATCCACATTCCGCGCCGCACGACATAAATCCGCCGAGGTCGCGATGCCGTATCTTGACGGTGTCATGAAGCTGGACATTCTCCACTCGCTCTCCGACCGCTGACGCGCCGACGTCCTGATACGGGCCGGGCGATCGCGGATCAGCCGTGCGGCGCCGCTGATGGTGAGCGCCCGGCGCTCGTCCGACCGCTGGCGATGCCGAGCGCCTGCCGGTTCGTCGTGTGGCCGTGGCGGGGCGGGCCGAGGGAGGGCCTGTCGGCGGCGGGTGACATCACGTTCTTGCAGGATCTTCGCGCAGGTTGAGCAGGGGTCCGGAAAGCCTCTCAGCTGGTCCGGCCCAAGGTTACGGTGCGGGATCCGGGTGTGAAGTCGCCGAAGGACTGTTGCCAGGACTCACCGGGCCAGTAGTACGTCACACGGCCATCGATGGGCCGGTAGTGGGCTGTGTAGAGCGTTCTCGACCCCTGCTCGTCGACGGATCGGTACAGCGGCGGCTTCAGCATCGCCGCCACGTCCGCGCCCGCGGCGCGGATGGCGCGCAGCCGCTCCTGCGTCCGCAGGGTCCGTTCCTGCTCGTCGGTCACCGGCAGGTGCTGGTGATTGGCGGCGCAGGCGTCCGGTGCTACCGTCGGCGAGATATCCGGCCCCACGAACACCGTCATCGCCTTCTTGGGATCGACAAGGGTGAGGTTCTGAGGGACGGCGACCGGCAGGGACCGCAGCCTGTCGACCGCCTCATCGACGGTGTCGCACGTCTCCAGCAGGTAGCGCACCAGGATGAGAATGGCGAAGCCACGTCCGTAGGCGGAACGTCCGCCCCAGGTGAGCGAGACCGCGAGACCGGCGTCGTTCATCCCGTCCAGCAAGCCCCACAGCATGTCCTGCATCCCGATCACGGGGCGCAGGAAGCAGGAGGAGGCGATGGTCCCTTCGCACTGGTCGGGTCGTAGGTCATAGTTGCGCAGCAGAGTGCCGTTCTGGCCGATCTGGGTGCAGGCCTGGGAGAACGGCCGCAGTGCCGCGTGGGTGAGGAAGACTTCCGCCTCGGGCCGGTCGAGTTGGCCGGCCAGGCGGTCCAGCACCGGGACCAGTTCCGGCATGTGCGCACGGAACAGCGTCCGAACTCGATCCGCGCCCTTCGGAGTCCGGCCCTCCTCGGTCAGCAGGCCCTCCATCTCCTGCCACAGGCCCCGGGCGTAGGCGGCCCACCGCCCGTCGCCGCCGTCGCCGACCTCGATCGCCTGAAAGGTCTTGCGCTCTTGCCGCACGGCTGCCACTCCCCCTGTGAGAATCGGCCGAGGTGAGGGCAACCTAGCTAATTGCGGGGTGAATCACCAGGTGGCCACCATCGGTGCCGGCCAAGTGCTGGATCTGGTTGAAGTCGCTGAATGCGAGCGTGGCCGATACCAAGCCGGGCCTCCGAACTGGCTCGCGGAAGTCAACTGTGCCTGGGTCCCACCGACGCCAAGCGCGGGCTGACCTCGACGAGGTCCTCCTTCGCCGCGTCCAGCACAGCTCCGCGCGTCCCGTTGAGATACTGCCAGACCTTCTGTTCGCCCGGGCCCTCCCACACGACGTGGTCCAGCGCCAAGGCGAACTGAAACACGGCGTCGCGGACGGCCCGCGCGGATACGAGGTCAAGCATCTTCTGTTCGATCCAGACCCTGTCCATAGCCGCCGACGCACGAACCTCCCACTCCGTACCGTCGACATTGCCGTGATGATGATCGATGGCAACACGCTCGGCGGCTTGTGCGGCAGTGAGGAATCGGTCCAGTAAACCGATTCTTTCGGAGCGCCTGGCCTCGGCTTGGACAATTGCCTGCCGGCGCATATCTAATCTGTCCGCATGCCGTTGGGTGAGGCGTTGAGCAAGGAGGGACAGACATCCACCCAGGGCCACGCCGGCGAGCGAGGTAATGACGGTCGTCCAATTTGTACCCACCGCGGCAGCTAACCCAATCTTGTCGTTGGAGTCACTCCTCCGATCGTCCATCACTGGAGTTCGCAGACCGGCCGTGCAGCCTTCCCAGCACTCCAGGCACTTCGGCCTGCCCCATTGGCTCCGCCGGGCGCGCTACTGTCCGCCACTCGGCTGACCCACTGTCGTCGGCAGATGGTTCCGCATGCTGGCCCACCGGCTGAAACCGACGACGGAACCCCAGGGCGCCCCGACTCGGTCACAGAACAAACCATCAACAACCAGCCCGCCACATCAAGGGCACTAAGCCCACCCCACCGGCTGAACCGAACGCTGACCCCTGTTCGCTGACGGCGTGACAGCCGGGGTAGCCGGACGGCAGCCGACCCGCGAAGGTCGAAGACATGGATCCCGTCTTCGTCCTCGTGCACAGCCCGTCCGTAGGCCCGGCGACCTGGACGGCCGTAGCGGAGCGCCTCCCCCACTCCATCGTCCCGTCCCTCCTCGACGTGGCCGGCTCCGGCCCGCCGTTCTGGCCGAAGGTCGCGGAGTTGATCACCGGAGCCGTCGCACGCCTCAAAGACGCGCCGGTCGTGCTCGTGCCGCACAGCAACGCCGGTCTGTTCGTGCCCGCGATCGTGGACGCCCTGCCGCGGCCGGTTGCCGCCTGTGTGTTCGCCGACGCCGCGTTGCCCGCCCGGCAAGGTTCCTCGCCCGTCGCCGATGCGCGCAGGCTGGCCTTCCTGCGCACCAAGGTCGGCGAGGACGGACGCCTGCCGCCGTGGACGCGCTGGTTCGATGAGAGCGACGTCGCGCCGATGTTTCCGGATGCCGCCACGCGCAAGGTCGTCGAGGATGAGCAGCCGCGGCTTCCCCTGGCGTACTACGAGCAGCGGCTGCCCGTGCCGGACGGCTGGGACCGGGCGCCGTGCGCGTACCTGAAGTTCAGTGGGCCCTACGACGCGGTGGCCGAGGATGCCGCGGCGCGGGGGTGGCCGGTTGAGGTGGTTTCCGGCGGGCATCTGCATCAGGTTGTCGACCCGGATGCGGTGGCCGCCGCGATCCGGCGGCTCGCCGTTAGATTGGGGGTGTGAGCGCGTCCACCCATGAGGTTGTCAATCAGCCGCCGCCGCTGGTCGGGCATGACCTCGCCGCCGATGCGGCCCTGGTGGAGGCCCTCGGTCGTGAGGGCGCCGGGTGGGCCGCCGACGACCTGCACCGGTTGGGCAAGCTCGGCGGGGAGGCCGAGGCTCAGCGGTGGGGTGACGAGGCCAACCGGCACGAGCCCCGGCTGCTCACCCACGACCGGTACGGCCACCGCGTCGACGAGGTCGATTTCCATCCGTCGTGGCACCGGCTGATGGACGTGGCCGTGAGCGAGGGGCTGGCGGGGGCCGCCTGGGCCGATCCGCGGCCGGGCGCGCACGTGGCGCGCGCCGCCGGGCTGTTCACGTGGGGGCAGGTGGAGGCCGGTCACATCTGCCCGGTGTCGATGACGTACGCGGTGGTGCCCGCCCTGCGCCACGATGCCGCGCTGGCGGGCGCGTACGAGCCGTTGCTGACCAGCCGGGTCTACGATCCCGGGCTGCGGGCGCCGGGGACGAAGCGCGGGCTGCTCGCCGGCATGGGCATGACGGAGAAGCAGGGCGGCTCCGACGTGCGCGCCAACTCGACGACCGCCACGCCGGCCGCTGACGGGACCTACCGGCTGCGCGGCCACAAGTGGTTCACCAGCGCGCCGATGTGCGATCTGTTCCTGGTGCTCGCGCAGGCGCCTGCCGGGTTGACCTGCTTCCTGGTGCCGCGGGTGCTGCCCGACGGCAGCCGCAACACGTTCCGCATCCAGCGGCTGAAGGACAAGCTCGGCAACCGCAGCAACGCCAGCAGCGAGCCGGAGTTCGACGAGACGGTGGCCTGGCGGGTGGGCGACGAGGGCCGGGGCGTGCGCACGATCATCGACATGGTGGCGATGACCCGCCTCGACTGCGTGACCGGGTCGGCGTCCGGGATGCGCGCCGCGCTGGTGCAGGCCGTACACCACGCCCGGCACCGGTCCGCCTTCGGCGGCCCGCTGATCGCCAAGCCGCTGATGCGCAACGTCCTGGCCGACCTGGCGGTGGAGACCGAGGCCGCGACCGCGCTGGCGCTGCGGCTGGCCGGGGCCGTCGACCGAGGGGTACGCGGGGACGCGGCGGAACGCGCGTTCGGCCGGCTGGCGATCGCGGTGGCCAAGTTCTGGGTGTGCAAGCGCCAGCCCGCGGTGGTCGGCGAGGCCCTGGAGTGCCTGGGCGGCAACGGCTACGTCGAGGATTCCGGGCTGCCCCGGCTCTACCGCGACGCCCCGCTGAACTCGATCTGGGAGGGCTCGGGCAACGTGCAGGCCCTCGACGTGCTGCGGACGCTGCAGCGCGAGCCGGGCAGCCTGGCGGCGTTCCGGGCCGAGGTCGCGGCGGCGGCGGGCGCGGACCGGCGCCTGGACGAGGCCGCGGCCGGGCTGGCCACCATGCTCTCCGGCGCCGATCTGGAGTCCCAGGCGCGGCGGATCGTCGGGCGGATGGCCGTGGTGCTGCAGGGCGCGTTGCTCGTCCGGCACGCCCCGGCCGCGGTCGCCGACGCGTTCTGCGCCAGCCGGCTGGGCGGCGACTGGGGCCACACGTTCGGGACTCTGCCGTCCGGTGCCGGCACCGCGGCTCTCATCGAGCGCGCGATGCCCGCTTGACCTCGAATGCTCAAGTGGCGGGTGCGGCCGCCGATGGCACGGCGTGCGCACTGTGCGGTTCGACAAGCCGGTCGCGGTCTGGTCGGCCGTGGGGCTCATCGTCTGCGCGGTGTATCCCTTCCTGGAGGACGGCGAACCGACCGCGGCCGTGCTGTACAGCCTCCTCGGGGTGGCAACGGTCGTCGCGATCCTCGCCGGCGTGCGCCGCAACCGGCCGGCCCAGCGCGGCGGCTGGTTGCTGTTCGCGGCCGCGGTGCTGTTCCAGCTGATCGGCGACGTCCTCTACGAGGTGTACCGCCAGGTCCTGGACGAACCACCGTTCCCGTCGGCGGCCGACGCGTTCTACCTCGCCGCGTGCCCGATGCTGGTGGGCGGCATGCTGCTGCTCACCCGGGGCCGGCTGGGGCGCGACCGCGCGGGGCTGCTGGACGCCGCGATCATCGCCACCGGCCTCGGGCTGGTGTGGTGGGTGGCCGTCATCGGGCCGCTCGCCGCCGACTCCTCCGTGCCGCTGCTGGAGCGGGTGGTCGGGGCCGCGTACCCGGCGTGCGACCTGGTGCTGCTCGCGGTCGTGGCGCGGCTGCTGACCCGGCCGGGCCGGATGACGCGCAGCCTGGCCCTGATGACCGGCGGCACCGTCGCGCTGATGCTCGCCGACGCCGCGTTCCAGGTCGTCGCGGCGTACGCGCCGGACCTCGAGGGCCTGATCACCGTCGGCTGGCTCGCCGCGAACACGCTCTGGGGGGCGGCCGCGCTGCATCCCTCCTCCGCCGCCACCACTGCGCCCGCGGGCACCGTACGGCAGCGCCTCGGCCACGGCCGGCTGGCGGTGCTGGGCGCGTGCACGCTGGTGGTGCCCTCCCTGCTGTTCGCGCAGGGCCTGATGCTGGGCCCGGCCGCGGTGAGCTGGCTGGCGATCGGCGTCGGCGCCGTGCTGCTGTTCCTGCTCGTCCTGGCCCGCATGGCCGGCTTCGTGGGCGAGGTGCAGCGCCAGTCGCGCCAGCTGGAACGCCTGGCGATGCGCGACGACCTGACCGGCCTGCCCAACCGGCGGGTGTTCGAGCAGCGGCTCGCCGAGGCCGTCGCGGCCGGCACCGCGCACGTGGCGGTGCTGGACCTGAACGGCTTCAAGGAGGTGAACGACCGCTTCGGGCACGCCGTCGGCGACCGGCTGCTGACCGTGACCGCGCAGCGCCTCACCGCCCAGCTGCGCGAGGATGACGTGGCGGCCCGCATGGGCGGCGACGAGTTCGCCGTGCTCGTGCCCGGCGCGACGGCGGCGGAGATGGACGCGGTGGTCGAACGGATCGGGGCCGCCCTGCGTACGCCCGTGCCGGCGATGGGCGCCGAGCTGCTCGTGGGGGCCAGCATCGGCATCGCCGACACGGCCGGCGCCGCCGACGGCTCCGAGGTGCTGCGCCGCGCCGACATCGCCATGTACGCGGCGAAGCAGGCGGGCGGCAACCGGCACCACCGCTACAGCGCCGACCTGGACGCCCGTGCGGACGAGCGGGAACGGACAGCCGCCGAGCTGCGCACAGCCCTGGACAGCGGCCGCCTGCACCTGGTCTACCAGCCCATCGTCGAGCTGTCCTCGGGCCGTACGGTCGGCGCCGAGGCGCTGGTGCGCTGGGACCACCCCGAGCGCGGGATCCTGCGGCCCACGGAGTTCCTCGCCGTCGCCGAGGAGAGCGGGCTCGCCGTGGAGCTCGGCTCCTGGGTGCTGCGGACCGCCTGCGCGCAGGCGGCGGCCTGGCGCGACGAGCTCGGCGAGGCGGCCCCGCGGATGGGCGTCAACGTGTCCGCCCGGCAGCTGGCCGAGCCGGGGTTCGCCGATCTGGTGACGTCCGTGCTGGCCGGGACCGGGCTCGAGGCGCAGCGGCTGATCCTCGAGGTCTCCGAGGCCGCCCTGCACGGCAGCGAGCAGGCCGCCCGCACCGTACGGGACCTGCGTGACCGCGGGATCCGGAGCGCCCTGGACAACTTCGGCACCGGCCAGTCCGCGCTCGGTGTGCTGCGGGCCGTACCCGTGGGCATCCTCAAGGTCGACAAGTCGTTCGTCGGCGGCATCACCGTGCCGGGTCCACACGCCGTCATCGCCACGGCGCTGATCCAGCTCGGCGCCGGCCTGGGGCTGACCACCATCGCCGAGGGCGTGGAGACCGCGGAGCAGGCAGCCGAGCTGCACCGCATCGGCTGTCGTTTCGCGCAGGGCCGGCACTTCGGTGGCCCCGTCGCCGGCCCCGAGCTGGCCCGGGCCCATGTGGTCGCGGTCTCCTGAGCGCCGCGACGGCTCAACTGGGCCGCGC
>Ga0190269_10000537_pt1 | contig 19390 bp, 14 predicted proteins | sample Popmic249IS_FD_133749 | JGI IMG/M metagenome (GOLD analysis project Ga0190269, IMG submission 133749) | Populus adjacent soil microbial communities from riparian zone of Blue River, Arizona, USA - 249 IS | ecosystem: Environmental > Terrestrial > Soil > Riparian zone | place: USA: Arizona... | reverse complement strand
AGGGGGCGCTGGTCTCCTGCGTGCGTGGCGGTACCAAGACGGTGGCCGGGGTGATGGCCGCGACCAGGGCCGGCAAGGGCTGCGGCTCCTGCAAGGGCCTGGTCGCCGACGTCGTCGAGTGGGCCGCGGACGGCGACATCGAGGAGGACCCGGCGGCCGACTGGTACGTGCCGTGCATCCCGATGGAGAAGCCGGAGCTGATGGCGGCGATCCGGGAGCGCGGCCTCCGGTCGGTCTCCGCCGTCTTCGCCGAGCTGGCCATGGACGGTCAGGAGGACGCGAACAGCAAGATGCCGCTGACGTCGCTGCTGCGGATGATGTGGGCGGACGAGTTCGTCGACGAGCGGCACGGCCGGTTCATCAACGACCGGGTGCACGCGAACATCCAGCGCGACGGCACGTTCAGCGTCGTCCCCCAGATGAAGGGCGGGGTGACCAACCCGCACCAGCTGCGCCGCATCGCGGACGTGGCGGAGAAGTACTCGATCCCGATGGTCAAGCTGACCGGCGGTCAGCGCATCGACCTCCTCGGCGTCCGCAAAGAGGACCTGCCGAAGGTCTGGGCCGACCTGGACATGCCGTCCGGGTACGCGTACGGCAAGAGCTTCCGCACCGTGAAGACGTGCGTCGGCAGCGACTTCTGCCGGTACGGGGTCGGTGACTCCACGACGCTCGGCATCCGGATCGAGGACCGGTTCAAGGGCCTGGAGAGCCCGGCGAAGATGAAGCTGGCGGTCACCGGCTGTCCACGCAACTGCGCCGAGGCGTACTGCAAGGACTTCGGGGTGGTGGCGATCGAGGGCGGCCGCTGGGAGATCTACATCGGCGGGGCGGCTGGCGCGCACATCCGGAAGGGCGACCTGCTGGCGACCGTGGACTCGCCGGACCGGGTGGTCGAGCTGGTCGGACGATGCATCCAGTACTACCGGGAGACCGCGAAGTGGCTGGAGCGCACCTACACCTGGGTGCCCAGGCTCGGCGTCGAGCAGATCCGGGCCGCGATCGAGGACGACGCCGCTGGGCTGGACGCCCGGCTGCAGCAGTCGATCGACGCGTACCGCGATCCGTGGCAGGAGGGCCGGGAGCCGGCGACACCGGGCCAGTTCCGCCCGTCGCTGCCGCTGATCCCGCTGCCCCAGGTGCCTGTCCGATGACGCGGAGCGAAGCGGACCAGCGAACTCAGTCGATGACGCGGAGCGAAGCGGACCAGGGAACTCGGTCGATGAGCGTCCTGGGGCCGGTGGCGGAGATACCCCTCGGCGAGGGGCGGGTGTACGCGGTCGACGGCGAGCAGATCGCGGTGTTCCGGCTCACCGACGGGTCGGTGCGGGCGCTCGGCGCGGTCTGCCCGCACGCCGGTGGGCCGCTCGCCGACGGCCTGATCGACGGCGAGGTCGTGGTCTGCCCGCTGCACAACAACACGTTCGAGCTGGCCAGCGGGTGCTCCCCCACCGGCCAGCCGTCCGTCCCGACCTACCCGGTGCGGGTCGAGGAGGGCGGCCACCTGGTCATCGGCTGAGCGCCAAGCGGGGGGCAAGTGGTCGCCAAGCCTCACCAAGCTCCTCTCAATCGCTTCCCGCGACGGTGTCGGCATCACCACGACACCGAAGGAGCTTTTCCGATGACCGAGTCGTCCGTCTCCGCACCACTGGACCAGCTGAAGATCGCCGGGCGGGTCCTGCAGCCGGGCCAGCCCGGCTACGCCGAGCTCGCGACGCCGTGGAACGTCGCGGTCCGCAACGAGCCGATCGCGGTCGTCGAGGCCGTGTCCGCGGCGGACGTCGCCGCCGCGGTGCGGTTCGCCTGCGCCCACGGCCTGGAGGTATCCGTCCAGGCCACCGGCCACGGCGCGACGCCGTCCGCGCGGCCGTCGCTGCTGGTGCACACCGGCCGCCTGACCGAGCTGGAGATCCGGCCCGACGGCACTGCACTGGCCGGCGCCGGGGTGCGCTGGGGCGACGTACTGCAGGCCGGGGCGCCGCTCGGCCTGGCCGGGCTGGCCGGGTCCGCGCCGAACGTGGGCGTCGTCGGCTACCTGACCGGTGGGGGCATCGGGCCGGTCGTCCGGACGTTCGGCGTCGCGTCCGACCGGGTCATCGCGTTCGAGGTCGTCACCGGCGACGGCGAGCTGCGGCGGGCCACCGCGAGCGAGAACCCGGCGCTGTTCTGGGGGCTGCGCGGCGGCAAGGGCGCGCTGGGCATCGTCACCGCGGTGGAGTTCGAGCTGGTCCGGCTCGCGGACCTCTACGGCGGGTGCGTGTACTTCGACGCCGAGAACACCTCCGCCATCCTGCAGGGCTGGTCGAGGTGGACCGAGGAGCTGCCGGAGCAGGCGTCGTCGTCGGTGGCGATTCTGCGGATGCCTCCGATGCCCGGTGTTCCCGAGCCGCTGGCGGGCCGGGTCACGGTGGCGCTGCGCTTCGCCTGGGTCGGCGACCCCGCCCAGGGCGAGCGTGTCATCGCGCCGATGCTCGCTCTCGGCCGTGTCGTCCTCGGCAGCATGGGCGTGCTGCCCTACGCGGCGATCGGCGCGATCCACGCCGACCCGGTCGACCCGATGCCCGCCTACGAGTCCAGCGGCCTGCTGCGGTCGCTGCCCGCCGAGGCCGTCGACCAGGTCGTCGCGCTGGCCGGCCCGGCCGAGGAGTGCCCGCAGATCATCGTCGAGCTGCGGCACCTGGGTGGGGCGTTCGCCCGCCCGTCCGAGCATCCGAGCGCGTTCGACCACCGCCATGCCGCCTACACCGTCCAGACGATCGGCCTCGGTGTGCCCCCGGTGGTGGAGGCCGTGGCCGGCCACGGCGAGGCACTGCTGAACGCGCTGCATCCGTGGTCGACCGGCGGCTGCCTGCCGAACTTCGCGGCATCGAACGACCCGCAGGCGATCACCCGCAAGTACACCAGCGAGACGCTGACCAGGCTCGCGACGCTGGCCACCACGTACGACCCGCACGGTGTGATCGCCGCTGCCGGACCCGTGCGCGCGGCCTGTCTGCTAGCGAAGTAGAACGTTGACCGGCGGCGCGGACAGAAACCCGACATGTCCGCGCCGCAATGCGTTCCGGGGCGCGAACATCGACTGGTGCAGTACCGCCTCCTGGGCCCAGTGGAAGTCGACCGCGACGGGACCCCGCTCGATCTCGGCGCCCCCAAGCAGCGTGCCGTGCTGGCGTTACTGCTGCTCGAGGCCGGGCGGGTGGTGTCGGTCGACCGGCTCATCGACGCGGTGTGGGGGGACGATCACCCCCCGAGCGCCCTCGCCGGCCTCCAGGCGTACGTCTCGAACCTGCGCCGCATCCTGCGGGACGACAGCACGGTGGCCTCCCCGATCGTCCGGCGGATGCCCGGCTACCTGCTCGACGTCCGGCCCGAGCAGATCGACCTCACGCTCTTCCTCGGCGACGCCGACCGGGCCTCCGCTGCGCTTCGAGAGGGGAAGTGGGCGGTCGCGGTGGAGGCCGCCGAGTCCGCGCTGCGGCGCTGGCGCGGCCCGCTGGTGGCCGAGCACTCGGACGAGGCGTGGGTCCGGGTGGTCGCCACCGGGCTCGAGGAGCGTCGCAGCGCCGTCGTCGAGGACCTGGTGACCGCGTTGCTCGGCACGGGCCGGGTGACCGCGGCACTCACCAGGGCCCACCGGCTGTACGACGCCCAGCCGCTGCGTGAACGAGCGTGCTGGCTCTACCTGCTCGCGCTGTACCGAGCCGGCCGCACGAGCGAGGCGCTCGACGTCCTCCGGAAGTACACCCGTGTCCTCGACGCCGAGCTCGGGCTCGAGCCGGGTCCCGCGCTGCGTGACCTGCAGAGTGCGATCCTTCGCCAGGACCCCGAGCTGCTCCACTGGCCCGACGCCAGCCCGGCCTCACCGACGCCCGGGGTCGTCACGCCTGCCGCCCCTGCGGGCTCACCGGACTCCGTGCCACCCCCCGGCAACGAGCGGCTGGTCGGTCGCGAGCGGGAACTCACCGAGGTGGAGGCCCTGCTCACCGACTTGCACGCCGGTGCGGGCCGGTGGCTGGTGATCACCGGCCCGGCGGGCATCGGCAAGACCCGGCTGGCCGAGGAGTCGGTGGCGCGCTGGTCGGGCACGGTGGCTCGCGCGAACTGCCCGGACGACGACGGTGTGCCCCCGTGGTGGCCGATCCGTCAGCTCGTGCGCAGCCTCGGCGGCGACCCGGACGTCGTGCTGGCCACACCGGCCGACGCCGACGCCGACGCCGCCCGCTACGCGGTCTACGAACGGATCCAGGCGCTGTTGGCCGAGGTCACGTCGGGGGCGCCGCTGCTGGCTTTCGTGGACGACGTCCAGTGGGCGGACGCGATGTCGCTCCGCTTCCTGATCCACCTGGCGTCCAACCCCGACCCGCGCGGGCTGGCGGTGGTCCTCACGGTCCGTGATCAGGCCACCGGGAGCGCCGGCCCCGACCTGCCCCGGCTGCTCGCGGCCGCCGCACGCCGGTCGGGCACGCGCCAGGTTTCGGTGCCGCCGTTGGCCCCCGACGAGGTGGCCGAGCTGGTGAGCACGGTCAGCGGAGACGTCGTCGCCGAGTCGGAAGCGCGGAGCCTCGCCGACCGCACCGGCGGCAACCCGTTCTTCGTCAGCGAGTACGCGCGGCTCCCGAAGGAGGAGCGGGCCGCCGGTGAGCTGCCGCTGGCGGTGCGGTCGGTGCTCGGACGCCGCCTGGCCGGTCTGGGCCCCGCGGTGGTCGAGATGCTCCGCGCGGCCGCGGTGATCGGCGACCCGCTGGATCTGGGCCTGCTCCGCGCGGTGACCCGCCTGGACCCCGACGACCTCGCCGACCGGCTCGACGAAGCGGCGGACGAGCGGATCATCGTGCCCGCGCCGAGCAGTGGCAGCTACACGTTCGCGCACGCACTGCTGCGCGACGAGGTGCTGGCCGGCTCGTCACCGGTCCGGCTGCAGCGTCTGCATGCCAGGGCCGCGGCGGCGCTGGGAGCCGGCGGGCCGACCGAACGGTTGGTCCGCCGGGCCGCGCATCTCGTCGCCGCGGTTCCGATGGTCGACGCCGCCGACGCGTACGAAGCCTGCCGGGCAGCCGCCGCGGACGCCGAGGTGCGCAGCCAGTCGGACTCAGCGGCGCAGTGGTGGGGTGCCGCGCTCGGCATGTTCGCCGCGCTGCCGCCGGAGGCACGCAGCGAGGAAGCCCGCGACGAGATGCTCATCGCCCAGGTGAACGCGTTGGCCAGGGCCGGGCGCGGGCAGACCGTCCTGGACGTCGTGGATGCCGCGCTGCTGGACGCCGTCCGGGAGGGCCGCACCCGGTCGGCCGGCCGCCTGGCCGGCACCCTGCTGCGCACCACGGGCTCCTGGCCGTGGGCGACGTACGGCGCGGACCCCGGCCCGCTGCTCGCCCGGCTGGCCGGCGTCGAGCGTCGGCTGGTGACCGACCCGGTGGCGCACGCGCAGGTGCTGTCCGCGCTCGCGGTCGGCAGCTTCTACGATCCGGACTCCTCGGTGCCCGACCTGCTGAGCCTGCGCGCGGTCGAGATCGCCGAGCGCACCGGCGACCCGGACGCGCTGGCCGACGCGCTGCTGGCCCGCGGGCTCACGATCTCCTCGATCGGCAGCCGCGCCGAGGACTCGATCGCGGTGCTCGACCGGCTGGCCGCGCTCCCACACGCGCAGGCTCCGGTCGACGACGTACTGCGCCACGGGATGCTCTGGCTGGTCGAGTTCCACCGGGGCGACCTCGACGCCGCCGCGGAGCACCACCGGCTCGGCGCCGAGGGCAGCGACCTGCTGCGGCTGCCGGTCAGCCGCGTGCAGTTCCGCTGGGCGGAGGGCGCGATGACCGCCTGGCGGGGTGACCTGACCGCGACCCAGGCGATCTACGACCACGCCTACCAGCTGCACCGGCAGACCGAGCTGTACATCGGCGGCGCGCAGTACCTCTCGCAGCTGTCGATGCGGTGGGAGCAGGGCCGACTGGCCGAGGCGTCGGCACCGGCGGAGTGGGCCGAGGACACCGAGGCCAACCCGGACGTTCTCGACTTCACGCGCGCGGCGCGGGCGGCCGGAGAGGGCCGGGTGGACGAGCTGGACGCGCTGATCGCGTCCGCGCTCTCGCGCAGCGCGCTCCTGACCTGGACGACCCACAGCAAGCTGACGCTCTGCGCGCACCTGGCCGTGGACGCCCGGCTCACCCGGCACGTGCCTGCGCTGATCGCCGCGTTGGAGCCACTGGCGGGCGGCCGGATCGCGAACATCGGCCAGGTGGGGGTGCTGGGGCCGATCGACCTCGCGCTGACCCGGCTGCACCTGCTGGCGGGTGATCGGAACGCCTGCCGCCGCATGCTGGCCGACGCGCGCGCACTGGCCGAGCGCACCGGCGGGACGCCGGCCCTGCTGCGCTGCCGCCTGCTCGCCGCCCAGCTCGACGGTGCTGCTCCGGAGGCGCTCCGCGCGCTCGCCGACGACGCGGAGAAGGCGGGTCTGACCGGCGTAGCCGCCGAGGCGCTAGCCCTCGCCGACGAGGCCTGACCCACGCGCCGGATCGCCCCGCCGGTGCTGCGTCGGACGCCGGGTGCTGCGTCGACGCCGGGCGAACGATTGACCGGCGTCAGGCGAACCGGTCGCCGCCGCGGAGCACGACCTCGACGCCGCCGGCCAGGTAGTCCAGGATGCTGCGGTCCTGCGTCGAGGCGTCGAAGCCGTAGAGCCAGGCCAGCAGGTCGGCGGTGATCGTGCCGTCGAAACCCGGCGCCCGGTAGACGAGGTGGTAACGCTCCGCCTCGTCCTCCTCGTCGGGCTCGCCCGGCAGCCCTTCTCCCCGTACGCAGGAGCTGATCAGCACGCACTCCCCGCGCGGTGTGACGAGCAGCCCGACGGAGGTCGTGACACGCAGCTGCGGGTCGAGGGACGAGTAGCCCACCTGGCCCCTGCTCAGCGCGCCGGTGCGCAGCTCACCGGTGCGTGGGTCGGCGGCGAGCACCGGCCAGCCGCCGAACAGGGGCGCCGGCCACGCCGGTGGCGGCGCGGAGCGGCGGAACAGGCCACGCCGTACCGGCTCCGGGCGCAGCGGCGGCTCCTCCGGCAGGACGTACACGATCGGGTGCTTGGCCGCCGAGAACCGCCGCGCAGCCTCGTGACCGAACGTCGCGAGGTCGCGCTGGAACCGGGCGGTCTGCCGGTCCCGGTAGTCACGCTCGGACCGTGCCCCGGGGCCGAACGGACCGTTGTTGATGCTCACCTGTCGATCGTTGACAGGAGGAATCGGTCTGCGCACTGGACGAAGCGGCAGATCACGCCGACGTTCGTCGGACGACGAGACTCCATCGGTCACCGTCGGCGACGCAACCAGCGGAGCCAGAGTTCGGCGACCGGCACGTTGCCCACGCACCCGAAGGCGTTCTTCGAGCCGATCGAGCCGATCGACCCCACCGACGCGATGCTCCCCAGCGAGCCGATGCTGGCGATCGAGCCGGCGCTGCCGATCGATGCGATGCAGCCCGCGGAGCCGATCGACGCGATGCTCCCCGCCGAGCCGATGCTGGCGATCGAACCCGCGCTCCCGAACGACAGGATGCTGCCCGCCGACCCGATCGACGCGATCGACTCGCGGGACGTCTGCTCGGTGAGCGACCGGCCGGCCCCACCGCCGTCGTCCGGCTCGGGCCGCCCCGAGCCGGCGATGAGTTGGAACCTACGCTTGCCTGGCACGATCGTCAGTCTCCCACTCGCTCGGGCTCCCCCGCCGTGAACCGGGCGTCGTCGCGGCGCTCGCGCTCCCACCCGGTGCGGTACGGACCGTCAACGGACAGCAGGGCCTGGTGCGTTCCGCGCTGGACGACGCGTCCGGCGTCGAGGACCAGGATCTCGTCGGCGTGCTCGCACCCGGCCAGCCGGTGCGTGATCAGGACGGTCGCCCTGCCCTCGGTCGCGGCCAGCAAATCGGTGGTGAGCGCGTCGGCGGTGAGCGGATCGAGGTTGGCGGTCGGCTCGTCGAGCACGACGACGGGGAAGCCGGCGAGCACCACCCGGGCCAGCGCCAGCCGCTGCCGCTGCCCGCCGGAGACCCGGGCACCGCGCTCGCCCACCGGCGTGTCCAGCCCGCGGGGCAGCGATCGCACCCAGTCGCCGATCCGGGCGGCGTCCAGCGCCGCCCACAGGTCCGCCTCACCGGCGTCCGGCCGCCCGATGCGCAGGTTGTCCCCGATCGACGTGTCGAACAGGTGGGAGTCCTGTGCGCACCAGCCGATCAGCCTGCGCACCGCGTCCGGATCGAGTTCCTGGACCGCCACCCCGGCCAGCGTGAACGTGCCGGCCGACGGGTCGAGGAACCGGACCAGCAGCGCGGCGAGCGTACTCTTCCCGGCGCCGGAGGCGCCGACGACGGCCACCCTGCTGCCCCGCTCCAACCGCAGGTCGAGGTCGGTGAGCGCCGCCCGGTCTGTTCCCGGCCAGCGGGCGCCGACCCCGGCGAGGACCAACGGGAACGCGGATTCCGGCGTGCCGGTGCCGGGCCGCACCGGCGGGGTGGCGTCGAAGACCTCACGCAGCCGGTCGTCGGATTCGCGTACCCGGACGAGCGACTGGGCGGCCACCGGCAGCCCGGACACCGCCTCGAACGCGGCCAGCGGCAGCAGCACCACGACCGCGAGCAGTACCGGGTCGAGCCGGCCCGCGTCCACGGCGGCCGCGCCCGCGGCCAGCGCGGCCAGCACGGCCCCGCCGGTGGCCAGCGCGGTGAGCCCCGCGCCGAGCCCGGTGGCCGCCGCCGAGCGCGCCGCCGAGCGCGCCAGCCGGCGGTCCAGCTCGTCGAGCGCACGCAGGCGAGGCCCGGCGGATCCATGGGCGATCAGCTCGGTCGCCCCGTGCAAGAGCTCCACGACCGACGTGGCCAGCTCGGCCCGGTCGGCGACCGTCGCCCGCTCGGCCAGGGCGGCGGTCCGCACGGTCAGCCAGGGCACGACGACGCCGCCCACCAGCAGCGCCACGCCCAGCGCGAGGCCGGCGGCCGGCAGCAGCAGCCCGGCGCCGAGCGCCGCGAGCACGCCCACCACGGCCGCGATCGCGAACGGCAGCCGCACCCGCAGGTAGCGGTCCTGGATCTGATCGACGTCGGACACGAACCGGGCGAGCAGATCGCCGCGGCGGAACGCGGGCAGGCCGGCCGGGCCGAGACGTTCGAGCCGGGCGTACACCCGGGACCGCAGCGACGCCAGGATCCGGAACGTCGCGTCGTGGCCGACCAGCCGCTCGGCGTAGCGCAGCACGCCGCGGCCCAGTCCGAACGCCCGCACCGCGGTCACCGCGACCGCCAGCTCCAGCACCGGTGGCTGCTGCGAAGCCCGGCTGATCAGCCAGCCGGACGTGGCCAGCAGCGCGACCGCACACCCCAGCGCACCCGCGCCGAGGCCGCCGGCGGCGACCAGCTGCTTACGCGACAACGTGGGTACCGCCCAGCCGCACCACGTGGTCGGCGATCGTGAGCAGGGCCGGCCGGTGCGCGACCAGCACCGCCGTCCGCCCTTCCACGAGCCTGCGGAGCCCGACGAGCACCCGTTCCTCGCTCTCCCCGTCGAGGTTGGCCGTGGGCTCGTCGAGCAGGACGATCGGGGCGTCGCGGAGAAACGCCCTGGCCAGCCCGGTGCGTTGTCGCTCCCCGGCGGAGAGCCCAGCGCCGTCCTCACCGAGGACGGTGTCGAGCCCGTCCGGCCGGGCCGCGACGACGTCGCCCAGCTCCGCGTCCGCGGCGGCGCGGGCGACCTCGGCGTCGGAGGCGTCCGGCCGGCCGAGGCGGATGTTGTCCGCGATCGTGCCGGCGACGAGCGTCGGCCGCTGCGGCACCCAGGCCAGGTGACTCCGCCAGGTCTCCGGGTCGAGGTCGGCCAGGTCGACGTCGCCGACGCGGACCCGGCCCTCGTCCGGTCGGACGATCCCGAGCAGGACGGCCAGCAGCGTCGACTTCCCGGTTCCGCTCGGGCCGGTCAACGCGGTGACGGTTCCCGGGCGCACGACCAGCGAGGCGCCGGTGAGTGCGGGGTCGGTGCGCCCGGGGTAGCGCACCGTGACGTTCTCCAGCGTGAGGGCGCCGGTCGGGACGGTGGTACGGGTGCCTGCGGCGGGCACCGGTGTCTCCAGCACGGTGAACACCTGGTTCGCGGCCTCCAAGCCCTCGGTGCTGGCGTGGAACTGAGCCCCCACCTGGCGCAGCGGCAGGTACACCTCGGGGGCGAGGATCAGCACGAGCAGGCCGGTCTCGAGCGTCAGCGAACCCTCCACCAGGCGCAGGCCGATCGAGACCGCGACCAGCGCGACCGAGATCGTGGCCAGCAGCTCCAGCACGAGCGAGGAGAGGAACGCGGCGCGGAGCACGCCCATCGTCGTGCGCCGGTACTCGCCGGTGATCCGCCGGACGGTCGCCACCTGGGCCTTGGCCCGGCCGAACACCATCAGCGTCGGCAGGCCGGCCACCACGTCCAGGAAGTGGCCGGACAACCGGGAGAGCGCGTCGTACTGCCGCTTCGTCCGGCCCTCGGTGTACCAGCCGACCAGCGCCATGAAGACCGGGATCAGCGGGACGGTGACCACCAGCACGACGGCGGTGAGCCAGTCGGCGGCGAGCAGCCGGGCACCGATCAGTGCCGGCACGACCGCGGCGAGCACCAGCTGGGGCAGGTAGCGGGCGAAGTAGCCGGTGAGCGCGTCGACGCCGCGGGTGGCCAGCGTCGCGATCTCCCCGGAGCCGAGCGGCTGCTGGCCGGGGCCGAGCGCGATCGTGTGCGCGAGCACCGCCCGGCGCAGCGTCGAGATGACCGACGCGCTGGTGCGGTGCGCGATCGTGTCCTGGGCCCAGGCGATGACCGCGCGACCGAGAGTGACCAGCGCGAGCCCGAGCAGCTCCGGTCCGACCTCCCGGTCGTTCCCGGTGACGACGCCCGCGATCGCACTCGCCAGGAACGTCGCCTGCGCGATCAGCAACCCCGCGGACGCCGTGCCCAGCACCACGCTGGCGACCAGGAACCACCTGGTCGCCGACGCGTAGCGCAGCAGACGCGGATCGAGCGGCTTCATCGAGCGGGATCGAGCAGCGCCGCTCCCGCCGAGGGCGGGATGTCACGGACGCCGATGCGCTTGCGGAACACCCAGTACGTCCAGCTCTGGTACATCAGCACCAGCGGAGTGAACGCCAGCGCGGCCCAGGACATGATCGTCAGCGTATACGGCGTTGCCGCAGCGTTCGTCGTCGTGAGGTCGTTGGCGGTCGCCAGGCTCGACGGCGCGACGGCCGGGAAGAGCAGCGTGAACAGTGTCGCGGTCGCCAGGACGATCGCCGCCCCGCTGCCGAGGAACGCCCAGCCCTCCCGTCCCCTGGCGTTGGCCGCCCCCGCGGCGAGCAGCGCGACCAGCGCCGCTCCCCCGGTGACCCAGGTGATCGGCTCACCCCGCTCCAGCTGGGCGACGACGAGCGCCACGGCGCCGACCAGGAGTGCGCCGAGCAGGAGCCGCCCGGCCAGCGCTCGCGCCCGGTGCCGGATCTCGCCGTGCGTCTTCAGCGCCAGGAAGACGGCGCCGTGCAGGAGGAACAGCGTCAGCGTGGTGAGCCCCCCGAGCAGCCCGGCCGCCGTGAACAGGTCGACCACCGACCCGGTGAACTCCCGGTCGGACCCGATCGGGAGGCCTCCGAGCAGGTTCCCGAACACGAAGCCCCAGGCGTAGGCCGGCACGACCGAGCCGAACACGATGCACCGGTCCCAGCGGCGCTGCCAGGCCGGGTCGACACGCTTGCCCCGGTACTCGAACGCGAGCGCCCGCAGGATGAGCGCGAGCAGGATCAGCAGCATCGGAAGGTAGAACGCGCTCAGCAGGGTGGCGTACCACTCGGGGAAGGCGGCGAACGTCGCGCCGACCGCGGCCACGACCCACACCTCGTTGCCGTCCCAGACCGGGCCGATCGTGTTGATCAGCACCCGGCGCTCGGTGTCGTCCCGGCCCAGCACGGGCAGCAGGGCGCCGACGCCGAAGTCGAACCCCTCGAGGAAGAAGTACCCGGTCCAGAGGAAGGCGAGGACCACGAACCAGACGGTGGTGAGCTCCATGTGCCCGTCCTTGAGTAGGGAGCTGACTTCTCAGTAGGCGAACGCCAGTTGGCGTTCCCGGTCGTCCGCGCCGGTCGGCGGCTCGTCGTCCGGGGCTGCGGGCGCCGCCGGAGCCTCGGGGCCGGCCAGCGCGTAGGTACGCAGCAGTCGGAACTCGACGACGCCGAGGATCGCGTAGAGCAGGGTGAAGACGGTCAGCGAGAGCGCGACCGTGGCGGCCGGGACGCTGGGCGAGACGCCGTCGGCGGTGCGGAGCATGCCGTAGACCACCCAGGGCTGGCGGCCCATCTCGGTGAAGATCCAGCCGAACGAGTTGCCGAGGACCGGGAGCGGGATCGTCCAGACCGCCGCCCGCCACACCCACGCCGGCACGGTGTCACCGGCCGCGGGGGCGAGGCGACGGGGCCACAGCCGCCGGACCCAGCGGCCCGGCGGCCCGGTGAGCGCCAGCAGGCCGGCCGACACCGCGGCCGCGAGCATCCCCATGCCGATCATCAGCCGGAACGACCAGTACGTCACCGGCACGATCGGCCGGTAGTCGCCCTCGCCGTACCGGGCCACCTCGGCGCGCTGGACGTCGTTGACGCCCTCCACCTCGCCGTCCCAGCTGCCGGTGGCCATGAACGAGAGCAGCCGGGGAACCCGGATGCTGAACACCTCGTCGGAGCCGTCGAGCGAGCCGATCGTGAAGATCGAGAAAGACGCCGGCGCGACCGTGTCGTAGAGCGCCTCGGCCGCGGCCATCTTCATCGGCTGCTGCTCGGTCATGATGCGGGCCTGCAGGTCACCGCTGATCACCACGCCCACCGCGGACACCAGCATCACCCAGGACGCCAGCTTCAGCGACGGCCGCATCACGTCCTGGTGGCGGCGGCGCGCCAGGTGCCAGGCGGCGACGCCGATCATCAGCGCGGCCCCGGTCATGAAGCACGCGAAGAGGACGTGCGGGAACGCGGAGAGCAGCGTGGAGTTCGTCAGCACCGCGACGAAGTCGGTGAGCTCGGCCCGGCCGCTCTCGGCGTTGATCCGGTACCCGACCGGGTGCTGCATCCACGAGTTCGCCGCGAGGATGAAGTAGGCCGAGAGCATGGTGCCGATCGCGACCACCCACATGCAGGCGGCGTGCGCCCGCTTCCCGAGCCGCTCCCACCCGAAGATCCAGAGCCCGAGGAACGTCGACTCGAGGAAGAACGCGAGCAGCGCCTCGATCGCGAGCGGCGCACCGAAGATGTCGCCGACGTAGCGGGAGTAGTCGCTCCAGGCCATGCCGAACTGGAACTCCTGCACCAGCCCGGTCGCGATGCCGATCGCGAAGTTGATCAGGAGGAGCTTGCCCCAGAACTTGGCGGCCCGCTTGTAGTGCTCTTTGCCGGTGCGGACGTAGGCGGTCTCCAACACCGCGACCAGCGTGGAGAGTCCGATCGACAGCGGGACGAAGATGTAGTGGTAGACGGTCGTGATGCCGAACTGCCACCGCGCGAGGTCGAGCTGGTCCATGCCGGTCCCCGGTTCTCACACCGTTCGTCTACGCCACGTAGACGTCTTAGAAATGACTACATCACGTAGACGAGGGGGCGACAAGGGCGCTCTGAATCGAGTCGCGTGGCGTTGCGCACAGCGCTCGCGCGGATGGGGACAAGCGTGACCGGCCGTCGCTCACCGACTCAGCGCGGGACTGCGGACCCTCCGTCGGCCGACAGCCGCGTCGCGAGCAGTTCGAGCACGGGTAGTGCCGCGTCCAGGGCGGCCCGCTGCTCCGGCGTCAGCCGCTCCAGCTCACCCTGCAACGCCCTCGAACGGACACCTGCCAGGCGGGACAGGAACGCCTCACCGGCCTCGGTGATCCGCACCAGGTAGGCGCGCCGGTCGACCGGATCGTTCTCGCGCGCCAGGAACTGCTGGCTCTCCAGCAGGGCGACGATCCGCGTCATCGTCGACGGCGTGACGCCCTCCCGCAGCGCGAGGTCGCCGGGGCGGATCGGGCCTTCCCGCCGGACCGTGGCGAGCGCGGCGATCGAGCCAGGGCCGAGCTCGGACGGCTCCGTCCGGCGCAGCGCCCGCGAGAGCCGCGACAGCGCGACCGGCAGCCGGGTGGTGACACCCCCTTCGACCGGGGCGCTCACGAGGTCACCTTCGTCGGCACTGCGCCCTCCACGTCCTCCTGGCCGCCCGGGTTCCTACCGGTGCCGCCCGGGGCGGCCGCCGCCGATCAGCGACGCGAACGCCGCGACCACCATCATGACGGCCGGGGTGGCGGACACGACGGCCAGCCCGTCGCGGAACGGCTCGGAGAGCGGAGGGCGGGCCGAGCCGTCCGGCTCAGCCGGCGAGCCCGATCCGCGCGGGGACCGCGGCGGTGACCGGCGCCCCCGTGCCGCCGGTCACCGCCTGCACCAGCGCCCCCAGCGCGGAGCGTCCGTCCACCGTCAACAGCTGACCGCCCGGACGGCGCACCGCGCGTACCGGAACCCCCAGCAGGTCCGCAGCGCGCACCAGCGTCCCGGCCGACCAGGGATCCCCGACGCGGACCGCGAGCCCGTCCGGACCACCGCGGCCGGGGCCGACGGCGAGCAGTGCGGCCCGCCAGGCCGCGGCCGCGATCACCAGCTCCCGGCGTCGGCGTGCGGCCACCACCGGCGCGCCCCCGCCGGACCGCAGCGCCGCGGCCCCGGCCTGGGCCGAGCGGCTGAGCACGTCCTGCACCTGGGCACCGGACTGCGGTGGAACCGTCACCCGGTGGATCTCGTAGCGGTGGCGCTCTCCCTGGTAGCCGGACTCCACCGTGGCGGCCGGAGCGATCGCGGCGAGCGTCGCCACCAGACGCCGCGCAGCCGCGTCGGTGTCGAACTCCGCGAGCAGCCCCGGCTCGTCCGCCCAACGCTCCGGGCGGGGGTGGTGCACCGTGGGCCTGGTCCCCGGCGACCGGCAGACGCCCGGCCTGGCCGCGGCCCGGACCAGCATGGCCGCCTCGAACGGCGCCCACGCGGGATCGAGCGGTGCGCGCACCATCGCCGCACGCAGCGCCTCCACCTCCGAGCGGATCATGAGTGACCTCCCAGCCCAATCGCGCTCAGCGAGCGCATCTCCGGCACACCTACGGTCCCCACCCGGTCACGGACGGTCGATGACCGCAGCCGTAGCCCCGCTGTCGTCAGAGCATCCGCGTCAGGTGTCCGCACGGCCGCAGATCTGAGCAACTTCTGAGGAGTCCGCTTCTGGTCGGCTAAGCACCGAAATTCGCTGGCAACATCGACCTCGGTGGCCACACCCGAATTCCGACCCGCCGGGCCCGGCCGAACCACTAGCGTGACCGCGTGAGCTCCAGCGCCGGATACAGCGGTACGCCGCTGCCCCGCAAGCTCGGCGTGAAGCCTGGCCACTCCGTGCTGCTCGACAACGCTCCCGCCGGTTTCACGCTGGCTCCCCTGCCCGACGGCGCGGTCGTCGACCGCGTCGCGGACGCGAGCGATCCGTACGACGTCATCCTGCTGTTCTGTCCGGACGTCGCGACGCTGCACGCACGCTGGCCGGCACTGCACGAGCGCACCACCTCCGCCGGGGCGCTCTGGGTCGCCTGGCCGAAGAAGGCGGCCGGGGTCGCCACCGACCTCGACGGGAACGTCGTCCGCGACTACGGCCTGGCACACGGACGGGTCGACACGCTGGTCTGCGCGGTCGACAGCACCTGGTCGGGTCTGAAGTTCGTCGTCCGCCTCACCGATCGGTAGCCAGTGCAAACCCTGCAGAACTCCACCCGGACCCACCCCGGCCGGATCGTCGTCTCCGGTCTGACCAAGCAGTTCGGTACGGTCCGCGCGGTCGACGACCTGTCGTTCACCGTCGAGCCGGGCACGGTCACCGGATTCCTCGGCCCGAACGGCGCCGGCAAGACGACGACGCTGCGCATGCTCCTGGGCCTGGTCGCCCCGACCCACGGCACCGCCACCATCGGCGGCCACCGCTACGCCGACCTGCCCCGGCCGCTGGACGTCGTCGGTGCGGCCCTGGAGGCCTCCGGCTTCCACAAGCGCCGCACCGGGCGAGCGCACCTGCAGGTGCTCTGCGCGGCGGCCGGGCTGCCGGCGCGCCGCGCCGACGAGGTGCTCGACGTGGTGGGCATGGCGCCGGCCGCCCGGCGCCGCGTCGGCGGGTACTCGCTCGGCATGCGCCAGCGGCTCGCGCTCGCCCAGGCCCTGCTCGGCGATCCGCAGGTGCTGATCCTCGACGAGCCGGCCAACGGGCTCGACCCGGCCGGGATCAGCTGGCTCCGCGAGCTGCTCCGCTCACTGGCCGGCGCGGGCAAGACCGTCCTCGTCTCGTCCCACCTGCTCAGCGAGGTCGAGCAGACGGTGGACGACGTCGTCATCATCGCGGCCGGCCGGAGCGTGCGGCAGGCACGCGTCGCCGAGCTCAAGGCACAGGCGCAGTCCGGCGTCCGGGTCCGGACGCCGAACGCCGACCGGCTGGTGCAGGCCCTGCCCGGCGTGCCCATCCGCGCCGGCTCCGAACCGGGAGTACTGCTCGTGGACGGTGTGCGGGCCGCCGACGTCGGCCGGGCCGCGCTCGCGGCGGGCGTGGAGCTGCACGAGCTGACCCCGCTGCAATCCGATCTCCAGGAGCTGTTCCTGGCGCTGACCGACGGTTCGGGAGGTATCCGGTGATCGCCGCCGTCCGCAGCGAGTTGCTGAAGATCCGCACGCTCTCCGTCGGCTGGTCCACCGCGGCAGGCATCGCCGTGGTGACGCTCCTGGCGCTGGCGTTCTGGTACCTGGTGCTGGCCAACCAGACCACGTCCGATTACCTGGACGACAGCCCCGGAGACGTGAAAGAGGGCGTCTTCACCGCCGGGCAATACTTCGGCCTACTGCTCACGATGATTTTCGGCATCACGATGGTGACCAGCGAGCACGCCCACCAGACGATCACCGCGACGTTCCTCGCGACCCCGAAACGGAGCCGGGTGGTTCTCGCGAAGATCACCGCCGGACTCGTTTTCGCATTCGCATTCTTCGCGATCAGCACGGTGCTGGCGGTGGGCGTCGGGAGCGCGATGCTGACCTCGCTCGGCGTTCCGCTCGGGGCCGGGTTGCCCACCGGCCTGGGCGCCGTCGCCCTCAACGGGCTCGCCTATCCGGTGTGGGTGATCTTCGGCGTCGGGCTCGGGACGATGATCCGCAATCAGGTCTTCGCCGTGGTCGCCGCAGTCGTGCTCTACCTCGGCGAACTGGGTTCGGCGCTGATCTTTCCCCAGCTCGCGTCCGCACTCGACCAGAAATGGATCGGCAGCCTGCAGTACTACCTGCCGGGCGGCGCCTCGCGCGCGATGACGTCGCTGGTGCACGTGGACGGCGTTCCGGTCTGGTGGCTCGCGGCCCTCGTCCTGCTCGCGTACGGGGCCGTCACCACCGCCTACGGCACGCTGGTCACCGCTGCCCGCGACGTGAGCTGAGCAGCCGGCGGACCTGAACCGATACGGTTACGCGAAACGCGGGAAATCGAGTGTCATTTCGCACTCGACATCCCTTCCGGTGACCGGACGCGTTCGGCAGCCGACCTCACCCGGGCGTAGCCTGGGCAGTTGCGGCGGCGTAGTTACCGTGCCGCTGCGGGTTCAGTGGGATGCCTCCACCGGGCTCGTCGAAAACGAACGAACCGTACGCACGAGTAGCTGAGAAGAAGGCGAACACGCGGCCGTGTCGACGCAGAGCAGCACCTCCACGCAGACCGAGGACTCCCTGGCGGCCTTCGGGGCCAACGAATGGGTGGTCGAGGAGATCTACCAGCAGTATCTCGCCGACCCTGCCAGCGTCGATCCGGCGTGGCACGAATTTTTCGCCGATTACCAGCCCACTGGCGTTGCTGCCACCACCAGCGGGCCGCAGACCAGCGAGAACGGCACCGTGCCCACGGCCGACCGCGCAGACGGACGGGCCGGCGGGTCCACCTCCTCGTCGAACGGCAACGCGCCCTCCCCCGCGACGCTCGCGCAGAAGGTAGGGGCGAAGTCGGCGCCGCCGAAGGCCGCCGCCAAGCCCGGTTCGGCGACGCCGAGCGGCTCCGCGGGGTCGGTGGCGAGCGCGCCGGCCAAGCCCGCGGCACCCAAGCCTGCCCCCGCGAAGCCCGCCGGCGCCCCGGCCGCGAAGGCCGCCGAGCCCAAGGCCGCTGAGGCGCCCAAAGCCGCGGAGGCGAAGGCCGCGCCGGCCGAGGAGAAGACCGGCCCCTCCACCAAGCCGATCCGCGGTGCCGCGGCGCGGATCGTCCAGAACATGGAGCTGTCCCTCTCCGTGCCGACGGCCACCAGCGTGCGGGCCGTCCCGGCGAAGCTCGTCGCCGACAACCGGATCGTCATCAACTCCAACCTGGCCCGCTCGCGGGGCGGGAAGGTCAGCTTCACGCACCTGATCGGGTGGGCGCTGATCAAGGCGGTCGCCAGCCACCCGGAGATGAACAACTCCTACACCGAGGTGGACGGCAAGCCCGCGCTGGTCGTCCCCGACCACACGAACCTCGGGCTCGCGATCGACCTGCAGCAGAAGGACGGCAGCCGGTCGCTCGTCGTCGCCAGCATCAAGAAGTGCGAGACGCTCGACTTCTCGCAGTTCTGGCAGGCCTACGAGGACATCGTCCGGCGCGCGCGGAACGGCAAGCTGACCACCGACGACTTCGCCGGCACCACGATCAGCCTCACCAACCCCGGCGGCATCGGCACCGTGCACTCGATGCCGCGCCTCACCAAGGGCCAGGGCGCGATCATCGGCGTCGGCGCGATGGAGTACCCGGCCGAGTTCTCCGGCCTGTCCGAGGAGCAGCTGGCCGCCAACGCGATCAGCAAGGTCATCACGCTCACCAGCACCTACGACCACCGCATCATCCAGGGCGCACAGTCGGGCGAGTTCCTCAAGCGCATGCACCAGCTGCTGCTGGGCGCCGACGGGTTCTACGACGAGATCTTCGCGTCGCTGCGCATCCCGTACGAGCCGGTCCGCTGGGTCCGGGACGTCACGACGATGCACGAGGGCGAGATCGACAAGACCTCGCGCATCCTCGAGCTGATCCACTCCTACCGGGTCCGCGGTCACCTGATGGCCGACACCGACCCGCTCGAGTACCGCCAGCGTCGCCACGCCGACCTCGACATCCTCGAGCACGGCCTGACGCTCTGGGACCTCGACCGCACGTTCCCGGTCGGCGGCTTCGCCGGTAACCGGACGATGAAGCTGCGCGAGATCCTCGGCGTGCTGCGCGACTCGTACTGCCGCCGGATCGGCGTCGAGTACATGCACATCCAGGAGCCCGTCGAGCGGGACTGGATCGCCAAGCGGGTCGAGGT
>Ga0190269_10000536_pt1 | contig 19398 bp, 12 predicted proteins | sample Popmic249IS_FD_133749 | JGI IMG/M metagenome (GOLD analysis project Ga0190269, IMG submission 133749) | Populus adjacent soil microbial communities from riparian zone of Blue River, Arizona, USA - 249 IS | ecosystem: Environmental > Terrestrial > Soil > Riparian zone | place: USA: Arizona... | reverse complement strand
GCGGCACAAGACGCGCAGCTCGCGTACTGGCGCGAGCGGCTGGAAGACGGCCAATACGTGCTGGAGCTGCCGCGCCGCGCGCACAGCGATGATCCACGGGCAGGGCAGCACGCGCTGCAGCTGCCGGCGGCGCAGGCGCGCGCCGTGCGCGAGCGCGCCGCCGCGCTCGGCGTCACTCCGTTTGCGGTGCTTCTCGCGGCGCTGAAGGTAGTGCTGTCGGGCTATGCGAACCAGCGCGACGTGCGCGTCGGCGTGCCGGTGGCGAACCGCCAGCTACCCGAGACGCAGGCGCTCCTCGGCTGCTTCGTGAACACGCTGGTCGTGCGCAGTGAGCTGCAGCCGGAGCAGTCGCTCTCGGAGCTGGTGTGCGCAGTGCAAGCGAACCTCTTGGAGGCGCAGGAACATCAAGACGTTCCGTTCGAGCGCGTGGTGGAGGCGCTACTGCCGGAGCGCAACCTGACGCAGAGCCCGCTGTTCCAGGTGCTCGTCGTGATGCAGAACGCGCGCGTCGACGCCGCAGATTGGCCCGGGCTCGAGCTCTCGGAGCTGGCGCATACGAGCGCCGCCGCCCAGTTCGCGCTCTCGATCGAGCTGCACGATGACGACGAGAACCTGGGCGCCGTGTTCGAGTACCGCGAGGCGAGCTTCGAGGCCGAGCTGATCGCCCGCATGCTGCGCTCATTCGCCGCCGTGCTGGATCAGCTCGACATCAACCCGAGTCTGCCGCTTCGCGCCGTCGATCTGCTGTCCACCGAAGAGCACGCGCAGCGCCGGCGCTGGAACGATACGAGCGTCAGCTACGCCGAGCCTCTGACGCTCACGGCTGCGCTGCAGGGGCAACGCGGACGCACCCCGGATGCGCTCGCGCTGCGCTGCGGGTCGCTCTCGCTGAGCTACGCCGAGCTGCACGCGCGCGCAGACCTCATCGCCGCGCACTTGCGCGCGCATGGCGCGGGCCGGGACGTGATCATCGCGCTGTGCTTGCCGCGCGGCCCGGAGCTGCTGCCCGCCGTGCTCGGGGTGATCGCCGCGGTAGCTGCCTACCTGCCCATCGACCCGGAGCTGCCGCCTGCGCGCATCGCCGCGCTGCTCGCGGACTCCGAGGCGCCCGTGGTGCTGACGCACAGCGCGCTGCTCTCGCGGCTGCCGGCGGCGGTGACCGCGATCGCGCTCGACCGGCTCGACTGGCAGTCGCACCCGCCCGCAGCACCGCCCGCGCCGCTTACGGCTCCAAGCGATCTGGCCTACGTCATCTACACCTCCGGCTCCACGGGTCAGCCGAAGGGTGTGCTGTGCGAACACGGCGCGCTCCTGAATCGGCTGTGGTGGATGCAGCAGATGTTCGCGCTGGACGCGCGCGATCGCGTCCTGCACAAGACGCCGTACAGCTTCGACGTGTCCGTGTGGGAGCTGTTCTGGCCGCTGCTCGTGGGTGCGGCGATCGTGATCGCCGAGCCGGATGCGCACAAGGACAGCGCGCGCTTGTGCGAGCTCATCCAGCAGGAGCAGGTCACCACCTGCCACTTCGTGCCGTCGATGCTCGCGAGCTTCGCGGGGGAGCCTGCGCTCGGAGCGTGCAGCTCGCTGCAGCGCGTGTTTGCGAGCGGCGAAGCGCTCAGCGCCGACCTGGCGCAGCGCTTTCACGGGCGCAGCCAGGCCGAGCTGGTGAACCTGTACGGCCCGACCGAGGCCGCGATCGACGTGAGCTACCACGTGTGTCTGCGCGACTGGCGAGAGCCCACTCTGCCGATCGGGCGGCCGGTCGCCAACACGCAGCTCCACGTGCTCGATGACATGGGCCGGCCCGCACCGGTCGGTACCACCGGTGAGCTCTTCATCGGCGGTGTTCAGCTGGCGCGCGGCTACCTGAAGCGACCGGAGCTGACTGCGGAGCGCTTCCTCCCCGATCCGTGGCGCCCGGCTGGCAGGCTGTACAGGACGGGCGACCGCTGCAAGCTGCGCGCGGACGGCGCCATCGATTACCTCGGCCGCAACGATGACCAGGTCAAGCTGCGAGGCTTTCGCATCGAGCTGGGTGAGATCGCCGCGAGCTTGCGCGCGCATCCGCAGGTGCGCGAGGCGGCGGTGCTGGTCGTGCGCCGCCCCGCACAGCAGCTCATCGCGTACGTGGTGCCGGCCGAGGCTGAGCCGCCGACAGCTGCGTTGCGCGAGTTCCTCGCCGAGCGCTTGCCGAGCTACATGCTGCCAGAGCACATCCTCAGCTTGAGTGAGCTGCCGACGACGCGTCACGGCAAGCTCGACACGCGCGCGTTGCCGCTGCCCGAGGCGCAGTCCGAGGCGCAGGGCGTGGCACCGGACAGCGCCCAGGAGCGCCTCTTGTGCGAGCTGATGGCCGAGCTGCTCGGTGCGCCGGAGCTGAGCGCGACCGACGACTTCTTCGCGCGCGGCGGCGACTCGATCATGGCCGTGTCGCTCGTGGCGCGCGCGCGCGAGCGCGGCCTCGTGCTCACGCCGAAGCAGGTGTTCCAGGAGCGCAGCCCGCGGCAGCTGGCGCGCGTGGCCCAGGCGCGCACGGCGCCGGCAGCGGAGCAGGGTGTCCTGACCGGTCCCGTGCCGCTCTTGCCGATCCAGCGCTGGTTCTTCGGGCAACGGCTGGAGGTGCCGGGCTACTGGAATCAATCGGCGCTGCTCACGCCGCGCGAGCCGCTCGAGCCCGCGCTCGTCGAGGCGGCGCTGCACAGCTTGCTCGAGCAGCACGACGCGCTGCGGCTGCGCTTCACGGCCGCGGAGCCGGGCGTGCAGGCGCACTACGCTCCGCCCACGCACGAAGGCCTCTTCGAGCAGCGCGAGCTGCCGGCCGATGCTGACCTGCGGAGCGCGCTCGAGCCGTACGCCGCATCGCTCGACCTCGAGCGCGGACCTCTGCTGCGCGCGGTGCTGCTGCAGCTGGGAGCGGAGCAGCGCCTGTACATCGTGGCGCATCACCTCGTGATCGACGCGTATTCGCTGCGGCTCTTGCTCTCGGACTTCGAGCTCGCGTACGCCGCGCTGCGTCGCGGTGCCCCCGTGCAGTTGCCGGGCAAAACCGCTTCGTACCGGCAGTGGTCGCAGCAGATGCAGCGCTTCGCGCGCGGTCTGCCGCCGCGCCCCAGCCCGGATCAAACGCCGCAGCCCACAGCGGCTGGCTTCGTGCGAGACGAGCTGCACATGACCGAGCGGCTGAGCGCGGCCGAGACCGCCGCGTTGCAGCGGCGCGCCCATGCCGACTATCGCTGCGGCGTGCAGGAGCTGCTCCTCGCTGCGCTTGCGCTGGCGAGTGGCAGAGACGAGCTGTCCGTGGAGCTCGAGGCGCTGGGCCGCACGGATCCCTACGGTGAGCTGGACCTCAGCCGCAGCGTGGGCTTCTTCACCGCGCTGTATCCGGTGAGCTTGCGCATCGGGAAAGGACCCGGGCTCGAGCAGGCGATCAAGCAGGTCAAACAGGCCGTGCACGACGCCGGCCGTGATGAGCTCGCGTACGGCGCGCGCACGTTCGCCGGGCCGGCAAGCGAGCTGCAGCCCGCAGCGGCCGTGCTGTTCAACTACCTGGGCAGCCTGGACGAAGCGGACAGCTCCGCGCTCTTCAGCTTGGCGCCGGACGCCACCCCCGATGATCGCGCGGCGTCGAACCGGCGCACTCACCCCGTGGAGATCGTGGCGCGTATCCACGCCGGTCAGCTGGAGGTGACGTGGTACGGCGATCGAGCATCCGACGTGAGCGAGCAGCGCTCGCGCCTGTCCGCGATGCTGCGCGAGCTGCGCCGCATGCTGGCCGCGGACGGCGATGCGCCGGTGCAGACCCTGACGCCGTCGGACTTCCCGCTCGCAGCGAAGCTCGATCAGGGCAAGCTCGACAAGCTGCTGCGTCGCGTGCAGGCGGGTCGCACGCCCTCGAGTGGCTGACGCTCAGAAGTACTGGCTGAGGCCCCACTGCATGAAGAAGCCCGGCTCGGGCCACAGCGCCCGGCCGGCGTCCACGCGCAGTACGACCTCGGCCAGGAACGTGGGAATCAAGCGCAGACCGATGCCGCCGCTCGCAGCTGCCTGCGAGCCGCTGCGGTGTCCGCGCGCGTTCACGCGGTCGAACGCTGCGGCATCCGCGAACAGCACCGCCTGCACCGCCCAGCGCTCCGCGAAGCGGAAAGCCTGGCGCAGCTCGACGTTGAGCACGCCCTGCAGCCACGTGTGGTAGATGGCATCGCGCAGGCCGCGCACGCCGTCCACGCTGCCGAGCAGGTTGCTGTAGTTGGCGTTGCCGCGCGAAGCTGCGGTGACGACGAGCTGCGCCATCAGCGCAGTCTCCCCGGTGATCGCCCAGGCCGCGAGCAGCGAGCCTTCGGCTCCGATGCGCGGCATCGGCTCGCGCAGATTGAAGAAGCCACCGGGCGCCAGAGTCAACTTTGCCTGAATGCCATGCGGAGCGACGTCCGAGGCGCGCAGGCTCTCCCAGTTGACAGTCAGCTCCGCGTGCACCTGATGGCCGTTGTGCGGCTTGTAGCGCGTCTGCGAATCGATGTTGTGCTCGTATGCGTAACCGAGTGCGATCTGATAGGCGGTGTGGGAGTCGTGAGGCAGCGGCGCTTGCCACGAGATCAAAGCGGCGCCACCGCGGCGCGCCCACGCATCCGGGCTCTCCTCGAACACGAGCTCGGCGCTGGCGAATTCGAGCGCCATGCCCCATGCGCCACCGCGCGAGTGGTACGCGTGCTCGTTCAAGCTGACGGCGCCGTTCCAGCCACGCGTCTCGTGCCAGACGGACGCCGTCAGCAGCATCGCTCGACCGAGGAAGTTGTACTCCGACACGGACAGCGCGACGTACGTGTCCTTCCACGTGGAAGCCGTCGAGAAGTCCGGTACGGGGATCAAGGTCCACTTCTCTCGCAGCTCGACCTCGATGCCGCGGTCCGTGTGACGAACCTGGACCAGATCGAAGATCCCCAGGTTCCACAGGCGCCGCTGGAACTCCTCGAGCTCGAGCTCCGTGTACACGGCGGGTGGCGCGCGCGGCAGCAGCTCCAGCACCGTCTCGGCTCGCGTCCGCGACAGCCCCTTCAGCGTGACCACGTGGGCGGGAGCCGCCTTCGCAGCCACGGGCGGCAGAGCGCCTGCAGGCGGCTCTGCCACGGGCGGCGCCTGCGGCAGCTCGTGATGCTGCTGCGGCACTAACGGCAAATCCGGCCCCGGAGCCACTGCAGGCTGCTGCTCGTGCTGAGCTGCTTCCCGCTGCTGAAGCTCGAGCTGCTTTGGAGACTGAGCCTCCGGCGTTTGCGCGTCGGGCTCTTCTTGCGGCTGCTGAAGCTCGGGCTGCAGCGTCGGCTGAGCGAGCGCCACGCTCGAGCCCAGGTTCGTGGCATGCCACGCGCCCGCTAAAAGGCACAGCGCCACGAAGAATGGCCTGCCCGGCCCGCGGCCCCTGTGACGATGCGCACTGCACGCGATGCCGCTCAGCATCGTGGCTCGGCGCCCGTGCGGATCGATAGACGTGGTGGGTGGGTAGGGCGAAGCGCGAGGACAGCTGGAAGCCACATCGCGGCCCATGGAAATGCGAATGAAAGTAAATTTCAAGTTGATGTTGTCCCCGTCCCAGGAGATTCACTCGTTGACGTACGTACTACGTAAGACTCGGAGGCCCATCGCACACGGCCAGCGGCCTTGACGAGGGCCAGGGGTTGTGCAAATGAAAACGCGATTCATTTGCTGTAGTGAGGTCCGTGCTGCGGGCGCGCTGGCGTGGTCATGCCGCTTCCAGCCGCCCGCGTGCGGTCGCAGCACAGGTCCCCATCACCGCCGCGGACACGAACCGTTCTTCGAGCCGAGACGTGCACCCTTTAGAAGCTTCTTCGCGTCATCGATCGTTCACCAGCTACTGGATCGTGCCGTCGTTGGCCGTCGCGTGCGTGACGCTGGCCACCACGCTCACGCGCGCGCAACCCACGGCCGCAGGAGCGGCAGGTAGCGCGGCCGCGGCTGGCGCGGCGGGCTCCAGCTCAGCAGCTGGCGCAGGCGCTCCCGCGACCGGCCTGCAGGCGCCCGTTCTGCTCGAGGACGCGCCCGCCGAGTACCCCGAGGCCGCCCGGGCGCAGGGCCTGTCCGGCAAGGTCGTGCTGCGGCTGACCATCGACGCGAGCGGCCGCGTGATCGAGACCGAGCTGCTGGAGCCCGCGGGCCACGGCTTCGACGAGGCAGCTCGAGCCGCAGCGCTCGCGCTGCGCTTCGAGCCCGCCCGTCGCAACGGCGAGCCCATCAGCTCGAAGATCCGCTACCCCTTCGAGTTCCATTACACGCCGCCCACGCCACAGCCGGGCGCGATCGAGGGCGACTTCCACACCGCGGGCACGCCACTCGCAGGCGCACGAATCGTGCTGAGCCCGCTGCCGCCCGCCACTGCGCAGACCGCTGCCGAACCCGTGCCGCAGCTGTCAGCGGCTGGCGCGACGGCCCCGACCACACGACTCGAAACCACCACCGACGCGGCCGGTCACTTCCAGCTCGCGAACGTCCAGCCCGGCAGCTATGAGCTGCGGGCCAGCAGCGCAGATCGCGTCGTGCGCGGTGTGGTGGACGTGGCGCCGGCGCAGACCGCGCGCGTGACCCTCGAGCTGCCGCCGCCCCCACCGCCAGCCGCACCCGTGCCGGCTGCCGCGGTGGAGGTCACGGTCGCGGGCACGCGCAACGAGGGTACGCTGCTGCAACACTCGGCGGCGGCGGTGAACGTCATCGACACGCGCAAGGCGCAGCGCCAGAGCGCGGACCTCGGTGAGGTGCTCGCACGCACCCAGGGCGTGGCCGTGCGCCGCTACGGCGGCCTCGGCTCCACCACGCGCTTTTCGCTCAACGGCCTGTACGACGAGCAGATCCGCTTCTTCCTCGACACCATCCCGCTCGACATCGCCGGCTATCCACTCGGCATCGCCAACGTGCCGGTGAACCTCGTCGAGCGCGTGGAGGTGTATCGCGGCGTCGTGCCCGTGCGCTTTGGTGCAGACGCGCTCGGCGGCGCAGTCAACCTCGTGACAGATCAGCGCTACCGCCCGCGGCTCGCGGCCAGCTACCAAGTCGGCTCTTATGGCACGCACCGCATGACGCTCGATGGGCGCTACCGGCACGACCCCTCGGGCCTCGTGATCGGTGCGACCAGCTACTACGACACGACGAAGAACAACTACGACGTCGACGTGGAGATCGCAGACGACCGCGGCCGGCTCGCGCCCGCCACCGTGCCGCGCTTCCACGACGGCTACCGCGCGTTCGGTGGAACCGTGGAAGTGGGCGTCGTGGATCGCCCCTGGGCGAAGCGCTTGCTCCTGAAGGGCCTCGTGTCGAGCTACAGCAAGGAGCTGCAGCACAACATCGTCATGACGGTGCCGTACGGCGAGGTCCGCTACGGCGAGATGGTGGCGGGTGGAACGGCGCGCTACGAAGTGGAGCCGGCGCGCGGTCTGTCACTCGAGGTTGTGGGCAGCTACTCGTACCGCGTCATCGATTACATCGACAAGGCCCAGTCGGTGTACGACTGGCGCGGTAAGCGCGTGCGCCCGCGTCGCATCGCAGGCGAGGTGGAAGCGCGCCCGCACGATCAGACCGAGTGGCAACACAGCGCGTTTGGTCGCGCGCAGGTGGGTTGGACCATTGCACCAGGCCATCAGCTGAGAGCGGCGCTCCGGCCGGCGTTCGCCTCGCGCAGCGGCGACGAGCGCCTGCAGGCCGATCCGAAGGCGCGCGACCCGCTCACCGCACAGCGTGACCTGTTCACGTTCGTGAGCGGCCTGGAGTACGAGCTCGACCTGTTCAAGGGCCGCCTGAGCAACATCCTGTTCGTGAAGGACTACTACTACCAGGCGAACAGCGAAGAGCCGCTGCCCGGCGGCGCGTTCCGTAAGCGCGACATGACCAGGCACTCGCAGGGCGCGGGTGATTCGCTGCGCTTGAACATCACACCCTGGCTCTACGCGAAGGCCTCGTACGAGTACGCCACGCGCTTGCCATCGCCGTACGAAGTCTTCGGCAATGGCGTGCTCGTGCGCGCGAACCTGGAGCTGGAGCCGGAGGTCAGCCACAACGCCAACTTCGGCCCGCGACTCGAGCTGACGAAACAGCCGTTCGGTGATCTGATTGTCGACAGCAGTGCGTTCTGGCGCTCGAGCGATCGCCTGATCGTGCTGCTCGGCAACGACCGCTACTACACCTACCAGAACGTGTACAAGGCGCGCGGCCTCGGCCTCGAGAACGCCGTGAGCTGGACGTCTCCTGGACGCTGGCTGAGCCTCGACGGCACGTTCACCTGGCAGGACGTGCGCAATGCATCCACCGAGGGCGCATTCGACGCGTTCAAGGGTGATCGCATTCCGAACCGGCCGTACATCTTCGGCAGCTGGGGCGCGCGCGTGCGCGTCCCGAAGCTACCGGGCGATCAGGACACCCTCGAGCCCTTCTACAACGGACGTTATGTCCACAGCTTCTTTCGCGGCTGGGAGAGCCAGGGCCTGCGTGAGTTCAAGCAAACCGTCGACGCGCAGGTGACACACAGCGTCGGCGTGTCGTGGTCCATTCAGCGCGACGACGTCGCCCTGACCACGACCCTCGAGATCGACAACCTGACGGACGCCAAGGTCTACGACAACTTCGGTGTGCAGCGTCCGGGTCGCGCCTTCTATCTCAAGCTGACCGGCGAGCTGCGCTGAACGGGCGTCGAGGCCCGTTCCTGAGAGCTGCTCGCAAGTTGGCCAGGGGCTGTGACGCACCGCATTGACACGCTCGTCTGAACACAGTAATTGAAAATGAATATCAATAGCACTCGCAACGCGAGGACTTCCATGAAAGCAGTACTCCTGGGCGGCGAGTGGCCGCTCCAACAGCCCCTGAACAGCTGGCGCGGCGCGATAGCGGTCTTCGCTGCGAGCGTCCTCGCGAGCGTATGCGCCTGCTCTGAAGACGAAACAGACGAAAAGGGCGAGCGCTCTGCGGCGTCCAGGCAGGTCGGTGTGGCGGTCGGTTCGCTCATCACGGGCACAGACGGCAGCTCCACGGGCTACCTGAAGCTGCTGAAAAGCGCGGACCAGGACGGCGGACACGTGGAGCTCGACACCGCGCGCGAGCTTCCGGGCCTGTCGGACGTCTGGGTGCACGATGGCTTCGTGTTCGTCGCGAGCGGCGACGAGCCGAGCATCACGAAGTACGCGGTCGCCGTGGATGGCACGCTCGAGCCGAAGGGCATGGTGAACTTCGAGGCCTACGGCATCAGCAGCGCAGCGTTCTGGAACAACACGTTCGTGAACGCCAGCCGGGCTTACATGTCGAATGGCCCGTCCGAGCTGATCGTGTGGAACCCGAGCAGCATGGACATCGAGGGCACGATCGACATCCCCGAGCTCGAGAAGCGCGGCGCGCTCGAGCCGAAACCTTCGCTCGCCGACCGCGCCAGCGTCGTGCACGACGGCAAGGTGTATCGCCCGATCTACTGGACCGACGCCGAGTACGCCGGTCGCACGCCCGACTCCTTGATCGTGGTGATCGACGGCGCGAAGAACGAGATCATCGAGCGCCTGAAGGTCGACTGCACGGGCCTCGATTACGGCACGGTGGGAGATGACGGGCAGCTCTACTTCAGCAACTGGACTGGCACCGTGGGCACACGTCTGGTGCTGGACACGCCGCCCACGTGTTACGCGAAGATCGATCCTGCCACGAACAGCGTGACGGAGACGAAGACGTTCGCGGACGTGACCGGAGGCCACGAGGCCGCGGCCATGAAGGCAGCTGGTGGCGGCAAGTTCCTGCTGTCGGTGTTCGACGCCGAGCGCGCGAACGCGAAGGACGCCGAAGACCCGTTCGAGATCGTGGGCATGCCGAACTTCCAGCTCTGGCTGTACGACCCCCAGCGCGGGTCCGCCGCGCCGGTCGACGGCGTCGAGTGGAACAGCGGCGCGGTCTACCACGCGCGCGTCGGCGGCGTGTTGTATTCGCTCGTGCCTGGCGATGACTACGCGAGCACGACCGTCTACGCGCTGGACGGAAGCAGCGCGAAGAAGGTCTTCGACATCGATGGCTGGTCGATTCGCCTGTTCGGGTTGGAGTAGCGCGCTGCGGGCGCATACCCGCAAGCGGAGGAAGCGATGATCGAACGCATCACCCACTTCATGGTCAACTCGGGCGCCAACTGGGTGCTCTGGCTCCTGTTCGCGTTGAGCTTCGTCTCGATCGCGGTCGCGCTGGAGCGCGCGCTGGTGTTTCGGAGCACGGGCAGCCGCGTCGAGACGCTCGTGCCCGAGCTGCGCAAGCTGCTCCGCAAGCGCGACTACGCACGCGCGGCGAGCCTGCTGCAGGACGGCAGCGTGCTCGGCCGCGTGGTGGGCGCGGGTCTGGCCGAGGTCGAGTCGGGCGCGAGCTCGGCCTCCGAGGCCATGTCCGCTGCGATCGGGCTCGAGCGCAAGCGCCTCGAGCAGCGCCTGATCTTCCTGGGCACCGTCGGCAACAACGCCCCGTTCATTGGCCTCTTAGGGACGGTGATCGGCGTCGTCGGCGCGTTCGATGCGCTCGGCAAGCCGCAAGCTGCAGGTGCGGTCACCGCGGCGGCGAGCGCGCTCGCGCCGGAGCGCGTGATGAGCACCATCGCCGAGGCATTGGTCGCCACCGCCGTGGGTCTCGTCGTCGCGATCCCGGCCGTGGCCGTATTCAACTACTTCCAGACCCGCGTCGGCGCCATCATCTCGGACGCAGAGACCCTGGGCCACGTACTCCTTTCGCACCTGCGCGGCGAGGCCGCGGGCGAAAGCCGCTCCGAGCTCGCGGCGGAGTGAGCCATGGCCTTTCAGTCGAGTAAACCGAGCGCGCCCATCACGGGCATCAACGTCACCCCGCTCGTGGACATCACGCTCGTGCTGCTCATCATCTTCATGGTGACGGCGAAGCTCGTCGTGTCGCGCGCCATGCCCATGGATCTACCGAAGGCAGCCACCGGCGGCGAAGTGCAGACGGTATTCAGCGTGGCGTTGCGCGCGGACGGCAGCACGTTCGTGAACGGCGCCCCCACGCCCACGGATGCTGGGCTGCTCGCCAGCGCGCGCTCCGCGCTGTCCGGCAACGCGGAGCTGCGTGCGGTGGTGCAAGCGGATGGCGACGTCTCGCATCGACGTGTGCTGCACACGCTGGACCTGTTGCGTCAGGTCGGGCTCACGCGCGTCGCGTTCGGTGTAGAGGCGGGGCCGCCGGCCGAAGTGGAGCCAGCTGCACCCGCCGGAGCGCAGCCGTCAGCTGCAGCCGGTGGCAGTCCGCCGGCCACGCCCGCTGGCACGGAGCCCGCGCGGTGAGGCGCAGCGGCGCAAGCCGCCGTGGCTCCGAGCCGTGGCCACACGCGCACTCGCGCGCGAGCCTGAGCTGTCTGGATCAGCCGCCCGTGCGCTCGAAGCGCACGCCTGTCCTCGCCGTTCTCGGCACGATCGGCTTGCACGCGGCGCTGATCGGCCTGGGCCTCGTGGCGGGGCTCGGTCGCGACGAGGAGAACAAGGTGCAGGCCGCAACCGCTCCCCCGCTCGAGCTGAGCGTGGTGACCTTGCCGAAGCCCCTGCCTCGAGCCCCCGAGCCGTCGCCGCCGCCCGAGCCTACCCCGGAGGCGCCCCCACCCGTGGCGCCGCCGCGAGCTGCAGCGCGGGCACCGCGGTCCGCGCCGTCGCCCCGTCCATCGGAGGCCGCCCAGGCCGGCAAGGTCCTCGCGGCCGCTGACGAGGCAGTGGACTTCGGAGACACCATCGTCAGCGGCAAGGGTGCGACCTACGCGGGCGGAGTCACTGCGAGCGCGGGTACGGCGCAGCGCGCGGTGCACGACCCGAACGCACAGGCGGGTGGGGTGCCCGGGGGCAAGGGCCGCGATCCGCAGGCAGACGCCTCGCGTGCGCCGCGCCTCGCAGGTGGCTCGAGCTGGAGCTGCCCGTTCCCACCGGAGGCAGATGACGCGGGCGTCGACCGCGCGATCGTGAGCCTGCGCGTCGAGGTTGCCGCTGACGGCGGCGTAATCGACGTGCGCGCCAGCACCGATCCTGGCCACGGCTTCGCGCGCGAGGCCCGCCGCTGTGCACAGCAGAAGCGCTGGGAGCCCGGCCTCGACCGTGACGGCAAGCCGACGCGCGCCCTCGCGCTCGTGAACGTGCGCTTCGAGCGCTGAGCGATCAGACGTGCAGGCTGCGGCCGCCGCGGGCCTCACCGCGCCGGCAGCTCTTGCAGCGGCCGTGCAGCTCGATGGTGCGCACGTCCAGCTCGAACTCGTAGCGCTCCGCGATCTCGCGCTCCAGCGCGAGCAGCGCTTGCGACTGGTATTCCACGACGCGGCCGCAGCCCGTGCACACGAGGTGATCGTGGTGCTCGCGCTCGAATACGACCTCGTAGAGCTGAGACTCGCCCTGCGCCGTCAACGTGGCCTGGATCAGCCCCGCATCCACCAGCAGCGGCAGCGCACGATACACCGTGGCCATGTGGGCCTCGTGCACGCCGCTCGCGTGCAGCACGCGCAGCAGATCGTCCACGCTGAAGTGGCCTTCCAGCGTGAGCGCTGCCCGCACCACGGCTTCGCGCACCTTCGAGGCCTTCAGCGCGCGGGCGCGCACCACCTGTCGAAAGCGCTCCAACGCTCTGTCGATCATGGGCTCCGAGACGCGTGTCTTCTTGCGAATCGTGGGCACCGGGTGATGGTTCAGCCGGTGATGGCTGCGGTCAAGCGCATTCTCGTTAGTTGAAAATGCAAGTCGATTTCGGCAGGCGCCCGACCGCTGCAAGCTACGGAATCAGCAACACGCGACCCACTGCGCGGCGGCTCTCGATGTAGGCGTGCGCAGCAGCGGCCTCCGATAGCGGGAATTCGCGATCGAGGACCACTTTCAGCTCACCGCGCGCGATCTCGTCCAGCAGGCGCGTGATCACGGCCCGCACGCGCGGCGTGGTCATCTCCATGCCGAGTGCCACGCCGATCAGCGAGCGATTGCCGCCGATGAGCGTGCTCACGTCGAGCTTCGCACCCGCGCGCTCGGAGAAGCCGATCAAGGTCACGCGCCCCTTCCAGCCGAGCGAGCGCACGCTGGCTTGCAACGATGCGCCGCCGTTGCCATCCAGCGCCAGCGCGACGCCCTTGTTCTGCGTGAAGCGCATGACCTCCGCGACGATGTCTTGCCGACTCGAGTCGATGCCGAGATCCACGCCGAAACCAGCGATGCGCTCGAGGCGCTCGGCGCTCGACGCGGTCGCGATCACGCGTGCACCCGCGCGCTTGGCGAGCTGGATTGCCGCGAGGCCCACCGCGCTCGCGCCGGATTGGATCAGCACGGTCTGACCGGCTTGCAGCTGCCCGTACTCGAAGAGGCAATTGTCCGCGGTCCCGAACGGAATCGGCACCGCCGCGGCCACGCGCAGATCGAGCCCCTCGGGGATCGGCCACGCGGTCGCCGGATGCACGAGCCGCAGCTCGGCGTGTGAGCCGAACGCACCGGTCGTGGTCACGAGCTGGCCGACCGTGAGCCCGTGCACTGCGCTGCCGACCTCGATGATCTCCCCCGCGGCCTGGTAGCCCACCACGTGAGGTTGCGACGCGAGCGGACCGAAGGCGCGGTTCACGGTGTCGCCGCCTTCGATGCTGATGGCGCGCAGTCGCACGAGCACGCGATCGGGTGTACACACCGGATCGGGCACGTCCTCGTAGCGCAGCACTTCGGGACCACCATTCTGATAGTAGACGGCAGCTTTCATGGGCAGATCTCCACGGATGTTAGGCGTGCAGTTCACGCCCGCGACCTCGCGTGAGTCAACGCAAAAGCGCGCTTAGCTGCTATCGCCGCGCGCTCCGACTTCGAGCTCGGTGCGCAGGTCAATGCCGGCGCGCAAGGCGCCGCGCGGCAGGTGCGCGAGCCGTGCGGCCAGCGCCGTTCACTCCGCCGCTTCGGCCTGCTCGTGCTCGGCGTGGTTGCGCGGGGCAGCACGCATGCGCGAGCGCCGCGGCACGACGGGCTCGAAACAGAGCTTGTAGCCGAGCCCACTCACGGTCTCGATGCGCTCGGCGAACCACGGACCGAGCTTGTTGCGAAGGCGATGAATGTGGATGTCCACCGTGCGCGGCGACACGCTCGCGTCGCAGCGCCACAGCTCGTGCATCAAGTCGCTGCGCGAGACCACGCTGCCGCGATGCTCGAGCAGATAGCGCAGGAGGCCGAGCTCGCGCCGCGTCAGGCGCACGCGCTTGCCTTGCGCATTCGCCTCCGAGCTCTCGGGCTCGACCGACAGCTCGCCGAGCACCAGGCGCTGCGCCTGCGCCGGCGACTGCTCTGGATACAGCTCGCACAGCCGAAACGCGAGCTGCGCCCAGGCCAGGTTGCCCGCGCCCGCACGCTCAGACGTGACCGACGCGACCGACCACACCACGTCCAGCACGCGGTCGAGCTGGGCCTGCAGGGCCGACGCCAGGCTGGGATCGTGCGCGGCGTGTGGCGCCGTGCCTGAAGACTCCGCATCGATGGCATGCACCGGCATGGCTGTAGGACGTACAAGGGTCATCGTTCATCCTCCCGCTGTTAGATGGTGACGTGCTCGTAGCGATGGACGCGCGTGCGCACGGGCACGCGCAAGATTCAGATAGCTGAAGCTTGCGACCGGGAAGCGCTGCAAGCAGCTGCTGCCGCCGGTCGGCTCGAAGACCGTCGTCTTCTCATAGTCGTCGGTCGACTGTGTGATCAGTGTGTGACCGTCTGCGTCCAGACAGGCGCCGACGACACCGAGCGGTGTCAGGTGCGGAGCCTTATTGAATGTGATTTTCATTCGCATTCGCGAGTACGCCGAGCCGCGCACATTGTCAAGCGTGCGGCAGCGTCGTGGCATAGCGTCCCATTCAAGTGCGCCGGTCACGCTCGTGGTTGACAGCGCGCCGGAACGCGGTCATGTTATTGAACTGCATTATCAATAAGGGTTCCCCAGGCATGAACGACGACAAGCTGATGGACGTGCGCGTGCCCCTCGCGGCGGCGGAGGGTGTGGTGGTCGAGATCGGCCACGGCGGCACCATCCACATCGAGCTCTCGCAGGTCAGCCTGCGGCTTCAGCGCGCGGAGTGCGAGCGCATCACGAGCGCGATGGCGCGCGCGATGGTTCGCCTGCGCAGGATCGAAGAAGCGCGCCAAGCGACGCCACGCCTGCGCCTCGTCGGCGACGCGGCCGACGACGCCGAGTAGCCTACGCCCTCAGCTCCTGATCGATGATGGCCTGCGCCCAAGCGGGCACGTCCGGCAGCGCCGTCACGTTGGGAGCGGTAGCGCGCGAGCTCTCGGAGAAAGATGGCCTCGTCGCTGTAAGATTGCGTGACGGTGCCGGCGACCATGGCGATCACACTGATCGCCATGTGCAGCAGGTTGGAGCGCACGAGGACGAACGAGCTATGCGAGCGGCGATGCTTGTTGGCCCACTCTTTCCACGGTCCGCGGCTCTTGCGCGAGCCGCGATCCACCCGCCGCACGTCCAGGAACAACTTGAGCGACCCGTCTCCTCGATCACGCGGTCGAAGTCACGCATTAGCCCATCCTCGTACGGCCCGTCGAAGTTCTGCACGCCGATCACATAGAGCACGCCGGGCGCCGGCCGAGACACCACGACGGCGCCGCTCGCGGCCCAGATCAACACGGTGCCGTCACTGTGTTCTTTCCGAGCCGCGTTCCTCTCACACGCTCCGAAAAGGGTGAGTTTCGGCTAGCGTGCATGAGCGATGCAGGCCTGTAAACCAGTGGTAGCGGCGGCGACGGGAGCGCATGCGGCGCAGTCCGGTTCGGCAATCAAGCCTGGTGCGCCTGAAGCCCGACGAGCACGCCAGTCCGCTCGTCGCTCAAGCCTGAGCGGGTCGCAGGTGCAGCAGTGCGCGGGCTTCGCTGGGCGACGCCACGGAGCGGCCTGCGCGTTCGGCGCAGCGAGCAAGCTCTTCGATGAGCGGGCCGTTGCCGGAGGCGCGCTCGCCGTTCGGCAAATAGAACGTGTCTTCGAGGCCCGTGCGCAGCATGCCCCCGAGCTCTGCCGCTCGCTGATGCACCGGCCAGATCTCCTGGCGTCCGATCAACGTGGTCTGCCACAGCGAGCCGGGTAGGCGATAGCCCGCGATCAGCTCGAGCAGCTTCGTGTCCGCGGGCATACCCGAGTCCACGCCCATCACGAAGTTGTACTCGGCGGAGCTGCACATCTTGTTCTTCACGTACATGCCCACCGAGCGCACGATGCCGACGTCGAAACACTCGAACTCCGGCAAGGTGCCCGTCTCCGCCATCGCGTCGAGCATGCCTTTGACCTTCTCCACCGGGTTATCGAACACCATCGGCGGCCAGGCCCACCTGCCGTCCTGGCGGATCTTCAGGTAGTTGAGCGTGCCGGCGTTGCACGCGGCGATCTCCGGCTTGATGCGCTTCAGGCACGCGACGGGGCCGGAAATGTCCGGACCCACCACGCCCGTGGTCTGGTTGATGATCACGCCCGGGCACGCGGCGCGAATGGCCTCAGTGAGCTCGAACGCCACCTCGGGATCCCAGCTCGGCAGGTGGCCCAGGCCCTCGGCTTGCGCGCGGAAGTGCACGTGCACGATGCTCGCGCCGGCGTCGTAGGCCTCGCGCGCCGAGCGCGCCATCTCGGCCGCGTTCACCGGGACGGGGTGCTGCTTGGGATTGGTGAGTACGCCCGTGAGCGCACAGGTCAGGATCGCCTTGTCCATTTACGTGCTCTCCTTCGTGAGCTCGATGCTCGCCAAGAGATCTCCCGCGCTGACTTGATCGCCGAGCGCGCAGTGCAGCTGGCGCAGGCGGCCGCTACCAGCGGCGAGCACGCGCGTCTCCATCTTCATGGCCTCGATGACCATGACCGGAGTGCCTTCCTCCACGGCCGCGCCGGCCTCGAGCGCCACGCGCGCGATGCGCCCGGCCAGCGGCGCGAGCACGCGGCTCGGGTCCTGCGCTGCAGTCCTCGTCTCGAGCGGCGAGGGCTCACTCAACGTGAGCTGGAGGCCCTCGAGCGCGAGCTGCACGCGGCCGTCCTGCACGAAGCCGAAGAAGCGCTTGCGCAGGCCGTCGAGCTCCGCCGTGCAGCGCTCGCCGCTGCGGCGCAGGTGCTGCACGCGCACGAGCGTCTCGCCGACCTGCACCTCGAGCGCAGCGGACCGCTGCGTCACGCGCAGCCTGCGCCGCTCCGAGCGGCAAGCCAGCTCGAGCTCGAAGCTCGCGTGCCCGCTGTTGCGGTAGCCGTCGCCGCGTCCGTCGAGCAGGAGCGCACAAGCGAGCGCCCAGGCCGCCGCGGGGATGGCTGGCGCCTGAAACAGCGCCGCGCCCTGCTCCAGCCAGCTGTCGAGCGTGGTCGTGACCAGCTCCGCCCGCTCGAGCTCGCGCGTGCGCAGGAGCTCCACCAGAAAGCGCGCGTTGGTCGTCAGCCCGAACAGCGGCGCGTCCTCCAGCGCGCGGATCAGCTTGCGCGTGGCCTCCTCGCGCGTCGCGCCGTGCACGATGAGCTTCGCAAGCATCGCATCGTAATACGGCGTGACGTCGCTGCCGTCTGCGATCCCACTGTCGATGCGCACACCCGGCTGTGAGAGCGCCTCGCTCACGACGAAGCGCGTCACGCGCCCGGTCTGCGGCGCGAAGCCCGCGTACGGATCTTCGGCGTACAGGCGCGCCTCGATGGCGTGACCGTGCAGCTGGACCTCGGCCTGAGTCAGCGGCAGCTTGCCGCCCTCGGCGATCAGGATCTGCCAGGCCACGAGATCGAGGCCCGTCACCGCCTCCGTGACGGGGTGCTCGACTTGCAGGCGCGTGTTCATCTCGAGGAAGTGGTAGCCGTGCTCGCGGTCGAGCATGAACTCCACGGTGCCCGCGCCCGTGTAGCCGATGGACAGCGCGGCCTGCACGGCGTTCTCGCCCATCTTCTGGCGCAGCGCGTCGGACAGCCCCGGCGCAGGCGCTTCTTCGATGAGCTTCTGCCGCCGCCGCTGTGCGCTGCAATCGCGATCCCCCAGGTACACGGCGTTGCCGTGGGCGTCGGCGAACACCTGCACCTCCACGTGCCGGCCGTGCTCGATGCGCTTCTCCAGCATCAACGTGCCGTCGCCGAACGCGCTCTCGGCCTCGCGCCGCGCGCTCTCGATCGCCGGCAGCAGCTCGCGCGGCTCGCTGATGGTGCGGATGCCGCGGCCGCCGCCGCCCGCCGTGGCCTTGATCAAGAGCGGGTAGCCGATGCGGGCGGCCTCACGCGTCAGTCGCTCCGCCGTTTGATCGGCGCCGAAGTACGCGGGTGCGGTCGGCACGCCGGCCTCGATCATGCGCTGCTTGGCGAGCGCCTTGTCGCCCATGGCGCGCATGGCTGCGGCGCTCGGGCCGATGAACGTTAGCCCCGCGTCCGCGCACGCGCCCGCAAACAGCGGGTTCTCGGACAGGAAGCCGTAGCCCGGATGCACGGCGTCTGCGCCGCTCTTGGCTGCAGCTTCCAGCAAGCGATCGATGCGCAAGTAGGACTCGACCGCGGGCGCGGGGCCGATCGCCACGGCTTCATCGGCCAGCGCGACGTGCGGCGCCGCAGCGTCCACCGCGCTGTATACCGCCACGCTGCGGTACCCGAGCGCGTGCGCGGTGCGGATCACGCGACACGCGATCTCTCCGCGATTTGCGATCAAGATCTTGTGGATGCGCGGCATGCCTCAGTCCTGTTCGGCCCAGCTCGGCTTGCGCTTCTGCAAAAAGGCGACGATGCCTTCCTGGCCCTCGGCGCCGGTGAACGCCTGCGCGAACAATGTTGCGGCGTGGTCCACGAGCGCGGCCGGCTGACCGTGCGTCTCGCGTTCGGCGCGCAAGAGCAGCGACTTCGTCACGCGCGTGGCGTGCGGGGCGCAGCTCAGGATCTTCGTGAGCGTGCTGGCAAGCCCCACCTCGAGCGCCGCGCTGTCCTCGTGGACCTCGTGCACGAGGCGAATGCCGAGCGCCTCCTGCGCGTCGAGCTTGCCACCGGTCACCGACAACCGCTTCGCCTCCGAGTAGCCGAGCCGCGCGAGCAAGAACGGCGCGATCTGCGCAGGGATCAGCCCGAGTGAGGTCTCCGGCAGGCGAAACACTGCGCTTTTTGCGGCGAGCGCCACGTCGGCCACACACGCCAGGCCAAAGCCGCCGCCCATCACCGCACCTTCCAGCGCGACGACCAGCGGTAGCTCCGTGACGGCGTACGCTGCACACACCCGGCCAAACGCAGCGTTCCATTCCGCGATGGCAGCTTCGCCGCCCTGCGCTGCACCCAGATCCTTCAGGTCCGCGCCCGCGGAGAAGTTGCCTGCAGCGCCCCGCAGGACGAGCGCACGCACCTCCTGCGCCGGACGGCGCTCGGCCCAGGCGAGCACGTCCGCCAGCTCCTTCACCATCTGCG
>Ga0190269_10000535_pt1 | contig 19399 bp, 8 predicted proteins | sample Popmic249IS_FD_133749 | JGI IMG/M metagenome (GOLD analysis project Ga0190269, IMG submission 133749) | Populus adjacent soil microbial communities from riparian zone of Blue River, Arizona, USA - 249 IS | ecosystem: Environmental > Terrestrial > Soil > Riparian zone | place: USA: Arizona... | reverse complement strand
CGGCGCCGCTCACGGCGGCGCGCGCTCCGGCGCCCGCGCGCACGTCGCGCACGGCTTCGATCAGCGCGGTGGCGAGCGCCGCCGCGAGCAGCAGCCACACCGTGCCGGGCAGATCTCCCAGCTCCTCCCAGACGCTGCCCACCGGGTTGCCGCTCTGCAGCACGGCCACGGTGAGCGCGCCGTACGCCACGAACTCACCCTGCGCGATGAAGATCACGCGCGTGATCGCGAACAACAGCACGGTGGCCAGCGCGAGCAGCGCGTACACCGCACCGTTGGTGAGACCATCCAACGTGAGAATCGAGGCGATCGACCAGTCCATACGACGCGGGCTACCTCGCGCGTCGAGCCCTTACGGCTCGACCTTCCAGTCACCGCCGACGACCTTCAGGACCACGCCGTTGTCGCTGGCGAAGCCCCAGTGATCCGTCTTCGTGTACGTGATCACGCCCTGCGACACGACCGTGCGGCCCACCGTCTCGAGCGCGTCGCGCAGCGCGCTGCGGAACGCCGGCGTGCCGGGCTTACCGGCCTTGAGCGCGACGGGCACCACCTTCTCCAGGACGATCCACGCATCGTACGCGTGCGCGCCGAGCTGGCTGCGGCTGCCCTTGCCGTACGCCGTCTCGTACTTCTGGCCGAAGTCGATCGCGAGCTTCTTCGACGGGTGACTGTCCGGCAGCTGCTCGCCGACGAGCGCAGGACCGGACACCACGAACGAGCCCTCGACGTCCTTTCCGCCGACGCGCATCAGGTCGCGCGTGGCCGCGCCGTGCGTCTGGTAGATCTTGCCCTTGAAACCGCGCTCGACGAGCGCCTTGTGCGGCATGGCTGCGCCGCTACCAGAGGCGACCACGAGGATGGCCTGCGGGTTCTGCGAGGTGAGCTTGAGCGCCTGCGCGGTCACGCTCGTGTCGGCGCGCGCGAAGCGTTCCGTCGCCACCAGCTTCGGCCCGCCGAGCTTCTCCGACTCCGCCTTGAAGTCGTTCAACCAGCTCTCGCCGTACGCGTCGTTGTAGCCGAGGAAGCCGATCGTCTTGATGCCCTGCTTCTTCATGTGCGCGATCAGCGCGTCGGCCATCACCGCGGTGCTCTGCGGCAGACGGAAGGTCCACGTGTCTTTGCCGGGCGGCAGCGCCGCGGGCGAAACGGCGAGCTGCGGCGTCTGCGCATCCGCGGCGACGCCCGCGATAGCGATCGCAACCGGCGTGAGCGCCGAGCCCACGATGACGTCCACCTTGTCTTCCGTCACGAGCTTCTTCGCGTTCGCCACGCCCTTGCTCGGATCGCTCGCGTCGTCCAGCACGATCACGTTCAGCGTCTCGCCCGCCAGGGTCTTGGGCCAGAGCTTGATGTAGTTGCCCACCGGAATGCCGAGACCGGATGCGGGCCCGGTCAGCGGCAAGCTCACGCCGACGGTGATGTCTGCCCGCGCAGCGCTCGCAAACAAGCACAGCAGGCTGGCCGAGACGAGGGCGTTGATTCGCTTCATTGCGGCGTGTCTCCTGAGAAGGCTTAAGGCTGAACGCGTCTTAACGCGAACCTGCGGACCGGTCCAGAGGTTCGCTGCACTAACTAGTCTCACGTCGCGCCATGCCGCGAGAGACCAAACGACGTGACGCTCGCGTGCAGCCGAGCGCCCGCCCACTTGGGAGCAGCACACGCGAATGTCCATGATTGGATCGTATCCCCGGCATACGACCCGCACGTTACACGACCTTGCCATCACGCTGCTGGATAACACCCGTGTCCCAGCCCAGGACTACGCGCGCACCCCACCTGGAGGTCCCATCCGGCAAGACCACTGCACATCGGTTACGTGAGCGCCAGACGCGAGCAAGATCTCGATCCTGGCGACAGCATGCCCGCATCCCACGCGCCGCCAAGGCTCGCCGCCGCTCACGGCGGCAGCGTCGAGTCCGAGAACTCTGGGCGTTGTGTGTTGTCATCCTCGCATGGCAGAGCGAGCGGGGAGCGGGTGGCGGGCCCTGGCGCTGAGCACGAGCGCGGGGCTGCTGATTTCGTTGTGTTATGCGGGACGTGCGCCGCGTGAAGAGCTCGGCCGCGAGCCGTCCGCGGAGCAGGCTGTCCCGCACGTCGGAGCGTCCGCGCGCGGCGAGCCGTCGGGCCAGCGCGCGGATCGCGGCCTGCTGGCCCGCTTCATGCAGCGACTCGAGCGCAAACAAGCTGCGGCTACGCGCTGCGCGGTGCTGCAGCAGCTGGCTGCGAGTCCCACGGCGGGCGACGGCGCGCTCGCGGTGCTCGAGCAGTACGCGCGACCGGGCGGGCTGCACGCCGAGCGCGCGTGCGCGCTGAGCGCATTGGGAGCCACCGCAAATTCCGCGGCCGTTGGCAGCCTGCTGCAGCTCGGCAGTGTCGTCGAGCGCGCGCTGCACGCCGATTGGGGGCGCGCGCTCGCGGTGCGCGCGGAGCCCGGTGCGCGCGCGGCGCTCGTTGCGGCCGCGCGTGACCGCAGCTCAGCGCTGCGCAGCGCCGCGGTCGTGGCGCTGGCAGAGGTGGGCGCGAGCGAGGCGGTGCCGCTGATCGGCGAGCTGCTCGAGGAGCCGGACAGCAGCGCACGGCGGCTGATCCAGGCGCTCGGCGCCTCGGGCGATCCACGCGCGCTCCCCATCTTGCAGGATCTCTTGACGCGCACGGACGGGCTCTTCACGAACGAGATCATCACGGCGCTCGGAGAGCTGAGCCGGCCGGAGGCGACGAACAGACTGCTCGAGCTGGCGCGCACCGCACCGTGGCGCAAGGCGCTCGTGTACCGGGCCCTCTCGCGCTCGAGCGATCCCGGTGCGGAGCGCGCGCTGCTGAGCGCTGCGGGCAGCGACGCGACTGCGCTGCAGGCCATCCTGGAGCTCGATACGCCGGACGTGCGCGCCTTCATGCTGCGCGCGCTGGACGGCAGCGATCAGCGGCGCGTGACTACGGCAGCGATGTATTTCGGGCAACACGCGGACGCGCGCGCCGGCGCGAGCTTGGCTCGACTGGCTCAGGGCACGGGAGTGGGAGTGGAGCCCGCGCTGCAGGCGCTTGCTGCCATGGGCGGCGAGGCGGCGCGCGAGGCGCTCGAGAACGTGGCCGGGCGCACGGGTCCCCTGCAGAACTTTGCGTTGCAGGCGCTGGCGCAGCAACCGGACGCAGAAGAGAGAGCGCGCGCGCTCGCGCTGTCGCTCCTCGAGGGACCCGAGGACGCGCCGAGCGCCGCGCTGACCATCCTCGCTCGCGATCCCTCGGCCGAGGCGCGCAGCGCGCTGCTGTCAGCTGCACAGCGCGGCGACACCCACGGCACTCGCGCGATCTGGCTGCTCGCGCGGCGCGACGATCCGCAGACGCTCGAGACGCTGAGCGCGATCGCACGCGACGCGCGCTCGCCTCACCGCCTCCAGGCGCTGTCCGCGCTGAGCGAAGGCGGCTCGGAGCAAGGGGCAGACGTCCTGCGTGGCGCGCTGCGAGACGCAGATCCTCGGCTGCGCGCGGAGGCGGTCGGCATGCTCGGCCGCCTCGAGGGCGCCGAGCACGCGCAGGCGGCGCTGCACGCGAGCCGCGATCCCGATCCGGACGTCGCCGCCGCGGCGGCGCTGCAGCTGAGCGACGTGGGCACGCCCGAGGCCGTCGATCGCCTGACGCAGCTCGCCACGGCGCAACGAGACAACGTGGGGGAGCAAGCCTTGCAGAGCCTCGCCCACGCGGCGCCCGAGCGCGCGGCAGAAGTCGTCGACACGCTGCTGCGCGGCGACGAGGCCGGCCTGCGCGTTGCGCTCACGGCCGTAGCGCGCTTGCCGCCCGATGCAGGCCAGCGCGTGTTGTCGCAGGCGCTGGCGACGGGCAACTCGGATGTCATCACCGAAGCGCTGCATCAGCTGCCGAACAGCGAGGTGGCACCGAGCCTACTCGCAGATGCCCTCGATCGGATCGCGCGCGATGGCCGCTTGCCGGGTGAGCTGCGCGCCCAGGCCCACGAGCTGCTGCTGACGGAGGCGGAGGGAGAGGCGGACGCGGACATCACACAGCCGTGAGTCACGTCAGCGCGGCGGCTGCGTCAGCGCATCATCCTCGCGGCAGCGGGGCGCTCGCCTGCCGCCGCGAGCCCGCGCCGCGCGCGAGCTCCTGCTACGGACGCAGGCCTCGCGGAATCAACGAACGAGCGTGTACGAGCGCAAGGTGATGCGGCTCGCGCTGGTGTCGGCGAACAGTTGATCGGTTTCGTTCGCGCTCGCCGCGAAGTGCTGTTCGAGCTCGAGCGCGTAGTGGCCCGTGAGCGGGCCGAGCTCTGGCCGCTCATGGCTGCGATTGCTCACGATCCAGACGCGCGCGGGACGCTCCCCTGCCAGCTGCGCGAGCAGCGCGTCGCGAGCCAGTGCGCGCTCATCCGGCACCGGGAAGCCCCACGCGCGCGCGGGCCAGCGCGGCGGCGGACGCGTGGACAAGCCCAGCTGCTCGACGTAGTAATGAAACGGCTCCGGACACGGCAGCTCGAGCAGCAACGGCTCGCCAGGCTGGATGCGCGCGAACAAGCTGCGAACGCTCTCGCGCCAAGGTTCCTTGTGGACGACACGGTACACGCGCTCGATGCGCAGCGCCGCCAGCAGCAGCAGACCCACAGCGAGCGGCCACGCGAGCTTGCGCGGCGCGCGGGTCAGCGCGACGGCCGCGCCGATCTCGAGCGCGGGCACGGTCATGATCAAGTACTTCGGCAGCAGCATCGGCGCGACGCACAAGGACACGAGCAGCGCCGCAGCGCAGGGCACGCCGAGCCACGCCACGATGAGCCGCGTGTGGCGCCGCGCGCGCGCGTCCGCAGCCCACATCCCACGCGCGAACCACACGAAGAGAACAGCGCTCACGGTCGCGAGGAGCTTGCTGCCTCCCGTCCACACCACCGGCAGCGCGAGCAGCGACGCCCCGCTGACCGGCCGAATCCAGCTCACCTGCGCGGCGCCCGTGCCGACCATCTGCCACAGCAGCGGGATGCTGATCGTTCCCGCGGACACGCCCGCCGCGATCAACGCTCTGCGCTCGCGGGACGGCGCCAAATAGCGCGGCGCACACGCTATGGCATTCGCCGCAAGCGTCCAGAGCGCGAACAGATGCGCGTACACGGCGAGCCCCTGAGTGAGCGCGTAGGCAACGATCCACGCGCGGCCTGCGCCGTCGAGGACGCGCATGAGCGCGAGCTGCGCGACGAGCACCAAAAGCACGGCGAGCATGTAGCCGCGCGCTTCCTGCGCGAGCTCCAGCATGAACGCATTACACACGTGCATGAGCACTGCGACGCGCGCCGCCCCGGCGCCGAACCCGAGCTGCACGATGCGATACAACACGGGCACGCCCGCCGCGAAGCACAACACCGACAACGCGCGCAGCGTGTGCTCACCGTGACCGAACAGCCGCACGCAGCCGCCGAGCAGCATGTAATACAGAGCCATGTTGTGGTCCGCGATCCACGCGCCGGGACCACCGAGCGCGAAGCCCGCGCTCGCCGCCTCATCGACCCACAAGCTCTCCGCCCCGAGCCGGTACGAGCCGAGCCCCAGCGCGAGCAGCGTCGCCGCCGCCGCCGTGAGCGGCAGCACGCTACGGCGTTCGTGGCCGGATTGGCCGACTGGGGGCTCCACCCGCCCAGGATACCGCGCCCGGAGCCCGACAACGCGCGCGGGCTGCGAGCGCGCATCGAGGAGGCACTAGAGGCCGAAGTCGTAGCTCGGCCCGAGGCGCGCGCTCGACTGCAGCTGCGCGTGATCGAGGGCGCCGGCGTAGATGCGAAGCTCGTGCAGCTCACCGTGCAGCGCCGGGTCAGCCTGGTAGTGCGAGCGGCCGAGCCACAGATCATCGAGCAGCAGCTGCGACAGGTTGCCCGGCGCCTTTGCGGTGCCCTGGCGTGCGCCGTCGACGTACAACGTGAGCGTCCCGGCGTCCGCGTCCAGCACGCAGGCGAAGTGCTGCACCACGTTCCGCTTCGCCGGCACGGGCGCGGTCACCGCGATCTCCTGCCTGCCGATCTGCAACACCGCGCGCACACCACCTTTGCCCTGGAGCGTGAGAAACAGATAGTTCGCGTCCGCCGCGTTCTGCTGACCCGACGCTGCGAAGTCGAACACGCGCTGCCACTGGTCCCGGTTCGCGTCGCCGGTGCTCGCCCACGTAACCCACGCTTCCACGGTGACGCTGCCCGCGTGCCAGGCCGCGGCGGGAAGCGTGGCGTAGCCCTCCCCGCGATAGCCGGGACCGCGATCGCCCGCGAAGCGCAAGCTGCCCTCGGCCTGCACCGCGGCGTAGATCGCACCATGAGCGCTGCCCACGCTGTCGAGCGCGCGCTGATCGCTCGCCTCGAAGCTGTAGCGGTGGCGCAGCAGCGCGCGCGAGCAAGACAGCATGCCTGCGCCGGCTGCCTGCGGATCGCGCAGCCCGCAGCCGCACGCGCCGGGCTCGGTCTTGTCGCGATCGTCAGGGCATTCGTCCGTGCAGTCCGGTGTACCGTCCGCGTCGCGATCGTGGTCTGGACGCTCACAGCCGCACACGCCCTGGCCGGTCTTCTCGGGATCGCGCGGACAACCGTCGCGGCAATCCGGCGTGCCGTCCTCGTCGACGTCGAGCTCCGGTTGGCCGCAGCCGCACGCGCCCACCGCTGTCTTTGCCGCGTCCTCCGGACATGCATCGACGCAGTCGGGCGTACCGTCCGCGTCGCGATCGCGCTCCGACATCCCGCAGCCGCACACGCCGGGCGCGGTCTTCGCCGGGTCGTTCGGGCAAGTGTCCGCGCTCATCACGCTCGCCGCGACCGCAGCCGGGCTGCCGCCGCTCGCGGCTGACGGCGGCGCGATCTGCGGAGGGGCGGTGTCGGGAGGAAGAGGCGCCGCGCGGTTGGGCCCCGCCGCGCAGTCCTCTCGATCGCAGGCGCACGCGGGGTCGATCTGCGCATCGCAGACCTCGGGCGGCAGCTCGGCGCTCGCGCTCACGGAAGCGCGGCCTGCAACCGGTTGCTCGTTAGCAGCCAACAGCTGCGGATCGTACAGCTGGCATCCAGCCAGCCAGCCTAACGACACCATCCACCAGCGAAGCCCGCTGGTCTCACGTAAGCTCGGGCACTTGTACATCGGACGACTGCGCTGGCATCTAACACAGCCCCAGGCGTCGACGGCGTTGCGATTGCGTGTCGGCTGATGACTCGCAGCATGTGTACGTAGGAGTGCACTCGGCTGCTCAGCCGCGGATGTTGCGTCACTGTTGCAGCAGCGCGCGCCCCTACCGAGCGACGCGCGCTGCTGCCAGCTGCATCAATCGATGCTGGCGAAGTCCGGCACCGCAGCGTTGTCGACGTCCGGCGCCGTGAGCTGCAGGTCCACGGTCGAGCCGAAGAGGATGCACATCTCCGCGGTGAATGCCTCGTTCGCGAAACGCAGCGGACCATTCTGTTGGGGCGACGGCGCACCCTCCGATAGCGCGCGCTCTTCCGTATATTCGATGTGGCAGTTGAAGTGCAGCTTCTGCCCCGGCATCAACATGCGAATCCCCGAGCTCGCACCGTCGCTGCGCGACTCGGGTGTTGGCGTGGGATTCTTGGTCAGGCTGTCGTAGCGAAAGGTCGGCTCATCCAACCACGCGAACGACTGATACAGGATATCCAGTTTGCCATCGGGGTCTTCCACCCAACTGCTGAAGTTGCTCGTCCAGGCGTGGCGATGACCGAACGCCGTGACCAGCCGTATCGGCTGCTGGATCGTCCACGAGTAGTGCAGATCGACCGTCTTTCCAGGGCTCACGCTGAGCGTCACGGGCTGCAGCGGGTTGAGGCCGAGGATGCCGCGCGTCTCGTGTCGCGCGTCTTCCTCCCACCACAGGTTCGTCCACGCCTCTTTCAAGATGGTGGTGTCCGTCGCGTTGAAGTGATGCATGTTGAATGTCACCGGCGCGTTCGCAGGCAGCCGACTGAAGAGGCCGTCGTCCTCCTCGGGCTTCTCCAGGGACTTGGGTGCGTTCTCGTCCGGCCGCTGCGCGCCCGGTAGATTCGTGCCGCCAACGAGGCCCGTCATCAGTGCGGGCCCCCATTGCTCCGTCACGGCGCCGCCCTGCGAAGAGACGATCATGTGGTGCGAGCCAGGGCGCATGCGCGCGTGGTTGCGGTAGTAATTCTTCTGCTCCGGGTTGTAAGCGGACGTGTTGTAGTTCGCCTGTTCTTCCTGTCCGCTCTCCATGGTCCAGACATCCGACAGGTTGTCGTAGCCGCTCATGTCGCCCTTCGAGACTTGCTCGAACCAGGCTTTGCCTTGCGGATGGACACCGTACTGAATGCCCTTGTCGGGCGGCGGCGGCAGGATGCAGAAGTGATCCCCAGGGAACTTCGTCTTGTACCAGGGCCACGCATCGACGCAGCGCACGGCGTAGGGGTTGTTGGTCGTCGGATGAAACGGCGCGCACTTGTTCGGCAGCGTGTCGCCACCCGGGCTGTAGATCAGGCCCTCGAAGCTGAAGCCGCGACAGCTCTCGGAGATCGGCTCCGCGCCGCTGCTGTGCGCGGCCTCGCTCTTCATGGCCGCGATCGAGCTGACACCCTGGCTCGACTCTGCCGGTTTGTTCTCTGACGCGGGCTTCGTGGTCTCGGGTGGCTGGCCGGCGTCGCTGCTCGCCTTACTGGCGCTTCCCGCAGCAGAAGCAGCCTCTTCCTCGCGTGAATCCTTCGAGCCGCAGCCTGCGGCAAGGACCAGCAGCGGGAACAACCATGTCATTCGGTTCATGTTCGCTCTCTCCCAGAGCACGCACGCACACACGCCTGCGCATGGGCGCTTAGTTGCTCACATGCGGAGTGGCACTCTTTTATCCAAGGTGCGTTCAGGGAGACCGAACGGCTCTTGGCTGCAACGCTGCGTGCGCGCTCGTAGCGCTACGCGCCAGCGCGTCGCGTATGCACACAGGTCGGCGCCGGGGGGCTAGCGTGAGGTCTGCGAAGGCGGCGCAGAAAGCATGCCGCTGGCGCCGCCGCCATCAGCTGCAACGCCCGGACGCTTGCTGCTGCCGAGGATCCACAGCCCGAGCAGCAGGCTGAGCGCGGCCGTCGCGAGCTGTGTGCAGTAGCTGATGAACGTGAACACCACGCCGGAAGTCAGCAGCTGCTGCGGGAAGAACATGGCGATGCCGCAGTACGCGCCGATCTGGTACATGCCGTAGAAGCCCGGCGGCCCTGGCAACGTCGTGCTGAGCCCGAGCACGCCCATCGTCACACACGCCTGCGAGAAGCTGGCAGGCGCGCCCGCGCCGCGCAGCAGCACCATGAAGCCGAACGCGGACACGAGCCAGTAGCCCACGGTGTCGCGCAGGAACGGCACGCCGTGCTGCCTCGACATCAAGAACTGCAAGCTGTCCGAGACGCGCTCCACCTGATCGGTCACGAACTTGGCGAGCGGCTTCGAGACCAGGCCGACCACGTTGTAGACGATGCGATGTGCGGTCGCGCGCCAGAAGTAGAACAGCGCCATCGCCGTGAACGCGAGCACGAAGAAGACGAGCGCGCTCTTCGCGATCGCGGGCACGAGCGCCACCGGCAGCTTCAGATCACCGAGGCGATCCGGCAGCGGCGAGACGGGCGTCGCCGTCGCGAGCCCGATGGCCAGGATCACGGTGAGCATCACCCCATCCACGATGCGCTCTGCGACCACGGTGCCCGCGGCCTGCATGAAGCCGATCTGCTTGTCGCGCGCGATCAAGAGCGGCCGCGCGATCTCGCCCATGCGCATCGGCGCAAACAGCGCCGCGAAACCGACCAGGCCCACCCCGATCACGCGCGTCTTCGACACCTTCGGCTCGAGCGGGCGCAAGAGGTGCACCCAGCGCCCGATCCGCAGGTACGTGCCGAAGATCCACAGCGGGATGAACGCAAACAGCGCCCAGGGCTGCAGGTGACTCCAGGCTTCCTCGGAGGGCACGACCGGCAGGCCGCCCTGCTCGAGCACGTAGAACAGCACGCCGCCGATCAAGAGCGAGACGAGGAGCCGCGTGATCATGGAGCGCCGACGGTCGGGCGCGACGACTGGGCTGTCCGATTTGGGGAGTATGACTGCGGGGTCCGACAAAGCCCGCCCACTATAGCTGAGCCCATCCCGCCAGGCTCGCGCGGTGTGCGCAATGCGCACACGCGACGCACGGTCGCGATCCCTACTCCGTCCGGCCGCAGGCGGCGGCGAGCGGAATTTTTCTCAAATTTCGATGTTGCCGGATTCTTGTTTACCGACAGCATCGTGATTGGTGCGGACCCTGTGTTGCGTGACGAAGCAAGGGCCCCGGAGACGCCGCGTGGAGGCTGGCCCTGCATGCCGTTGCCCCCCTGTCCGCCTCAAACAGGCAAGAGGCGTCAACCCCCTTCGACGTGTGCGTCCAAAAGTAGCGAGCACCGTGTCGAGCCAGGCTCGATGAGCGGAACGCTTTCCATGCAGAGTACCTCGGAGCTGTCGTGCGCTCTGACGTCGGAACATGAGGGTGTCAGGGCCCACGCCATATTGCAGACCGCTGCCCAGGGCCGCCATCAGCGGCAAGGATCCCGTTCAGCGTGCATGATGCACTTCTCGACCGCGCCGTGACAGCTGCGCACATCACTCGCCTTTCGTGTGCGCGAGAACCGCGCTGCCCCACATCCGGCACGGCTGATGGGCACTACCTGACTCAATCCGTGGTCTCGAATGCCACCACGACGCAGCCATCGGCGGCAGTCGCAGCTCATGCCGACCTACGTCGCGCGCGAATGCAAACGCTTGTTCGTGTGCATCGGCGCGCGTGATAAGTTGGACGGATGGGAGGAACCCAGGCGTGCACCCGTCGTCGACGGAGGCGTGGGTCACTCGCGCACAACCGGAGATACCGATGATCGTCCTTCCTGGCTACCAGCTCGGCGCACTCGTCCATGACAGCGCGAATTGCAGCATCTACCGCGCGCTGCGTACGTCCGATGGTGCCGCGGTGGTGCTCAAGATCCCTCGCGTCGATGCGAGCGCCGCGCCGGATGTGCTCGGTCGTCTGGTTCGCGAGCACGCGCTGCTCGCGACGCTGGTCATCCCAGGCGTCGTCCGCTGCCTCGGTCTGGAGAGCCATCAGGGTGTGCCGATCCTGGTGTTCGCCGATGCTTCGCTTAAGACGCTTCGGCAGATGCTCGACGGCAAGCCGATGCCGCTGGCAGCGTTACTCGATTTTGCGCTCGCGCTCACCGAGATCCTCGGGCGCGTTCACGAGGCGGGTGTCGTTCACAAGGATATCAACCCGTCGAACGTGCTGTGGGACCCCGAGACCAAGGCGATCGAGTTGATAGACTTTGGTATCGCGACGCGACTGCCGCGCGAGACGCAGGACTTCAAGAGCGCGAATCTACTCGAAGGCACGCTCGCGTATCTGTCTCCCGAGCAGACCGGGCGTATGAATCGCGCGATCGACTATCGCACGGACTTCTACGCGCTCGGTATGACACTGTACGAGCTCGCGACGGGTCGCCCGGCGTTCAGCGCGGGCGATCCCATGGCGCTCGTGCACTGCCACATCGCCAAGGTGCCGACCGCACCTTCCGAGCTGAACCCCGATATCCCGGTGGTGCTCTCGCAGATCATCGCGAAGCTGATCGCGAAGATGGCTGAGGACCGCTATCAGAGTGCGCGCGGTCTGGCGGTCGACCTGCAACGGCTCAAAGAGCAGCTCCAGCGCGCTGAGCCGCTCGGTGGTTTCAGCCCCGGCGAACGCGATGTCTCGCCGAAGTTCCAGCTGCCCCAGAAGCTGTACGGCCGACAAAACGAGGTCGACCAGCTGCTCGCCTCGTTCGAACGTGTCGCCTCCGGCACGGCCGCGGTCGTGACTGTCTGCGGCTACTCGGGCATCGGCAAATCAGCGCTCGTCAGTGAGGTGCACAAACCGATCGTGGCCCGTCGGGGGTACTTTGCGAGTGGCAAGTTCGACCAGTTCAAGCGCGACGTGGCGTACGACGCGGTGCTGCATGCCTTTCGGCACGTTGGCCGCGACCTCCTGCTCGAGAGCCCGGAGCGCCTGACCCTGTGGCGCACGACGCTCACCAAAACGTTGGGCTTGAATGCGTGTGTCTTGACGTCGCTGCTACCCGAGTTCGAGTTGTTGTTGGGCAAGCTGCCTCCGCCCTCGCTCGTGAGCGCGACGGAAGGCCAGGCGCGCTTCAACACCACGTTCCAGAGCTTTTTGAGTGCCTTTGCTGAGATGGGTCACCCACTGGTCGTGTTTCTGGACGACGTGCAGTGGGCCGACTCGGGGTCGCTTTCCCTGATTCAGACGCTCGCCACCAGCGCCGAGAGCCGCAATTTCCTGCTGATCTGCGCCTATCGCGACAACGAGGTGCATGCGTCGCATCCGCTCACGATGGTGCTCGACGCCGCGCGAAAAGCCAAAGTGGTGCCGCTGGAGAGCATCGTCGTCAAGCCGCTCGCGCAGGCCGACGTGGCGCACCTCGTCGCGGACGCGCTTCACCGGTCCGCCGAGGACGTGGCCGATTTAGCCAAGAGTCTGCACAAGAAAACAGCGGGCAATCCGTTCTTCCTCACTCAGCTGCTCGTGGCGCTCGAGCACAAGAACCTGATTCGCTTCGAGCATGCGACGGGTGTGTGGCAATGGAATTTGAAAGAGATCGAGACGGTTGGCACGACCGACAACGTCGTCGATCTGATGATAGGCCGGATCCGCACGCTGCCCGAGCGGACCCAGCGCATGCTCCAGGTCGCAGCCTGCGTGGGGAACCGCTTCGACCTGGCTGTGATCGCGATCACGCAACAACGTACGCAGGACGAAACTGCGGCCGATTTGTGGGCTGCGCTGGAGGAAGGCTTCATCCTTGCGATCGAAAGTGAGGCGCTCGCGGTCGGCGCCGAGAAGGGTCAGCGCTCGCGTTGGTATCGATTTCTGCATGATCGTGTGCAGCAGGCCGCGTACGCGATGCTCTCGGACGCCGAGCGTGCGGCGCTGCGGCTCGGTGTTGCACGACTGATGTTGCAGAGTGCAGACCCTGCGGATCCGGGCGCGGCGATTCACGACGTGCTGGGGCACTTCATGGCAGCGGCGGACCTACTCACGGATCCAGCGGAGCGCGATGTGGTGGCTGCGCTGGCGCTCGACGCGGGTCAACGCGCACGCACCTCGTTGGCGTATGCGACGGCGCAGAAGGCGCTCTCATTCGGTCTCGGCTTACTCTCGAAGGATGCCTGGGAACGCACCTATCCCCTCGCCTTCGGCATGCACATGGAGCTGGCGCAGACCGAGTTTCTGTCGGCCAATGGCGAGCGTGCGGTCGAGCTGTTCGGCATCGCGATTGCGCATGCACGCACGCTGCCCGACAAAGCCAGCGCGTACCTCACCCGGACCAACCTCGCCGAGATGGCGGGCCGCTTCGAGGAGGCGATCGGGCTCGGCCTGGAAGCGCTCGGCCTGTTCGGGATCCAGCTGCCGCTCGCGCCGTCCGACGCAGACACGGATCGACTGATCGCCGAGTTGTTCGACGCCATGGGCGGCCGTTCGCCTGCGGATCTGATGGACCTGCCGCCGATGACCGACCCGGACCACGTAGCGCTGATCCAGACGTACACGGGCCTGGTCGCGACTTCGTATTTCGTGAGCACCAACTTCTACGCGTCGGTGGTGCTGAATGCGCTGATTCATTCGGTGCGGCACGGTCAAACGCCGCTGCTCGTGTTCGCCGCCTGCGGTGCGGCCTGGACGTTGATCGATCGGGGCCATGACACCTTCGGCTACAATCTGGGTAAGTTCGGCTTCGAGCTGTCGGAGAAGCTCGGCATCGGTCCGATCCAGGCCCGCGCCTATTTCCAGTTCGGAGATTGGACCCGACATCGCGCTAACTTCCACATCCGTGAAAACCACGGCTATCTGAAGAAGGCGTTTTTGTTCTGCCTCGAGAGCGGCGACTTGAGCTGGGGCTGTTACAGCGCAGTCCACCTGGTCGCGAACGACTTCGTGCTCGGCCATCCCATCGCCGAGGCCCGCGTCGAGGCGGCTCGTTGGCTGGAGTACACGCTCAAGGTGAAGTCCCCGGAAATGCACGATGCGTGCAAGACGATGGACCGCGCATACATGACTCTGCTCGGCCTGACGGATGGCCCGGCTACGTACGATGACGCGGATGGCTTCGATGAGGCGCAGTACGAAGCGTTTCTGCTCGCGAACCGATCGCAGTGTGTTCAGGCATACCACTATCATCACCGCGCGATCGTGCACTACATCTTCGGCAACACGCGCGAGGCGTTCGAGACCGATGCGAAGACCGCGAAAGTGATCTGGGCCTTGCACGGGCAGCTCAAGATCGAGGAGCACCTGTTCTATCAAGCGCTGATTCACCTCGCTCACTGCCTCAGCGCACCCGAGGCAGAGCGCGCCGCGATACTCGAAAAGGCCCGCAGGAATGAACAGAGACTGTGCGCGCTCGCGGCGAAGTCGCCGAAGAACTATGCGCACAAGCAGCTGCTGGTCACAGCGGAGCTAGCGCGCCTCGACGGTAAGCATGCGGAGGCTGCCGAGCTGTACGATGTGGCGATCGCCGCGGCGCTCGAAGACGGCTGGGTGAACATCGCGGCCATCGCGTGCGAGTGCGCGTTGAAGTTTCATACGGGCTTGCGTCGAACCGCGCGCGCACGTGGTTACCTGTTGGAGGCGCTCACGCACTATGCCGTTTGGGGGGCCACGGCCAAGGTTCGCCAGCTGAATGAGACATACCACGCGCTGCTACCGGCGGCGCGCGCTGCGACGGCAACGGGTACGGTCGCCGGGGCGGCGCACAATGTCACTGGGACCGCGCAAGGACTGGACCTTGCGAGCGTGACCAAGGCCGCGCAGGCCATCTCGACGGAGATCCACCTCGATCGCTTGCTTCAGACGCTGATCCGGATCCTGATCGAGAATGCCGGCGCGCAGCGCGGTTTCATCGTGTTGCAGCGCAATGGCCAGCTGCTCATCGAGGCGTCGGGAGGGCACGGCGACGACGCGGTGGCGGTGCTGCAGTCTACCGAGCTGGAGCAGTCGTCTGAGCTATCAGTAGGCGTTGTGTCGTATGTGGCGCGCACCAAACAGCCGGTAGTGCTCGAGAATGCGACAGTTGCCCCGACGTTCGCGGCCGACCCGTACATCGCTCGGCGCGCAACCAAGTCGCTCATGTGTTTGCCGATCGTCAATCAGTCGCGGCTGGTGGGCGTGATCTATCTCGAGAACAATCTCGCGGTAGGTTGCTTCGATGTCGCACGGCTCGCGGCAGTGCAGATCCTGCTGACGCAGATGGCGATCTCGATCGAGAACGCCACGCTGTATGCCAACCTGGAGGACAAGGTGCGGGAACGCACGCACGAGCTGCACCTGCGCGAGCGCGCGATCCAGCTGATTCTCGACAGCACGGGCGATGGCTTGCTCAGTGTCGGGCTCGACGGCCGACTCGACGCAGACCCTTCCCGTGCGGCGCGCGAGTGGTTTGGTGATGCGGCCATCGGCGGCGAAGCGCACGCCTATCTGGCAGGCGGTGACACCCACTTCTCCAACGCTTTCATCGTCGGTCTCGGCCAAGTCGCGGACGACATCTTTCCGTTCGCGGTCTCGGCCGATCAGCTCCCGCGACGCCTGGAGCGGGCTGATCGTGTGTACGAGCTCAGCTACAAACAAGTGTTCGAGGACGGCGTGTTCAAGCGCGTGCTCGTGGTCGTGCGGGACGACACGGCCGCCGCGGCTGCGCGCCGCGCGGAGAGCGAGGCGCTCGAGAAGCAGGGCATCATCGGCCGACTGTTGTCAGACAGAGAAGGCGTGGAGCGTTTTCTGTCCGAGAGCGCGGGCTTGCTTCGCCAGCTGAGCAGTGAGCGCGATGAAGTGGTAGCCAAGCGCTTGCTGCATACACTCAAAGGCAACGCGGCGATCTTCGGGTTTGGCTCGCTGGCCAGTCAGTGTCATGCGCTCGAGACGCGTCTGGCCGAGGACGAGGGCTCACAACTGCGAGTCGAAGATGTCGCGGCGCTGGAGCAGTCTTTCAACGCGCGCGTCGAGAGTATTCGAACCTTCCTCGAGACCGCTGACTCCGGCGCCCTGCGGGTCGACGCAGAGGAGCTCGCGACGGTCATCGAGGCTGCCAAGGCGCGCGCAGACTACCGCGAGCTGATCGATGTGCTCGAGTCGTGGCGCTGGCGTCGCTCGGCCGAATACCTCAAGTCGATCAAGGAGCAAACGGTTCGCGTTGCGGAGCGCTTGGGCAAGAAGGTGGCCGTCGCGGCAAACGACAATGGCCTGCGGATCGAGCACGGCACGCTCGATCCGTTCCTGGGATCGTTGATTCACGTGATTCGCAATGCGGTCGACCACGGTCTCGAAGACAACGACGCGCGTATTGCTGCAGGGAAACCCGGTGTGGGTGCGGTGCAGGTGTCGACGCGCCTCGATGCGTCACATCTCACGATCGAGATCGTGGATGATGGGCGGGGCATCGATCTCGAGAAGCTGTCGGAGGTCGCCAAGAAGCGTGGACTGCAGATGCGCGGCCCCGAGGACGTAGTCGATGTGCTGTTCGCAGACGGCGTGTCGACGCGCGACGAGGTGACAGAGATGTCCGGACGCGGCGTGGGCCTCAGTGCTGTGCGTGCTGCCTGCGAAGACGTCGGCGGCAAGGTGCACGTGAGCTCGACCCGCGGCAAGGGGACCACGTTCAGCTTCCAGTTCCCCGCGAGCCTCGCGCGCAAGCGAGGGGCACTGCAGCGTCGCAGCGCGTGATGGTGGCCAGGGATGGCTGTTGGCGCGTGCGAGGCGAAGGCTTGCGAAGAGAGACAGCGAGCTCACTCGACCTCGAGCACACCCGTTTCTTCGGCGTAGCCGAACACGGCACCCGAAAGCGCGTCAACCGGCTCATAGCCCACTAACTTCGCAGGCGAGTGGATGAACCCCAGCTGCGTCGGCTCGGTCTGGCTCTCGTAGTAGAGCGAGCCTGCGCGCCGATCGAGGATGAACTTCCGCGTGCCGTCGAAGACCGCCGACAGGTCCAGCTCCAGCCGCTCGTACGGGCTGTAGCGCCAGGCGTCGCTGAACAGCTGGCGCCCGGGCGTGTCCTTTTGGCGCAGCGCCAGCGGGCCGAGATCGATGCCGTCGAGGTAGTCCGGCTTCGGCGACTGCAAGAGCCCCAGCACGGTCGGCACGAGGTCCACGCACGAGACCGCGCGCCGGATGCGCCCGGCCGGCCAGCCCGGCACGCGCGCGATGAGCGGCACGCGGATCACCGGCTCATCGAGGCTGTCGCCGTGATAGCGGCTGATGGGGTTGATGCCCTCGCCGTGATCCGCCGTCACGAACACGGCCGTGGGCGTGGGCCGCTTCGCGAGCTCGTCGAGCAGGCGGATGAGCTGCGTGTCCAGATACGCGACCTGATGATCGTAGACGTCCACCGGGCTCGTGCCGTAGTTGCGAATCTCCGGGTGCGTCTCGTCCGGCCAGTGCGTGCCGAAGAAATGCACCCACATGAAGAAGCGCTTGTCCTCGGGCACGCCCTTCAAGAGACCGATCGCCGTGTCCGCAGTGCCCGCGTCGTTGCGCTTGTCCTCCGGCAGCTTGTCGATCTGGTAGTACTGATCGAAGCCGCGCTCGATGCCGGTGCCCCATTCCAGCATCGCGGAGTAGCCATCGTCCGTGACCGCGATCGTCGTCATGCCCTGACGCTTGGCAAATTCCGCGAGCGTCGGGTGTGGATCGCCGAAAGCCAGCGGGAACATGTGCAGGCGCTCTTCCCCGGGGCCCAGCTGCTTCTGCGTCGCGGGCACGATCGCGAAGCGGTTGGTCTCGAAGAACTTGCGCCACGACAGGTGCCGCGGGTAGAGCCCGCGCAGCAGCGACGGCACCGCGATGCTGGTCCAACCACCGGACGTGTACGCGCGGTCGAACACCGTCGCGTTCTGCGCCCAGGCGTCGAGCCGCGGCGTCGTGTCGCGCGCCTTTGGCCCGTAGCCCTCGGGGTTGTACAGGCCCAGGTGATCGGGGTTCAGCGCGTCGACCGTGATCAGCACCACGTCGAGCGGCGCCGGTCCCTCGGGCGCCGGTGGCAGCACGATCTTCTGGTTCAGGCGCTTGGCGTCGCCGAGCACGCAGTTCTCGTCGATGCCGTTGTCCGGGATCTCGTGCGCGCCCGGGTGCACGCGCGGATTCCACGGCGCGCAGTCGCTCGCGCCGAGCAGCGATGCGTGACCATCGTGATCGAAGTCCACCAGGTCGCGGCTGATCTGCAGCACCGCGCGCGCCCACGGGTGCACCACGAACTCGTTCAGCGTGACGGTGCGCCGCTCGTTCAGCAGCCACAGACACGCGCTGAAGCCGACAGCGGCGACCAGCCAACCCGGCTTGCCCACGCGCGGCCACTCGGACCACGCGAGCACCAGCGCGATCGTGAGCAGCCAGAACGAGCCGAGGCGAAACGCGTTGTGCGCCACCGGATACTGGTTCGGGAACACGCGCAGGTCCGCGATATGCAGGCCGATGCAGCCCGCGAGCAAGGCGAGCGCAAACGCGAGCCGCAGACGCGGGCCCCTGCCGGGCAGGTAGCCGCGCGGCTCTGCCGCTGATGGCTGCAGCGCGCTCAGCAGCCAGCCGAGCGCCACGGCGGTGACGCTGCACGCGCCGAGCACCAGGATCGCGAGCTTCGCGTAGCGGCTGTTCAGGCGTGTGAACGCGCCGAGGCTGCGCGCGAGCCAGCCCGAGGCCGCGCCCGCGGCCAAGAACCAACCGAGGAGCGCCGCCGCTCGCGGCAGCCGCGAGCCGAGCCAAAACGCGGCCGAGACGAGCACGCCGTGCAGCAACGCGACCACCAGCAGCAGCGCGCCGTAGTAGCCCAGAAAGCGCACCGGCACGGCCCGCGGCGGATACAGGAGGTCGCGCAAACAGCACAGCACCAGCGCGACGACCGAGGCGCACAGCCAGGGGCTCGCGGAGAAGATCCAGCCTAGTGCCTGTCGCAGCGGCCGAGGCGGCGTCAATCGCGAAGCGGAACTGCTCGAGGCGCCACTATTCATGAAAAGTCAGGGGGTGAGCCCCTCATCGTGCGCTCAGCGCTTGCCACCCGTCCACAGTCCGAGCGACTTCAAGGTCGACTCCGTCTCCGGCGACTCGTGCTTCTTGCGGAACAGGAAGAACTCGCCTTGCTTTGCGACCAGGCCGTAAGGGGTGGCGCGCATGGCCGACCGCACCTGGTTCTTGGCATCGGAGTCGAGGTGATGTCGGTTCAGAAAGATGTACTCCGCGTCGCCCACGGTAATCTTGAGCGTATACGCATCCAGGCGCGTGGACACGTGGGGAATCTCCGACTCCGTCGCCGCCACGCTGGCCTGCGGCGGAATGTGACTCGCCACGGCGCGCAGGTCGGCGTAGCGCTGGCGCTCGCCGG
>Ga0190269_10000534_pt1 | contig 19403 bp, 18 predicted proteins | sample Popmic249IS_FD_133749 | JGI IMG/M metagenome (GOLD analysis project Ga0190269, IMG submission 133749) | Populus adjacent soil microbial communities from riparian zone of Blue River, Arizona, USA - 249 IS | ecosystem: Environmental > Terrestrial > Soil > Riparian zone | place: USA: Arizona... | reverse complement strand
TTTTTTTTTTTTACTAGGCTTTGCGCCCCCCCGTGGAACACCGCCCGGGGGGGGGGGGGGGCGGCGGCCCGGGGGGGGGGGGGGGCGCGGCGGGGGGGGGGGGGGGGGGGGGGCTACGCGCTGTTCGTCACGCAGATCACGTGCGCCACGAACCGCGTGCTCGGGTCGGCGCCAGCAGTGGTGACCACAGTGGATCCCCATCCGGTGCCTGTGCTGTCGAGATCAGACTCGGAAACGTAGGCAGTCGTTGCGTTACCAGTGCCGGAGTACGTGTTGCCCACGTGGGCGCCGCCGCCGACCGGAACCTTGCCGGAGGGGCACTGCGGGTCCAAGAGCGTGTGGGAGTTGGGGGTGAGGTCGATGGTCACCGTGACGACCTCCCAGCCGAGGACGCCGGCGGGGCCCTGCGGCCCGGTGGCGCCCGTTGCCCCCGCCGCACCCGGGGTCCCGGCCGGTCCCGCCGGACCCGCAGGACCCGCAGGACCGGCCGGGCCCACGGCGCCGTCCGCCCCGTCGGCCCCGTTCAGGCCGTCCAGACCGTCGGTGCCGTCCGCGCCGTCGAGCCCGGCCGCGCCGGCGAGGCCCTGCGGGCCGGTGGCGCCGCGCAGGCCGTTCGCACCGCGGGCGACCAGGACCGACCAGGCGCGCGACGTACCTGGCACGACGCCGCTCGAGGCGGCGCTGGCGAGGTAGGAGGAGCCGCCGTGGGAGACGACGTCGAGGACGGCGTACCGGCCGGTGCTCGACCAGCCACCGCGGTAGCGGAAGCCCTTGGACCAGCCGACGGTGGTCTCGCGGGAGGTGCAGCGCTTGCCGGCCTGGAAGTCGACGATGCGCACTGCCCCGGAGGTGCGGTTGACGCAGCCGGTGATGGCACCGGTGGTGGTGGACGGGATGGAGGCGACCGCGACGCCGCTGCCGAGGAGGAGGGCGCTCACCGCGGCCCCTCCTGCGAACGCTGCTGCCGTGCGGTGTCGTGCCACTGCCTGGCTGAGAGTCACACCTGCTCCCTTCAGGGACGTACCGGGACATCCGGTATGATCAAGATCACTCGACGGGGCGCAGCGCGCGCCGATACGCCCAGATGGCTGTGGGCAGCGGGCTTCCCGTGCAGTCGTTAGGGTCAAGCCGTGCCCCTTCCGCTGCCCGGACCGGACTCCCGCTGGCGCTGCCGCCAGTGCGGCAACCTCACGCGCTTCGACGTGGTGCGGACCACCCGCGCCCGGGAGTACGTCCACGTCGACCTCTCCGGCGAGCCCCTGGTCGAGGAGCGTGAGGTGGTGGAGGACCTGGTCGAGCACGTGACCTGCCGCTGGTGCTCCGCCGTCGACGCGGTCGAGGAGGTCCCGCGCCCCGAGGCGGCCTCCCTCGGCACCGGCACCGGCACCGGCACCGCCGCGGGCAGCGAGCGCGGCTAGCGCCGGTGGCGCTCCCCGAGCCGGTTCGCGCGCACGTCGCGGCCTGGGCCGCTGACGCGCTGACCGCGCTGCCGGCCGACCGCGTGCCGGCGGCCCTGCAGCACGTCCGGCGCTTCACCGCGGCCCGACGGGCCAGGCTCGGTGCCGGCGCGCTGGCCGCCGTCCTCGAGTCGGACGCCGTCTTCCGGCAGCAGGCGCTGGAGGTCGCCCGGGCGGCTCACCCCGCCCTGGCCGCCGCGCTCGTAGAGGGCAGCGAGGTGCCCGCTGCCCCGCCCGAGGAGGTGGCCGCCCTCGCGTACCTCCTGCGGGTCGAGGGCTGGGAGCGCCACGTCGAGCGCGCGGACGAGGAGACCCGGCGGGCCAGGGAGGCCGTGGAGGACGTGGGCCGGGTCGAGCAGGTACGACGGCTGGAGACCGAGCTCGCGGCGCTGAGCACCCGGGCGGCGAACGAGCTGGCCGCGGCCGAGGACCGGGCCCGGGCCGCCGAGGCGGAGCTGGCCGACGTCCGGCGCAGGGTGCGCGAGCTCGGGTCGCGTGTGGGGCGGGCGGAGCAGGCGCAGCGGCAGGCCGAGGCCGAGCGTGACGCCGCCCGCACCGGCGCGGAGGCGGCGGTGTCGCGCGCGGAGGGGCTGACCCGCCGGCTCGAGGACCGGGTGGCGGAGCTCGAGGCGGCGCTCGGCCGGGCCAGGGACGACCAGCGGAGCACCGGCCGGGAGGAGCAGATCCGCCTCCGGCTCCTGCTGGACGCGCTGCTCGGCTCGGCCCAGGGCCTGCGCCGGGAGCTGGCGCTGCCGCCGCTCGAGGGGCGGCCCGCGGATGCCCTGGCGCGCGACTACGCCGTCGCGGGGGCCGAGCAGGGCCCCCGCGGGCTGCTCCGGGACGACCCGGCGCTGCTCGACGGGCTCCTCGGCGTACCGGCGACGCACCTGCTCGTCGACGGCTACAACGTCACCAAGACCGGGTACGGCGACCTGACCCTGCAGGCTCAGCGGACCCGCCTCCTGGCCGGCCTGGGGGCGCTGGCCGCCCGCACCGGCGCGGAGGTGACGGTGGTCTTCGACGGCCGCGACGGGGCAGTGCCCTCGGCCCTGCCCGCCCCGCGGGGTGTACGGCTGCTGTTCAGCCGGAGCGGCGAGACGGCCGACGAGGTGCTCCGCCGGCTCGCGCGGCACGAGCCGGAGGGGCGGCCGGTCGTCGTGGTCTCCAGCGACCGGGAGGTCGCCGACGGCGTCCGCGAGGCCGGAGCGCACGCGGTGCCGTCACCCGCCCTGCTGCGGCTGCTCGAGCGCGGTCCTGTCGGACCCCCCTCCTAGCGTCCTCCCCACGGCCGCCGGTGCCGTCGGAGGAAGGAACGACTGCGGTGCTGATCGACTGCGACACCTGCGCGGTGCGCGAGGTGCGGTGCGGCGAGTGCGTGATGACGGTCCTGCTGGGCCACCCGGGCGTCTACGAGGTCGACCCGGGGGAGCAGGCCGCGCTCGCGGCCCTGGCGGAGGGCGGACTGGTCCCACGGCTGCAGCTGGTTCCCCTGGGGCTGCCGCGACACGCGGCGGGTGGCTGAGTGCTGGTCCGTCCGGGTCTGCCCCTCTGGTCCGGTCGGGCCAGGCAGCTATGACCCGCGACACGCGCGACCTGTGTTGTCCTGGTCACGCACCGTCCCTAGACTGACGCCCGGCCCACTGACGTGACGGTGCCCCGACCAAGGGCATGGGCGTCCGGGCCACCGCCGAGTCTGCCTGGGCTTCCCCCTTCGCCAGGCAGAGCCGGGGAACCACGTTCCCTGGGGTGAATCGGCGCCGAGGACCGGGTGCTGCCCGGGAGGAGGCGTCGTAGGGCTTCTTCCCGCCCGAACCCGTCAGCTCACCCGGTAGGCGGTCGACGGAAGAAGGAGAGCCGCCGTCTTGGCGACCCCCCGCACCCCCCGCTGGTCCGTCCGTGCCCTCTCCGTGGGTCTCGTCGTCGCCGGCGTCACCGCGATCCTGCCCGGGACGGGTCAGGCCGAACCGCAGCCCTCGCTCGCCGAGGTGCAGCGCCGCGTCGCCGCGCTGAACCTGAAGGCCGACGGCATCGTCGAGCAGTACGCCGAGAGCCGCATCGCCCTGGGCGAGGCCAGCCGCAAGGCGGCCGTGGCCCAGGCCCGGGTCGTCAAGGCCCAGCGCGAGCTCGCCGCCGTGCGCTCGTCCATGGCGGCCGTCGCCGCAGCGGCGTACCGCTCGGGCGGCACCGACGCCTTCGTGCAGCTGGTGAGCACCAGCACGCCGCAGACCTTCCTCGACCGGGCGAGTGCGCTCGACCGGATCGCCAAGAGCCAGAGCGCCCAGCTCGCGGCTGCGGCCACCGCCCGGCACCGCCTCGACGTGGCCGGCCGCGAGGCCGCCCGCCAGCGCGCCGCGCAGCAGGCCGTCTCCGCGGAGCTGGGGGAGTACAAGCGGCAGATCGAGAGCGTGCTCGCCGAGCAGCAGCGGCTGCTGAGCTCGCTGCGGGCCGACGAGCGCCGCCGGCTCGAGGCGCAGCGCCGCGCGGCCGCCGAGCGGGCCTCCCGCAGCCGGGTCGTGGAGGACACCCCGACCTACACCGGGCCGGCGAGCGGTCGTGCCGCCATCGCGGTCCGCGAGGCCTACCGCAAGCTCGGCAGCCCCTACCAGTGGGCCGCCGCCGGGCCCGACCGCTTCGACTGCTCCGGCCTCACCATGTGGGTCTGGGGCAAGGCCGGCGTGTCGCTGCCGCACTCGAGCAAGGCGCAGTACGCCGGCGGCCGCAAGGTCAGCCGCGGCGACCTGCAGCCCGGCGACCTGGTCTACTACGGGAGCCCGATCCACCACGTCGGGATCTACGTCGGCGGCGGCCGGATGATCAGCGCGCCGCAGACCGGTGACGTCGTGAAGCTGCAGAACGCCTTCCGCAGCGACTACGTGGGCGCCACCCGCCCGTAGCCCATGGGCGGGCCGGGACCCGGCGTTGTGCAATGCCACGCCAGCCGGGAGACTTCGCGCGATCCCCGGATCGGACGGGGCAGGACGAGGGGACGGCAGGCCCGGTGCGCGAGCTCCACGTCGTAGCGGTCAGCGAGGACGGGCGGCACGTGCTGCTCGGCCCGACCAAGGGCGCGAAGGCGGGCACCCACCGGGTCCGGCTCGACGCCCGGCTCGTGGCTGCCGTGCGCGGCGAGCTGCGCGCCGCCGGCGCGCCCGAGGTGGACCTCTCGCCCAAGGAGATCCAGGCCCGCCTGCGCGCGGGCGAGTCGGCGGAGCAGATCGCCGAGTCCGCCGGCATCCCGGTCACCAAGGTGGCGCGGTTCGCCGGTCCGGTGGCCGGTGAGATGGCCCGCACCATCGACGCCGCCCGCGAGGGCTTCGTCGTGCGCGGCCGGCGCGGCCGGTCCACGGTCCCGCTGGGCACTGCGGTCGACGCCGCGCTCGCCGAGGCGGGCGGTACGGCGGGCGGCACGACGTGGAGCACCCACCGTGCCGACGACGGGCGCTGGCGGGTGGCCGTGAGCTGGACCGCCCGCGGCCGGGCCCGCGAGGCCGCCTGGTGGTACGAGCCCGGGCGCACTGACCTCCACCCCGTCGACCCCGCGTCCGCCGCGCTCGGGCACGTCGACGCCGAGCCGGTACGCCGTACCGCCCGGCCGAAGGCCGCCACCCCCGCGCCGGAGAAGCCCCAGCGCAGGGCGAAGGCCGCACCGGCGAAGCCGGCCGCCGCGACCGAGCGCGCCCCGAAGAAGGCCGCCACGAAGGCGCCGACGAAGACGGCGGCCAAGCCGGCCCGGCCGCGGCTGAAGGTCGTCCCGGACCCGCCGGCCGGCGCTGCCCGCTCCGTGCCGCCGAAAGCGGACCGGCAGGCGGTGCGGGACGGCGTCGCCTCCCGCGCCTCGGTCCCGAGCTGGGAGGACGTCCTGCTCGGCACCACCCCGGGCGGCGAGCGCTGAACGCACCGCTCCGCCTGATCGCGGCCGGGCTGCTGCTCGTCCCCCTCGCGGTCGGCTCCCGCGCGACGGCGCTCGACCCCTCGCTCGAGGCCGGGTGCCGGGTCTCCGGCGGGCCCGGGGCTGTGGCCGAGGCCGCCGCGGCCGCGTGCGGTGCCGCGCTCCCGCGGGTGCAGCGGGTCCTGCCGGTGACGGACGTGCGCGTCGTCGTACCGGCTGACGACGAGGCGGCGGCCCGGCTCGTGCCGCAGGCGGGCGACCTGGCCGGGGTGGCCGCGGTGGCGACGGAGGACCGCGTGGTCCTGGTGCCGGGCGGCTTCCGCAGCCTGACGCCCACCGGCCAGCGGGTCGTGCTGGCGCACGAGATCACCCACCTGGCCACCCGGGCCTGGACCACGGCGCGGACGCCCCTGTGGCTGGTCGAGGGGCTGGCCGAGCACGTCGCATTCAGCGCGTTCCCGCTGCCCGACCGGCAGGCCGCCGCCGAGCTGGCGCAGGACGTCCGCCGCGGCGTGCTGCCCCGGGCGCTGCCCGACGACGGCGCCTTCGGCGGCCCCCGGCCGGCCCAGGCCTACCAGCAGTCGTGGCTGGCGGTCGACCTGCTCACCCGCCGGTACGGCGACGAGGCGGTGCTGGCGGCCTACCGCCGGGCCGGCGCGGCCGGGACCACGGCGGCGTTGCGGGCGCTGGGCGTCGCGCCGGCGGACCTGGTCGCGGCCTGGCGCAGCGACCTGCGGCGACGGCTCGCGTGAGGGCTCCCGCCCTGGTCCTGGCCGGCTGCCTGCTCGTCGCGCTGGCCGCCGTCCTGGTCACGGTGCCCTTCCCGGTCGTGGAGGGGCTCGACCCGCAGGTCGACGTGAGCCGCGACTTCACGGCCGCGGAGCTGGCGCGGGAGGAGGCGTTCCACTCCGCGCTCCGGCCGTGGGGCCTCGGGTCGCTGCTGCTGGGCCTCGTGGTGGCGGCGGTCCTGGGGCTCTCCCCGCTGGGGGCGCGGCTGGTCGGCGCCCTGCCGGGGCACTGGGTCGTGCGCGCCGTGCTGGGGACCGCGGTGCTGCTCCTCGTCGGCCGGCTCGTCACCCTGCCGCTCGACGCGCGGGCCGAGCAGGCGCTGCGGGAGTACGGCCTGTCGACCCAGACCTGGCTCGGCTGGCTGGACCACCAGGCCCGCGGCTTCGGGGTCGGGCTCGTGATGACGCTGCTCCTGCTGCTGCCCCTGCTGGCGCTGGCCCGGCGGCTGCCGGACGGCTGGTGGCTGCCCGGCGCGGCGGTGGCGGCCGGTCTCGTGCTGCTGGGGTCGTTCGTCTACCCGGTGGTGGTCGAGCCCGCGTTCAACCGCTTCACTCCGCTCGAGGCCGGGGAGCTGCGGGAGGACCTGCTCGCCCTGGCCCGGCGCGACGGCGTGCGGGTCGAGGACGTCCTGGTGGCCGACGCGTCCCGGCGCACCACCGCGCTGAACGCCTACGTCAGCGGCTTCGGCTCGACCCGGCGGATCGTCGTCTACGACACGCTGCTGGAGAAGGCGACCGACCGCGAGGTCGAGCTCGTGGTCGCGCACGAGCTGGGGCACGCCAAGCGCAACGACGTCCTGGTCGGGACGGTGGTCGGCGCCCTGGCGGCGGCGGCCGGCGTCTGCGCGCTGTTCCTGCTGCTGGGCAGCGGCGGCGTGCTGCGGCGGGTGGGGGCCGAGTCGGCCGGTGACCCGCGGGTGGTGCCGCTCCTGCTCTTCCTCGGCATCGCCGTACCGCTGCTCGTGGCGCCGGTGACGAACCTGGTCTCGCGGCACGTCGAGACGCGGGCCGACCTGCACTCGCTCGAGCTGACCGGCGACGTGGGCACGTTCGTCGAGAGCGAGCGGCGCCTCGCCACCACGAACCTGTCGGACCTCAAGCCCAACCCGCTGCTCTACGCGTTCTTCGCCTCGCACCCCAGCGCGCCGGAGCGGATCGCGTTCGCCCGGGCCTGGGCCGCGCGTCGATGAGGACGCTGGTCGTCACGAACGACTTCCCGCCCCGCCCCGGAGGCATCCAGGCGTTCGTCCACTCCCTCGCGGTCCGGCAGCCCGCCGGCGAGGTCGTCGTCTACGCCTCGTCGTGGAAGGGGGCCGCGGCCTTCGACGCGGAGCAGCCCTTCCCCGTGGTGAGGGCGCGGACGTCGGTGCTGCTGCCGACCCCTCGCGCAGCGCGGGAGGCGCGCGAGATCGCCCGCGCGGAGGGGTGCGACCGGGTGTGGTTCGGCGCGGCGGCGCCGCTCGGGCTGCTCGGGCGGCGGCTCGGCGTGGAGCGCGCGGTCGCCTCGACGCACGGACACGAGGTGGGCTGGGCGATGGCTCCCGGCACCCGGCAGGTGCTCGGCCGGATCGGGCGCAGCGTCGACGTGGTCACCTACCTCGGCGACTACACCCGCTCCCGGCTCGAGCCGGCACTCGGCGGGGTGCGGATGGCGCAGCTGCCGAGCGGCGTCGACACCGGGCTCTTCCGGCCAGGAGCCGGGGGAGCGGAGATCCGCGCCCGGCACGGGCTCGCCGACCGGCCGGTGGTCGTGTGCGTGTCGCGGCTGGTGCCCCGCAAGGGCCAGGACGTGCTGGTGGAGGCGCTGCCGCTGGTTCGGCGGGCCGTGCCCGACGCCGCGCTGCTCGTCGTGGGCGGCGGGCCGGCGATGCCGCGGCTGCAGCAGCTGGTCGCCTCGGCCGGGCTCGAGCGCGACGTGGTCCTCACCGGGTCGGTGCCGTGGGCGGAGCTGCCGGCGCACTACGACGCCGGCGACGTCTTCGCCATGCCGTGCCGTGACCGGTTGCGTGGGCTCGAGGTCGAGGGTCTCGGCATCGTCTTCCTCGAGGCGTCCGCGACCGGGCTGCCGGTGGTGGCGGGGCGCTCCGGTGGGTCGCCCGACGCGGTGCTGGAGGGCGAGACCGGCTTCGTCGTCGACGGCACCTCCGTGCCGGCCGTGGCGGCCCGGCTCGTCGACCTGCTCACCGACCCGTCCCGGGCGCGCGCGATGGGGGCGGCCGGCCGGGCGTGGGTCGAGCGCGAGTGGCGCTGGGACGTCCTCGCCGGCCGCCTCCGCGACCTGCTCCTGGGCTGAGCCGGCCGTCCTGCCCGACAGACGGGCAGCCACGTGTGACGGGTGGGACGCGTGAGGGGGCGCCCCCGTGCCGGAAGGCGCCCCTGGCGAGCGCGCTGGCCGCTCTTCTGTCGGCGGTCAGCCCGCGCTGACGACGCTGACGATCCGGGCCCGCGGGAAGGGCAGGTCGTAGAGCGCCAGGCTCCGCACCAGCGACCAGGCCGAGAGCAGCAGCACCGGTACGACGAACAGGGGCGGCAGCCACGCCACCTCCGCCCGCGAGACGCCGTCCAGGAGGGTCCCGAGCAGGATGGGGGGCACGGACAGCTGGAGGCTCGAGAGCGCGAGGGCGCCCGGCGGGGCGACGGAGTCGCGGGGGCCGTGCAGCGGCGCGTGGTGGGGCCGGCGCACCGACGCGGACATGCCGACGGCGACCACGGCGGCCACGGCCGCGACGGCGGAGCAGAGGATCGCCGAGAGCTGAGCCGCCGTCGGCTGGCCGGGACTGCGCAGGGCGCCGACCAGGAGCACCACGAGCGTGGCGGCGACCACCGTCTCGGTCAGCACGATGGTCTTGGCCAGGGCGAGGGTTCGGGGCCGGTGCGGCAGGGTCGCGACCCAGACCGCGCCCGACGCCTCCAGCGCGAACGCGTTCACGCCGAACAGCAGCCCCGCACCGGCGGCCACGAGGCCCGGCAGGATGATCAGCGACGACCACGGCACGGCCGCGCCGGCAGCAGCGGCACCGGGCAGCACGGCGAGCACCAGGGCGCCGCGGCGCAGCGCGGGGGCCCGCCAGGCGCTGGCCCGGTTGAGGGCGACCAGCTCGCGCAGCGGTCCGCCGCGGGCCGGGCGTCGGCGTACCGGGCCCTTGTCGTTGCGCACGGTGCGGTCCGCCGGGCGGCGCAGGGCCCAGGCGCAGGCGCGGCTGCCGAGCCAGAGCAGCAGCGCCGTGAGGACCAGGAGGGCCGCCGTCGTGGCGAGCCAGCGGGCACCCTCGCCCGGGCGCGCCTTCACGGCCTGGACGACGGTGCGCGTCGGGCTCCGGTCGAGCAGGTCGCCGCCCAGGCCGAGCTGGACGACCGCGGCCACGCCGGCCAGCACGGCCGCGAACGCCGTGCGGACCGCGACCCGGCCGCCCCGCGTCTGCCGGAGTCCCGCGACCCACCAGGCCAGGGCCTGGCCGAACGCGGTGGCCAGGAGCACGAAGGCGACCGAGGTCAGCGTGCCCTTGAGCGGGTTGCCGTCCTGCGTGAGGTACGACGTGAGGGCGGTCAGCGCGAGGAGCTGGAGCACCCAGACCAGGTTCAGCGGCGCCATGACGAGGCCGCCGAGGAACTGCGTCGTCGGCCGGACCGGGAAGGCGACGAGCTGGTCGCCCGGCACCACGTGGGCGCCTCCGCCCGCCGTGAGCGGCGCGATCACCGCGAGGGCGGAGAAGCCCAGGAAGGCCATGGGTGCCAGCTCGATCGCCGACTCGAGAGCGGCCGGTTCGAGGTACGGCGCACTGCGGGCCGCGTTGACGGCGAGGTAGACGACCGCCAGGCCGGTGAGCACCAGGGCGGTGCGCACGCCGGGGGAGCGGGTCATGGTCCACCGCAGGCGCAGCAGCGCGCCGAGCTGGCTCCGGGCCGCAGTCATGGGCACGGTCATGGGCACCGTCATGGGCACGGTCATGGGCACGCTCCTGGTGTCGGCAGCGGCAGGACCCGACTCGAGGTGTGGTGCGGGATCGTCGCGGCTGCGTCACGATGTGGCCTGTGGCTCGTTGGTCGTGAGGAGCCCGAGGGGGAGGTCCACGTGTTCGACAAGCGCAAGCAGGTCGAGATGCAGCCGGAACCGGTGGCGCAGGCGGTGCCCCCGCGCGTCAGCCTGGAGCTGCGGGACGAGCGCGACCCCGACCCGATGATCGAGGAGATGGCAGCCCGGCTTCGTGGCGGCCTGTCGCGGCTCGAGGCGTACGACGAGTGGGGCCGGCCGCTCGCCTGGCGCAACGTCGTGCGGCTGGCCGTCGGGCCGATGGTGTCCCAGCTGCGCGACACCCAGACCGCGGCGGAGATCGCGACCACGATGCTCGCAGCGGGCTCGGAGCCGGTGGCCGAGCCGCTCCCGGCGTTGCTGGCGGAGCCGGTCGCCCTCGAGGAGGAGCAGCCCGAGGTGCAGGGGCACCTGGTCGGCTGGCCGTCGGGGGAGCAACCGGGCCGGGAGCCGCTTCCCGAGCCCGCCACGGAGCCCGCGGCCGAGGCGCCGGCCGCTGTCGTGGAGCCGGAGGCGCCGCCGGCGACGCAATCCAGCTCCGCTGTTCCCCGGCGGCACTGGGGGCAGCCGTACGACGCGTCGATCTTCCGGCCCTCAGGAGATCAGCGTGCGGTACCGGTGAGCCCCTTCGGCGCCGGTCAGGTCCTCGGCCAGCGCGGCGCCCACGACGCGTCCCTGGCGCAGTACGACCGCTTCCTCGCAGGCCTGTACGGCCAGCGGCAGCAGGTGCGTGGAGACCAGGACCGCGGCGCCGGTGGCGCGGGCCTCGGCGACGACCTCCAGGGTGGCGTCCACCCCTAGCGGGTCGACGCCGTCGAAGGGCTCGTCGAGCAGCAGCAGCCGCGGCTCGTGGAAGACCGCGAGCACGACGGACAGCCGGCGCCCCATGCCGTGGGAGAAGCCGGCGGTGATGCGGTCGGCCGCGCCGCCCAGGTCGAAGCGGTCCAGCAGGTCACGCGCGCGATCCTGCCAGCCGGTCATGCCGCGCAGCGTGGCGGCGAGCTGCAGGTGCTCCCAGGGCGTGGCGCGCGGGATCAGGCCGCCGACGTCGGGGCAGTAGCCCACGACGGAGCGGACCGCCGACGGGTCCTTGCCCGCGTCGATGCCGGCGACGACCACGCTGCCGTCGGTCGGCGGCAGGACACCGGCGAGCACGCGCATGGTGGTCGACTTGCCGGCGCCGTTGCGCCCGACGAGGGCCACGCTCTTGCCGGCACCGACCGACAGGTCGAACCCGTCGACGGCGCGTACCTCGCCGAAGTCGACGACCAGGCCTTGCGCGCGCAGGACGGGTTCCACGTCGAGACCGTACAGGGGACCTCCTCAGAGGACGTCGTGCCAGCGGGCGAAGAGCAGTGTGAGCACGGCGAGTGCGCCGCCCGAGACGATCACGGTCACCACCCGCCAGGCGGGACGCCGCGTCAGCTCGACCAGTGCCCAGATCACCGGGAAGGCAACCAGGTAGTACCTCGGCACGGAGGTCAGCGGAGCGTAGGGGCGGACCAGGCACAGCGGCATCACGATGCTGCCGAGCACGTAGGCCCCGTTCGTCGCGCCGTACCGTCGTACCGCGCGGGGGGTGAGCAGGAGCGTCAGGACGGTGAGCACGGCGAGGCCGTTCATCAGCAGGGCGCCGTGCTCCGTCACGGAGCCGATCAGGTCCTGGACGCCCTCGAGCACCGCCGTCCAGGGCCAAGAGGGCTCGCGGAAGAAGGCGGTGCGCTGCGTCGTCAAGGGTGCGTTCCAGTCACCCTTCGCCGCCCAGAAGGCGAGGTACGCGAGAAGACCCGTGGCGCTCAGCGCAACGGGGCCGCAGCGAGCGAGGAGCCGCTTCCAGGCGGCGGCGTGGGCCGGCCACCACCCGGCCTCGTGCAGCGCCGTGGCTGCCATCGCGAAGCACAGGACCACTCCGGAGCTGCGCGTGGCGGTCGCCAAGGACGCCGCGAGGGCGGCAGGCACCCACCTGCCCTCGCGCAGCCACAGGAGGCAGGCCGCGGCGAGCATCAAGAAGAGGGACTCGGCGTAGGGCGCGTACAGGAACAGGGCCATGGGGTGGAGCAGCAAGAGGACCACGGTCCATCGAGCGGCCGATGCCGACAGCACGAGAGTCGTGAGCCGGTACACCAGGACCAGCGCCACGATGAGGGCGGCGTTGCTCACCAGGGTGGCCGCAAGCAGCCACCGATCTCCGAGCAGAGTGCCCAGGCCACGGATCAGCAGGGGGTAGAGCGGGAAGAACGCCGCGCTCGGGTCGCCGTCGACGTACCCGTCGCGGGCGAGCTGCAGGTACCACTGCGCGTCGAAGCGCTCGAACCCCGCGAAGGCGTTGGCCCAAGCGTTCGACGGCACCTGCGCCTTCCATCGTGTGGTCGGCTCCGGCTCTGCCTGTGAGAGGTGCCAGGCTACGACCGCGATGCCGGAGGTCGCGACGCGCCCCGCGATGAAGGCCAGCAGACAGAACCGCACGTGCTCCGGTAGCCGCCACGAGAGCCGTCTCACTGGCGGGGAGCGCAGCGGCGATAGACGACGTAGTAGTCGACGGTTGCGACTCTGCAGAAGCTGCGCTCCAGCTCCTCGCGCGCCTCGGTCGAGCCATCCCTCGCGTGTGGGAAGAGCGCCCGCCTGAACTCCTCGGAGATGTCGAGCAGGACGACGACGTCCGCTTCCCACAGGTCCTCGCGCAGGCGGCCACCTGGGAACGAGGTGACTCCTGGCGTGATCTCGAGGTTGTACGCGCGCTGTGTGAGAGAGGGCAGTAGGTGGTACAGCCCCACGTCGCTGATCGCAGGGCGCACCAGGTTGCCGTCGTAGACGAAGACGGTCTGACCCGGCTCGCCCTCCCGGTCGAGGACCTGTAGCAGCTCTCTGAGGGTGTCGGCGGAGCTGGGCGTGACCGGGAGCTTCCTGCCGTCGTGCTCGACCACGGTGCTCCTCGGGCCCTTGCCCGTCAGCTCGTCCGCAAGCGGCACCGCCACCCACCCCGGCGTCGCGAGGGCGACGAGTGCCGCGCCGGCGACGATCCCGCCGCGAGCAGCTCGGGCGCCGTACCGGCGTCGCAGCAGATCGTGCATCGCCAGGGGCAGCAGCGGCACCGAGAGCAGCCCGGCGTAGACGAAGTGGACCGTGTCAGCCCGCTGGAGCGCTTGAGGTAGGGCAGCCGTCGCGAGGACGGCCAGGGCGACCGAGTGCCTCGAGCGCACCTGAAGGGCCACGACCCAGGACAGCAGAACCGCGACGAGCAGGAGTAGCAGCAGCTGGCGCGGCGTGGCGCCGTCTGGCCAGAACGGCAGCCGGCTCTGGCCTGCGCCCTTGCCAGCCCGGGCGCCGAAGACGTTCCGCAACAGGTCCGGGCCAGCCATCACCAGCCCGATCCCGAGGGGAGTGAGCCCGATCCCGAGGCCGGTGGCCCACCAACGCGCAAGAGGCAGGCGCCTCCACAGGAAAGGGAGTGCAGGCAGCATGGCGAGCGGCGCCACGTCGGGACGCACGGCGATGGCGAGGCCCGCGAGGACGCCTCCCAGGGCGACGCGCAACCGGGCCCCGTTGTGCAGGCTGGCCAGGTGCGCGACGCAGAGGGCCACGCACGTGAGCCAGGCGAAGGGTGCAGCCCCCAGGCCGAGGAGGAGGAAAGCAGCGATGGCGGAGCAGGCGGCCGCGATCCCGCGACCGCGTGGCAGCACGAGCCAGTAGACCGCGAGGACGAGCCCGACGTGGACAGCGATGCCCACGGTGCGTGCGGTGAGGACACTCGGCTCGGTGACGCTGTAGACCGCCTGCAGCAACCACCACTGCGCCGGTCCATAGGCCGTGAAGAAGTCGCGGTACGGGAGGTCGCCGGCCATCATCCGCTCCGGATAGACGACCAAGATCATCTCGTCGAGCGTGCCGGCGGGCCAGTCGAGCGTGACGACGGCCAGGACAACGGCGAGGAGTGCGAGGCCAGCCGGCGGCAGGATGCCTGTCCACCGCGCCCGCCGTGCGGGAGCGAGCGTGGCCTCGAGCGTCGTCGCCTCGGTGGTCACGGGCGTACCGGGTCGGACGGGTCGGGTCATCGGCACCGCACGTAGAGCTGGAACCGGTCGACATCCCCGCTGTGGCAGAACCGGTCGCGCAAGGCGTGCTCAGCCTCGCTCGAGCCGTCGTGGGCGTAGGGGAAGAGCACGCGGCGATCGTCCTCCGGCGTGTCGACCAGCACCACCACGTCGGCGGCTTCGAGGTCCTCGCGCAGGCCGGACCCGTGCTCGCTGGTGATGCCCGGGGTGATCTCCATGTGGTACGCCGACTGCCGGAGCCGGGGCAGGTAGTAGTAGAGGACGAGGTCGGTGACGGCCGGCCGCCGGAGGTTGCCGTCGAACACGAAGAGCTTCCCGTCGGGACCCGCGAGCCTCTCGATCTCAGGCAGCAACCTCGCCAGAACCGGCTCGCGATCCGGCGGCTCGGGGACTTCGCGGCCCTTGTAGGACACCGTGGTGGACTGCATGTTGCCGTTGAGCACCATGTCGGCGACGTTGCGCGGGATCTCCGGTACGGCGACGAGGAAGAGGCTCGGGGCGACGAGGCCACCGACGAACCGGAGCCGGGGCACGGCGGCCGGCACGTGCCCGGAAAGGGCCGACAGCACTACGGGGAGCATCGGGAGCGAGACGAGGCCTGCGTAGACGAAGTGGGTGTAGTCGGCCCGCTGCAGGGCCTGCGGCAGCGCCACGACGGCGAGCAGGGCGAGGGCCCACAGCCGCCGTTGCCGGGTGAGGTAGGCGGTAACCACCACCAGCAGCGCGACCGCCAGGAGGACGGCCAGCAGCCGCCTGTCCTCTGGCGCCTGTGGCGGGATCGGGAGCCGGCTCTCGCCGGCGCCCCGGCCCGCCCGCCCGAGGACGATGTTGTCCAGCAGCGCCCCGGGAGGGAGGACCACGCCGATTGCCAGGGGGACGAGACCCAGTCCGAGGCCGCCCGCCCAGCGGGACCAGAGCTGACTGCGCCAGAGGAGGGCCACTGGCGGGAGCACGGCGAGAAGAGCCGTGTCCGGCCGGACCGCGATGGCGAGCCCGCCGAGCACCCCTGCGGCGAGGGCGCTGCGACGTCCCGACCGGGGGAACGACAGCAGCGCGACCTGCCAGACGCACAGGGCCGTCGAGACCAGCCAGGCGTAGGGATTGGCTCCCAACCGGAAGAGCAGCAGCGCGGAGAGTCCGGCGCAGAGGAGGGCACGGCTGCGACCGTCCGGTCGGGCGAAGCAGTAGACGGCCAGGGTCATGGCCACGTGGACGAGCACACCGACCGCACGCATCGAGGCGACGGACAGGTCGGTCACCGCGTACCAGCCCTGGAGGCCCCACCAGAAGGCCGGGCCGTAGGCGGCGAAGAAGTCCTCGTAGGGCAGGTCGCCGCCGGCCATGCGCTGCGGGTAGACGAGCAGGATCGCCTCGTCCAGGGTGCCCATCGGCCAGTCGAGGGCGGGCAGGGCGAACACGGCGCCCAGTCCCGCAGCCGCCAGGACAGCGGCGGCCTCCGGGCCGCGCCGCGTGAGGCTAGGGGACACGCTTGACGGCAACCGCGATGAGGCTGACGCCTCGCCTCGCACCGAGCGCCGGCAGGTGGTCCTCCAGCCGCAGCACGCCGGCGAGCAGGCGGTTGACGAGCGGTGCGACCTCCTCGAGATCCGACACCGGGCCTTCCTCCGGTCCCCCCTTGGATGCCCGGGACCGGAGCCGCCGGCGCAGGGCGACGAGCGGCCGGAGCAGCACCATCCAGGCGGACAACGCCGAGAGGTGCAGGCCCCCCTCGGCCAGCACGGCGCTCAGGGTCTCCCGCGTGTAGCGACGGCGGTGGTCGAGCGCGACGTCGTGCGCCGACCACAGCGCCGGGTCCGCGGGCACGGTGAGGAGGAGCTGGCCGCCGGGGCGGAGCACCCGTCGTACCTCCTGCACCGCAGTCAGGTCGTCGTCCAGGTGCTCGAGCACGTCGCAGGCCAGCACGAGGTCGAACGTGTCGTCGGCGAAGGGCAGCCGGTGGCCGTCGCCCTCGAGCACGGCCAGGCCTCGGGCGCGGGCGACCTGCGCCGCGACGGGATGCCGCTCCAAGGCGACGGCCTCGTAGCCCGCTTCGCTGAGCAGGCTCGTGTTGCCCCCGGATCCTGCGCCGAGGTCCAGTGCCCAGCCCCTGCCGGGTCCGGTCCCGAGCCGACGTGCCACCTGCCGCCTGCGTGCGGCGTACCAGAAGTGACCGTCCTCGAGAGCCGCCTGGCGCCGGAGCTCCTCAGGTCCCACTGACGTCCCGCTGCTCGGCCTCCGAGCGGTGGGCGAGCCGCTCGTGCGGCTGCAGGCTCGCGGGGCTGGTGACGCGGGCGAGGTCGTAGGCCGGCCGGCGCTGGACCTCCACGAAGACCCGGCCGATGTACTCACCGAGGATGCCGGTGCAGATGAGCTGGATGCCGCCGATGAACGTGATCATGACAGCGAGCGAGGCCCAACCGGGGATCGACAGGCCGAGGACCTGAGCGGCGGCCGAGCCCGCGGCAAGCAGGAGGCTCAGGACACCCGTGCCGAGGCCGAGCAGGGTGGCCCAGCGAAGCGGTGCCGTCGTGAAGGAGACCACGGAGTCCGCAGTGACCTTGAGCAGGCGCGGGATCGAGTAGTGCGTCTTGCCGGCTGGTCGCTTGTCCCGGGTGTGGTTGAGCGTGACAGACGGGAAGCCGAGCCAGGGCAGCAGCAGTCGGTGCACCCGGTGCCGCTCCGGCAGCGCGTTGAGCGCGGTGACCACGGCGCGGCTCATCAGCCGGAAGTCACCGACGTGGGGCTCCACCGGCACACCGGCGACCCGGCGGACCATGCGGTAGTAGGCGCCGGCCATCCTGGCCTTGAGCCAGCCGTCCGAGTCCCTATCGGCGTGGCAGGTGTAGACGACGTCGACCTGGCGGGCGTCCGCGGCGTCGAGCATGTGGGGGAGCAGCTCCGGAGGGTCCTGCAGGTCGGCATCCATCGTGACGACCCAGTCGCCCCGAGCCTCTCGGAGGCCGGCGGCGATGGCGAGCTGCTGACCGGCGTTCCGGCGGAGCTCCAGCACCTGCAGCTGCGGCCAGTCGGCCCCCAGCTGGTGCAGCACCTCGACCGTCCGGTCGTGGGACCCGTCGTCCACGACCAGCAGCTCGTACTCCGAGACGAAGCCGCTGGACTCGAGCCCGTCGAGGATGGGGCGGAGCCGATCGACGAGCAGCGGGAGGACGTCCTGCTCGTCGAACACGGGGATGACGAGCGAGAGCAGCTCGGCGACGGGCGTGAGGCGCCGCGTGCCCAGGATCTCGTTGTCGGTCATGGCGCGCTCCATCATGGTCGTGTCGCGTCGGGTGGCACCAGGACCACCCAGTCGGCGTCCTCGTAGGCCACCTGCCAGCCGAGCTGGTCGCGGAGCCCGTTCACGAGCGGCGTGTCGGGGTGGAGCAGAGCGCTGTTGGGGCGCAGCTGCTCGACCGTGTGCTCCCAGTCGCCGACCATCCGAATCGCGTGGAGGTAGTCGGCGACGAAGTCGACGGGGTAGATCTCGGCTCGGCCGTCGATGGCCGGTCGCGCGCCGGGCGCGAAGTGCAGCAGCCATCCTCCGAGCGCGTACTCGTTGAGCACCCTCGGCGTCCCGTCGACCGCGTCCACCAAGGCATCGGTCGCCGCGACGGGCGCGGCAGGCGGCAGGTCCGGCTGCTGGGTGAGCACCACGGTTGCGCCGGCAGTCCCCAGCAGCAGCAGCGTGCCCAGGGCGATCGCCGAGAAGGCAGGAGGGAAGGTGCCGGAACGACGTGGGGCCGGCATCCGCCCTAGTGCCTCGGCGAGGAGCGGAACGAGCAGCACCGCTGCCGGCGCGACGGTCCGGGTGTAGAGCAGGCCGAGCCCGATTGCGAAGGAGACGCTCGTGAGCTCGTACGCCCCGAGGGGACGGCTGCCCTTGCCGTAGGCCCAGACAAAGGCCAGCACCATGCCGAAGAACCCGATGCCCCAGACCGAGTGGACGTCGACCGGACCCCACTCGCTGACGAACTGGGCATAGCCGTTGACGCGGAAGGGCTGAGCCAGCAGGACGGGGCCGTTGGGCGTGAGGGCTGCGGCGGCCGCCGCAGCTGCCGCGGCGAGGACGAAGGGGCGGGCTCGGAGCGCGCGGACCCGCACGCCGGCTGCGGCCGGCTCAGCAGTCCAGGCGCCGAGCGCCCCGAGGGCGACCAGGACGGGCGCCAGGAACCACAAGCCGTGCAGGTTGGCCCACAGGTAGGTGATCGGCACGACCCACCAGACGGAGCGGGCTCCCGCTACAGCGCTGCGAACGAGCTGAGCCGTGGGGATCAGGAGGAGGAACGACAGGAGCTGCGGACGCTCTCCCCAGCCGCCCTTGGTGGCCAGTACTGCCAGAGCCAGGACCAGGAGCGCCCGGGCAGGAGTGGTTCGCCGGAAGGCCTGGACCGCCAGCGCCGCGAGCAGCGCTCCCACTGCCACTGCGCGGAAGAGCACCAGGCCCTTCAGCCCCAGGGCGCTGTGGAGCAGGGACAGCAGGACCTCGGCCAGCCACGAGTGGGCGACCCACTCGCGCCCGGCTGCCCCGAGCGACCACGGGTCCGCGTCGGGAAGGGCGTGGGTGTCTCGGATGAGGTCGCCCGCACGAAGGTGCCACCAGACGTCCGGGTCGCTCGGCGGGGCCAGGCAGAAGACGGCCGCGCCGAGCACCAGGGCCACCGCGACGAGGTGTGGAACCCCCCAGCCCGAGACGGCGACGCGGTGTTCCGGGCGTGGTGCCACGAGGCGCGTCGCTGCGCGTTCCTGCACCGTCAGCATCACACCCCCACAGGCGACGCTCGAGCATTGGACGGGGTGCGGACCACGGGACGCGCCCGGGTCCGCACCCCCCAGGGACTACTTGCTGCAGTCGTTGTTCGCAGCGCCGGCGGAGTTCACGTTGCCGGAGTCCTTGAACGACGTGCAGGTGTCCTTGAAGGCTCCCTTGACGAACGAGCCGAGGGCGAAGACGACGAGGATGATGATGGCTGCGATCGCCGCAACGAGCAGGCCGTACTCGACGGCGGACGCGCCCTCGTCGTCGCGACGCCGAGCCTTCGCCAGGAAGTCCCTCATCGGTGCCCTCCCTTACTTGGTGCAGTCGTTGTTGGCGCCGCCGGCGGAGTTGACGCTCTTCGAGTCCTTGAAGTTGGTGCAGGTGTCCTTGAAGGCGCCCTTGACGAACGAGCCGAGAGCGAAGACGACGAG
>Ga0190269_10000533_pt1 | contig 19410 bp, 18 predicted proteins | sample Popmic249IS_FD_133749 | JGI IMG/M metagenome (GOLD analysis project Ga0190269, IMG submission 133749) | Populus adjacent soil microbial communities from riparian zone of Blue River, Arizona, USA - 249 IS | ecosystem: Environmental > Terrestrial > Soil > Riparian zone | place: USA: Arizona... | reverse complement strand
TGGAGATCAAGATCGGGGCCGTCTATCCGTTCAGCGGACCGGCGTCATCGATTGGGGTCGTGGGCAAGGGCGTGCTCGCCTATGTCCAGTCCATCAACGATCGTGGCGGCATAAACGGCCGCAAGATCAATTATATAGCTCTGGACGACAGCTATGCGCCGCCGAAAACGGTGGAGCATATTCGCAAGCTGATCGAACTGGATGAGGTCACCTTCCTCTTCGGCCACCTGGGAACGCCGGGATTGTCGGCGACGGCCAAGTACGTGGCGTCCAAGAAGGTACCCAATCTCGCCATCGTAAGCGGGTCGCACAAGTTCACGGACGTGAAGACCTACCCGCAAACCACGACGTCTCTGGTGGACTACGATACGGAAGGGAAGATCTACGCCAAGTATCTGGCCAAGACCCATCCGACAGGCAAGCTCGCAGTTCTTTACCAGAACGATGACCTCGGGAAGGACTACCTCGCGGCCTTCAAGGACTTCTTCAAGGCGGATTTCGACGCGCGCGTCGTCGCGGTCTCCTACGAGCTGACCGATCCGACTGTCGACTCGCAGATCGCGACGCTGCGGAATTCGGGCGCTGTCGCGCTGCTCGTGGCGGGCACGCCGAAGTTTGCTGCTCAGGCAATCCGCAAGGTGTCGGATCTCGACTGGAAGCCGACTTTGATCATCAACTATCCCTCGTCGTCGATCGCATCCACATTGAAGCCGGCAGGTTTCGACAAATCCATCGGCGTCCTCACCGGCACCATCATGAAAGAGCCGGTGGACACGGCCTGGGAGAAGGACGAGGGCATCATCGGGTTCAAGAAGTTCGCGGAGAAGTATCTGCCGGGCGCCGATATTGGCGATAGCAACTACGTCTTCGGCTACAGCCAGGGCTTCATCCTCGAGCACATCCTGAAGCAGTGTGGCAACGACCTGTCGCGCGCCAACGTGCTGAAGCAGGCGCAGAGCATCAAGGATCTCGTTGTTCCGACCGCGCTGCCAGGGATCAAGGTCAACACGTCGCCAACGAGCAATGCAAACTGGTCGCAGATGCAGATGCAGCGGTGGACCGGCTCCCGCTGGGAGCACTTCGGCGGTGTTCTGGACGCCAAGTCGGAGTAGACGCGCTACATGCAGGCAGGTGCTGCGGCACCTGCCTGTTCGCTACGCGCTCAGCGTTTCGAGGCGGCAACCGCGCGTCGGCGGGGCGCCTTGGCGGGTGGAGCCTCCAGCTCGGCCGCCACCGCTGCGAAGTTACGGCTGCCAGGTCCCGGATGGACGTGGACCTCGCGCGCATCCAACGGCTCCCCGCATTCCGAGCAGACAAGCACCGGATCGAAGGCTTTCCCGCACGTCTTGTGCTGGTGGATGATGGGCCGCCCGCGTTCGTCCACCATGTGGATGTCGCCCCAGTGCACGATCGCCATCACGATCGGATAAAGATCCAGCCCCTTCTGCGTGAGGATGTACTCGAAGCGCTTGGGGGCATCCTGATAGGGCACGCGCCGCAGAACGCCGAAGCGGACGAGTTTCCTGAGCCTGTCAGCAAGCAAATGCCGCGTGATCTTCAGCTTGGACTGAAACCCCTCGAAGCGCCGCGTGCGCAAGAAGCACTCCCGGAGCACGAGCAGGGTCCAGCGATCCCCGATCACGGCGACCGTGCGGGCAAGCGAGCAAGGCTCTTCTTCCAGGTCTTTCCACTTCATCGCGCAATCCAAAGATGTGCCGGGCCGGCAGTATGTGAGCGTACAATATTGGAACTATAGGGCAAAGCCCCCTCGTGCAAGTGGCTGCTAAGATCTGCCGCAGGCCATGTCGAGCCGCCAGTCAGGGAAACGGCGGTGCCGCCTCCATGAGCGCGATCCTGACCAAGCGCACGTTCGGGGCCGAGCGAACGGAATACCCTACTTCGCCCAGGCCTGGAACTTGCGCTGCATCCAGCGCACAGGTGTCGATACACCGGACGGGAGGACCAGCATCAGCAGGATCATCATGACGCCGTAGACGGCGCCGGCGAGACCTTTCGAGATCCCCTCCGCAATGTTCGGAACGAGCAGGATGAACGAGGCGCCGAAAATAGCTCCCGGAAGCCAGCCGACGCCGCCGACCACCAGGCCCACGAGAATCGATATGGAGAGGGTGAGCGTGAAACTGTCCGGAGCCACGAACTGCACCACGATGGCCGAAAGCGCGCCCGCGATGCCGGTGTAGGCCCCGCTGATGCCGAATGCGAGCGTCTTGTAATAGGCGGTATTCACGCCCATGGCCGTTGCTGCGAGCGGGTTGTCGCGGACCGAGCGGAGCGCGCGTCCAGTTCGGCTCGCCACCAGGTTGACGGCCACCCAATACATGAGCATGGAGACGCCAAGCGTCAGGAAATAGAGCCATTGATCCGCCGTCAGGGGCAGGCCCGGCGGCGCGTCCGGCTTGGTGACGATCAGCCCCTGCACGCCTCCGGTCCAAGTCTCGAACACCGACAGCTTGAGGATCTGCGGTGTGGCCACAGACAGCGCAAACGTCGCGAGCGCCAGGTAGATGCCGTCGAGGCGCAGCGCCGGCAGGCCGAAGAGAAAGCCGAAAATGAAACAGATGACGCCTGCAGCCGGCAGTGTCGCTGCGTAATTGACCCCGCCATGCTCGATGAGCATCGCCGCGGTGTAGGCGCCGAGCGCGAAGAACGCGCCGTGTCCGAGCGAGAGCTGCCCATTGAAGCCGACCAATAGATTGAGCCCCAATATCGCGATGGCGTAGATCAACACCAGCGTCATCTGGAACACGTAGAACTTGTGCAGCAGGAACGGTGCGAGCAAGGCCGCCGCGAGGAAAACGATGCCGAGGCTCCATCTCGAGCCGAGGATGGCGCGGCTCGACGACGCGACTTGAACGTTCTGCATCAGGGCCATGGGCTCACACTCTCTGCGCGTGCCGCGGGCCCAGAAGGCCGCTCGGCTTCACCACGAGGACGACGATGATGATCGCCAGCGCGATCGTCAATTTCAGTTCGGCACCGACAGCGGGGATGTATGTTCCCGCGAGGTTTTCGATCAGGCCCACCAGGAACCCGCCGATGACGGCGCCGAGCGGGCTGGCCAAGCCGCCGAGCACGGCGCCTGCGAAACCGTAGAGCATGATCCCCAGCATCATGTTGGGCTCCAGGAATACGATCGGCGCGATCATGATGCCGGCGACGGCTCCAATGCCGGCAGCCATGCCCCAGCCCAGTGCGATCATCAGTTCGACGCGGACACCGACGAGCCGCGCCGAGTCCGGATTTTCGGCCGCGGCTTGCATGGCGAGCCCGACGCTCGTGAAACGGAAGAAGCAATAGAGGAGAACGAGCATCAGCGCGGTGATCGCCATCATCGCGGCCTGGTGCATGCCCATGAAGCGGAAGCCGCTCAGAGGTCCTGAGCCGAGCGGCGTCGGGAAGGGCTTGCTGGTGAAGTCCCAGATGAAGCCCGAGAGGCTGTTGAGGATCGCGAGCAACCCGACGAACATCACGATCTGGCTCAAGACAGAGGCCTTGCGGATCGGCCGGAAGACGACGGTGTCGATCAGCATGCCGCCGGCGAACGACAGAGCCACCGCCGCCACGAACGCCGCCCAGTATGGGCTTCCCCACTGCATCATTTGCCAGGAGAGGAATGTGGAGAAAGTGGCCATCTCGCCTTGCGCGAAATTCACGTGGCCGATCGCCTGGTAGATCATCACCAGTGCGAGCGCGATACAGGCGTAGATCGCACCGCTCGCCAACCCTGCCATCACCTGCTGTGCAAAAAGCTCCATCTCGGTCCGCCCGTTATCCCAGGTATGAGCGCTTCAGCTGCTCGTTGTTCTTCACGTCCTCAGCCTTGCCGGAGAAGCCGACGCGGCCGGTTTCGAGAACGTAGGCATGGTCAGCCAGATCGAGGGCGAGGGAAGCATTCTGCTCGACGAGAAGGATGCCGACACCGGACGCTTCCTTGAGCTTCCGGAAAATGCCGAAGATCTCTCGCACGACAAGCGGCGCGAGACCGAACGAGGGTTCGTCGAGCAGCAGGATCTTCGGCCGAAGCATCAAGGCGCGGCCCACGGCGAGCATCTGCTGCTCGCCCCCGGAGAGGAGACCGGCCTGCTGGCTGCGGCGTTGTTTCAGGATCGGGAAGTAGTCGTAGATCTTCTCGATATCCTCGGCAATTCCTTGCCGGTCGCTGCGGGTGATGGCGCCGAGCTTCAGGTTGTTCTCGACCGACTGCTTGAGAAACGTGCCGCGCCCGTCGGGAACATGCCCGACGCCAAGGCGCACGATCTCCTCGGTGCTCTTCCCGCTGATCGGCACGCCGTCGAGGGTGATGCTGCCTTGCCGGCGGATGCTGCCGCACAGCGCCCGCAACGTCGTCGTCTTGCCGGCGCCGTTCGCGCCCAGCAATGCCGTGACCGCACCCTTGCCGACGTCGAAGTCGAGCCCGCGCAGGATTTCAGTCTGGCCGTACGCAGCGCGCAGGCCGCGAACTTGGAGAAGCATCGACATTATCAGCTGCCTCCCAGGTATGCCGCGATGACGGTGGGATCTGCCTGGACGGCTTCCGGTGCGCCTTCTCCGATTTTCCGGCCGAAGTTGAGCGCAACGATGGTGTCGGAAACCGACATGACGAGATCCATGTTGTGCTCCACGAGCAGGATCGAGATCCGCTTGTCCGCACGAATGCTGCGGATCAGCCCGCCGAGTTCGCGAACCTCCTCGTGATTGAGGCCGCACGCCGGTTCGTCCAGCAGCAGCAGGCTCGGATCGGTCGCAAGTGCCCGCGCAAGTTCCACGCGCTTCTGCGTGCCGAAGGGCAACTCTCCGACAAGGTCGTCGCTGTGCTCCCGCAGCCCCAGGTGATCGAGGGCCTCGAGCGCGATACGCGATGCCTCGCGTTCGCTGCTGACGGCACGGAATGTCCTGAAGGCGTCGTCGAAGCTGTTTGCCCGCAAGCGTGCGTGAGCGCCGACAAGCACGTTGTCGAGGACGCTCAATCCGCGAAACAACGCGAGGTTCTGGAAGGTGCGGCCGATGCCGAGCCGGGCGATGGCGTGCGACGGATGTCCAAGGATCGATTTGCCTTGGAACAGGATGTCGCCCCCTGTCGGGGTGTAGAGCCGGCTCAGGCAATTGAAGAGGGTCGTCTTGCCCGCGCCGTTGGGGCCGATGAGGCCGAGGATCGTGCCCGACGGCATGTCGAAGGTAATGCCGCTCAGGGCGACGATACCGCCAAAGCGCATGGTGACATCGCGCACGGAGAGAACTGGCGTCATGATCGCGAGGCTCAGGCTGGTGTCACGGGCGGCGTCGGCATCACATTCGCCGTACGCGCGCGCTGCAGGGCAGGCCGCGATGCAATACGCTGCATGTAGGGTTGCGCGCTGTCGCAAACGCCGACGCCATAGGCGACCGCCCACTCCAGGCAGGTCGTCAGCAGGATATCGGCGCTGGTGAACTGATCGCCGAGCAGGTAGGCCCGCCCGTCCGAGAGGGCCTGGTCCACGTGCCTCAGCTGGTTTCGAAAATACTCGGCAGCCTGTTCGACGACTGCGGGCGCGGTTCCGTAGATGTGCCCGAGGCCATCGGGCCGATGCCGTCGCATGACGTAGAGACTCGTCGAGTCGAGTTCGGCGACGATGAAGAAGCACCACTCCAGCCACGCGGCGTAGCTCCGATCGCCCTCCGGAATGAGGCCATGGCCACCAGCCGCATAGGTGCGCGACAGGTAAGCCACGATGGCGGCACTTTCGCCGATGGTGAAATCGCCATCCTGCAGAAGTGGCACCTTCTGCCGTGGATTGAGCGCGGTGAATTCGGCGGTCTTGGTCTCGCCGGTGCGAGGGCCAATCGGGCGCCGCTCGTAGGGCAGTTCCAGCTCATGCAGAGCCCAGTGGGCGCGGATGGTGCGGCTGGTGCCGGCGCCCCAAAGGGTGAGGTTGGGCGTCTTCATCACCACGTCTCCCGGTACGGCCGCAGGTCGAGCTCGTGGGTCCAGCCGTCGCGGGCCTGCTGGTGCACGTACCAATAGGCATCCGCAATGGACCGGGTCTTGGTGAGGGAATCCTGCGGAATTTCCACCGGCTGTCCCTTGTTTCGGGCTTTAATGCGTTCGTGGATGGCCGGGCTGTCCACGCCGGCGTCGATGACGAGGTGGGCGACGTGGATGTTCATGGGACCAAGCTCACGCGCAAGGCATTGAGCCACGGCTCGAAGGCCGAACTTTGCACTCGCGAAGGCGGTGAAACCTTCACGCCCGCGGATGCTTGCGGTGGCGCCGGTGAACAGTATCGTGCCCTTCTCCCGCGGCACCATGTAGCGCGCAGCTTCGCGACCGACGAGAAAGCCAGCGAGGCACGCCAGCTCCCAGACCTTGAAGAACAGCTGCTCGCTGGTCTCGAGAAGCGGCTTGGCCGTGTTGGAACCGGCGTTGAAGAGGCAGACCTCGATCGGGCCGACGGTCGCCTCCACTTCGGCGAACAGGCGCTGGACATCGCTCTCCTTGCGGGCGTCCACGGCGAGCGCGCGGACGTCGCAGCCGGAGCGGGTCAGCTCCTCGACGAGCGCCTTCGATTTCTCCGGATCGCGACGGGCAATGCAGACGGCGTAGCCGCCCGCGGCAAAGGTTCGTGCGACGGCTGCGCCGATCGCGTCGCCTGCGCCCACAAGCAGAGCAGTTGGCTTCTGCATCGCGGCTATCCTCCCATAAGTACTCTTTTTGAACTTACTATCTCATATCGCCAAATGCAGCGGTTGTAAACATTCCTTGCCGCAAATCGCGCCATCCGCGCGTTGCTGGCCATTGACTAGTTCCAAAAAAGAACGTTTAGTTCCTCGGCGGCCATCGAAGAAGTCGCACGATAATAGGCCAACTGGGAGGTTTGCCATGTCCATTGCCACGACACGGGCTGACGCATCCGCAACTGCAGGTGCCCGCGCCCCGCTCCCCGACCGGATCCACGCGGTCTACGATGAGCACGCCCGGCGCGCCCCGGAGCGGGCCGCGCTTGCGGAGGGCAAGACAGTGTGGACCTACGCGCAGCTTGCCGACCGGGTCGAGGCGACGGCGAGCAATCTTGCCGACATTGGCGTGCGGCGCGGTGATCGGGTCGTTCTGGTCAGCGAGAACAGCATCTCCCTTGCCTGTCTCTTGTTCGCCTGCAGCCGCCTGGGTGCCTGGGGCATCGTTGCCAATCCGCGGCTGTCGCCACGCGAACTCGACCAGATCCGTGAGCATAGCGGATGCCGTATCACCTTGTTCACGGCCGACGTGTCGGCGGAGGCGGCGGCGCATGCGGCCCGCTGCGGCGCTGTCTCGCTCGTTCTCTCCGCGCTCACGGGCGTCATGGGGACGGCCTATCGCCCCGAGGTCGAGCCGGAGCCGGCGGCCGCTGATCCCCGGCGCGAGGTCGCCGTGTTGATCTACACCTCTGGCACGACGGGCGTGCCCAAGGGTGTCATGCTCAGCCATCACAACCTGCTCGTCAGCTGCAGGGTCACTGCCGAACTGCGCCGGCTGACGCCGGAGGACGAGGTGTATGTCGTCCTGCCTGTGTCCCACATCGTCGGCATCTCGCTGCTGATTTCGACGCTTATGTTCGGTGCCACGGTTCGCTTCGCCGCCAAGTACGATCCGGCGGCTCTGGTCGATGCGATCCGCGGCGGCATCACCATGTTCAGCGGCGTGCCCGCAACTTTTCAACGGCTGCTCGACTACGCGGCCGCCAGCGGAGAGCCGATCCCGCGCGGCCGCCTGCGCCTCATCTCCGTCGCCGGCGCGCCGCTCGACCCGGCGCTGAAGGTGCGCGTCGAGAAGGCTATGGGACTGCCGCTTCTGAATGGCTATGGCATCACCGAGTGCTCCCCCGGCATCTCCGGTGTGCGCATGGACAACCCACGCGACGACAACTCGGTGGGCCAGATCCTGCCGGACGTCGAGGCCCGCGTGGTGCGGCCGGATGGCCGTATCGTCGCGCCGGGCGAGGTGGGCGAGCTGCATGTGCGCGGCGAGAACGTGATGCTCGGCTATTACCGCGCTCCTGATCTCACCGCCAAGGCCATCGACCCCGACGGCTGGTTCAATACCGGTGACCTCGTGCGCTTCGATGGCGATGTCATGTTCGTGGTCGGCCGCACCAAGGAAATGATCATTCGGTCCGGCTTCAATGTCTATCCGGCGGAGGTGGAGGCCGTTCTCGCGCAGCATCCCGCCGTGGCGCTGTCTGCGGTCGTCGGGCGTCCTGTCGAGGGCAATGAAGAGATCGTTGCGTTCGTGCAGCTGCGTCATGGCGCCAAGGCCACCAGTTCTGACCTTGCCGCGCACTGCGCCGCCGAACTCACCGCCTACAAGCGGCCAACCGAGATCCGTATCGTCGAGGCGCTGCCTTCGACGTCCACGGGGAAGATCCTGAAGCACAAGCTTGCGGAAACCGCGCGCAGCACGACGGCCTGAGGCAGGCGCTGCGCTGTATCGAAATCTCAAGGAGAAAGAGCCATGTCTAGACAGGCCACAGTCGCCGTCATCGGAGCCGGCGACTATATCGGCAGCGAGATCGCGAAGAAGTTCGCGGCGGAGGGCTTCACGCTGTTCGTCGGGCGCCGCAACGGCGAGAAGCTCGAGCCCTTGGTCAAGGAGATCGAGGCTGCGGGCGGCAAGGCCTTCGGCCGCTCGCTCGACGCACGTAAGGAAGAGGAGATGGTCTCCTTCCTGTCGGACGCCGACGCGCATGCGCCGCTCGAAGTCTGCATCTTCAACATCGGCGCCAACGTGAATTTCCCGATCTTGGACACGACCGAGCGTGTCTTCCGCAAGGTGTGGGAAATGGCCTGCTATTCGGGTTTCCTTGCCGGCCGCGAGGCTGCCCGACTGATGCTGCCGCGGGGCAAGGGCAGCATCTTCTTCACCGGCGCGACGGCAAGCCTGCGCGGCGGCACCGGCTATGCGGCGTTCGCCAGCGCGAAGTTCGGCCTGCGGGCGGTGAGCCAATCGATGGCGCGGGAGCTGGGCCCGAAGAATATCCACGTCGCCCATCTCGTCATCGACTCCGGCGTCGATACCGCCTGGGTGCGCCAGCGCATCGCCGATCGCGAAGGCAAGGAGGCCCTGAGCAATCTCGATCCCGCCCGCCTGATGCGTCCGGCCGCGGTGGCAGAGACCTACTGGAACCTGTATCAGCAGCCGCGCGACGCCTGGTCTTCCGAGATCGAGATCCGTCCCTTCGGCGAGAAGTGGTGAGGCGCTGATGGAGCTTCCTCTTTCGCCCGAGGACGCGGCATTTCGCGACGAAGTGCGCGCGTTCATCGCAGAGAACTATCCCAAGGAGATGCGCGTCGCCAATCCCGAGCGCGATCTCACGAAGGAGCAATCGCTGCTCTGGCACCGCATTCTGCACAAGAAGGGCTGGGTGGCGCCGCTCTGGCCGAAGCAATACGGCGGTCCCGGGTGGAGCATTACGCAGCGCTTCATATGGGAGCAGGAGACATCACGGGCGGGCGTGCTGCCGCCGCTTGCTTTCAGCGTCACGATGGTCGGGCCGGTGATCTACACGTTCGGCACCGAAGCGCAGAAGCAGAAATACCTGCCACGCATTCTTTCGGGCGAGGACTGGTGGTGTCAGGGCTACTCGGAGCCGGGCTCGGGATCGGATCTCGCTTCGGTTCGCACGCGCGCCGTGCGTGACGGGGACCACTACATCGTCAACGGTCACAAGACCTGGACGACGCTTGCGCAGCATGCCGACTGGATCTTCTGCCTGGTTCGGACCGACCCGGCCGCCAAGCCGCAGTCGGGCATTTCCTTCATTCTCATCGACATGAAAACGCCGGGCGTGACGGTGCGTCCGATCATCACCATCGACGGCGCGCATGAAGTCAACGACGTGTTCCTCGAGAACGTCCGCGTGCCGGTCGAGAACCTGATCGGCGAAGAGAACAAGGGATGGAGCTATGCCAAGTTCCTTCTCGGCAACGAGCGCACCAGCATGGCAGGCATCGGCCGTTCGACGCGCTATCTTGCCCGGCTGCGCGAGATCGTCGACGCCGAGATCGACGTCGACGATCCAGCCTATGCCGAATTCCAGAAGCAGATTGCGCGCGTCGAACTCGACGTGCTTGCGCTGGAGGCGACGGAGTTGCGCATCGTCGCACAGATGGCGCGGGGCATCGATCCGGGACCGGCCGCGTCGCTGTTCAAGATCCGCGGCACGGAGATATTCCAGCAGGTCACCGATCTGACCTTGCGCGCCACGGCGCATCACGGCCTTCCGCTGCGGGACGTGCCGAGTGACAACGCCTATCTCCCTGGGCCTGCACATTCTCACGTGGCGCCGGAGAAGTACCTGAACTCACGCAAGCTCACCATCTACGGCGGCTCGAATGAGATTCAACGCAACATCATCGCGAAAGCGGTGCTCGGACTCTAGGAGAGCGTCATGGACATTGCGTTGAGCGAGGAGCAGGAGCTTCTCAAGAGTTCGCTGCAACGTTTCCTGCGGGACAACTACGACTTTGCAACCCGGCAAAAGATCGTCGCCCGCGAAGCAGGGTGGAGCCGCGAACTTTGGCGCGAACTCATGGGGCTTGGCCTTCTCGCGGCGCCGCTCACCGAAGACGCCGGCGGGCTGGGGGGTGGTCCGGTCGCAAGCATGATCATCATGCAGGAATTCGGATGCAATCTGGTCGTCGAGCCCTTCCTGGAAACCGTCATCGGTGCCGCGCAGACGCTCGAGGCGTCGGGGAGTGCCGAGCAGAAGGCCCGTTTTCTTCCGCCGATCCTGGACGGACAGTCGATCTGGGCCCTGGCCTTCGCAGAGCCCCGCGGCCGGTTCGATCTTGAACATGTGACGACCCGTGCCGAGCGGCAGGGAGACAGTTACGTGCTTACGGGCCGCAAGAGCGCCGTGAGCGCGGCGCCCTGGGCCGATCACCTCATCGTCTCCGCGCGCACGTCGGGCAGCGCACGTGACGGGCAAGGTATCAGCCTGTTCGCCGTCGATCGCACCTCGCCGCGGCTGTCGCTGCAGGGCTATCGCACCATCGACAGCCGCGCGGCGGCAGACGTGACGCTCGACGGCGTCAGCGTGCCGGCCTCGAACATGATCGGACCGGAAGGCGCCGGACTTGCCATTCTGGAAGCTTGCCGCAATCGCCTCATCATCGCGCAGGGCGCAGAGGCAGTCGGTGCCATGCTGGCGCTGAACGCCGCCACGCTCGAGTACACCAAGGCGCGCAAGCAGTTCGGCGTGCCGCTCGGCTCGTTCCAGGTTCTGCAGCATCGCATGGTCGATATGTTCATCGCGCAGGAAGAGGCGCTGTCGCTCATGCAACACGCGACCCTCGCGCTGGCGTCCGACGAAGCGGGTCTGTCCCGGCTCGCCTCCGGGGCCAAGAGCAGGATTGGCGAGGCGTCCCGCTTCGTGGCGGAGCAGGCCATCCAGCTCCACGGCGGCATGGGGATGAGCGATGAACTCAATGTCGGTCACTATGCCAAGCGCATTACCGTCATCAATAGCCAGAATGGCGACCCGGGCTTCCATCTGCTCCGTTTCGCGGGGCTGACGCGAAGCGCGCGCACCATGCCATCGGCAGCCTAGCTCTCGCGGACAGCAGCAGGATCAAGAGAAACCCGAGGACCCCATGAAGACCGCCATTACCGAGCTTTTCGGCATCCAGCACCCCATCATCCAAGGCGGCATGCACTATGTCGGCTTTGCAGAACTTGCGTCTGCCGTATCCAATGCGGGCGGCCTCGGTATCATCACCGGCCTGACGCAAAGGACGCCGGAGCTGCTCGCGCGCGAGATCGCGCGATGCAAGGATATGACCGACAAGCCGTTCGGCGTGAACCTCACGTTCCTGCCCACGTTCGCGCAGCCCCCTTACCCGGAGTACATCGCGGCCATCGCGGAAGGTGGCGTGAAGATCGTCGAGACCGCGGGGCGCAGCCCCGAGCAGTACATGCCGGCTCTCAAGGCCGCCGGGATCAAGGTGATCCACAAATGCACCTCGGTGCGCCATTCGCTCAAAGCCGAGAAGATCGGGTGTGACGCGGTCAGCGTCGACGGCTTCGAATGCGGCGGGCATCCCGGCGAGGACGACATTCCGAACATGATCCTGCTGCCCCGGGCGGCGGAAGAGCTGAAGATCCCATTTGTCGCCTCGGGCGGCATCGCGGACGGGCGCGGGCTCGTCGCGGCGCTGGCTCTGGGGGCGGCGGGCGTCAACATGGGAACGCGGTTCGTGGCGACCAAGGAAGCGCCGGTGCACGACAACGTCAAGCGCGCCATCGTCGCCGCGACGGAACTCGACACGCGACTTGTCATGCGGCCGCTCAAGAATACCGAGCGGGTTCTCAAGAACGAGAACGTTGAACGCCTGATCGAGATCGAGCGCGAGAAGGGCAGCAGCCTCAAGATCTCGGACATCCAGGATCTGGTGGCCGGCGTCTACCCCCGTGTCATGGTCGAGGGCGAGGTTGGCGCAGGCGCCTGGAGCTGCGGTCTCGTCGTGGGCCTCATCAACGACATCCCCACGGTCGCCGAACTCATCAGCCGCACCATGCGCGAGGCCGATGAACTCATTGCCAAGAGGCTTGCCGGCATGCTTGCCGCCTGAAGGCCTTCGCACCGACGCCCTGCACGACAGCACACAAGCAACGCGAGAACGCAGCATGAAAAACGTAGAATTCCTTTTCGATTTCGGCAGCCCCAACGCCTATCTCTGCCACCGTTTGATCCCGGCCATCGAAGCGCGCAGCGGCATCCGCTTCACCTATGTCCCGGTGCTGCTCGGAGGGATCTTCAAGGCGACCGGCAATCAGTCGCCGGTGACGGCATTCGCCAACATCAAGAACAAGCCGGCCTACGACCGGCTCGAACTCACCCGCTTCGTGAAGCGCCACGCGATCACGGAATTCGGTTTCAATCCGCACTTCCCCGTCAATACGCTCGCCATCATGCGCGGTGCGGTTGCGGCCCAGCGACTGGGCGTCTTCCAGCGCTACGTCGACGAGGTCTATCGCTACATGTGGAGCAACCACCGCAAGATGGACGAGCCTGCCGTCATTCACGCATCGCTCGAGGAAAGCGGGCTTGCAGCTGCCGACTTGATCGCCAAGTCGCAAGAGGCGGACGTGAAGCAGGAACTCGTCGACAACACGGCGCGCGCCGTCGAGCGCGGCGCTTTCGGTTCGCCCACGTTCTTCGTGGGCGACGAGATGTACTTCGGCAAGGACCGGCTTTGGGAAGTGGTGGAAACGGCGACCGGCGCCCGCATTTGATGGTGCGCCGCCGCAGGGGTTGCCCGCCAAAGGCAGTTTCAAACGGGGCGTAGCCCATTTCGGCTGCGCCGCTCCTGCATCGCGGGATGGGGATCAGAGGAAGGCGACGATGTTTGGTTTCAAGAAGTCAAAGCCGGTTACGGCGTCGTTGATGCAGGACTGGCCATTGCTGTGTCATCGCATTATCGATCACGCCGCGGCCATCCATGGTTCGCGCGAAGTGGTGTCGCGATCGGTCGAGGGACCGATCCATCGCACCACGTATGCCGATATCCGCGTTCGAGCATTGAAAGTCGCGCAGCGGCTCGAGCAGGAGGGCATTGGCCTCGGCGATCGCGTCGCCACGATCGCCTGGAACACGTGGCGCCATCTCGAGTGCTGGTACGGCATCATGGGGCTGGGCGCCATCTGCCATACCGTCAACCCGCGGCTGTTCGAGGACCAGATCGTCTGGATCATCAATCACGCGGAGGATCGCGTGGTGATCACCGATCTGACGTTCGTACCGCTCCTGGAGAAGATTGCGGGCAAGCTGCCGACGGTGGAGCGCTACATCGTTCTCACGGACAAGGCGCATATGCCGGCGACGTCGCTCAAGAATGCCGTTGCCTATGAGGAATGGATCGAAACCGCCGACGGACACTTCACCTGGAAGTCGTTCGACGAGAATTCCGCGGCGGCGATGTGCTACACGTCCGGTACCACGGGAGAACCGAAGGGCGTCGTCTACTCGCATCGGTCCAACGTGCTGCATTCTATGATGGCGAACTGCAGTGACGTCATGGGCATGTCGGCGTCGGACGTCATGCTGCCCGTGGTGCCCATGTTCCATGCCAACAGCTGGGGCATTGCGTTCTCGGCGCCTGCGCTGGGGACGAAGATGGTATTGCCGGGCCCCAAGCTCGACGGCGCCTCGATCTACGAACTCCTCGAAAGCGAGAAAGTCAGCTTGACGGCCGGCGTGCCGACGGTGTGGCAGATGCTGTTGGCGCACGTCCAGGCCAATAAGCTGCCCTTGCCGCATCTCAAGCTGGTGATCTGCGGTGGCGCGGCAATGCCGGCTGCCATGATCCAGTCGTTCCAGGACCTCGGTGTCACGGCGCGCCAGGCATGGGGCATGACCGAAACCAGCCCGATCGGAACACTCGGTGCTCTCAAGCCGCCGTTCGATGCCACGCAAGGGGCTGAGCGGGTGCACGTCCTCACCTCGCAGGGCTTCCCGCCGTTCGGGGTGGAGATGAAGATCACCGATGACAAGGGAAAGCGTTTGCCCTGGGATGGCAAGACGTTCGGCCGGCTCAAGGTGCGCGGCTGCGCTGTCGTCAAGAGCTACTATCGCGTGGACGCGCAGATCCTGGACGAGGAAGGCTTCTTCGACACCGGTGATGTCGCGACCATCGATGAACACGGCTACATGCGCATCACCGATCGCGCAAAGGACGTCATCAAGTCCGGCGGCGAGTGGATTTCCTCCATCGAACTCGAAAATCTTGCGGTCAGCCATCCGGACGTGATGGAGGCGGCGGTGATCGGTATTGCCGATCCGAAATGGGACGAGCGGCCGCTTCTCATCGTCCACCTGCGCAAGGGTGCGCAGATGACCCGCGGCGAGATGCTGGCGTTTCTCGAAGGCAAGATCGCCAAGTGGTGGATGCCAGACGATGTCGTCTTCGTCGACGCAATCCCGCACACCGCGACCGGCAAGATCCTCAAGACGGCACTGCGCGATCAATTCCGGAACCATCGTGCGCCGACCAAAACGTGAAGCAGCCCGAGTGGCGATCGCGACGGAGACAGTACGGGCCAGCCATCACGAAAGCGAGAGACGAGCGGACGGCAGATTGACTGAGTTCTGAAACGGAACGTAAATCGGCGGGAGCGGCATCTGCCGCGGCGTCTCGCGGGCGAGAGGTAAGGATCATGGCTGTTTCTCTGCAGAACGGGCCTTTGCAGAACGTTCGCGTTCTCGATCTGTCGACGGTGGTCGCCGGACCGCTGTCGACGACGCATCTCGCCGATCAAGGTGCGGAAGTGATCAAGATCGAGCCCTTGAACGGCGATATCAATCGCCGCAGCCGGCTGAAGGTGAGTTCGAACGGCGAGTTCTCGGCGCTCTTCATCTCGACCAACCGCGGCAAGCGCTCGCTCGCGATCGATCTGAAGACGCCGGAAGGGCAGGATATCCTGCGCAAACTCGCGGCCAATGCCGACGTGCTCGTGCAGAATTTCCGCCCTGGCGCCATGGCGCGTCTCGGCCTCGACGAGCCGACGCTGCGCAAGCTGAACCCGCGCCTGATCTACGTGTCCATCACCGGTGTAGGCGAAAAGGGCCCGTATTCGCGCAAGCGCATCTACGATCCCATGATCCAGGGTCTCTCCGGCCTTGCCGACATCCAGACCGATCAGCAGACCAAGCGCCCGCGCATGATCCGGACCATCGTCGCTGACAAGACGACGGCGATATTCACGACGCAGGCCATTACCGCCGCGCTCTACGCGCGCGAAAAGACCGGCGAGGGCCAGCATGTCCGCATCTCGCTGCTCAGCGCCATGCTCGCCTTCCTGTGGCCGGAAGGCATGATGCCTCACACGGTGGTGGCGCTCGACAACAACGGCATCAGCACCAACTCCGGGCCCGATCTCATCTTCGAGGCAGCGGATGGATATCTGACCGTTGGCACCATCTCCGACTCCGAATGGCAAGGCTTCTGCAAGGCGCTCGAGCGGCCCGACCTCGTTTCGGACGAGCGCTTCAGCACGTCGGAGCGGCGCTTCAAGAACTCGCACGAGCGCATCGACCTGATGGCCTCGCTTCTCAAGGGCCATACCGTTGCGCAGCTGCTGGAGCGGCTGGACGCCTGCGATGTGCCTTGTGCGCCTGTGCTGCGCCGGCACCAGATCGTCGACAACGAGCAGGTCAAGGCCATGGACATGATCGTCACGCTCGACCAGCCCACGGTCGGCGAGGTGCGCCAGCCGCGCCCCGCCGCCACGTTCGACCGGACGCCGACCGCGGGTGCGCGTCCGGCGCCGCTGATTGGCGACGGGACCGACGACATCCTGGCTACGCATCTCGGCCTCGATGCGAGCGCCATTGCAGATCTGAAGGCGCGCAACGTCGTGCGCGGACGCTGATTTCCATTCCACGATATGAACCGGAGACTTTATGAGAGAAGCTGTCATTGTGGCGACCGCGCGTACGCCGATTGGACGTGCCTACCGCGGCGCCTTCAACAACCTGCAGGCACCTTCGTTGATGGCCGAAGCCATTCGCGCGTCCGTAACGCGCGCTGCCATCGACCCGCAGGAGGTGGATGACGTCGTCATCGGTGCTGCGCTGCCGCAAGGCGACCAGCACACCATCGGCCGCACCGCGGCCCTGCGCGCTGGCTTGCCAGTCACCGTTGCGGGCATGACCATGGATCGCCAATGCTCGTCCGGCTTGATGGCCATCGCGACTGCTGCAAAGCAAGTGATCGTCGATCGGATGGATGTGGTGGTTGCGGGCGGTGTGGAGTCCATCTCGCTCGTGCAGACGGAAGCCATTCGCGTCGGCCGCGACCCGGCATTGCTCGCGATGCATGAGGATGTCTACCTGCCGATGCTCGATACCGCGGAGACGGTGGCGAAGCGATATGGCATCAGCCGCGATCGCCAGGACGCCTATGCGCTGCGTTCCCAGCAGCGCACGGCAGCAGGCCAGGCGGGCGGCGCGTTCGATGCGGAAATCGTGCCTGTCACGGCGATCATGAAAGTCGTCGACAAGGCCACGGGGCAAGAGAGCCTGCGCGAGGTGACCTTGCGCAAGGACGAAGGCAACCGTCCCGAGACGACGATCGCCGGCTTGGCGCAGCTCGCGCCGGTTCGCGAGCACGGTGTCGTCACCGCCGGCAATGCGAGCCAACTTTCTGATGGTGCTTCGGCCTGCGTGGTAATGGACGCGAAGTTGGCGGAGCGCCGGAACCTGACGCCCCTCGGCCGGTATGTGGGCATGGCGGTGGCTGGCACGAAGCCCGATGAAATGGGCATCGGCCCTGTCTATGCGGTGCCTCAGCTGCTCAAGCGTTTCGGACTGAAGACCGACGATATCGGCCTCTGGGAGCTCAACGAGGCTTTCGCGGTGCAGGTGCTCTATTGCCAGGACAAGCTCGGCATTCCCGACGATCGTCTCAATGTCAACGGCGGCGCCATTTCGATCGGTCACCCCTACGGCATGTCGGGGGCCCGCATGGTCGGCCATGCCTTGATCGAGGGTAAGCGCCGCAACGCGCGCCATGTCATCGTCACGATGTGTGTCGGCGGCGGTATGGGCGCTGCGGGCCTCTTCGAGGTGTTCTGAAGCGGCTCATCATCACCGCTGCAACGGCGTTGCCTCTACGCGCGCAGGCGAGTTATCGGAGTTTTCAGCATGAGCAGTTTCGCACTCATCACGGGCGCCTCATCCGGGATAGGAGCCGCCTACGCCGATCGGCTCGCGGCGCGGGGTGCCGATCTGGTGCTCGTGGCGCGCCGTCTCGATCGGCTCGAAGCGCTTGCCGCGCGCCTGGCGAAGACATACGGACGGAAGGTCGAGGTTCTCAGCGCCGATCTCGGCAAGTCCGCCGACTTGGCGCGGGTGGCTGATGTCCTGCGCCAGCGCGACGACATCGAAATCCTCGTCAACAATGCAGGCCTGGGCGCGCTCGGGCCGACGGCTGTGGCAGATCCAGAGGCCGTCGAGGAGCTGGTGCGGATCAACGTGCTCGCGCTCACTCGTCTCTGCCTGGCCGTGAGCCCCCGCTTTGCGCAGCGCAAGAGCGGTACCATCATAAACATCGGCTCCATCATCGGCCTGATGCCCGCCCCGGGCGGTGCCGCGTACTCAGGATCGAAAGCCTACGTCTTGAACTTCTCGCGCTCCATGCAGATGGAGTTCGCGGAGACGAACGTGCGGGTGCAAGCGGTGATGCCGGGCCCCGTGCGCACGGAGTTCTTCGGCGATGGACCTTCTCCCTTTCCCGATCATCTCTTCATGACTGCGGAAACGCTGGTGGACACGGCCTTGACGGCTCTCGATCAGGGCGAGCTCGTGTGCTTCCCCACGTTGAACGACATAGCCGTGTGGAACGATCTCGAGAATGCACGCCGCATCATGAGCAAGGCCGTAGCGCAATCGGGCATTCCGGCTGCGCGCTATGCCCCCGCGAAGGCACATGCCGGCGCCTGAGGTAAGCAAAGTCTTTGAGGAGTGAAATGGATGCCATTGTGGCACATCTACGCGCCCAAGGGCGCCTACGCGCCTGCAGAGAAGGAACGGTTCGCGGTTGCGATCACCGATCTCTACGCGAAAGCCGGGTTGCCGAAATTCTATGTGAGCGTTGTCTTCCAGGAACTGGAGCCCAATATGCTGTACATCGGCGGTAAGAGCGCCGACGCATTCGTGCGGATCTGGATCGACCATATCGCGCGCCGGATGGAGCCTGCGCAGTACGATTGGTGGATGCACAAGGTCTGCAAGGTGGTGAACGCCTTCGTCGAGCCGAAGTCGTTCGCGTGGGAGCTGCATATCGACGAAACACCGATGCCGCTGTGGACCATACAAGGCTTGCGGCCGCCTGCGGGTGGATCCGAGATCGAGCAGAAGTGGGCTGCCAAGAATAGCGCTACGCCGTACGAAGGTGGCACGTTCGCCAAGAGTACGTGAAGCGACCAGCTGAAGTTCGTGCCACGCTGGGTGTCGCCCCGGTTAGTTGAGCGCGTGGCCATGGCCTCCGGAATGCGGCGGTACGCCTACGGTCGCACGGCCTGAAGTGCCGGCGTCTCGTGCACGAGCCGTAGGCGGCTTTCGAGCACGATGTCGGCGATGACGGGGAGGTGGTCGGAAACGGCGCTCGCCGCCGGATCGACCCAGCTCTGCATCAGCACTGCGCCCGGGCCGCAGAAAATGCGGTCCAGCCGGAACAGCGGAAGTGAGGCAGGAAACGTCCGGTGCCGGGTGACCTCGGGCAGAAGCTCCGCCAGCGCGCGCTGGACGGACCCCGGCCAGATCCAGTCATTGAAGTCTCCCATTGCCACCACCGGGCCGCGACCGCCTTTGCACAATCCGAGCAGTCGACGCGCCTGGATCCGCCGTTCCGCAAATCGGAGACCCAGGTGCGTGGCGA
>Ga0190269_10000532_pt1 | contig 19416 bp, 10 predicted proteins | sample Popmic249IS_FD_133749 | JGI IMG/M metagenome (GOLD analysis project Ga0190269, IMG submission 133749) | Populus adjacent soil microbial communities from riparian zone of Blue River, Arizona, USA - 249 IS | ecosystem: Environmental > Terrestrial > Soil > Riparian zone | place: USA: Arizona... | reverse complement strand
CTTCGGGACGATCGGCGCAGCGCTTTGGGCAAAGGCGTTGAACACCGTGTTGCGACAGCCCACGTTGACGACCACGGGATGCTCGCGGCCGGCGTAGTCGCGCAGCGCCATGCGGTGCGCTTCGCAAGGGCGGCCGCACGTGCGGTAATCGGTGCCGCTGCTCAGCAGATGCGCGTACACACAGTGCGAGTTGTGAAAGGTCGGGATGTGGTGGTGCAGCGTGAGCGCGACGCGGCCGCGTGGTACGGCCCCGAGCAGCGCGAGCAGCTGGGCGCGGTCGAGGTCATGCGAGGCGGTCACCGTCGACAGACCGAGCGCCAGCAGGTGGTGCGCGGTCAGCGAGTTGGTGACGTTCAGCGAGAAATCGCCGTGCACGATCGGCTTGTCGGCCACGCCATGCGCGAACGTCATGAGCGCGCCCCAGTGGCGTACGAGGACGGCGTCGGGCTTGAGCGCCGCGATCCGCCGGTCGTAGCTCTCTTCGCCCGGCTTCTGCACGCGCACCGTCGCCAGCGTGACGCGCAGGCCCGCGCCGCGCGCGCGCTCGACCGCCTTGGACAGCCCGACCATCTCCATCCAGTCGAGCTCCACTTCGTCGCCCGGGCCGAAGCCGCTGGCGATCGCGGCCTCGAGCTGCTCCATGGTCCGGCACAGCGGCACGAGCTGAGGCGGGCCTTCGTACGGCTCGCAGCGCGCCAGCTCGCGGCGGAGCTCCGCTACGCACGCCTTCGCCTCGCGCTTGCGCCAGCCGATGCTCGAGAGCTGCGCCGTGAGCTGATCGGTGAGCGCACGACGCACCCGCTTCAGCTCGGACACCGGCGCGTGCAGGCCGCGCTCGAGGCCGCTGTCGTCCATGGTCTCGAGGTGAAAGGGGGTGCCGCCGAGGCCGCCGAGCTTGTCCTCGAGCAGCGCGGCGTCGATCCCGCCCGCGCGGGCGGCGCTGAGCGGGGCGTCGCTCGCCGCCTGCGCGTGCAGCACGCGTCCTGCAAACTCCGCACGCGCCTCGACCGCGAGCGGCTGGCCAAGGCGGCCGCGCACCGTGAGCGCCAGCGGGATGCGGCCGGGCAGGGGCTGGCTCGCGCGGCGCTCCGCCTCGCGCGGCAGCTCGGGATCGCCCGTGAGCCGGATGGCGTCGCCCTGCCGTACCCGCCCGAGGTCCGGCCCCGGCTGGCCGAAGGTCAGCTCGACGTGGCTCTCACCCAGGAAGCGGACGCCGAAGATCGGCCCGCCGGGCGCGGACTCGGGGTCCGCGTTGCGCGCGCGCCGATCGCGCAGCTCGAACATCACGCCGAGCCCGGGCCGCAGGAGCTGCTGCCATGCGTGACCGCCCGCGAGCGCGAGCCGCACGCTGCGGCCGCGAGCCTCCGTCACTTCACCGAGCGCGAGGCCGCGGTGCTTGGGCGTCGTTCCCACGACCAGACTCTGATGGTCCTCGCCCCGCAGGAAGCCAGCCGAGCTGCCGCGTGAGAAGGTGAGCTGCGTGCGCTCGAGGTCGCGAGCGAGCTGCGCGCGGTCGGCCTCGGTCGGGCCGCGCACGACGGCGTCGCGCCAGTTGCGCCACGAGTCCACCGCCGTGGTGACGTAGGCCGGGCCCTTGTAGCGGCCTTCGATCTTGAGGCTGTGGACACCCGCTTCGACCAGATCGGGCAGCGCCTCGTGCGCCGCGAGGTCTTGCGGGCTCAGCAGGTACTGCACGTCGCCGAGGTCGCGCCGCTGGCCGTCGACGATCAGCTCGTAAGGCATGCGGCACGCCTGCGAGCACTGGCCGCGATTCGCGGAACGCCCCGACAGCGCCTCGCTGGTCAGGCACTGGCCGCTCCACGCCATGCACAGCGCGCCGTGCACGAACACCTCCGCTTCGAGCGGGCTCTCGGCCGTGAAGCGCGCCACCTCCCCGGCGCTCAGCTCGCGCGGCAAGACCACGCGGTCGATGCCCAGCGTGGCGGCGAAGCGCGCGCCCTCGGGGCTCGAGATCGTCATCTGCGTGCTCGCGTGCAGGCGAATGTCGGGTGAGAGCTTGCGCGCGATGAACGCCGTCGCCGGGTCCTGCACGATCAGCGCATCGACGCCGGCATCGATCACGGCGCCCAGCATCTGCTCGAGGCTCTCGAGCTCGCTCTCGAACACCAGCGTGTTGACGGTGAGGTACAGCTTCACGCCGGCCGCGTGCGCGCGCTGCACGAGCGCCGGCAGGCCCGCGAGATCGAACGCCGTCGAGCGCGCTCGGGCATTGAAGCCTTCGGACAGGCCCAGATAGACCGCGTCCGCGCCGCTCGCGAGCACCGCGGCGAACGCTTCCTGCGTGCCCGCGGGCGCGAGGATCTCGGGGCGCTGGCGAGGAAGCCCGGCCGCGAGCGAGCGCTCCGGCTCGGTCATGGCGTCACCGCCTGCAGCGCGCGCGGCAGCACGCGCGCGAGCCGGTCGGCCCACGCGTCTTGTCCTGCCGCGTGATCGATCAGGTCCTGCCGGACCTCGATCTCGACGTGCAAGAGGCCGCGGCGCTCGCCGTGCACCACGAGCGCGTAGTCGGTCGCGTCCGTGGCGGCGTACGGCTCGTTGTCACCGATCACGAGGCCGCTTTCGCTTCTTAGCTGGGCGAGCAGCGCGCGGCCGAGCCGCCCGTCGCGGTTGTAGAGCACGCCGCCGTGCATCGCGCGTCGATCGTCCATGAACACCGGCGTGAAGCTGTGCAGCGTGACCAGCACGGTCGGCCGGCCTTGCGCCGCGCGCGCGTCGAGCTCGGCGCGGATCCGGTCGTGGTACGGGTGAAAGATCTCTGTCGCGCGCTCCTCCGCTTGCTCCGTCGTGATGCCCTCGTTGCCAGGGATCGCCGTACGCTCGCTCACGGTGACGATCGACTGCGGCGAGCCTGGATGGCGGTTACAGTCGATCACGAGCCGCGAGTAGGTCTGTGTGATCAGGAACGCGTCGAGGCGGCGCGCGAGCCGCCGGCCGAGCTCGGCCACGCCGATGTCCCACGCGATGTGCCGCATGCGCTCGCTCTCGGAAACGCCCAGGTCCCCGAGTGCCGCTGGGATGGCGCGGCCGGCGTGGTCGCACGTGAAGAAGAACGCCGACGCGCCGTGGTCGTGCTCGACGGTGTATGGCGCTGGATCACCGGGGCGCAACAACGGCATAGGGCCGCTGCATACGCGGTGAAGGGCACTCGCGCAATCAGCCGCCTCGGCCGGACAGGGCGGCGACGGTCGCTACGAGGCCGGACAGCTCGATCGGCTTGGTCAGGTGGCTGGCGAAGCCTGCGGCGAGGGTCCGCTCGCGGTCTTCCTCGCGGGCGAAGGCGGTCAGCGCGATCACCGGTGCGTTCCCGCCGCGCTCGGGGCCGAGCACTCGCAATCGGCGCAGCAGCTCGAACCCGTCGATGTCGGGCATGCTGATGTCGCTCACGATGACGTGCGGGCGCGCCCGCTCCACCATGATCACGGCGTCCTCGGCGCGTGCGGCCACGTACACGTCGGCGCCGCATTCATCGAGGACCCGCGCGACGAGCGCGCGTGTGTCCGGGTCGTCCTCGACGACCAGCACCATCACGCCCGCGAGATCGAACGACTTGAAGCTGGGCGGGGGCGGTACGGTGGGTGGCCGTTGCGCAGCTAAATCGTCGCCCGCTCCGGGCTCTGCGCCGGCCAGCGGCAGCGAGACCGTGAACGTCGCACCGAGCCCCGCGCCGTCGCTCGACGCGCGCACCGATCCGCCGTGCACCTCGACCAGCTGCTTGACGATCGCGAGGCCGAGGCCGAGACCGCCGTGCTTGCGCGTCGTCGAGGCGTCGGCCTGCCGAAAGCGCTCGAATACATGCTCGAGGAAGTCGGCGCGGATGCCGACTCCAGAGTCGGCCACGCTGATCTCGAGGTTGGTCGCGACGCGCTGCACGAGCACCTGCACGCGCCCGCCGGCGGGCGTGAACTTGATCGCGTTCGACAAGAGGTTCCACACCACTTGCTGAAGTCGGCCGGCATCGCCGGTGACGCTGCCCGCGTTCGGCTCGCAGACGAGCTCGAGCTTGATGTCCTTGACCGCCGCCGCGGGGCGCACCATTTCCAGCGCTGCATCGATGAACTGCGCCGGCTCGAGCGGCCGCACGTCGAGGCGCAGCTTGCCCGAGCTGATGCGGCTCATGTCGAGCAGGTCCTCGATCAACTGAGTCTGCATGCGCGCGTTGCGCTCGATGACCTCGAGCCCCTTCTGCAGCTCGGCGCTCGCCTGATCCTCGCCGCTCTTCTGCGCGGCGCGGTGGCGCATGATATGCGTCCAGCCCAGGATCGCGCTGAGCGGCGTGCGCAGCTCGTGCGAGAGCACGGCCAGGAACTCGTCTTTGATCGCGCTGAGCCGCTCCGCCTGGGTGCGCGCGTGGCGCTCGCTCTCGAGCAGTTGCCGCCGTTCCTCCGCTGCGTGCTGCGCCTCGGTCACGTCGCGCGATACGGCGAGGATCATCACGGGCTCGCCCGAGTAGGCTCGGATCGGCGTGAGCACGACGTCCCAGAAGCGCAGCCGGTCGTTGATCAAGAAGCTGCCTACGAACGAGCCCGTCCCCCCGCCTGCCGCCGATCGCACCGCCTCCGCCGCCGCTGCTTGGTCGTCGGGCTTCCAGAACCTCGCCCAAGGCTGGCCGACCACGGCGTGGGGACCATCGACCTCGAGCGCCCTGCAGCCGCTGTCGCTGATCCAGAGGACCTCGCCCTCGAGGCTCAGCGTCTTGATGCAGTCGCGGCTGCTCTCGATGATCGTACGGCTGAACTCCTCGCTGCGGCGCAGCGCCTCCTCCGTCTTGCGGCGCGGCGTGATGTCCTCGAGCACGCCGATGAAGCGCATGGGCGCGCCGCTCGCGTCCTTGGTGACCGTGACGGTGGCGAGCACCCAGATGATGGAGCGGTCCTTGCGGACGTAGCGCTTCTCCATCCGGTACTCCTGGATCTCGCCCGTAAGCAGCCTCTGCACGGCTGCGTTGGTCTCGTCCAGGTCGTCTGGATGGTTCGTGTCGCGAAACGACAGCTCGGTCAGCTCTTCACGCGTGAAGCCGAGGATGTCTGCGAAGCGCTGGTTGACCTCGAGGAAGCGCCCGCTCAGGTCGGCGGTCGCGATGCCGACGGCCGCGTGCTCGAAGATCGTGCGCAGCTGGAGCTCTTGGGCGCGCAGCTTCTCGTCCGCGTCCTTGCGCGCGGTGATGTCTTGGACCACGCCGATCATGCCCTGGATCGTGCCGTCGTCCCCGTACGTGCCGCGGCCGCGTGCGGCCACCCAGCATTCCCCGCCCGACGGCCGCCGCACGCGATACTCGATGTCGTAGTCGGTTCGCGCCTCGAGCGCGCTCGAAACGGCCAGTCGTGCGGTCTCGCGGTGCTCCTCATGGAGCAGCTCGCGCAGGCTCGTCCACGTGATCATCTCGCCGCGCGGAAGGCCGAAGATGTGCGCGGCGCGATCGCTCAGCGTCACGGCGTCGGTGGCCGCGACCCAGCTCCAGTCGCCGAGCCGGCCGGCCTCGAGCGCGAGCGACAGCCGCGCCGTACTGTCGCGGTGGGTCTGCTCCTGCTCGATTCCCGCGCGGTCCTCGTCTGCGCTCACGCCATCTCCAGTCTCGAGCGGGCGACTCTACTCCGGGATTGACCGGCCGCTAGGCCGGCGCCCGTGTCCTCGGCACGAATCCGACAAGGGCCGGGGCATGATGTTGCTTCGGTCCCGTAGTCCTGGGTCTCTGCGCCCTCGGGGCAATCCTCCGCGCGGCGATTTATTCCGTCACCCGCGAGGTCGTAAATCAACGCATGATCCGTCGCCAGCCGGTGAGCCACAGCACCGCGCCGAACACCACGCTGGCGAGGAGTCGGCTCGGCCACGGTCCGAGCCCTGCCGCGAGCCACACCACCGCGCCGCCCGCCGCGAACGCTCCCAGCGACGCCGACGCGGCGCGCGCCACATCGGCGTTGTAGGGATTGATACCCGAGAGCTTGTTGCCCTGAATGGCCTGCACGACGTTCGCGAGCGCGTGCGCCGACCCCACGGCGATGCTCGCGCCTACCGCGCCGTAGCTCGGCACGAGCATCATGAGCGCGATCGCCTGGTACACGGCCATGCCGATCAGATCGAAGAGCAGCAGGTCCGTTCGCCCGTAGCCCGACACGATGAAGCCGTTGAGGCCGACCGCGCCGTTCAAGATCCAGAACGCACAGATGATCACGACCGGCGCGATGGCTTGATCGAAGCCGGCGCCGAACAGCGGCATCAACTCGTCCGCGAAGAGGGCGAGCGCCGCGAAGATCGGAACCTGCGTCAGCATCACCAGCACCGTCGCGCGCGAGAAGCCCTCGCGCAGCCGGCTCTTGTCGCCGCTCGCGACGATGTCGCTCATCAGCGTGATCACGATCGGATCGTACGAGCGGCGCACGGAGCGGACGGCGTTGCCGACGCGCACGACGACCCCGTACACGCCGACCGCCGCGGGGCTACCCCAGTACGAGACGGCCAGTACGTCGACGCGCGCCAGCGCCGTCATGAGCAACTCGCTGCCCCACTGCGGCCAGGCGTAGCGCACGAGCTCCGGCGACGGTCGCGCGAAGCGTCCGAACAGACCCTGCATCCCGAACAGCTGCACGAACACGACGAGCGAAGCGGCGGCCCCGATCGCGTACGCGACGAAGTAGGCGATCGCGAGCCCGCTCTCGCGCAGGCCGGCGTAGAACAGCACCAGCGCGAGACCGACGAAGCAGAACGACACCAAGAGATCGCGGATCAGCACGTGGCTCTCGACCTTGCGCTTGCCGATCGCGGCCGAGATGCACAGCTCCATGATCACCATGGGTACGAGCGTCCAGGCCATCCAGCGCAGGGCCGTAGCCGCCTCCGGCGCGCCGCGCCAGGCGGCGATCGCGTCCGCGAACAGCGCACTGATGAGCAGCGAGCTGAGGAGCGATAGACCGAGCGTGCTCCAGAACGCGCCGCGCAAGCGCGCCAGCGCCTCGCCGTCGGCGTCCATGCGCGGTACCCACCACAAGAGCGTCTTGTCGAAGCCGAGCAGGACCACGCGCACCGCGATCAAGAGCACGGCCTCGGAGACGGTGTACTGGCCCCACGCCTCGGCTCCGAACGCGCGCACGACCCCGATCAGCAGCACCGGATGCGCCAACTTGAGGACGTAGCCGAGCAGGTTGACCGCGAGCCCGCGCTGCAAGTCGCGCGCGTCGCGCTCGGTGCTGCCGGCGGAGGTCTGGGACATCGGAGCCGGAGGATAGCTCACGGCGTAGCGTCCTCGAGCCTAGCGTCCTCGAGCGCGCGCGCCATCTTCTCGGCCAGCGCACGCTCGCTGAACGACCGCTCGAACACGCTGCGCGCGTGCTGCCCGAGCGCGTGACGCAGCGCCGGGTCAGCCCGCAGCCGCAGGAGCGCGGCCGCCAGCGCCTCGGCGCTCGGCTCGACCAAGAGCGCGCTCGTGCCGTCCTCGAAGTAGCGTTCGACGGCCGGCGAGCGCCGTGTGACGATCGCGCGAGCGCTGGCCGCGGCCTGCACCACCTTGTTGGGCACGACGTTCGTAGCTTTCGTCGTGTCGCCGAAGATCCCGAGCACCACGTGCGCGCGGGCGATCAGCGCCGGCAGCTCGGCGGCGGGCACGGGCGGGCGAAGGGTGAGCTTTGGCAACCCGAGCGCTCGGACGCGCGCGGCGACCTCGGCATGGGTCTGGCCTGTCCCGACCAGAGTGAATGCGATGTCCGGTTGGTCCGCGAGGCGCGCGGCGGCGTCCACGATCACGTGCGCGCCCTGCAGCGGGATGTACGTGCCGTAGAACAGCACCTCGAGGCCGGGCGCGTCGCTCGAAGGCAGCGCGCCGAACGTCGCCTCATCGACGCCCACCTCGATCACATGCGCGTGCTTCGGCGCGCCGTAGCGATCGCTGAAGTAGCGCGCGTGCTCGTGGGTGTCGAACACGGCCACGTCGGTCGTTCGCATCGCGAGCTTGTCCAGCCAGTGCAGCTGGTGCGCGCGCAGCGTGCCCGGGCGCACGGTGGCGCGGTCCTCGACGTACGTGTTGTAGCGGGAGGTAAAGGCGTCGAACAACACGGGGATGCCCAGGGCGCGCGCGACCGGCGCCAGCACCGGCACGTAGCGGTGGCCGCCCTCGGTGATGAACAGCACGTCGATGGAGCGCGCCAGCCGCAGGAAGCGCGCGGTCAGCGCCGCCTCGCGCAACACGCCCGGTGCGAGGGAAACCGCTTCGATCACGGTGCAGCCCAGCCGCTCGAGCAGCCGGCGCGTCAGCACGTTGCGCGGGTAGCCGCGTTCGTGCTGGCCGAGCATGCACACCCTCAGATCGACGCGGCCTGGCACTGCCGCAGGAGCCTACGCGAGCCGCGCTGCGGGTGCACGATTTGACCTGCTGGCGCGGCGCTGATACCCGTGCCGCGACCGATGGGCCAAGCGCTGTCCAAGACCGAGGCCGACTTCAACCGCTCGTACATCGGGCGGCGCAAGGACCTGCTCGCGCTCGTGAGCGGGCCGCCCGCGCGCGTACTGGAGGTCGGCTGCGCGCTCGGCGCAACGGGCGGCTACCTCAAGGCGACGCACGGCTGCGCGGTGGTGGGCGTCGAGATCGACGAGCGCATGGCCGAGGTCGCGCGCACGCAGCTCGACAGCGTGCACGTCGGCGACCTCAACCGTACCAGCCTGCCCGAGCTGGTCGGGCCAGAGCGCTTCGATCTCATCTTGCTGGGCGACGTGCTCGAGCACCTGGTCGATCCCTGGGCCGCGCTCGCGCACTGCCGCGCGCTGCTCAGCGACTCGGGCCGCATCGTGGCCAGCCTACCGAACATCAGCCACGTGAGCACGCTGGCGAGCTTGATCTTCACGCAGCGCTGGCCGTACCGCGACCGGGGCTTGCACGACCGCACGCACCTGCGCTTCTTCACGCGCAAGAACCTGCTCGAGCTGTACGCGAGCGCAGGCCTCGAGATCGAAGCCGAGCAGCGCAACCTCCGGCTGATCGATCCGGTCGCCAGCATCAACGTGCTGGCCAAGGCATTCGACTTCCCGCCGCTGCGCGGCTACTTCACCTATCAATACTTGCACCGCTTGCGTGCGCGTTAGGTCGACAGCGCCTCGCCGTACAGCTCGACGAAGGCGCGTGCGCTGGCGCGCCACGTGAAGCGCTCGCTCACGCTGGCCTTGGCACGCGCGGCGCGCGCCTCGGCCGCTTGTGGGTCGGCCAGCAGCTCTGCGAGCGCGCCGCGCAACGCCGCCGCGTCGCCGCTCCGCACTAGGGTCGCGAGCGCACCCCGCTCCGTGAGCTCGGGCAGCGCGCCGACCTCGGTGGTGATCAGCGGCACGCCGGCGGCCATCGCCTCGACCATGGCGTTGCCGAAGCTCTCCTCACGCGAGGGCAGCACCGCGCAGCGCGCGCTCTGCAGCACACGCGCTACGGCCGCTGGCTCGAGCCATGGCCGCACGGTCACTCGGCCGGTGGCGCCGCGATCCGCGACCCGCCGCGTCACGTCGAGCGAGTAGCCGCCCTCCCCGATCACCATGAGCGGCGGTGGCGCCTCGAGCGCGAGGTACGCGTCGAGCAGCACGTCGACGCCCTTGGTCTCCTCGACGCGCCCGAAGAATACGATCGGCGCGTCAGGCGCGGGCGCCTTGCGCGCAACGGCCGTGAATGCCGGCTCCACGCCGTTCGGCACCACGCGGATGCGCTCGCGTGCGACGCACAGCGCGCGCTCCACGTTGCGCGCGGCGGCTTCGCTCGTCGGGCACACGAAGCGCGCGCGCGAAGCGTACTTGCGCAGCAGCATGTACTTGGTGTGCAGGAGCCACAGCGCGCTCAGCTCGAGCGCGCCGATCCGCTCGTCCATCTCTCTCGGATAGCTCGGGTAGCGTGGGGTGAGCAGCCACGGCGCGCTCGGCGAGGTCTCCGGTACGAGCACGCCCTCTTCACCCTGCGAGTGCACCACCACGTCGCGCCGCGAGCCCACGATCCGCTTGACGACCGCGGCCACGGTGAGCGCGTTGAGCGGCCGGAGCGGTGCCGCGCGCCGGCTCTTCACAGCCACGAACGGCGCGAACGACAGCTCGTAGCGCAGGTCTTGGGGCACCTCGAGCCGCTCGAATGGCGCCTTCGTGAACACCACGTGCACGTCATGCCCGAGCTCAGCGAGCGCGGTGCCGAGGCGGTGCGTCGAGACTTGCCCGCCGCCACGGTACGACGACCACGGCGAGAAATTGCAGGTCAGCACCACGCGCATGGCGCACCACTATAAGCCAAACCGCCGGCTCGGCCGCGTTTTAGCCGAGCGAGCGCGCCAGCTCGCGCAGCTCGGCATCGGTGGCCACGCGCGCCGCCGAGTCGAGCAGCACCGCGCCCATCCGCGCGCCCGCGGCGGCCGGCAGCAGCTGCACGCGATACATGACGCCGCTCGTGCCGCGCAGCGGCTGTGCGGCGCGCGGCTGGACCGCCTCGATCATGGTCGCGTCGTCGTCCCGCTCGGGGCTCGCGGTCAGCCGGCTGGCGATCTGTGCTCCGAACGCGACGTCGGGGCTGACCTCGCCGTGCGATGCCGTAAGCTCGAAGCCTGTCGCGTTCCAGGCATACAGGTGGCCGGAGCGAGCCCCGGTCGCTTCGCAGACCGCTTTCAGCGCGCGCTCGGCGCGAGCCCCTGAGGTATGCGTGCCGTGCAGGCTGGGCCGGTCCGCCGTCCAGTCCACCGTGCGCTGGTACGACGTCGTCGTGCTCGACTTGATGTCCTGCAGCTCCGGTAGCGCGGTCACGCCGGCAACGCGCGCCTCGTCCCAAAGCCGCTCGTAGCGCGCGCCCAGCGGCGAGCCTTGGCCGTAGCGATATTCTTGCGCCGTCAGCCGGCCGAAGCGCTCCGCCGCGTCGCGGTCGGCCATCCAGATTGCGACGCGGGTGCGGGCCTCGTAGATCGCGCCGAGCTCGAGGCCCTCGATGTCGAGCGCCCTGACCTCGTCGACCAACCGCTCGAGCTCGGCGCACGCGCCGGCGCAGTCGCCGAGCTTGGCCATGGGTGAGCGACAGGACCCTGCGCACCACGAAGGCGGCCGCGCCGATCTCGAGTCGGGTGCAAGCCCCGAGCACCTCGCGCGCCGCCGCCCGCGCTTCGTCGGCGCGGCCCAGGCCGAGCAAGGCTTCCATCCTCGCGGCCTCGAGCCGCAGCCACGCGCCGGTGGCCCGACTCGGGTCCGCGGCGTTCGGGCGCGCGAGCTTAAGGCCGTGCTCGAACGCCGCGAGCGCCGCCTCGAAGCTGTCCCGCGCCAGCTCGAAATAACCCTCGGCGAGGTGACGGAACGCGAGCCAGCCCGGAAAGCGCTCCGCTTGGGCCGCGATCGCGTGGCTCGACGCACGGATGCCGGCGAGGTCGCCCGCGTTGGCGTGCGCGATCAGCTCCGCCACCAGCGTGCTCGTGAACATCTGCCGCTGGTTGGCGTGCAGCGCGATCAGCTCGGCCTGCTTCCGGTAGCGCTCGGCGCCCACCACGTCGCCGCGGTGCAAGCGCGCGATACGGCGCAGGGACATCGCGCTCGCGCGCTGCATCGGATCGTCGTCGAGCACCTTGCTGCGCGCTTCCGCGGTCTTGACGCCGAGCCGAGCCTCGATCAGCGCGATGCCGTACGCGATCGCGCCCCTCAGCACCTGCACGTAGCTCATCTCCGTGCTGGTGACGGTCGCGAGCTTGGCGTCGACCTCGATCCAGCGAGCGCGCGCGTGCTCGGCCCGGTTGTCACAAATCGACTCGCGCGTCGCGATCGCGTTCTGCCACATCGCGTGCAAGAGCGGCGACAGCGCCGCGAATGGCTCGAGCAGGCTCGGCAGCGAGGCGATGCGCGCGTGGTCCTGGGCGCGCGATCCGACCGCGATGGAGATCGCGGTGTAGTACGCGACGCCCTTGATCGCGGCCTCCGGCGCCAAGACGCGCTCGTGCTCCGGCGCGGCGTCGTACGCCTCCTTCGCCTGGGTCAGCGCGCGCATCAAGCGCTGCATCGGGTCGGTCGCGTCGGCGATGCCCTCATAGGCCGTGAGGCCGGAGTCGCGCTTGAGCTGCGCGAGCAACGCGTCGGCGACGCGGAAGTAGCGCGCCTCGTCGGTGACGACGGAGATCGCGAACACGCCCCGCCGGATGTCGTGGATCTCGCGCGGCGTACGGCCGAGCTCCCGTGCCACCTCGAGCGCGCGGTCGAGCACCTCGGCTACCTTCTGTGCGCTCATGCTGGTCAGCGCGAGGATGCCGACGCTCGACGTCGCGTTCATGAGCCGCGGCACGAGCAGGTCGATCGCGCGGGCTTCGCGCCCGCCACACAGGCAGTGGCGGACCTCCTCGATCACGCGCTGCTCGCATCCTTCGTACAAGTCACCGAGGCGCGCGTGGCGCTCGAGGCGCGCGGGCGTGCTCAGGCCCGCTTCCAACGCCGCGATCCACTCGGGCGTAGCGAGCCCATAGCCCTGGCTGTCGCCGACGAGCAAGCCGCCCGCGACCAGCTCCGAGATAGCCTCGTCCACGTCGGCCGCCGCGACCCCGTCCGCGACACGCGCGTAGTCCTGGCGGCTGAGGGTCGGGTGCGACGCCAGCGCGTGCACCTCGGCGAGCTCTCGCGCGAGCGGCGACAGCTCCGCGAGCCGCGCGCGACACAGCTCCGTCGCGCTGCTCGGGAGCGCGTCTTGCGCGAGCGCCTCGGGCAAGAGCCACTGGCCACCTTCATACCGCAGCACGCGCCGCGCGATCAGCATCTGCGCGATGTCGAGCGTCTCGCGGATGTTGCCGGCCGCCGCTTGGTACAGCCGATCGCACAGCAGAGCGAGGTTGGGCACGTCACCGAACAGCGAGCAGACGAGCACCTCGACCTCGTGGCGACCGAGCGGGTGCAGCTCGAACCGCGCGCAGGCACGCTGCATCGCGGCGAACGCGTCGGTCGCATACGGGCGCGCGCCTTCGCGCAACGTCGCGACGACGATCAAGCGGCGGCGCGCGGCCGCGAGCGCGAGCGACGCGACGAGCGACAGCGACGCGTCGTCCAAGGCATGCAGGTCGTCGATCAGGACAGCGATGGGCTGTGCGTCGGCGAGGCTCAACAGCCACGCGGTGAGCTTGGGCTGGAGCGCTTGCTGATCGATGCCACGGCTGGCGAGCTTCTTGAGCACGAGCGGCGAGTGCGCCTCAGCGACGGCGGAGATGGATGCTGCGGCCGGGCTCTCGAAGAGCACCTGGTCGAGCTCGAGCGGGCGCGCGCAGGTCAGCGCCTGCTCCGGCATCGCCAGCGCTGCCTGCGCGGCCAGCGAAGCGCCCACCGCGAGCGGCTCGCCACCTTCGCTCGCGCCGTTCGCGCGCAGCACCACCGCGCCGGCGATCTTCGCCTCGATCGCGCACGCGTTCCAGCAGCCGCGTGCGGCCTAGGCCCGCCGGCGCTTCGATGAGCGCCGCGTTGCCGCGGCCTGCTATCGTCTTGCGGACCGCGGCTTTCAAGTCGCCGAGCAACGCGTCGCGGCCCACGAGGGCCGGCGCTGAAAGGTACGCTTGCGAGACGTCGGCCGCTTCGTAGTCGAGCTGCGCGATCGCGCTGAGCCGCTGCATGACGTCGAACGCCGACCGCGGGCGCGTCGCTGGGTCGAGGCTGATCAGCGACATCACGAGGGCGTCGAGCGCGGCGGGCACGTCCGGCGCGATCGCGGACGGGGGCGCTGGGCGCTGCGCCCACACCGCCGTGAGGCCGGCGAAGTCGCGCGCGGGGTAGCAGAACCGCCTGGTCAGCGCGTAGTACAGCGTCGTGCCGAGCGAGAACAGGTCCGTCCGCGCATCGAGCGTGGAGCGATGCAGCACCTCCGGCGCAACGAAGGGCGGGGTGCCGATCGCAGGGCCACCCGTGCCCATCGGCGCGAGCGCCCCGAAGTCGATCAGCTTGGCCGAGCCGGCGCGCGTGCTGCGCACGTTGCGCGGGCTGACGTCCCGGTGCACGAGCCGTCGTGCGTGGAGCAGCGCGAGCGACGAGCAGACGTCGCGCGCGAGCGCGCAGGCCTTGCGCCAATCGAGGGGCGCTTGCTCGCGCAGGTCGCCACCGTCGAGCAGCTCCATCGTGTAGTAGGGATCGCCGTCTTCCGTGCCGAAGTCGTAGACCTCGATGATGCGCGGGTGCGCGAGCTGAACGAGCGTGTGGAACTCGCGCTCGAACGCCGCGATGGCGGCTTGGCTGCGGCGCTCCGAGCCGCCTACGATCAGGCGCTTGAGCGCGACGCGATCGCCGCGCGCGGTGTCGAGCGCGCGGTACACGACCGCCATACCCCCGCGCCCGAGCTCTGCCTCGACGATGTATCGGCTGCCGATGCGGTCGGGCACCGGCAAGAGCGCGTGCGCTTCAGCGGCAGGCTCGTCGGCCGTGCGAGTGACCGGTTCGAGATCGGGATCCGGTACGATCGAATCGGCCACTTCATGCCATGTTCCCGATCCATTGCTGGCCGCGCAATGTGTGCTCGCTGCGCTGGCGACGTGCGCAACGGCTCACCATGGACGAGCCCGCCCGCTTACGCCGCAGAGTATTTCGCGGCTTTCTGCACGCCCGCCAGCGTGTCGGCCTCGTCGCCGCGCTTGTCGAGGCGGTACCCCTTCACACGCGCGAAGCGCAGCGCGACGCCGCCCGGGTAGTGCGGGCTGGTCTGAAGGCCATCGAACGCGACCTCGACGACCAGCTCGGGGCGCACGTACACGGTGTAGTCGTCGCGGTGGGTCTCGAGCTCGAGCAGCTTCTGGGTCTGGAAGGCCAGCATCTCGTCGGTCATGCCTTTAAAGGTCTTGCCGAGCATCACGAACTGCCCCGGCTCAGTGTCCGAGCGCGCGCCCAAGTGGAGGTTACTCAGCGTGCCCTGGCGGCGGCCGCTGCCCCACTCCACCGCGAGCACGACGAGGTCCACCGTATGGGCCCGCTTGATCTTGAGCCAGCCCGCGCCGCGCCGGCCCGCTTGATAGGGTGCGGTGAGCGACTTCGCCACCACGCCTTCGTGGCCCGTCTCGATCGCGCGGTCGACGAACGCCTCCGCCTGCTGAGCGTCGGTCGTGACGAGCCGCGGTAAGCGCTGTGCTTCGGGGATGAGCGCGTGCAGCGCCGCGGTGCGCTCGCTGCCGGACGCGTCGAGCAGATCGCGGCCGTCGATGTGCAGCGCGTCGAAGAAGAACGGCGACAGCCGCTCGCCGCGATCGTCGGCGCCGGCCTTGCGGCTGAAGCGCTTCATCGTCGTCTGGAACGTGTGCGGCGTGCCGTCGGGCTTCATCGCGATCGCCTCGCCGTCGAGCACGAGCGTCTTCGCGGGGAGCGCCAGCACGGCTTCCACGATCTCGGGCACCGCGGCCACCTCGTTGAGCGCGCGCGTGTAGATCCGCACCTCCTCGCCCTGCCGGTGCACCTGGATGCGCGCGCCATCGAGCTTCCACTCGAACGCCGCCTCGCCGAGCTGTGCGATCGCGTCAGCGGCGTCGCTCGCGGTCTGAGCCAGCATCGGCGAGAGCGGGCGGAACAGCTGCAGCTTGTACTCGGACAGCCCGGCCTCGCCACCTTCGCGCGCGGCGCGCGCCACCACTCCCATGTTCGCGGCGAACATCATGGCGCGGCGGACCGAGGCGGGTGGCAGCGCATAGGCCTGCGCGACAGCGTCGAGCATCACGCCCTCGAGCGCGCCCTGGCGCAGCTCGCCGATCAGCAGCTTGATCAGGAACTCTTGCTCCACGGCGAGCGCGCGGCCGAACAAGTCTCCGAGCAGCTGGGTGCGCTTCTTGCCGGAGCCAGCACCTTTGAGCGACTGCAGGTCTTCGAGGATGGCGTCGACCTCGAGCAGCGTAAGTGACGGCTCGGCCGCAGCCGGCACGTCCAGCTTGCGCAGCACGGCGTAGCCGACGCCGACCTTGCCTTGGCGCGTCTCGCCCGACAGGTACGCGACGGCGATCTGAACCTCGTCGCCTTCGAGCGGCGCGAGGCACGCCGCGAGCGCGCCGATCTTGCCATTGCGCGCGGATGTTGCGGCGACCTTCTGCGAAGCAGCGACGAGCTCGGCGAGCAGCATCGCGCGAGAGCGTATTTCAAATGCGCTCGTGAGCGAAGCGAGCCTCTAACAAGCAGCGAGCCTTAACTAGCTCGGGCGCTCGACCGTCGGCCACAGCGTAGCGATGGTGTCCGAGAACTTGCGCTGCGGGATGCCCGGCAGGCCGCGGTGGCCGACGCCATCCTTCATGACCTCGACCAGCGCGCCCTGATCGAGCAGCTTCGGGCTCTCGAGCACGTCGCCCGAGCACAGCAGCAGGTCGGCCCGGTTGCCTGCCTTGAGCTCGCCGGTCTCCTCGGCGTTGATCTGCTTGGCCGCAAGGCCGGTCATGGCGTGCCAGGCCTCGAGCCCGGTCAGGCCATCGTTCATGAGCGCGACCAGCTCCATGTAGTTGCGGCCGTGCATGTACGGCAGCACCGGATCGGTGCCGCCCAAGATCTTGAGCCCGCCCTTGCGCGCATAGTCGACGGCTTTCGCGTGCACCTCCGCCGCCCGCTTGGCCTTGTCGCGCACGAAGTCCGAGAGACCTTCGCTCGTAGGCAAGCTCTGCAGCACCCAGGAGGTTGGCGTCACCGTGCAGTCATGCTTGGCGGCGAGATCGACCAGCCGCTCGTCCATGAACGAGATGTGCTGGAGGTCCGCGACCCCGCACTTGATCGCGAGCTCGATGCCGTTCTTGCTGTGGGCGTGGGCCGCGACGCGCAGGCCGCGCGCCTTGGCCTCTTCGCAGATGGCGACCAGCTCGTCTTCGCTGAAGTCCTGCTGCTCGAGCTTGTCGCTCGGCGACGCGACGCCGGGGCTCGCACAAACCTTGATCAGGTCCGCACCGCACTGTGCGATCTCGCGGACACGTTTGCGGCAATCCCAGGGGCCGTCCACGATGCTCGACGGCCGGCCGGGCCCTGGCGGCCACAGCCGCGAAATCGACGCGTGGCACCGGTCTGGACCGCGGAAGTCCGCGTGGCCGCCGGTGGTCGAGAGCATGCAGATCGCGATCTTGAGCCGCGGGCCGATCACGAGCCCTTGGTCCACCATGCGCTTCATCGCGTCGGTCGCGCCGCCGATATCGCGCGCGGTGGTCACCCCGCCATCGACCAGCGTCGTGTGCAGGATTTTTTCGATGTACAGGAGCTGGAATGGGCCATCGAAGCGCCTCTCGTCTTCCTCGGACAGCCCCAAGTGGACGATGTGGCTGTGGCAGTCGATCAGCCCTGGCGCGACGACGTATTTGGAGCAGTCGACGACCCGTACGGCGTCTCCCTCGGGCAGCTGCTGGCTGGCCGGCTCGACCTTGTGGATGCGCTCACCTTCGATCCAGACGTCGACGCCCTCCCAGAGCGCCTCTCGCTTGCCCGACGTGCCGTCATAGAGCTGCTTGACGTTGGCTAAAATCAGCATGGAGCCACGGGCTTTCGGTGCGGATCGCGTGATAAATACGAGCGAGAGTATGCCACGCACCACCCGCCTTTCCGACGAAGAAATCGCGCGGTTGCCGCCACCGGGCCTGTCGATCCCCAGCGATTTTCAGTTCTCGCCGGACGGCGCGTACCTCGGCTTCTTGTGGTCCGAGGACAGCTCGCGCAAGAGCAGCTTGTGGGTCACGCGCGTCAGCGACGGCGTGACCACGTGCATCCTCTCCGCGGACACCGGCTTCCAGTCCGACAAGCAGATGTCCAAGGAAGCGCTCATGGAGCGCGAGCGCAAGCGCCAGCTCAAGCAAGGCGTGTGGTCGTTCTCGTGGAGCGGCCGCGGCGCGACGCTGATCGTGCCCGCGCCGGGCAAGCTGATCGCGTACGACGTGCACAGCGGCACGCAGCGCGTGCTGCTCGAGTCCGCGACGTTCAGCAACGCGCGCCTTTCGCCCGACGGCAAGCGCGTCGCGTTCACCGATCGGGGCGAGGTGTGGTGCGTCGAGCTCGAGGACGGCGCGGCCCCGCCGGAGCCGCGCAAGCTGACGACATCGTCGAGCGAGACGGCGTTCAGCGGCATCCCCGAGTTCGTCGCGCAAGAGGAGCTCGGGCGGCACGACGCGTTCTGGTGGCACCCGAGCGGCAAGCAGATCCTGTTCGAAGAGGCCGACGAAGCGCCGGTGGTGGAGACGATGCTGCGCGATCCGCACAGCGGCGCGTCGGCTCCGTATCGCTATCCCTACGCCGGCACGCCCAACGCGACGTGGCGCCTGGGCGTGGTCGACGTCGCGAGCGGGGTGACACGCTTCATCGACCTCGGCCCGCACGCGCAGGAGTACCTCGCCACCGCGCAGTACGACCGCAAGGGCCGCATCCTGCTCCAGACGCTGTCGCGCGATCAGCAAGAGCTGCGCGTGCTGGCGCTCGACGACGGCGAGAGCGCGCCGCGCGTGCTGCTCAGCGAGCGCACCTCGCCGTGGATCAACCTGTACGGCAAGCTGCGGCCGCTGCCGGACGGCGGCTTCTTGCGCCTCACCGATCGCGCGGGCGTCACCCGGATCGAGCGGCGCGACGCGGCCGGCGCCGAGGTCTGCCTGCTCGCTGCCCCCGAAGGCGGCGTGCGGCGCCTGGTCGCGATCGACGCGGGCGCCGGGCACGTGTTGTTCATGGGTGTCGCCGACGACCCGCGCCAGCAGCACTTGTTCCGGACGTCGCTCGATGGCCGGGGCGCGCCCGAGCAGCTCTCCAGCGAAGCGGGCTGGCACGAAGCGATCGCGGGGGACAGGGGCGCGCTGCTCGTGCGCACGCACCACAGCCTGACAGCTCAGCCGCGCACGTGGCTGGAGCGCGGCGATCAGAGCGTGATCTGCGCGCTGCCAAGCGATCGACGCGAGCCGGCCGTACCGATCGATGCGCCCGAGCCGATCGAGCTCACCACCGGCGATGGTCAGCCCATGTACGGCTTGTTCTATCGGCCGCCGAAAGAGTTTGCCCCGCCCTACCCGCTCGCGGTCTCGGTGTACGGCGGACCGCACCACCAAGCGGTGCGCAACGCCTGGGACCTCACCGTCGACATGCGCGCGCAGCGGCTCGCCCGCCACGGCATCGCCGTGCTCAAGGTCGACAATCGTGGGGCCGGCGGCCGCAGCCTAGGCTTCGAGGGCAGCCTGCGCCGGGCGTTCGGCCAGCACGAGGTCGACGATCAAAAGCGCGGCGTTCGCCACCTGGTCGATCAGGGTCTCGTGGATCCGGAGCGTGTCGCGATCTATGGCTGGAGCTACGGCGGGTACATGTCCGCGCGCTGCTTGTTCCGAGCGGGCGATGTGTTCAAGGCGGCCGTCATCGGCGCGCCGGTCGTGCGCTGGGAGGGCTACGACACGGCGTACACCGAGCGCTACATGGGCCTGCTCGAGACGGCTGAGGACCGCGCGGTGTACGACGCTGCTTCGCTGCTGACGTGCATCCCTGACAATCCCG
>Ga0190269_10000531_pt1 | contig 19433 bp, 13 predicted proteins | sample Popmic249IS_FD_133749 | JGI IMG/M metagenome (GOLD analysis project Ga0190269, IMG submission 133749) | Populus adjacent soil microbial communities from riparian zone of Blue River, Arizona, USA - 249 IS | ecosystem: Environmental > Terrestrial > Soil > Riparian zone | place: USA: Arizona... | reverse complement strand
CCGCTGCGCCACCTGCTCCGGCCTGTGCTGCCGGGCTGCTCATCGCACCCGCCGCGGTGCTCGCGCTGCTTCCGGCGCTGCCGCTCTCAGCGGCGCCGGTGCGCTGCGTGCCGCTTCCAGCTGCGCCGGCGCCGGCCGAGGTCGAGCGCTGTGCTTGCGCACCGGCAGTCGCTACTGGCTTGTCCGCTGTCATGCTCGCCGAAACGCCGGCTGTGCTCGGGTTGTTCGCCGCAGAAGCATCCGGCGAGGCCGCTCCCGAGTCACCGCAGCCCGCAGCGAGCACGCACAGCACCACCGCAGCGTTGCTTCGAGAGACCTTGCTACCGAGACGTTTCATCGCCATTGCCGAGCTCACTCGACGGCGCATAGCAACGAAAGACCGCGCAGAACCTGTCTTAATCGCAATAAGAGGCGCCTCGCGCCGGCGCAGCGCACCCGCGAGAGAGAAGGCTCCGACTCAGCTTGGGGACAGCGGGGGAATCGGCTCGCCTTCCTTGCACGGGTACTGGAACTGGATCGAGGTGAAGCGCCCGTTCATCGCGTCTGCACACAGATCCCCGACGATCTCGACCTGCACGCCATCCGGGCTGATCGTCCAACCTGCCGTCGGCGTCAGCATATGCGGAACTTGGTGCAGCGTATCGTCTTTGGCCTCTCGGACGACCATCAGCAGCTGATCAGCGGGATCTGCGGCAGGTGTCAGCTTGATCGAACACGAGTCGAAGACGGTCTTGCTGGTCTCCGAGATCAATGTGCGCAGCCGATCCTCGAGCTGCTTCGGGTCATCGGGCAGGATGTACTCGGTCGTGCCGCCCCGAGCTGCAACGTCATTCAAGAGCTGAACGCCTTGTGCACCGGGTAGACCCACCACGTAGGTCTTGATGCCGCGCTCGGCGAGCCACGTGGCTGCACGGTTCACTTCGAGATCTGTCGTGTCGCTCGCTGGGAAACAGTTCGGCGCGCCATCCGTTACTGCGACGACCGCGAGGTCGCCTTGGAGCATCGCGCCCGAGATCGCTTCGTTCGCGCGGTCAAAGGCTTCTTGCATCGGCGTGCCGATGCCAGTGCCCACGCCCGCCAGCGTCCAGTGCGCGTCCCACACCGGCAGGAACTGCGGTGCTGGTTGAAACGGGATCTGCCCCATCCCGCCGATCGGCTCGACCGACATGCCGCCGAGCCCGTTCAACACGCCCCCAGGCCCGCCGCCTGGCAAGCCGCCGCCTGGTAAGCCACCACCGGGTAAGCCCCCGCCTGGTAAACCTCCGCCTGGCAAACCCGGCCCACCGATCCCACCTGGTCCGCCGGCACACGCGTACGTTGGGAAGAACAGCGCGCCAACAACCAGCGAATCTTGCAGGCTCATGATGGCATTGCGGATCGCGGCTTGTGCAGCTGCCAGCTTCGTCTGACCGGATACTCCCCACGGCTCGGACATGCTCACAGACTGGTCGAACACGAGCAGCAGGTTGCCAGGGATCTTCTTGATCTCGATCTCTTGGCCGAGCGTGAGCGTTCCGCAATTGGTTGGATCAGGTGTCGTCGGCTTGCAGAACTTCCCGACCTCACAGCCAAGCTCGACGATGCCGGAATCCACCGGCTCGGCAGGTGCGCCCGGCGCCTCGAGCAGCACCGCTGTGTCAGGGGACCTGCCTGTGATCGGAGCTCCGCCGCTGCCAGCTGCGGAGGGAGCGGTTCCGTTGTTGGTAGGAGGCGACTGTTGAGCCCGGCTGCTCTTCGAAGTGTCTGACGCACTGCAGCCGCACACCGCCACCGCGCTTGCGATCCAGATCCACGCTCTCATTGTTTGCTCCGGAGCTCGGTGACCAGAAATCGGTCACGCGCTGACTGTCAGTGGGAAGGATGTCAAAAAACATCCGACAGCCAATGCTCGTAGCAGACATTGAATTGCCTCCTTGTAAACATCTGAAGATGTTTGACTAAGATTTGTGAAACTTATGGGAAGAAGCGGGCTGGTCCTAGCATGGGTAGGCGCGCACTGCGGCTAGGGCAATGTTTGTCGCTCGAACATCTGCCACGCGTTGTCAGGCACGCTGAAGTCGAGGCTGTTCGAGTAGAGGATGTGTCCGGTGTTTGGCAGCGAGCAAAGCGTCACCTCCACGCCACCGTTGCATTGCGTGTACGTCTCACAGTGCTCGAGCGTCGTGCTCGCCGCGCCCATGCACCCGTTGATCGTCTTCCACAGCTCGAGCGTGCCTTTTGCACCCGGTGAATACCAGCCGGTCGATCCGGTGTTGCCGCCTTCGTAGGCGACAAGTGTGTCGTTCAACCCGCGCACCGAGAGCTCTGAGATCGGTCGCGCAGGGGTGCACGGGTCTGTCACGAGATCGGCAGAGGCGGCCGCGATCGCAGCGAACACATCGGCGGCTTCACAGGCCAAGCGATGCGCGAGACCTGCGCCGTTGAAGATCCCCGTCGCATAGACGCGCTGCGCATCGACGCAAGCTTCGCTGCTGACGTTCTCGACGAGCGCACGCGCGAAGCCCACGTCGTCGACCATGCTATTCAGCGCTTCACCGCAGCAGTTGCCCACGTTCCATCCGTTGCCGATGCCATCGGGGTATACGACGATGAACTTCTCCGCGTCGGCTTTCTGCTGCCATCCGCTGCCAGATTGCTCCTGCATCCCGCTGCTGCCGTTGCCGTGGAAATCGAGCACGAGCGGTACGCGTGTCATGGCGGGGATCGAGCTCGGGACGTACACGTTGAAGCGCCGCTCGCGGCCTCCGTGCATCAGCGACTTGCGGTTGTCACCCGCTTTGAGCACGTTGCTCGTCGGGCAGGGCTGCAGTGCGCCGCTACCAGCTGCGCCGCTACTAGCTGCGCCGCTGCCAGCTGCAGCGCCCGAGCTGCCCCCTGCTGCGGCGGTGCCCGCTGTCCCCGGCGTGTCCCCCTCGGGAGCGGTAGCTCCTGCCGAGCTCGGCTGTGCGCTCGCACCAGCGGTGCCAGCGCCGCTGCTCTGAGCGGCAGTGGCCGCGCTGCTGGGAGCGGCGCGCTGACCCGCGCTTGCTTCTGTGGGTCGGGGAGCCATGCCGCCAGCGGGTCCCGTGCCGCCGGTGGCCTGGGACGCAGTGGCGGTGGTCTGCGCGCCGGGCGTGCCTGCCGTCGCAGCGCTGCTGTTGGCTTTGCCGCCCGCTGCTGCGCCGCCACAGGCTGCGATGCCGAACTGGGCGAGCAGCGCAGCGAGAGCCATGAGGCGACGGGACGGCTGACCGAGCTCTGCGCTCCAGGTGTCGATTCGAGAGCTCATCTCCGCACTCCTTCATCCTTGGTTCATGATCAAGGCGTAACTGTCACAACGACACGCCGCTTCGAAGGCTCGGGCAACTTGCCGCCCTCGAAATCCGGTGTCTTCGCCGGTGCACCATGCCAGGCCAGCGATAGGCTCGCGTCTGCCACGCCGAGTCGACGCAGCGCCTCTGCCACCATCTCGGCACGCGACCTCGCGAGCGCGATCGGCTCACGCAGCGTGCGCCCACGCACGACCAGCGGTTCCGTCGCGGCGTAGCCTGTGATCTGCACGCGCTTGGCTCGGCTCGCCTTTGCGTACAGCACGATCTTTTCGAGGATCAGCTCCGCGTATTGGTAGATGAGAAAGTCGCGGTCGTATTCGAAGTAGATGCTAAACACCTTCTCCGTGTATGGCGGCGGCGGAAGGCTGCGCGGCTGATCGCTCGGCGCGAGCATCTCGGGCGGGCTCTTGAACGGTCGCCCGGGATAGTTGTCCGCAGCAATGATCTGGCGCTCGCAGCTGTCCTCCAGGACCGCAACGCGCACCGGATCGAGCACTCGACCCCCGCACGCAGTGTCCGGCTCAGCGGAGAGCACTCCTTCGATCAGCGCGAGGTGACCGACTTGCGGTTTCACCGGCGCGAGGGTCACGTCGTAGCGCACGCCCTTCGGATCATCGGCCAGCCAACAACCGGACTTCCTGCCAGCATCGGTGTCTCGATAGATCGGACACGCGATGAAGGTCTCTTGTGCCTCAGTGACTTGCGCTGCAGCCATGAGCAGCAAGACGAACGCGACACGTGCGCTCACAAAACCTCCAGGAGGTGCTGCAAGTCGAGCTTCTCTTCGTCACTCAGCTTCATCTCGTAGCGCTTGTCGTAAAATGCGATCACATCCGCGAGCGTCGCGGCCGAGCCATTCACGAAGTAGGGCGGCCGCGCTGCGATGCCTCGCAACGACTGTGCGGTGATCTTGCCGATGTCGATGCACTTGCCGGTGGTGAGCGCGTAGCCCGGATCGTGTGTGAGCACGACCCGCCCGAGATGCGGATGCGCGCGCGCACCGGGCCGGCAAGTCAGACGAAACAATGGCAGCTCCGGCAACGGGTTGGCATGCGGGAGATTGGTCGTGCCGAGATCGACTTGTCCGGGCGCCACGTCCATGCCGGCGTGCAGCATGTTGTGGCAGAACGCACAGCTGTTCCGCACCGGGTTTCCGAAGCCTACGTCTGTGATGCCAGCCGAATCGCTCACGAGGAACTGCCTGCCCGTGAAGATCGCCGCACCGCGTGCGACCGAACGGCGAAACTCCCCCTGAGGATCGCTGTCTGCGGCGTTCCAGGCGCTGAACTCACCCCAGATCGGATTGCTCTTGGTGGACTGCAGCTTGCCGGCAGGCGCGCGCGAGAGCGCATCGGGCCCGCCGCTCGCCCCGCCCTCATCGAGGGCGCCTGCACGGACGTGCTCGCTGACAGCGGTGTAGATCTGCGATTCAAACGTGATGATGCGCTGCAGCTCGGCGCTCGGCAGCGTGCCGTGATGATCGGTATGACTCTGCAGCGCGTCGCGCGCTTGCCCGAGCAAGGTGCGCTCGCGATCGTCGGCGAGCAGATTGCCGCTCGTGGGCAAGCCGCTTTCGCGATCGATCTCGAGCGGCAAGCCGTCTTTGGGATCGAAGGAGAACCCCATCGAGGTGGCGAACTTCAAGTTGGCCACGGGCCTCGGCCTGCGAAACACGGAGATAGCAGGCTTCGCGCTCGACAAGCCAAACGCGGGGTCCGCGTTGCAACCGGTCGGGTCGGACACCAGCTCGATGTCCAGCTCCGGCTCGATCGGGCGACCATCGCGGTCCAGCGGCGGCCAGGGCCGCGCGATTCGAAACAGGCCGCGGTCCAAGAGCAACGAATGCGACGCGCGCTCGTGCTGCGGCAAGCTCGGGCAGTTGGAGCCATCGCCGGCAGCAAACAGCGGATCGCTCGGGCCGAGCTTCTCCCAGACCTCTTGTGCCGTGCGCGCGGACAAGCTCATGCCATCCGCCGGTTGATGGCACGTAATGCACGCGCGCCCGTTTTCTCCGAGCGGCGTAAAGAAGGGATGTCCCGTCGTATCGAGCGCACCCGGCACGTGCAGCGTCGTGATCACGCCGGTGCCAGTCGGGTAGCTGAGTCGTGCGGGGAAGCTGTAAGCGGCACCTGCTCGCCAGTAGCGATCGCTGATCGAGGGTTCTGGCGTGGCCGTCTCAGGTGCGAGCGCGCGTGGCGTCGGCACCGCCTCACGCGACCCGGTCGCAGATCCAGCGCAACCGCACACCGAGAGCGCCGCTGCCAACAGCTTCATCCACGAGCACGCGCGTCGTTTTGTCATCAGCACCTCGACCGGCAGCGCGCTCTTCATCGGTTTGCGCGCGCTGCGGCGCCGCAACCAGCGCCTGGCCTAAGGGCTAGCCACGGCTCGCTCGCGCGTCAACGTTCCAAGGTGAGTCGAGGGCGCTGGTTACAATCGTGTTGTCATCACGACGGGATCGGCCCATTTACCGGTAGTGCTCTCGGTCAGACCGCTAGAACGTCTTGAGCACGTTCGCGTTCAAGATCCCGACCCACTGCGAGTACTTGCCCCCGCCGTCCACGCCACGCGAGGTCAAGGCGACATTGGGATCGGCGAGCTCGCTCTTGCCGGTGTTGTCGCGGTTCATGAACTGCAAGTGCGTGTAGGACGCGGCCACGAACCAAGTCTCGACGACCTCATAGCGGGCGCCTGCCGCGAACATCAGGCTGGTCGCATCGGCGAGCACGGGATCGATCGTCGCGTCCGGTGTGGCGGCCGTCTCGACGCCGAGCCCCGCAAACAGCTCGAGCTCGGGATGGGTCCAGTAGCTGACACCGCCGCGCACCCCGAAGGTGTCCTTCCAGCGCCGACGCAGGTTGAACAGCGTGCCGCTGTCGGGCGCCGCTTCGCCGTTGCTCAAGACTTGGCAGGACTGATCTCGCCGCGATACGCACTGCGTGCGCAGCACGCTCCAGCGCGTCAGGTCAGCCGCAAGCCGCAGCTCGAGCGAGTCGTTCACCCGCCAGCGCGCACCGACGCGCCAGATGTCAGGAAGCGCTTGGCGGAACGAGATCTCTTGGCTGAAGGTCCCGCCCTCGTTCGCGGGAACTGCGTCATCGAACTCGGCGGTGCCGTCGAGCTTCATGACGCCGAGACCAGGCTGCGCTTGATAAGAAGCGCTGAGCCACAAGGTTTGTGGCAGCGCTTCGAACATCGTGCCGAGGCCGAAGCTCCCGTGCACACCCGAGACAGCGAGCCGAGCGCGGCCTTCTGCGTCGACTGGATTGCCTTCTGTCAGCGCGGATGCGCGGGTCGTTTTGGCCGACGTGAAGATCACATTGCCAGTGACGCCAAAGCTGATCGGACCGAGCCGGTACGCTGCGCCGATCGTGCCGAAGATCGACATGGTCGATCCTGAGATGCCGTGCCAGCGGGCGACGCCATCAGCGGCGCCGGGATACACGCTGTTCGCGAAGTATTCGTTGCGATCGAAGCTGACTTGCCCCCCGAACGGCGCGAATGCAGCAGCACCAAAGGCGAAGTCGCCCAGGCGCAGGGTCGCGCCTGCCATCGGTCCGCCGAACACATTCAGCGCGGTCGCTTCGCCGTAGTTCGCTCCCTCGTAGCGTGGGGGCTCGGGCGAGTCGCCCAAGCCGCGTTCGTGCGTCCAGCTGAAGTGGCGCAGCGCGAGCTGCCCATCCACAAACAACTGGGTGCCCTCGGCGAAGCCAAGAGCACCCGGGTTGTAGTACAGCGCAGTCGGGTTGGTCGCGTTGACCGTGCCGTGCTCACCGCCGAAGCGTGCGATCGCGCTGCCCGACGCTGCTGCGGTCTGTGGAACGATCCAAAGTCCGAGCAGCGTCGCGCAGGCTGACAGTGAGACGAAGTGAGAGCTTACGGAAGAGCAGCGCGCACGTCGGCGCAGCTCGCGTCGTCGCTTATGCGCTTCGAAGTGAAGGTGGCCGACTTCACGGTGTAGACCGTGCGATTGTCGTCCACGAATTTCTTCTGGGTGTCGTTGCATTCACCCCCGCCTTTGACGTGACAGCCGATGATGTGGTTTTCGAACTTCGAGACGTTGGCGGTACCGCTGTAGTTCTCGGGGCAACCTTCGACAGTCGAGCTCAACGTCATCACCGTGCGAATCGCGAGATCGACGCGATCTGCGCGCTTCGAGCGGTTGATGTCGAGCGGCACTGCGGAGTAGCCGTCGGTCGTCTTGGGAATGGCAGCGAGGCCAGGGAAGGTGTCGCTGTCATGGTCCACGCCCATGATACCGGTGCGTGTCGGCCAGGTCGCGGTGGGATTCGTCATCGTCAGGCCTACAAGTGCTACGCCTGTGCTGGCGACGACGGAGTTGCCAGTCTTCGTCGAGCTGCCGGTGAACTCAGGCATGCTGGGCTTGTCCCACGAAGCGTTTGGAATCTCAGGCATCAACTTCTCGTTGCCCGCGATATCCGAAGTGGTGATCGCCGGTAACACGCTTCCGCACGACTTGCTGCGGATCACCGCGCTGTTGCCGTCCTCTTCGAAGTTGGACCTCGACCATAGATGAACCACGCCGCTGCCGGCGGGCACGACCTCGACGCCAAACGGGCCTGTTGTCTTGGGCCACGTGACGTTCATGACGATGTGCGTCGCCACCGTGTAGTCGGTCGGGCAGGTGTTGCTGTTGCTGCTGCCGCCAGTGCCGCCCTCGGCGAGTGAGCCGCCCGCGCCGCCGACAGGCTCTTCGCCGACGCCACCGCTGCCGCCTGCGGGTTCTTTGCTGCCGCCGGCACCGCCGCTGCCGCCTGCGGGCTTAGCGCCGCCAGCTCCACCGCTGCCGGCCTGGTGACGACTACCGCCTGCGCCCGCTGCGCCCGCGTCGTCGTTGCCGTAGGTCGATCCGTCCTCACTGCCGCCATCAGCAGCAACGGAGCCATCGGCGCCAGCGTCGCTCTCTACGGCCGCGTCTCTCCAAAAGCTCGGGTCAGGGATCTCAGCATCGCTGTTGGCGCAGCCTACAGCGCTAAAACCCGCAACAAATACACCGACAGAGAGAGGAAACTGAAACTTCATATGTGTTAGACAACCACCCCACAGAAGGTCGATTCGACCTGTCCGTGATCATGGCATGTCCAACATAGGTCATCGAGCGGAGTAGCCTAACAAGTTGCGGTGTATGTAGTAGCCGTGTCCGTGCAAACCACGTTGTATTCGTACGAATTTTGCCGCGTCCGTCAGCGCGCGGCCGGCGCATAGGCCGGCCGTACATGCGCGCATGTTGACGCTGATGGCGGCAGCAAATCGCTGTCGCCAACAGCGTCATGTCCGCTTACTGGATGTTCGTCTCGTCGGAGTCGACCATCAGGAGGAGTGGCTTCCAGCGCTGATCGCCGTCGAGGTAGACCTTCTGGAATGCGAGGCCGGCTGCGCCCGAGTCGCCGCCACCTGCCGAAGGCTGCCCTGCGTGGCCAGCGGATACCGTCACACGCATCTTCGGAACGCTGTCGCCCACGGTGCTGTACAAGCGATTGCCGTGGCTCGCGCACGATGCGATGCCGTCGCTCGAGCCGCAGATGACGAGCGTCGGAACTTCGATCGCGTCACGCGTGGGACCGTACGGCATGACCGCGACGCTGGTCTTCAACGTCGCATCTTCGGCGCTCGAGAAGCTCGTGCCGCCGCCGCCCATCGAGAAACCCGAGGTGCCGTAGCGACCAGACAGCTTCTGGTGCAGCGGGCTCGCGCTGTTCTCGTTTTCTTCTTTGAACGCTGCGATGCCGCGCGTCAGCTTCGTGCCGCGTTGATTGGGCTGATCGCCGCCGGTGGTGTTGATGATCATGGCGACGATGCCGTGCGACGCATACAGGCGGCCCCAGCCGTCGGTCTGCGTGCGGCCGCAGCCACCCGATCCTCCGTACCCATCCGAGATCGCGACCGCGGAGAACGGAGGCTCAGCGTCGGTGGGGTAATAGATGCAACCTGCATCGTGCGCGTACGATTCGACCGCGAACTGACCGTCGTCGCTGGTGAGCGCCGTAGGTGGCTCGCCGCGGCAGATGCAATCGCCGTCGTCGCAGCACATGCCTGTGCCGATGCTCGGTGTTCCGCCGCTACCAGCTGCAAGCGCCCCAGCGCTGCCCGGGGCCGTGCCGGCTGCACCAGCGCCGCCACCGGCTGCGCCGACGACGCTGCCTGCTGCGCCAGCTGCGTTTGGGACCGTGCCTGCGCTGCCGCTGGGAGCTGCAGTTCCGGCGGCAGCAGTCGAGCCGCTTGCGCCTGTTCTCGGGGGCGTGGTGGAAGCACGCCCCGCAGTCGCGCGATCGGGCGCAGCGCCGCCGGAGCGGCCTGCGCTCGCTGCGCTGGGGGGAGTTGCGCTGTTGCCTGCGCTGGGTGTGGTGGTCGGCGATTCGGTGCTAGCGGGAGGTTCCGCGCCGCACGCCGCAATGAGCAAAGCAAGTGACATCACAGAACGCGATGCGAGGTATCTGTCCATAGCCGCCGGCTAACATGATCCTCGGCTGCGTTGTCATATTATCGTACAACGACCCACAATACTTCAGCAGAAGTGAAAAGTAATACCTAAGCCGGTACTAAATTCTCTGCGAAATCGAGCGCTTGCTGAGCAGAATTCTGCGCGTTTTTGCGTGTCGGGTGCAGAAGCACTAGGCGCGTTGCGCGCGCACGTATGAAAAAAGAGAGCTGACGAGCAAGCTCCAGCCCGAGCCGAGCATCAGGCCCGCGGCGATGTCGCTCGGGAAATGCACGCCGAGATACGCGCGCGAGAAGCCGATCCCCACCATCAACAACAGCGCAGTGGTGAACACAAAGACGCGCGCAGCCTTTTGATCGAGATGGCGTGCGGTCACTATCGCGAGCGTGAGGTAGACGCTGGCAGAAGCCAGGGAGTGCCCGCTCGGATACGAGAAGCTCGACACTTCGACCAGCTTCTCGACCTCGGCAGGCCGAGCGCGTTCGAGCACGCGCTTGAGCATGGTCGAGATGATCCCGCCGCCACAAGCTGCAATGGTGAGCTGCCATGCTGCGAGCATGTCGCGATGCATGAGCAGCAGAAGGACGGTGACCACGCACAGCAAGGTGAGCACGCTCACGGAGCCGAGCGCGGTCAGGTCCACTGCCGGCCCATTGAGCGCAGGGACGCGCATCTCCACGATGCGCCGGAGCGCCATCACATCGAACTTGTCGAGCTCGCCCTCTGTGAGATCCGAGGTCAGCTTGATGAAGCCGCCAAAGGCGAGCACGGCGCAGGCCAAAAGAAAGGTCCAGCGTGCGTACAGCAGCTGCGCGCGACGGAAGGCAGCGCGCGCCCAGAACAAACCGTAACGTCGAGGGGAGGGTGAGCTCGAGGCGGATTCGGGGGAGTGCAGCGCTTGGTCGTCAGGCATGGCGGCAAGAGGTTATTCGGTGGGGAGAGGCGCTTGAAAGCTGCAATCGCTGCGCCAAGTAAGATGCCGCTCCGGCTCAGGCTCGAACAAAGTTGTGAATACCGCAGCAGCTCGCCCGTCCGTCGGCCATGAAGCTGCGCGCGGCATCGACATTTCTCGCAGTGATCATCGTCAGCTGGGTCGGTCTGACACTGCCCGACCAGGCACAAGCCGGATTCGGACGGCGCGGCAGCGCGCAGAGCTCGCCTCGTAGCGGCGGCTCTGGCGGGGTCCGGTCCGCACCGTCGCGATCGAGCGATTCCTCAGGAGGATTCGGCCGCTCGTCGAGCTATCGCGAATCTGGTTACTCGCGCTCACGCGACAGCGGCTATCCCCGAGGGGGCTGGGGTTCGGGTCGTGCATATCCGCGCAGCTGGGGCTATCCGGTGTGGGGTTACGGTTTTGGCTACGTGCCGAGCTATCCCGTCGCGCCGCTGGTCGTCGATGGGCAGCCCGCACCAGCCGGAAGCTACGCGGACGACCGCATGGTCGCGGCCGCGATCGCCGGCGACCTGACCATCGGCACGACTGGCCCGCTGCTCGGCGCGCAGCTCTCCATCGAAGGTGAGCGCATGGGCGTGCTGTTCAGCTACACCGCAGCGTTCGCGCCGATCGCAGGCACGCCGCAGTTCGACACGCTGCACCTGTTCGTCGGCCACTTCACGTACGCCTTTATCGCCAGCGAACGCCTGCGCGTGCGTGGCGAGCTGGGCGTGCACATCGCGGATGCACCGCTCGTGACGTTTGCTGCGCCGGGTGCCGGGCTGTCCGCGGCGTTCGGCATCGTCGGTCCATTGGGACTCGAAGCGCGGGTGTTCGGAAACGCCTTTCCATACACACAGGTCGACGCACGCGCAGGCCTTACGCTCACGCTCGGCGCCATGGGCCTCGGCGCGGGCGTGCGCGCGCTGTACTTGAACGACAACGGCGTGCTCGGTCCGGTCAACGAGGAGGACACGTCGGACAAGTTCATCGGGCCTTATGTCACGCTCGCGCTAGCCATGTGACTGCGGTCCCGATGTCAGTGCCGAGTGATCGCGAAGCCGTGAGCTGCAACGACGTTCGCCTCGGCGACAGCCGGATCGCTCGTCAGAAGGACGGTCCCGTTGCGCTCCAAGCGCACCACCTGATCGCTCAAGTTGAGCGTCACGACCAGCACCTGACCATCCCCCGAGCAGCGATAGGACAACACCTCGTTCGTGCGCGTCCCTACCTCCACGCGCGACCACTGCAACCACGGATGTCTGCGCCGCAGATCGATCAACCGCTGGTGCAAGCGATAGACCGGCCAGCCATAAGGCAGGAGCTCGGAAGGTTGCGACGGAAAACGAGGCCGCACAGCATCGTCGCCGCCCGCGCGATCTTCTTTCACGCCACGGAACGCTTGCTCGTCACCCGCGTACACGCTCGGCACTCCCGGCAGCGTAAACAGCGCGACCAGCGCATGCTGCAGGTGCCGTTCGTCCTTGATCCGACTCGCGATGCGCGTGACATCGTGATTGCCCACGAACGTCAGCGGCAGAAACTGATCGACGAACTGTTGATGACGCTCCAGTGACCAAGCCAGCTCGAAGAAGTTTTTGTCGTTGATCGCGCTCCAGATCGCTTTCCACAGCTCGTACTGCGTGACTGAGTCGAGCCCGCTCTCGCGGATGTAGCTCACGTAATCGCCGTGGATCATCTCTCCGACGAACCACGCGCGCGGGTGCTCGCGCTTGAGAGCGGGAATGACCTGTTGCCAGAAGCGGCTCGGCACCGCGTACGCAGCGTCGAGCCGGAAGCCGTCCGCGCCGCGTGCCAGCCAATGGCTCATCACTTGTGTGACGTACGCGGCGACCTGTGGCTCGTTGTGGTTCAGCGCGACGAGGCTGCCGTGACCTTCGAAGGTCTCGAAGTCTTCGGGCCCAGGCCCGCGTTTGCGAAACCAGCTCGCATGCGCGGAGCTCGGGCCGTGCGCCACCGCATCGCGCAAGCGCGGAAAGCCTCGGCCGACGTGGTTGAACACACCGTCGAGCAACAGCTTGAGCCCTCGCGCGTGCGCTGCAGCCACCAGCTGCTCGAAGTCGCGCTGGTCGCCGAGTCTCGGGTCGATCGCGAAGTGATCGAGCGTGTCGTAGCCGTGCGTTTGTGACGCGAAGATCGGTCCGAGCGCCAACGCCGAGCAGCCGAGCTCCAGCGCGTAGTCGAGCCACCCGTGAAGCTGCTCCAACCGATGCACGACCGGCTGCTCGTGCCGGAGCTCTCTCTCCGCGCCGACGAAGCCGAGCGGATACACATGCCAGAAGATCGCGTGGTCGGCCCAGTGCGTCGGCCTGTTCGAGGTGAATGCTGGTTGTTGCACGGCCAAACCGAGTAGCACGCGGCGAGCCAAGTCACCGCCATCTCTGTCGCGAACTAGTGATACGGTGTCACTTCCAGGATTGACCGGTCCTAACGTGCGCAGTAGCTTCCGCGCAACTACCAGCCATCTGGCGGTCATATGCGCGTTCACATCGCTCTCAGCCTCCTCGTCGCGACCGCCTTGCCGCTCATCGGGGCGTGCAAGGCGAAGTGCCCAGCCGGGCGAACGCTCTCGATGGGTAAGTGCGTCTCCGCGCTGGAGAGCGACAGCACTTCCGAACGCGACGCCAGCACGCTCGAACGGGATGCTGAAGCGGCGAGCGCGGATGCTGGCAATGAACGCGACGCCTCGGATTCCACCGCCTCAGGGAAACCTCGAGCTGGTGGCGCGGGAGGCGAACGCGCAGAGGCCGGCGGCGCGGGCGGTGAATCCGGATCGGACGCACCCGCGAGCGCAGCTGCTGGCGGCGGCGGTGACGATTCAGCAGCCTCCGCAGCGGCAGCGTCCGCCGGCAATGGTGGCAGCGCAGGTGCGCCGGGCATGAAGCCGCAATGCGTACCGGCAGAGGAGCTCTGCGACGGCCAAGACAACGACTGTGACGGCATGACGGACGAGGCGCTGACACGCGCGTGCGGTCCGACGCCGCAGGGCGCTTGCATGCCAGGAACCGAGGCGTGTGTCTCCGGTGCATGGTCTGGCATGTGCGTCGGGGCGGTTGAGTCCGCGATGGAGGTCTGCGACCCGGAAGCCGTAGACGAAAACTGCGACGGCACTTCGAATGAGGGCTGCGCGTGCGCGGTCGGACAAACGCAGGCGTGCGGCTCAGGCACAGGCATTTGCAAGCGCGGCATGCAGACGTGCAACGCACAAGGCCAGTGGGCCGAGGAGTGCGTGGGCGCAACGAACCCGCAGACGGAGGTTTGCGACGGCCGTCAGGACGAGGACTGCGACAACAAAGTCGATGAAGGCTGCGAATGCACGAACGGCGACATGCGCGCTTGCGGACAAATGCGCGGCGAATGTCGTCCGGGCATGAGCGCGTGTGTCGCGGGCAAGTGGAGCACCACGTGCATGGGCGAGCGCGGACCCTCCGCGGATGGCTGCGACGGACGAGACAACGATTGCGACGGCTCAGTCGATGAGAACGTGAGCAACGAATGCGGCGGCTGCAGTCGCTTGTCGAACCGCCCCGGGTCGCGCTGCACTGCTGGTCAAGCCAGCTGCGAGGCGAGTGGCGTATACGAGTGTGATGGCGAGGAAGCCACGCGCTGCAACGCTCGGCCACGCCTCGGAAGCCGGGAGGTCTGCAACGGTGAGGACGATGATTGCGATGGCATGGCCGACGAAGGCGCGCGAAACGAGTGCTTCGATGCGCCGTGCTGCTTGTGGTCGTGCGGCGGAGTGAACGAGGGCGATCCCGACTTCACGACTTGGAACCCGTGTGAGACGCAGACTGCTTGTGCGCCCGTGGGGGATGACTTGAGCTGCCTGCCGCCTCAGTAGGGCTCAGAGTGGTGTGAGCTCGGAGAGCTCGCGCAGCGTCTTGCCCGTGGCGTCGAGCAGCTCGGCCGAGCGCTGCAGGTCTTCCGCGATGTCTTTCAGTGCGACGCTCGCGCTCGGCAGCGACGTCGCGATCAAGCGCGACAAGTCAGACGCCGCGCGCAGCCCGACATGCAGCGTCCCGACGGCATCGCGGTAGGGACGCGTGAGCGCACGTGGTGCGAGCCGCAACAGACCCTGCTCTTCGAAGCGGAACAGGGAGACCAGCTTGGCCGCCGCATCGAAGCCGTCGGCGACCAGCTTGCCGCTGCCCGAGAGCGCGGGCTCGCCGAGGTGACCCGCCGCGCGGTCCAAGTGCTGGCTCAGGCGCAACAAGCGATCAGAGATCTTGCGGAGCTGATCGGAGACATCCTCGATCCGTCGCTTCGCGCTCGGCAGCTCCAGCTCCCGCAGCTTGCCGGGCAATGCTGTCAGCGACTCTACCAGCGCCGCAGTCACCGTTTCTGTGATCTGCAGGCCTTGCTCGCCGGCTGCGATGCTCGTGCCGACCGGGTCCATCGCGGCACGTGTGAGCGGCTCGGTCGCGCGTGCCACCGCTTGGGCCAGACCTTCGATCAAGCTTCGTCGCTCCGCCATACCTGACTTTCAATGCTTCAGCCTAGCCGGGCAGTGGTACCAGCAGCAACTCGAGCTGGCGTCGCGTGCTATAAGTTCCTGGAGTCGGGGGTCCTGTATGAGGCGTGTCAGATCGCTGGTGTGTGGCATAATCTTCGGGGTTTTCGCTGGTTGCGCGGGAAGTACCGAGCTCCACTGTCCGCGCGATCCCGCCACAGGCATGTCGCAATGTGCGATGAGCAGCAGCTCCCCGGGGCATGCGATCGGCGTCACTGCCGCGGCAGCGGGCGTCTATTCTGTGACCGGCTGCACAGTCAACGGCTGTGTCCTGCCCGACTGGTGCAACCCCAAGACGAAGCGCTGCGAGCCGACGCGATGCAGCGAGTCACAGTCCTGTCCAGCAGGCTACAACTGTGACCTGGAGACCATGCTCTGCCGCTGACAGCGGCTGGTGATCAGAGCGGGCGCGCGTCGGCCGTGCCGGGCGCGGGATCGGCAGCGCCGACCATCTTCACGCCCAGGTCTTCTTCGAGCAGCCCACGCGAATCGGGGTTCTGATCGCCGGCGCGAAGCTTCGCCATGTACTCGGTCGCGAAGCGATCGACCGAGGCCGACATCGGCGCGAGCCAATGGTTGGGGAACAAACCGATGTAGAAGATCAGCAAGACCAATGGCGCGAACACGAGGTTTTCGCGTCGTGACAGATCGGGCAGCTTCTCGTGCGCGGTCTTGAGCGGTCCCCACAGCAGCTTCAGCACAGCGTGCAACATGTAGATCGCCGCGGCGATCACGCCGAGCGCTGCACATGCAGCAGAAGTCGGGCCGTGCGGCCCCAGTGTCTCGGACACGAATGCGCCCGCGAGCACCATGAACTCGCCGACGAAGCCGTTCGTCGCAGGCAAACCGATCGAGCTCATCGCGACGATCACAAACACGAGCGCGTAGTTCGGCATGACCTTCGCGAGGCCACCGAACTCGTCCAAGTTGCGCGCCGAGCTGCGCTCGTAGATCGCGCCCACCAAGAGAAACAAAGCACCTGTGGAGATGCCGTGGTTCACCATCTGCAAGAGTGAGCCGCGCAGACCATCGGAGCTGAGCGTGTAGATGCCGAGCATCACGAAGCCCAAGTGGCTCACCGAGCTGTACGCGATCAGGCGCTTCACATCGGTCTGCGCCCACGCACAGTAGGCACCGTACAAAATCCCGATCACCGCGAGCATGACCAAGGTCGCGCTGGCGCGGTGGCTTCCGGAGGGGAAGAGCGGCATCGCGAAGCGCAAAAAGCCGTAGGTCGCGAGCTTCACCATCACGCCGGAGAGCATGACTGTGCCGCCGGTCGGCGCGGCCACGTACGTCTCGGGCAACCAGGTGTGGAGCGGCACGAGCGGCACTTTGATCGCAAAGGCCAGCGCAAACGCGCTGAAGAGCCAGAGCTGCGTGCTCGCTGGCAGGAGCAGAAGCTTCAGCTGCCGCAGCTCAAAGGTGTACTGACCGGTCTGCTCTTTGTACTGCTGCACGAGGTACAGGATCGCGACCAGCATCAGCAAGCTGCCGGCGAGCGTGTACAGGAAGAACTTGAGCGCAGCGCGGAACCGCTGCTCGCCGCCCCACATGCCGATGATCAGCAGCATGGGGACGAGCGTGAGCTCCCAGAACACGTAGAACACAAACAGGTCGAGCACGACGAAGCCGCCGATCAGCGCGGTCTCCAGAATCAAGATGGAGATGGCGTACTCTTTAATTTTGGTCTGGATGTGCGACCACGAGAGGAACGTCGCGAGTGGCGTAAGAAACGTGGTGAGCAGGACCAGCCAGAGCGAAAGTCCATCGACGCCTACCGAGAACGTGATGCCGTAGTGCGGGACGAGCTGGTAGCGCTCGGTAAACTGCAGCGCCGCTGTGCTGTAGTCGCCTCGTAACAGGTTCAGCGACCAGAGGAAGCTGGCTGACATGGAAAAGCCGGTGAAGCCGCGGATGAAGCCAACCGACGAACGGGGCGTGATCACCACGATGAGGGCCGCGATCAGCGGCAGCGCGCACAGAACGGTTAGAAGGTGGCTCACTGTCGTTCCATGTTCAGAATATCAGGGCTAAATCGTGGCGGAGGTTAGGTGTCCGGTCGCGCCATTGTCAAACGACAAGCCGCGCGACGACCGCTGATAATCCGTTCATTGCCACGAGATTTCAACTTACGCGTGTGAGCGAACGCAGCGACGCTACGGTAGCTGCAACCCATACGCGCTGCGATCCACTGTGGCATGCTGGGGCGCATGCCGACCACCACCGTCCGTGCGGCATGCCCGCATGACTGTCCCGATACCTGTTCGATGCTCGTCACCGTGCAGGATGGCGTGGCGCTGCGGGTGCGCGGCAACCCCGACCATCCACCGACACACGGTGCATTGTGCACCAAAGTATCGCGCTACACCGAGCGCACGTACCACCCAGAGCGCGTGCTGTATCCGCAGAAACGCGTGGGTCCGAAGGGCAGCGGGCAGTTCGCGCGGGTGAGCTGGGACGAAGCGTTGGGCGAGATCAGCGCGCGCCTGAAAGCGATCGCGGCGCGCGCACCCGAGGCGATCCTTCCGTACAGCTACGCCGGCACGATGGGTCTCTTGCAGAGCGAAAGCATGGATCGGCGCTTCTTCCACAAGCTCGGTGCATCGCGCCTGCTGCGGACAATCTGCGCGTCGGCGGGTGCCACGGCCATGGCCGCGACCTACGGGGCCAATGTCGGCATGCACCTCGAGCACTTCGAGCGCAGCAAGCTGATCGTGATCTGGGGCAGCAACCCGATCACCTCGAACCTGCACTTCTGGAGCATCGCACAGCGCGCCAAGCACGCGGGCGCGAAGCTGATCTGCATCGATCCGCGCAAGAGCGAGACGGCTGAAAAGTGCGACCAGCACATCGCGATCCTGCCCGGAACGGACGGTGCGCTCGCGCTAGCGATCATGCATGAGCTGATCGTCAACGATCGGCTCGATCAGGCGTACATCGATCAGCACACGAATGGCTGGCCCGCGCTGCGCGAGCGGGCGCTCGGTTGGCCGCCGGAGCGCGCTGCCGCCGTGTGCGGCATCACGGCAGAAGAGATTACGGGGCTGGCGCGTGACTACGCGACGCTGAAGCCCGCGGCCATCCGGCTCAACTACGGCATGCAGCGCGTGCGCGGTGCGGGCAACGCAGTGCGCTTGATCGCGATCCTGCCCTGCTTGATCGGCGCGTGGCGCAGCCCGTCGGGGGGCGTGCTGCTGTCAGCTTCAGGTTGGTTCCCGAAGTCGGTGAGCGCGCTGCAACGTCCCGACTTGCTCGCGGGTCGGTCACCGCGCGCGCTCAACATGACCACGCTGGGCGATGATCTCCTGCGCGAGACCTCCGCAGAGTTCGGGCCGAAGATCGAAGCGCTGGTCGTGTACAACAGCAATCCCATGGCGGTCGCACCCGAGTCGCCGAAGGTCTCGCGCGGCATGGCGCGCGAGGACTTGTTCACCGTGGTGCTCGAGCACTTCATGACCGACACGGCGGATTACGCCGACTTCGTGTTGCCCGCGACCACGCAGCTCGAGCACATGGATGTGCACTCGAGCTACGGACACACCTATGCGTTGCTCAACACGCCCGCGATCGCGCCGCTCGGAGAGGCGAAGCCAAACACGCAGATCTTCCGCGAGCTGGCTGCCCGGATGGGCTTCACGGACGAGTGCTTCCGCGAGACCGATGAGACCATGGCGCGGCATGCGTTCATGCGGGACGTCAGCTTCGAGGCTCTTTGCGAGCGCGGCTTCGCCAAGCTGCCGATCGCGGATGCGCCGTTCGCCCACGGTAACTTCCTCACGCCCAGCGGACGCTGCGAGATCGATTCCGCTCAGTACGGCGTGCCGGACTATCTGCCCAACTACGAGTCTGTCAGCTCGTCGCCCGAGCTCGCGCGGAAGTACCCACTCGCGATGATCTCGCCGCCTGCGCGCAACTTTCTGAACTCCACCTTCGTCAATGTCGAGAGCTTGCAGGCGATCGAGCGCGAGCCAGTCTTGGAGATGCACGCGGCGGATGCGGCTGCGCGCGCGCTGCGCGATGGGCAGCTGGTGCGCGTGTGGAACGATCGCGGCGAATACCACTGCAAGCTCGCGATCAGCGCGCGGGCGCGGCCGGGCGTGGTGAACGGCCTCGGGATTTGGTGGCGCAAATTGAGCGCGCGCGGCACCAACGTCAACGAGGTGACCCATCAGCGTCTGACAGACATCGGTGCTG
>Ga0190269_10000530_pt1 | contig 19433 bp, 22 predicted proteins | sample Popmic249IS_FD_133749 | JGI IMG/M metagenome (GOLD analysis project Ga0190269, IMG submission 133749) | Populus adjacent soil microbial communities from riparian zone of Blue River, Arizona, USA - 249 IS | ecosystem: Environmental > Terrestrial > Soil > Riparian zone | place: USA: Arizona... | reverse complement strand
GGGCTCGGCCATCATCCGCGTGCCGAGCAGGATGCCGGCCGCGACGATCACCTCGCCGACGAAGACGTAGCGCCAGGAGAAGTCGGTGGTGACCCAGCCGCCGAGGATCGGGCCGACGGCGATGCCGGCCCCGGCGACGCCGCCGAGGACGCCGTAGGCGACCGCACGGTCGCTGTCGCGGTAGGTGCCGGCGACCAGCGCCACCATCGCCGGCAGGACCAGGGCGGCGCCGATCCCCTCGAGGATCGACCAGCCGAACATCAGCGACGGCACGCTCCAGGAGGCGGCGGTGAGGCCGGAGCCGATCGCGTAGATGACGAGGCCGATCGCGAAGACGCGGCGGCGGCCGAAGATGTCGCCGAGCTTGCCGCCGGTCAGCATCAGCCCCGCCATGACCAGCGCGTAGAGGGCGATCACCGATTGGATCGTCGTCACCGTGGTGTCGAAGTCCTCGACCAGCTGGCTGATCGCGACGTTCATCACCGCCTGGTCGAGGACCATCAGGAACTGCGCCGCCGCCAAAACCCCCAGTACCGCCCACTTGGTCACCCGGCCAGCCTATGCACTCCGGTGGATAGGGTTGGATCGATGGACGCGACCGCCACCGTCCCGGCGTCCCCGTCGAGCCGATCCAGTCCGCCGCAGGCCAAGCTCGTGCTGACGGCGCTGATCGCGGTCGCCGCGGTCGCCAACCTCAACCTCGCGTCGCCAACGTCGCCCTGCCGGACATCGGCAAGGCCTTCGACGCCAGCCAGACCGGGCTCGACCTCGTCGCTGTCGGCTACTCGCTCGGGCTCGCCGCCTCGGTCCTCTACCTCGGCGCGCTCGGCGACGCGCATGGGCGCAAGCAGATGCTGCTGGCCGGCACTGCGCTGGCGATCCCCGCCTCGCTGGCCGCCGGCTTCGCGCCCTCGATCACCGTCCTCTTCTTCGCCCGCCTGGTCGGCGGCCTCGCCGCCGGAATGGCCTTCCCGACCACGCTGGCGCTGATCACCGCGCTCTGGAGCGGGCCGGAGCGGACCAAGTCGATCGCGCTCTGGTCGGCGCTAGGAGGGGGGATCTCGGCCCTCGGCCCGCTCGTCTCCGGCGCCCTGCTGGAGCACTTCGACTGGGACTCCGTCTTCTTCGTCACCCTGCCGCTGGCGCTCGTCGCCCTCTACCTCGCCTGGCGCTACGTCCCCGCCCACGTCAACGAGACCTCGGAGCGGGTCGACAACCTCGGCGGCATCCTCTCCGTGCTGATGGTCGCCGCCCTCGTCCTGGCGATCAACTTCGCGCCGGTGCCGGGCGCGGGAGCCGCGGCGGCCGGGCTCGGGGTCGTCGCCCTCGCCGCGATCGTCGCCTTCGTCGTCCGCCAGCGCCGCGCCGCGCCGCCCCTCTACGACCTCGAGGTCGCCGGCCGCCGCATCTTTTGGGTCGCCGCCTGCGCCGGGATCATCGTCTTCGGCTCGCTGATGGCGGCGATGTTCATTGGCCAGCAGTACCTGCAGAACGTGCTGGAGTACTCGACCCTCGACGCCGGTCTGGCCATCCTGCCGGGGGCGGTGGGGATGGTCCTCGTCGCGCCCCGCTCGGCGAAGCTGGTCGAGACCAAGGGCGCCCGTTTCACCCTCCTGCTCGGCTACGCCTTCTGCCTCCTCGGCTTCCTGGTGATGCTGCTCCTCTGGGACGAGAGCGCCCAGTACTGGCGCATCGGCCTCGGCTACCTGCTGATCGGCGGGGGCGTCGGCTTCGCCGGCACCCCCGCCTCGCACTCGCTGACCGCCTCGGTGCCAGTGCACCGGGCAGGGATGGCCTCGGCGACGGCGGACCTGCAGCGCGACCTCGGCGGCGCGATCATGCAGTCGATCCTCGGCGCCCTGCTCACCGCCGGCTACGCGGCCGCGGCGGCCTCGGCGGTTGCCTCGGCACCCCACTCGGTCTCGACCAGCGTCGAAGGAGAGCTGACCAAGTCCTTCTCGAGCGCAGCCGCGGTGGCCGAACAGCATCCCCGCTATGCCGAGTCGATCGTCGAAGGGGCGGGGGGGGCCTTCCTCCAGGGAGACGCCTGGGCCTACGTCGCGGGGATCGTCGCGATCTGCCTCGGCGCCCTCCTCGTCGCCACCCGCTTTCCCGACCGCGAGGAAGAGAAGCGACTGCTCGCCGCCTACGCCGAGGAAGACGGAACCGCGCAAACCGGGTAGGGGACTGTTGAAACCAACGAAGGAGCGGGGAATGGCGACGAGGAACGGCAGCGCGGTGTGGATGGGCGATCTCAAAAGCGGCAGCGGCACTGTCGAAGTGGGCGAGGGCGTCTTCGAGGGCAGCTACTCCTTCAGCTCCCGCTTTGAGGAGGGCGAGGGGACCAACCCCGAGGAGCTGATCGGCGCCGCCCACGCCAGCTGCTTCGCGATGGCCCTCAGCCTCGTCCTCACCGAAGCCGACCACCCGCCCGAGTCGATCAGCGCCCAGGCCCGCGTCCACCTCCGGATCGTCGACGACCTCCCGACCCTGGCCAAGATCGACCTCGATGTCGAGGGCGCCGTCCCTGGCCTCGACGAGGACGCCTTCCGCTCCTACGCCGAGAAAGCCAAGACCGGCTGCCCGGTCTCCCGCGCCCTTGCCGGCGTACCCGAGATCAACCTCGACACCCGACTCGCCTAAATCCCGGCCCCATCCTTTAATCTCGACATTCGCCGGCCACCACCCGGCCTCTCGCGCCCGTAGCTCAGCTGGATAGAGCGTCGGTCTACGAAACCGAAGGTCACAGGTTCAAATCCTGTCGGGCGCGTTTAGGAGACAGGGCCCAGATTGCGGCGCCGGGGCATTTCGCCGCAGGTGTCGCGGCTGACTGAATCGGGTGCGCGGCGGTGCGCCGCGAGATCCTCCGAAGAACTGCTGCTGCAGGAGAGCCAGCCTTGACGGAGAGCCGTAGGGGCGGCCCTAGTTTTACGCAGACATATTTGCTGCAATGTCTTGCGCAGGCATCCTGCGGCAATAGGCAATCGATGGAGGAACCATGAAGCGCAAAGCGACATACTTTGTCTGCGGCATCTTTCTGGGGTTGCTCGCGGTCCCAGCTCTCGCGCAGGGGGGAGAACCGGAACAGGATTTCAAAGCTTTCCCGGTGACCTTCACCGGAACCAGTGGCCATACCCAGTTCAACATCGCCGGGGGCGGAAGTTACACATGCACGAGTGACCATGTGTCCGGCACCAAGTCGAACAAGACGACAAAGACGATCAAGGTAAAGCTCACAGGCTGCATGAGCACTGAATTCTTCGGAGCCAGTTGCAGTTCACCCGGGCAAGCCAGTGGAGTAGTCGAAACCGGGGTGATGGTGGCACACAATGTCTACCTGACGGATAGCAAGACGACACCTGGAATTCTATTGACACCGCCAACCGGGGGCGTCTTCGCCGAATTCACCTGTGGGGCCTTTGTGACTGTGAGAATCACGGGTAACGGACTTATAGGACACATGTCATCGCCTAAATGTGGAGAAACGTCGAAAACCATGACCCTGGGGTTCGGTGCAACGGGTCCGAGCCAAACCTTCAAGCAGGTCACAGCTACAGGGACTTCATTTCGCCTTCAGGGCTCCGTAAACGGAGGGTCTTCGGTTGAAGCCGCATTTGTTTCCACTGAGAGCCTCACGTATGCGGAAAGCGGCACGCTCACATGCGTCTGACCTGTCGGTACCCCTAGAGCCGGGATGGAGTGGGATCATCCAGCGGATCCCGCTCCGGCTGGCGTTATCAAGCCGCCCTACCCGTTGAGCCGGACCGGCAGGCTTTTCAGCTGGTTGAGGAAGCCCGACTCGAGGTAGACGGGCGGTCCCGTCATCTCCATCCGCGGGTAGCGGGCGAGGGTCTCCTCGAGCAGGATCTTCAGCTCCAGGCGCGCGAGGGCGGCGCCGAGGCAGAAGTGGCGGCCGCCGGCGCCGAAGGCCTGGTGGTCGGGGTTGCGGAGGACGTCGAAGCGGTCGGGGTCCTCGTAGCGGGTCTCGTCGCGGTTGGAGGAGGCGTACCACATGACCACCTTGTCCCCCTCTTTGATCGGCTGCCCGGCGAGCTCGGTGTCCTTGGTTGCGGTGCGGCGGAAGTGGGCGAAGGCCGGGAACATCCGCAGCGACTCCTCGACCGCGCCGGGGATCCGCGCCGGGTCCTCGAGCAGGAGCTCGCGCTGGTCGGGGTGTTCCATCAGCGCCCGCATGGCGCTGCTGTAGGTCGCCTTGGTGCTGTCGTTGCCGGCGGCGACGAGGAGGAAGAAGCCCATCACGATCTCGTGCTCCTCCAGCCGCTGCCCTTCGACCTCGGCGTGGACGAGGACGCTGGTGAGGTCGTCGGTCGGGTTCTCCCGGCGCTCGGCGATCATCGCCCCGCAGCGGGCGAAGACTTGCCCGATCGCCTCCTGGATCGTCTCTTCGACGCTGTGGACGTCGGGGCTGTAGTCGGGGTCGTTGGCCGCCAGCGCCATGTTCATCAGCTCGGCCCAGGCGGCGTCGTCCTCCTCCGGGATCCCCATGAAGCTGCCGATCACCCGCGAGACCGCCGGCTGGGCGACGTCGGTGACGAGGTCGCACTCCTCGCGCCCCTCGAGCCGGTCGAGCACCCCGACGACGATTTCGCGGATCGAGTCGGTATGGGCGGCGATCCGCTTCGGCGTGAAGCCGGCCTGGAAGAGCGCCTTCAGCCGGTCGTGCTTGGGCGGGTCCATGCCGATGAACATCGCCCGCGCCAGCTCGATCGGGAAGACCTCGTCGATCACGACCACGCCACCGAGTTCGGAGGAGTAGGTCTCGAAGTCGCGGCTGACCGCGTGGACGTCGTCGGCCCGGGTCACCGACCAGAAGCCTTTCGCCTGCGGCAGTTCGGTCACCTCGGAGGTCCAGTGGACCGGGCACCCGCTGCGCATCCGCTTGAACAGCTTCAGCGGCGGCCCGCTCTCCCAGTGCTCGCGCTCGAGCACGAGAGCGTCCTCGACGTTCCCTCCTCCAGCGGCGATCTCGGCCTGGTCTGCCACGACCCGGAGAGCATACTGGCTACCTGGCCAGTTTTTGGGAACGAGACAAGCTTGTCGCCTCCCGAGCCAGGTCCCTCCTGCCAACCTGGGGTGATGATGCGACGACTCCTCCCTGCGTTCTGCCTCGCGCTCGCGCTCCTCACGCTTCTCCCCTTGTCGGCGGGCGCCCTGCCCGGGCGCCTCCTGATCTCCGACGGGCGTGGCGGGATCGAACTGTTCGACGCGAAGAACGGCGACCGACGGAGGGTCGCGGAGCGGGCGGTCAGGCCTGCCTTCGCGGCCGACGGCAAGAGCTTCGCCTACATCCGGGAAGGCGGCTGCTTCCGGACTCCCGAGGGGTGTTACACGGAGTACTCGATCTTCTTGAAGTCCCTGGCGGACCACCGGGCGCAGGCGCCGGGACGGCAGGTGTTCGGCTGGAGGCGGTTCTTCGTCCGCGCCGTCGACGTCGCTCCCGGCGGCCGCCTGATCTTCAGCGCCGAACCCGGCCCGGGGCCGGGCCGGCGCGGGAGGGGTCTGGAGATCTATTCGGCGGCCGCGGACGGGTCGCGGATCCGGCGGCTGACCCACAACCGCGTCTTCGACAACGATCCTGCCGTCTCTCCGGACGGCAGGTACATCGCCTTCTCGAGACGGGTCAACGGCCGGGGGCAGATCTTCACGATGCGAACCGACGGCAGCGGCGTGTTGCGAGTGACGCGTGACCAAAGAAAGGACCGAGAGCCGGCGTGGTCGCCGGGCGGCCGTCGCATCCTCTACGTCTCGCAGCCCGCAGGAGCCGAAGGCCTCCGCGGGCGAGAGATCTATGCGATTCGAGCCGACGGCCAGAACCGCCGCCGCCGGCTCACCTTCAGCCGGGTGGTCGAGAACGAGCCGACCTACTCACCCGACGGCCGCTGGATCGCCTACGTGCAGCTGGGGGAACTGTGGGCGATGCGACCTGGGGGCACCGACCCAAGGCCGGTGCTCGCCCCGAGAAAACCGCCGGGCTTCGAAGGCGGGATCGACTGGGCCCGCTAGAACGGCAGCTTCTCGCGCGCGCTCTTCCCCGTCGAATGGCTTTTGTCCGCCGCCTTCTGCGATTTGCCGAAGGATTTGCTCAGCAGGGTGCCGATCGGCCCGGGCGCCTTGCCGCCGGCGCGCTGGCCGAGGCCGAAGCCTTTGTCCGTGCCTCGTCTGGCGTGGTTGGAGAGCCTGGGGACGAGGAAACCGAGGATCAACAGCAGGATGCAGATTCCGACTACGACTCCGATGACCATCTTCTTGTTCTCCCTCTGTTGAGTCGACCTAGAGCTTCTGCTCGAGGTCGTCGGCTTTCTCGCCGTGGCGCTGGGCCAGCTCGCGCTCGCGCTCGGCCCGCTCGGCTGCTTCCCGAGCCTCCTGCTCCCGCTCCTGCGCTTTGCTCGCGTGCAGGTCGGCCTCCTGACGGTGGCCGCCGGCCTGTTCGCTGAGCCGCTGGCGTTCCGCTTCGCGGCGGGCCTTGGCCTTGCGCGCGGCAATCGCGGCAAGGACCAGGAGGATGAGCGCGATGACCACAATGGCGATGATCAATCCGGTGGACATAGGTTCTTCAGTACCCGTCCAGGGTTTGGTAAACCAGTCCTATCCGGGCCAGGACGCTTACCCGCGCGCAGTCGCCTCGATAAGGTCCGCCGCGCGCTCGGTTCCGCGCTCCGCCTGCAGCCGCTGCGAGGCGGCGGCGAGGCGCGAGCGCAGTTTGGCGTCGGCGAGGAGGCGGTCGATCGCGCCGGTCAGCTCCTCTTCACCGTGGCGGTAGGTGTCGAGGCGGGCGCCGAAGCCGGTCTCCTCGATCCGCTGGGCGTTGTCGTGCTGGTCCCAGAAGATCGGCAGGACCACCATCGGCTTGCCGAAGTGCAGGCACTCGGTGACGGTGTTGTTGCCGCCGTGGGTGATCACCAGGTCGACCTTCGGCAGGACTTCGGTCTGCGGCAGGAACTCCTCGCCGACCATGTTCCCGGCGAGCTCGAACTCGCTGTGCTGGGGGCCCTTGGAGACGACGATCCGGTAGGGCGCCTCGGCCAGCTCGGCGACCAGCTTCCGCATCAGCTCGACGTCGGCCGAGCCGAGCGAGCCGAGGCTGAGGTAGACCAGCGGCCCGTCGCGCTCGGCCAGTGCCTCCGGCAGCTCCCAGGCCGGGTCGGTGCTCCGCACGCTGGTCTGCAGGTTGTGCCAGTGGGGGCCTAGCGGCCGGGCGCGCGGGTAGTCGACCTCGTCGGGATAGAGGTAGAGGTTCAGCCACTCGCTCTCGTGGATGAAGTCGCCGGGCGGCAGCGGCGGCGCGCCGCGCTCCTGGCAGAACTCGCTGAAGGAGGCGTGGAGCTCGCGGTGGGCGTCCCGGTACTCGGCCCAGAACGCCTCCCAGCCGCTCCGATCGGCGCTCGGCAGTCCGGAGAAGACCGGCGGCACCTCGGGGTCCTTGATCTCCGCCGGGTTGCAGGAAGCGATCCGCGCCCAAGGCCGGCCGCTCGAGAGCAGGGCCGGGAAGCTGACGACGTTGTCCTCGACGACCAGATCCGGCTGTAGCTCGTCGATGATCTCCCGCAAGCGGTCGTCGACGTAGCGGGCGCCGTCGGCCAGCGCCTCGAAGGTGGGGGCGATGAACTCCGACAGCTGCTCGGCGGTCGACTTGCGGAAGACCGGGGCGGTGTCGCGGATGAAGTCCTTCCAGAACTGACCCGGCGCTTCCTCGCTCTCCGGGGGCGGAGTCAGCCGCATCAGCCGCTCCTCGAACCCTTGCGCCTCGAGCGTGCCGGCAAACGACTCCTCGACGATGAAGACGACCCGGTGGCCGCGCCGCTGCAGCACCGCGCCGATCCCGACGCAGTTGTTGGTCGGCCCGAACGCCCCCTCCGGGAAGAAGACGATCGTCGACCCGTTGCCCTGCATCGGCCCATCTTGGAGGAGAGGTCACCCGGGCGCAATGTCCGCGGTGTAGAGGCCGACGTCCGGGTTTGCTTCACTTCTGAGACCAGAGAAAGGAGGTGGTCCTAACTTGATTCACATGCTTGATGGGACTCTGGAGGTGCAGGGCCGCTAGGCGCCGCACTGGTTTGGGCGCCCGGCGGAATCCACCCCGGGCACCGCGGTACGTAGGGAGCCGGGTCTTGTCCCGCTCGGTAGCAGTTCCCGCGTCCGTTCCTTTGCACCAGGCGAGAGCCGTCCTTCGGGGCGGCTCTCGCGCTTTCTAGGCGCCGGAGGCGGTGAGGCCGTCTTTGGCTTCGGTGAGGAAGTGGGAGGCGATCCGCCAGCGGCGCTGCAGGACGGGTTCGATCTCTTCCGAGCCGCAGCCGGCTTCGGAGACGCATTCGCCCCAATCGTTGGCGGCCTCGATGTAGCGGTTGAACGCCTTCTCGCCGGGGGTGGCGACCGCGCTGAGGCAATCGATCTGCAGCCGCTCGATCGGGATTTTCCCGTAGGTCGAGCGGATCCCCCGTACCTCGGCGACGTACTGGTCGTAGGTGAGGCCGACGGCAAGCCGGCGCCGCAGCCCGTCCATCGAGCCGACGAAGCTGCCGAGCTGGCTCTGGCAGAGCCCCCCGGCCGGGACGCGCCGCCCGCTCTTTGCGGAAGTCTCGTCGTCGTTTCCAGACTTTTGGCCCCTATGGGGGCGCGAAGGGTGGAAACGACCGTCTGCTTGGCTGGTGAGGGTGGGGCCGGTGGAGTCGGAATCGCCGCCGCAGCCGGCGAGCGCGAGCGCCGCCAACAGCGCGCAGCCGGTCAGCTGGAGGCGAGCGGCGGCGGGCACCGCGGGGAGTTTAGGAGGACTACGTCGTGTAAAAAGCTCTGCGTGCGGTGGATCGGCGGCTCCGGGATGGCAGCGCTTGTGGCGCTACTGCTCTGCGTGGGCGCGCCGGCGGCCCAGGCTCGTCCCCACGTCCTCGTCGTCGGGGACAGCCTCGAGGAGCTGACCTCCCCGTATCTGGCCAACTACCTGCCCGGCATCGAACTGACGGTCAACGCGGTGGGCGGCTACAACAGCTACCAGATCTTCGACCTCTTCCAGGAAAGCTACGACACCTCCGTCGACGTCGTCGTCTTCGATGCCGGCACCAACGACAACCCGTCCTATCCCGAGATCCTCGCCGGGAACCTCGCCAAGGTCGCGGAAACGGTCGGCGACCGCTGCATGGTGGTGCCGACGATCCACGGCCTCCATCCGGGCGGCGTCGACGACAGCGGCAAGAACCGAGTCGTGGCCGAATTCGCCGCCTCGCGGCCGGGGACGCAGGTGCCCGACTGGCAGGGGGCGGTGTTCGCCCACCCCGAGCTGATGCAGGCCGACAACCTGCACCCGATCGAAGAGGGCGCCGACTACCGCGCCCAGTTGATCGCCCAGGGCATCCAGGGATGCCTCGCCTACGGCGACGCGGTTGCGAGCGCGCCCGCCGAACCGCGCGCCGATGTCGAACCGATCGCCACCGTCGGCCGCCTGCAGGCGCGGGAGGAGGCGGTGATGGACCGGATCCGGGCCGACGTCCTGCGCCAGGCCGCCGCCTCGCTCGTCGTCGGCAGTCTGCTCGCGGGCCGGTGAGGCGGGGTGGCCGAAGTGGCAACCTGTAGGCATGGAGCTGCCCCGTGAGTGAGGTGGTGATGCCCCGCCTCTCCGACTCGATGGAGGAGGGGACGATCCTGACCTGGCTGAAGCAGGTCGGCGACGAGATCGCGGTCGGCGACGAGCTGGTCGAAATCGAGACCGACAAGGCCAACATGGCCTACGAATCCGACGTGGCGGGCACGCTTCAGGAGATCTTGGCGCAGGAGGGGGAGACGCTGCCGATCGGGTCGCCGATCGCGCGGATCGGTGAGAACGGCGCGGGCTCGAACGGTGAGGTGGAAGATGGCGAGGGACAGAGCGCTGGGCCCGCGGGTCCTGTCACGGCAGGGGACCCCCCATCCCCTCCGGTAGCTAAAGCTTCCTCAGGGATGGTCCCCCCTGCCGTGCCACCCGCGGGAGAAGCGTCAGAAGCTGACGCCGAGGGACAAGCTGAAGTGGCTGCCGACGGGAACGGCGATGGAAGCGGGGAGAGGGTGAAAGCTTCGCCGTTGGCTCGACGCCTGGCTGAGGATAAGGGCCTGGACCTCAAAGCTCTTCACGGCTCCGGACCCGGGGGGCGGATCATCAAGCACGACGTGGAGGAAGCGGAGACTTCGAGCTCAGCGGCTCCTGCCCCCTCTACCCAGCCCGAGGGGGCAGGAGTCGCCACCGGACCCGTCGGCCAGCAGCCTTCGTCTGGAACGGCTAAAGGGGAGACCGAGGTTCAAGAGCCCAACAAGCTGCAGCAGACGATCGCGCGGCGGATGGCGGAGTCGAAGGCGACCGCGCCGCACTTCTACCTGACGATCGAGATCGAGATGGGGAAGGCGGTCGAGGCGCGGGCGGCGATCAAAGCGGCCTCGAAGGGCGACGTCGTTCCCTCCTTCAACGACATGATCGTCAAGGCGTGCGCGATCGCCCTGCGGGAGTTCCCGAAAGCCAACGGCGCCTACCGCGACGGCCGCTACGAGCTCTACTCGCGGGTCAACATCGGCGTCGCGGTCGCCGCCGAGGAAGCTCTCGTCGTCCCGACGGTCTTCGACGCCGACCGCAAGGGCCTGCGCCAGATCGGCGCCGACACCCGCGCCGTCGCCGCCAAAGTCCGCGACGGCTCGGTGACCCCGCCAGAGCTCTCGGGCGGGACCTTCACCGTCTCCAACCTGGGGATGTACGGGATCGACGAGTTCGACGCGGTGATCAATATGGGACAGGCAGCGATCCTCGCCGTTGGCGCGATCCGCGAGGTGCCCGCCGTGCGCGGCGGCGAGGTCGTCCCGGCGCAGCTGATGAAAGCGACCCTCTCCTGCGATCACCGCATCCTCTACGGCGCCGAGGGCGCGGAGTTCCTGGCCCGGGTGAAGCAGCTCCTCGAGGAGCCCGTCTCCCTCGCCCTCTAGTCCTCGTCGGGGTAGTCCGCCTGGCTGCCGCCGAGCTCCGGCGGTAGCGCCTTGGGACCTTCGGGATACATGTGCCGCAGCTGCTCCTCGCTCATCTCGAGCGTGCTGGTGATGCCTTCCCGCGGCGCCCCGACGACGAGCCAGAGCTGGTCGGCGTCGGTGTCGTTGAAGAGCTGGCGGTCGGTGTCGGGCTCAACCAGGAGCGTGTCCAGCGGCGCCAGCGTCAGCACGTCGGTGCCGATCCGCACCCGCCCCTCGCCCTCGAGCAGCACGTAGAGCTCCTCCTGGGTGAAGTGCCGGTGCTTCGTCGAAGCTTTCCCCGGCTCCAGCCGCCACATCCGCGCCCCCAGCTGCGAAGCATCGAGCTGCCCGCCGAGGTCCGTGTTCGGCGTCTTCATCTGATTCGACCGCCGCCAGAAGGCGTCCGCCGACCTGAGGACGCGGTAGCCCACCTAGAGCTCCAGCCAGGTGCCCTTGGGGCCGAGGTTGTGCACGGCGGTGGTCCCGACCGTGCTCTCGCAGCCCCAGGACTCGTGGATGTGGCCGCAGACGGCGAGGCGGGGGCGCTTCTCTTCGATCGCCCGCAGGAGGGCGGGGCTGCCGAAGTTGCCGTTGCCGCCCGTGGAGTCGCAGTGGTCCTTGGGCGGGGAGTGGAGGACGAGGACGGCGCCCTCGGGGCAGTCGGCGAGCATCTCGGTCGCCGCCTCGTCGTCGAGGTCGAAGCTCCAGTTCCAGGGGGTGACGGGGATGCCGGCGCCGAGGCCGTAGAACTCGGTCCCGCCGATCGTCGTCCCCTCGCCGTGGAGGACGGTGGCGGCGCTCCAGTCGGCGGCCGCCTCGCGGAGGGCGTCGACGGTCTCGTTGTTGCCGGGGACGAGGACGGTCGGCTTGACGATTTCCGAGAGGGCACCGATCGTCCCGGCAAGCCCCTCATGCATCGAGGCGAAGTCGCCGGCGCCGATCACGAAGTCGGCCTCGTCGGACATCGCAACCAGCTTCGCCGCCTGCTCGAGGTCGCAGTGGAGGTCGCTGAAAGCGAGGATCTTCACGGGCCCAACTTAACTGCTCGGCGTAGAACTGTGGGGGAGGACAGTGCCCCCTCAGCCGTCGTCGCCGAGCATTCTCCGGAGACGCCTCTTGGCGAGGTCGGAGAGGGTCGCGTGTCTGGGGCTCTGCGGGGGTTTGCGAGTGTGGCGGTAGTACGAAAGGCCGCCGGCGAGGACGAGCATCGCAGTTGCGATCAAGCCAAAGACCCAGGAGTAGGCGACGAGCGGTATCGGGTCGTGCAGTTGCTCTTTGGGAGTCCCGTCCGCCCAGAGGGCGGGATCCACTACGTGGGGGGAGGAGAAATCCACCATTTCAAGCGAAAGCCAGACGCTGATGATGCCAATCACCATCAGCTGAACCGGCGTCCGTTTCGAAAACGCCATGAAAGCACCAACCACCGCAGGAGCGGTCATCAACTCATTGAACGGGCTGGCGGCAAAGCCTCCGGTCAGCGCAACCAGTCGAACCAGCGCGAAGACGACGACCCCCGTGAGTACGTACAGGAGAAGCTGGAGCAGCCAATCTGGTAGCGGCTTGAACTCCTTGCGATCCTGCTCCTTCCCGCTTTCATCGGCAAAGGCGCCGGCGAGTTTTTTCTTCATCTCGGCCCAGAAGGACGCCACGGTCGCCACGATGATCACTCCTATGAGAGGACCATAGAACGACCCGGGCATGGTCATCTCGACATGTGCTTCGCGCAGCTGGTCTGATCCTCGCGTGTGGTAACCCCACTGGTAAGAAGCCCATACCACCGCGATCACCAGAAAACAGGCAGGAGCGATGCTGAAGAGCTGGTCCGCGAAGAACGAGCGCGGGTCCTTGGTAGCTCCAACAGCGCCCTTACTCCCATTGCCGGAGGAGTCACCCTCCTCAGGTTTGATGGCGTCCTGTTCGGTGGTATCCATGAAAGGTCTCAGTCTGCGTTCGACCAGGGGTCACTGGGCTCAGCAGGGTCTACGGCCTTGGAAGAAGATGCCGAGTAAGGCTATTTCACCGAACACTCCACTGCACATTCGACCGCTCGCTGCCTCAGGCCTCCGACGCCTTGAGGTGATTCCGGTCAATCGGTAGGGTCGGCAGGAAGCCCCAGTTCAGGAACTCTCGTGTACGACAAAATCGGTGCTCAGGCCAACAGCTTCGCCGGTCTCCTCAACGCAACCTTCGAGGAGGCTTTGGCTGAGTTCATCCGCGCCCTGCCTAGTCATCGAGGCCTTGTCGACTACGCGACCAGAACGGGCCATCGCACCCGGCCCGTAGGTTGCCTGCTCGCCGCCGACGCGGTCGGAGGCGATTGGCGGGACGCCCTCGATGCGGCCGTGGCCGTGGAGCTGATTCACAAGTCCTCGGTAATCCGCGATGACATCGCCGACGAAGACTCCGTGCGCAGCGGACAGGCGGCCTTTCACGTCAAGTTTGGCGTTCCCAGGGCGATCGCCGTCAGCGACCTGCTGTGGACGCTGGGTCTGCAGCAGACCTTGGAGCTTCCCCCCCCTGTGGCTGAGAGCTGTGTGAGGGCTCTCGCCGAGATGGCTGCCGGACAGCTGGAGGACGTCGCCCCCAGCCTCGACCGCGGCAGGATCGAGGATCGCCGCTTGGTGGAAGAACAGAAGACGGGGGTCCTGGCGGAATTGGCCTGCCGTCTAGGGGCCCTGATCGGCGGTGGAGGAACGGAGCAGGTCGCGGCGCTCGCTCGCTACGGCCGCAACCTCGGGACCGCTTTTCAGATCTTCAACGATGTCCGCAACCTTCGCGGTGAAGAGCCGGAGCGGAGTGCGGCTTCGGATTTGCGCAAGCGCCGCGACACCATCCTCAGCGCTTATGCGCGGAAGATGGGCGAAGGGGAGGATGACCACGGTCGCGGTGCCCTGGCGGGGGGGCATGGTGATCTTCCGGAGGAAGAGGTCAGATCACTGCAGGAGACGATCCTGTCCTCCGGTGCCGCCGACTTCGGGGTGCGCACGGCCATGGAGCTGATGGAGGAGGCGCGAGCTCAACTGAGCGACCTGGATCCTTCTTTGGCCAGCGACATCTTGAAATCCCTCACCGAGGACGCTTTGCTGAGCTATGCCTTCTGACCGGGAAGTCGGCGACGATCCGCTGTGTTAGGGTCGCCCGCCATGATCGAGCATCGCGCTGCCGGGAAGCTGCTGGTCGCACTCACCGTCAGCAGGATTGCCCTGATCCCAGTCATCGCCATCAGTTTCCTGGCGAGCCCCGCCGTGACGACGGCCGCCCTGCTCGTCTTCATGTTTGCCGATCTCTTCGATGGGATCGTCGCTCGGGACCAAGGCGATGACGGCCCGCGGCGCCGAGCCCTGGACACCAGCGTGGACCGAGTCGCGATCGATGCGGGACTGGTTGCCGCCACGATTGCTGGAGCGATGCCGTTTCTGCTCCTGATCGGCTTCTTGGCGCGCGATCTCTACTGCGCTGGAATTTGCGCACTGATGCTGGCCGAAAGGCGCGTCGCGATCAAATCCGACCTGCTCTACCGGGGGTTGAGTTGCGGCTTCGCCGCCTGGGCTCTCGCTGCGCCGTTCCTCTCGGCCGGGGGACGGTCCGCGGCGGCGGCGGCGCTCCTTTTCGCGGCGCTTTTGCTTGCCGTCGACCTCACCCGCTCGGTGCGGACAGTGAGGAGCGCGCCGGCATCGGTTGAGAACCTGGTTCTGGACGCCGCGTCGGTGCGCAGGGGCCACGTCGGCTGGAGGACGGGCTCGGAGGGTCGCCAGTCGGGAGACCGGAGCTTCGGGCTCCGGCCTGTGCGAGCACCGGCTTAGCCAACCTCTTCTTCGACTTTTCCACCGGGCATCCCGACCAGGGAGACGAGGAAGGCGACCGCCATCACCGCCGCCATGCCGTAGAAGACCGTGCGCGAGGCCATTGCGAAGTCGTGGGGGATGGCGTCGACGACCTTCTGAACCTGCGCGGGCAGTTGCTGGGGCGATTCGCCGGCGCCCGTCCCCTGGCTGATCTGGTCGGCGATTTCGCCGCCCACCTGCTTCGAGAAGCCATGCTTGTCGGCGGTAGCTTCGAGGTTTGAGCGGTTCTCGAGGATCAGGATCGATCCGAGGACGGCGAGGCCGAGGCTGGAGCCGAAGTTGCGCACGGTCTGGGTGATTCCGGTCGCTTCGCCGTAGCGGTCGCGCGAGACCCGGTTGAGCGCGTCGGTGTTGGCGGGGCTGAGGACCAGCCCGACCCCGGCTCCGGCGATGGCGATGTAGTACCACTGGTCAGAGACCGAGAGCTCGGTCAGCGAGTGCCCCCAGAGGTAGAAGCCGATCGCGGCGACGCCGCAGCCGATGACCATCGGCCGCCGCGCTCCGATCCGGTCGAGCATCTTCCCGCCCCATTGCGAGGCGACCGCAAAACCGCCGAAGAAGATCAGCAGGTAGAGCCCGGTTTCAGAGGCGCTTTCGCCGAGTGAAATCTGCGCGTACATGCTGGCGAAGAAGAACAGCGGCACGAACGGGATCATCAGCAGGAAGAGGACGATGTTGTCCACGGCGAAGGCCTTCTCCTTGAAGATCGTCAGCCGCAGCAGAGGGTTCTCGACCCGCAGCTCGTAGCGGACGAAGGCGGCGAGGATCGCCAGCCCGAGGCCGAGGCAGGCCCAGGTCTTGACGTCGCCCCAGCCCCAGACGCTCGACTGCTGCAGGCCGAGGACGGAGAGGCCCATCCCCAGGGTGATCAACGCCGTGCCGTTGTAGTCGAGCTCCGCCGGGTGCTTCTCGTCGGCCGGCTTCGACTTCCAGATCAGGAAGAGGGAGATGATCGCGACCGGGATGTTGATCCAGAAGATCGCCCGCCAGGTGATCTCGACCAAGTAGCCGCCGGCCAGCGGCCCGACCGCGGTCAGGCCGCCCGCGATCGCGAAGAAGATCGCCATCGCCCTGCCGCGTTCGGCTAGCGGGAAGGCGTTGAGGACGATCGCCAGCGCCGCCGGGAACATGATCGCCGCGCCGGCCCCCTGGATCACCCGGAAGACGATCAGCCAGGACTCGTCGAGCGAGCCGGTGGGGGTGGCGCCGCAGAGGGCGGAGGCGGCGGCGAAGACGACGACGCCGGTGACGACCATGCGGCGGTGGCCGGCGATGTCGGCGAGGCGGCCGCCGAATGCGAACAGCGCCGAGAGCGAGAGCAGGTAGCCGTTGATGATCCACTGCACCCCCGTCGCCGAGAGCGAGAGGTCGTCCTGGATCGTCGGGATCGCGATCGCGACGATCGTCTGGTCGATGAAGGTCATCGAGACGGCGAAGATCATCGCCGCGAGGATCAGCTTGCTGTTCTTAGCGGGTGACTGGTTCATGCGCCGCCCTTTGCCGCGCGGGCGGCGATTCCTCCCCGCCTTCGGGTATTCTCGCCGCCCTGATGCCCGACGTCTTCTGGCTTGGATTCGGAATCGCCGCCGCCTTCGTCCTGGTCGGCGCCTTCGCCGGCGCCCGCTCGCGCACGGCCAGCCTCGGCAGCGGCGCCGCGATGGGCGCCTACCTCGGGGCCATGAGCGCTTTCCCCCTGCTGGCCATCGGCCTCGCCACGAGCTGACCTGACCGGCGCATATCGGCGTCCTCAGTCGCTCGCGTGCAGAGCACGCCACGCGACCCTCGCCGTAGGCGGGGTGCGAGCGCGTAGCGCGAGTTCCTTGATCTGCTTGGTCAGGCCAACTCGTGGGTACGCAACTCCCATGACCAACGCCACTGAAGTTCCTGCGATCACCCTGCGCGACGGCGTCGAGATGCCCCAGCTGGGGTTCGGCGTCTTCCAGATCCCGCCGGAAGAGACGCAGGAGAAGGTCGAGGAAGCGCTGGCGGTCGGCTACCGCCACGTCGACACCGCCGCCGCGTACCGGAACGAGGCCGGGGTGGGGGCGGCGATCGTGGCGACCGGGGTGCGGCGCGAGGACGTCTTCGTCACCACCAAGCTCTGGAACTCCGAGCAGGGCTTCGACTCGACCCTGCGCGCGTTCGAGAAGAGCATCGAGCGGCTGGGGACCGGCCACGTCGACCTCTACCTGATCCACTGGCCACTGCCCGCGCGCGACCTCTTCCTCGAGACCTGGCGCGCATTCGAACGGATTCAGGAGGAAGGCGGCACCCGCTCGATCGGCGTCTCCAACTTCCGGATCGAGGACCTGGAGCGGCTGGAGCGCGATGCAGAGCGGCAGCCGACCGTGAACCAGATCGAGCTGCATCCGCGACTGCAGCAGGCGGAGCTGCGCGCCCGGCATGCCGACCACGACATCGCGACGGAGGCCTGGAGTCCGCTCGCTCAGGGCGACCTGCTCGAAGACGGGACGATCGAAACCGTCGCCGCCCACCACGACCGCACCCCGGCCCAGGTGATTCTCCGCTGGCACCTGCAGATCGGCAACGTCGTGATCCCCAAATCCTCGAATCCCGAGCGGATCCGCGAGAACTTCGAAGTCTTCGACTTCGACCTGAGCGAGGACGACATGGCGGCCTTGGCACGGCTCGACGATGGTGAGCGGACGGGGCCCGATCCTTCTTCGTTTGACGTGGCGTAACTGGCCGGCTGGCCAAGTTGAAAGGATGCCCCCGTGGCTGGCAAGGCGGAGGCGCCGCGGACTGAAAGGTTGATGCCGGGGATCTGGCGGTTGCGGCTGCCGTTGCCCTGGCCCGGCGTTCCGCACGGGAACGCTTGGGCGGTCGCGCACGACGGTGGGATCGTCATGTTCGACACCGGGATGGGAGGCAAGGGGCGGTTGCGGCAGCTCGATTTGGCGCTGGCGCAGGCGGGGTTCGGGGTCGAGGACGTGCGGCTGGTCGTCTGCACGCACTCCCATACCGATCACTACGGGCTTGCCGGCTCGATTGTCGAGGCCGCCGGTTGCGAGCTCTGGATGCACCCGCGCTGGGAGCACGTGCGGCCGCTGGCCGAAGACTCGGCGGCGGCGCTGGAGGCGCGGATCGAGGTCGCGCGCCAGAGCGGCGTTCCCCCGGCCTCGTTGGAGCGCTACCGCGAGCGGCGCGAAGAAGACGACGAGACCGGGATCGACATCCTCAAGGAGCCCGACCGCGGCCTCGTCCCCGGGGTGGAGGTGGTGACCGACCTCGGCACGTGGCAGGTGCACGAGACCCCCGGCCACGCCCCGTCCCACGTCGTCCTCCACCAGCCCGAGCGCAAGCTGCTGATCTCCGGCGACCACCTGTTGGGGCGCACGGTCCTCTTCTTCGACCACGGCCACAGCCCCGACCCGGTCGGGGAATTCCTCTCCAGCCTGGAGGTGGTCGAGCGGCTCGACGTCGACCTCGTCATCCCCGGCCACGGCCGCACCTTCCGCGACCCGGAGGCGAAGATCGCAGAGTCTCGCCGCCAGGTAGAGGAGCTGCTGAAGAAAGTGCCGGCGGCGCTGGGTGGCGGCGAGGAGAAGCCCGCCTTCGAGATCGTCGAAGGGATCATCGGTCCCGAGATGGTCAAGACCCCCGCCAGCGCCTGGGTCCTGCAGATCGTCCTCGCCTGCCTCGACCACCTGGCGATCGCCGGCAGGGTCGAGAAGGTGGAGGGGACCGACCCGCAGCGCTGGCGCCTCACGTAGCCTGTCTGGCGATGGCGAGCTTCACTTACGTGCGCCAGGTGGCCGCCCCTCCCGAGGTCGTCTTCGACGTCCTCACCGACCACCGGCGCTACCCGGAGATCACCCTGGTGCGCAAGGCCGAGCTCGAGCGCGAGGGCGAGCCGGCGCCGAACGGCCTCGGCGCGATCCGCGTCCTCACCGTCGCCGGGCCGCCGATGCGCGAGGAGGTGATCGCCTACGAGCCGCCCTACCGCTTCGCCTACAAGATCCTCTCCGGCCTGCCGGTCCGCGACCACGTCGGCACGGTGGAAATGCAGCCGAAGGACGGCGGCACCGAGATCGTCTACGCCGTGAAGACGACGCCGACGATCCCGCTCGCGGGCCCGGCCTTCATGCTTTTCCTGAAGAAAGCAATCAGGGACCTGATCGGCGGCGTCGCGAAAGAGTCCGAAAGCCGCGCGATAAATGCCTGAGGGCGGGCCCGCCCGTTCCTCACGCGCTCTGGCCCGCTCGCGCGATGCCCTGCGGTTGCTGGCGCACCCGAAGCGGCTTTGGAAGGAGCACCGGCCCTGGGCGATCGGGCTGATCGTCGGGGTGGTCGTCGCCATCGGCGGGGTCGTCCTCGCCTACGAGCTGCTGAAGCGCCCTGGGGACGTCCACAACGAGGAGGCGATCGAACGCTTCAAGCCACAGAAACCGCCGCCGCCGAAGGAGCCGAAGACGGTCAACTGGCCGATCTACGGGCAGAACCTGGCGCGCACGCGCTACCTGCCGGTGAAGGGGATCAAGCCGCCCTTCGACAAACTCTGGCGCTTCACCGACCGGCCGCTGCTCGAGTTCCCGCCGATCTACGTCGGCGGCAAGCTCTACTTCGTCAACAACAGCGGCTACGCCTACG